>Ga0247609_10000004_pt1 | contig 375526 bp, 303 predicted proteins | sample 172DNAGHGlowgp2_FD_193487 | JGI IMG/M metagenome (GOLD analysis project Ga0247609, IMG submission 193487) | Sheep rumen microbial communities from Palmerston North, Manawatu-Wanganui, New Zealand - 1728 DNA GHGlow gp2 | ecosystem: Host-associated > Mammals > Digestive system > Stomach > Rumen...
TTTCCTCAGCAATTCAGCATCTTGAAGTTGGTGGCCAAGTGCATCGTCGGCAGCCAGCAGCGAGATGTCTTTCTCCAGATTCAAAGCAAAGAGGACACGTGCATAGATACCCATCGCCACTCTGGGGTCACCGTGTTCCACCTTGGAGACAGTCAGCCGTGTCACCGTTGCCCTGTCTGCTATATCCTGCATAGAGAGATGCCTGCGCTTACGTGCCAGCATAATCTGCTCACCCATAAGCTGCAACTGCTGCGTCAAAGCCCTAGGCATCATCTTTCCAAATGTATCCTTACTCATATTTGTAATTTATCGTATGCAAAAATAGTAATTTTTGTTTAGTATAACAAACAATTCAGGATAATTTCCGAAAAAAAGACGGCATCGGGAAGCACCTTTACCTATCTTTAAAAGAATTGTCCGTTAGGTTTAAAGGAATTGTACCAGTGCCGATGGAGATGCTGTAGTACCTTTAACGCATAATATGGATATTATTTAAATAAAACCAATATGAAAAAAGCGTATTTATTTTTGCTTCTGGCGGGCGTAATGTTTGCCTGCACAGCCCCCGTCCAGCCCGACCAAAAGCCGGACAAGCAGGATGAACAGAATCCGGGAGATGACACAAACCCTGGAGACGATACAAACCCCGGAGATGACACAAATCCCGGAGATGACACAAATCCCGGAGATGACACAAATCCTGGCGAAGGCAACAATCCGGATTTCTCTCCGGAGCCCTGGTACGAAACCAACTACTGGGAGCGTACAGACCGCGAGAAAATGGGCCTCAGGGGTCCTGTGAAGAGTTGGGTGGGCGTAAACTGGAGTTATCCTACCATTTATGAATTCGACCGTGAGGGCCATCTGATTTCAGAGAGAAGCACCGGCAATGAAAAATGGGATCAACTTACCATTTACACTTATGACGAAAAGGGGCGGCTCATCAAATCTGAAATGTGCCATCACGTAGGAAAGGATGAGAATGAACTGCCGGATTACAATCCTGCCAACAACCCCGATTATGAGTGGGCCGGCCGTGAGGTTTATGAATTTGAATATAACAACCCTGGGAAATATGTACTTGTGAGTCCTGATATTAATGGCTTCCGTAGCCGTGGTTTCTGCTCCCAGGGAGACCCTCGCGAAAGTATTTCTCCTATCGTCAAGGATTTATCGGCCATCAAATACTACCATATCAATTACGCCTACGAATCAATCGGCCACATTGACACAGACTATATCTTTGAAGGAGACGTTATGTCCGTATATTCCCACTCCTACGAACGTGAGGTGGTAACAGACTGGATTATTGACGAATACACCCTGTATGATGACTACGGTAATATCATAGGCGGCGGCTATTCCGGAAAACACGAAGGCGATATCATTCCCGAGACTGAAAATGAATATACTCTCACAGGCTGCGTCTATAAGAATAATTACCCTTATTCCTTTATGGATGAGCGCTTTGGAGGTGTAACTTCAGTTACCTGGGCCGAAAACGGTATGCCCCTAAAGATTGAAGGAACTGACGGCACTACGGAATACTATCCCGGCAAGCGCCACATCAATATCAAGAAATGGACTTGTGCCCCCGGCAAGCCCGCAGACCTCCTTCTGGGTTTCTCTTACTGGTATGAATATACTATAGATGAGAATGAAGATTATGCCGGTTATCACGAAAGCCTGATGGCGGACGACAGCCGTATCCGCGAATTCAAATGGTACGACTATGTCTATGACAGTTATGGCAACTGGACGCAGTATACGTATGACCAAGAGGCTGTTTTCGCCGCAGGTACAGACGAAAAGGGCACATACACCATCAAGCGACAGATAGAATACTACTAAATTCCACTTCTGGCGGGAATTGCGTATCTTTGCCTTGATGAAGTACCTGGGAGCCATAGTATCGGCCCTAATCATTGCGTCCTGCATCCAGGAGACACCTCCGGGGCAGGCGCTTGGAGAGGCTGACGGCGTGCCGCTTTACAAGATGACAGTAGAGCGGCTGCCGGATCTTCCAAAGCCCCGGGGCGGGCAGCACACGATGCTCCTTGGAGATGAACTGACGGTCCTTGGCGGCATCACGGACGGCTTTGTGCTGGAGCCCACCATTTGTTATCTTAAGGACGGCGCATGGCACCAGGTCCCTATGAAATACCCCCACCACTACGGCTTCACTACCCTCCTTCCGGACGGCAGCGTGATGCTTGGAGGCGGCTGCTCGGAGAACTTCGGCATAGGCCAGAGTTGGGGCGTTGAGACATATAACCCCTCAACACATACCTGCAAGGCCGTAGGGATTATGGACCGGAAAAGGGCTGGGGCATCGGCCTCAGTCTTATCTGACGGGCGGGTTGTGATTTCCGGCAACTGGTATGCCGATGACGCTATCGGCCTGTATGAACCCGGCAAGGGCTTCTCATTTGTAAAGGAGCCGGCCGTTCAGCGCGCTTATCCACAGATTCTTCCTATCTCACCGGACAACGCCCTTATCTTCAGTTCGGAAGACACCCACGGCAACTTTATGCAGGGACTCGTTGACCAGTTGAGCGGGGAACCCTTCACGGAACCGCTGCTGAAAGAGTGGAACATCCTGCCATATATAGTCAATCCTACATCGGCCGATGACCTCAGGACGGGCGAATATGCGTATCTTCTTCCGGCAAGCCGCCAGGAAGACGGTCAGGCAGGCATCCTCCGCCTTACTGACGGGCACTTCAGCCTGCTGGAAACGGAGCGCCCGCTGCCGATGGCCCTGCCGGACGACGATCCCCTTGTCTGGATGCATAGCCTGCAGGTGGACCGGGCATCCCGATGTGCCTGGATGTATGCGCTTTCTGGCAACGGACGCTTTGTTGCCGCAAGGATTGGCTACGATCCCATCTTTGAAGGCGGAAAAGCAACGCTGGAAGTATTTCTGGCCGATAAACCGGGCGGCGGATCCTTTTTCAACAACACCCCCAGACTGCTTGAAGGAGGCCGGATTGTGATTGCAGGAGGCGTATTGTCCGACGTCCGGAACGACAGCAACTTTGAAGCAACCGCCGAAGTGTGGCTCTTCCATACCGTAGCGCCGGTGAAGAAGGCCGTTCCCCTGTGGTGGATACTGCCCGTCTTATTACTTGCCGCCATAGCCGGAGGATGGGCCGTCTTCCGCCGCGGGAAACGGCCGGAGCAGGATGTTTCGGACCCTGCAAAGCAGGAGAAAAACGACCTCCAGACACGCATAACCGACCTTGTTGAGGAAAAACAACTCTTCCTCATCAAGGATCTGAAAATTTCAGATATCGCCCGGGAACTTGGCACAAACGCCACCTATATATCGGCCTGCATCAACGGGCAGATGGGCATTTCCTTCCCGGAATTCATCTCAAGATACAGGGTTGACTACGCCCTGAAACTGATGCAGGAACACCCCGAGATGTCTTCGGTAGAGGTCTGGGAGGCCTCCGGTTTCAATAACGAGAAAACCTTCTTCCGGCGCTTCCGCTTGCAGACAGGTATGACACCCGCCGAATGGAAAAAACAGCAGCTCCGGGAGTTGCCCGGGCAAAAGAGCTAGAGGACGGTTACAATATCCTCCAGAGGCTTGCGCTCTGAGTGGAGCTCAGTGGGGTTGCCGGCGCCCTTGGCGGGATGGCCGATGGCAAGGAGGGCGTAGATGCCGTGTCCCTGGGTTTCGGGGAGGGCCTCACGAATCTTTGAAGGGTCAAAGTCCCAGATCCACATGTTGGCGAGGCCTGCATCCGTTGCGGTGAGCATAAGGTGGGTAAGGACAATGGCGGCGTCTGTCTTGGCGGCGTTGATGCCATCTGCTTCGCGTACCCAGGCTTCCTCATTGCGGCAGCCCACAATAAGAACTACGGGGGCGCCGTAGCAGGGATGTACCTCCCTCAGTTTTGCCAGGGCCTCTTCACTCTTTACCACCCATATACGCGTGGGCTGCAGATTCTTGGCCGAAGGAGCCAGGCGCCCGGCCTCAAGGATCATGTTCAGTTTGGACTCCGAAACCGGATAACCGCTGAACGCGTGGCAGGAATATCGGCTCTCAAGGATTTGCATGAAGGCATCCGAGCCGTAATGATACTTGGTTATCTTGTTCTCAACGTCCGAGAAAGCGGCGCGGTCCTTGACCTTCTCTACATCGAACATTCTTCCTAACAGGCTTTTCTTTTTCATATGAATTGGTTTTTAGTTCAGAGTGTTAAATCCAAAGATAATGCAATTGGCGCAAGTCTCCAAATATTTTTATTTGAACAGCGCCCTCACAAGCGCGGGGATATCGGCCACCTTAACCACCTCTATTCCCTCCGGCTTTACGTCAAAGTGGGTGTAAGAGCTCACGAAAATGCGCTTGAAACCAACCCTGGCGGCCTCTACGGCGCGACGGGCGGCCTGGGAGACGGGGCGGATTTCCCCGCTGAGGCCCACTTCTCCGGCAAAGCAGACATCGGCCTTGACGGGGTAGTCGAAGTTGGATGAAAGGACCGCCACGATGACAGCAAGGTCGCATGCGGGGTCTGTGATTCTGAGGCCGCCGGCCATGTTCAGGAAGACGTCCTTCTGGCCGAGTTTAAAGCCTGCGCGGCGCTCAAGGACCGCCAGAAGCATGTTGAGGCGCCGGACATCGAACCCCGTGGCGCTTCTTTGGGCGGTACCGTAAACGGCGCTTGAGACCAGCGCCTGGACCTCAAAGAGGAAAGGCCTGTTTCCGTCCAGCATGGCCGAAATTGCCGTGCCGCTGAGGCCGTCCTCGTGCATGGGGATGAGCATCTCCGAGGGGTTTGCAACCTCCCTGAGGCCGGAGCCCGTCATCTCGAACACAGCCAGCTCAGAAGTGCTTCCAAAGCGATTTTTAATGCTTCTGAGAACCCTGTACGCCCCGCGGTTTTCGCCCTCGAACTGCAGGACGACATCCACAATGTGCTCCAGGATCTTCGGCCCGGCAATTGTGCCCTCCTTTGTAATGTGGCCGATAAGGATGACCGGAATGCCGGAGCCTTTTGCGAATCGCAGAAGCTGGGCGGCCACCTCCTTGATCTGGCTCACGCTGCCGGCGGTGGAATCCACGCTTTGGCAATACATGGTTTGGACGGAATCCACAATCATGAGGTCAGGAGCCACCTCCTGGGCTTGCTTCAGGATTTCGGCCATATCCGTCTCACTGTAAATGAGGCAATTGGAGGCGTCTCCGCCAATGCGGTCGGCCCTCATCTTCACCTGCTTCACGGACTCTTCGCCGGTGACATAGAGCGTCTTGAGATCCGGACGGCCAAGGGGAAGCTGGAGCGAAAGGGTACTTTTGCCGATACCAGGCTCACCGCCCATAAGCACAAGGCTGCCTTTTACCATGCCGCCGCCAAGAAGGCGGTCCACCTCTGCACTTCCAAGAGAAATACGGTCTTCCTGGGCCGTGGAGACATCCTTCAGGGGCATTGGCTTGGCGCCAGCGCCAGGGACGCTCACGGGGGCCTTCTTGCCCGTTACCACCTCCCGTTCAACCATAGTGTTCCATTCTCCGCAGGCGGGGCACTTGCCCATCCACTTGGAGTACTCGTTTCCGCAGTTTGAGCAGAACCACAGAGTCTTTGTTTTACTACTTGTAGCCATACGGACACAAATATACAAAAAATCCCGGGGCATTTGACTGCTCCGGGATTTGATTTTGCAATGTAACGCTTACTTCTTGATAGCGTCTACAGCGGCGTCGGCGGCAGCGTTGATACCCTCAACGGCCTTCTCGGTGGCAGCGTCCTTAACGGCGTCTACGGCGTCGTTGGCAGCGGCCTCGATGGCGCTCTCTTCTTCAACAGCCTCGGTCTTAGCTTCCTCTGCGGGAGCGGCCTCAGCCTTCTTGCTTGCGTTGTTACCGCAAGAAACTGCAGCAGCCATAAGGGCTACGATAGCAGCAGACATAAATACTTTCTTCATAGTACTAATTATTTAAAGTTAACTTTGGTGTCTTTTACATTACTGGCCGCAAAATTATAATTAAAAATTTTAATATCAAAGATTTTTTTGAGAAAAGTAGTTGAGGTACAATATTTGAGACGACTGACGGCGCCATGAAAAAGACGAATCTCACATCCAAGGACTTAGTCAAGTATGAAAGCAACTACTCTGAAGGGGCTTTCTGGAACAAAGTCAAGAAGATAGCCTCAAGGGCAGGTGTCAAGACAGTGTACTATGCGCTGGTGCTTTACTACACCCTCGCAGACCCCTCCACCCCGGCAAAATACAAGGCCGTAATAACGGGTGCGCTGGGGTATTTCATACTTCCTTTCGATTTGTTACCGGACCTCCTTCCCTTCTCAGGCATGGCCGACGACTGGGCAGCCCTTGTTGCGGCCGTCGCCTATGTAACTTCGGCCATAACCCCTGCCATAAAAGAAAAAGCCCGCACCAAGGTGAATTCCTGGTTTGGGCATGTGGAGGATTCTTCGCTGGGAGACCTTCGTTAGGCCTTGAGAATAAGGGCCGAAGCCCATACCTCGCAGCCTTCCTGCCGGCCCACGAAACCAAGTTTTTCCGTTGTGGTGGCCTTTATGGACACCCTGTCATGCGTTACGCCAAGGATGGGGGCAAGCGTTTGCCGCATAGTGCCGATGTGAGGCGCCAACTTGGGCCTTTGGAGGGCAATTGTAATGTCCACATTTCCAACCTTGTAGCCTTTGGTGCGAATCAGGTCCACCACCTCCCTCAGAAGCAGTTTGCTGTCTACCCCCTCCCACTTTGGATCAGTGTCAGGGAAAAGATGGCCGATATCCCCAAGCGCCAGGCAGCCCAGAAGGGCATCGCAGAGCGCATGGATGGCGACATCGCCATCTGAATGGGCCACGAAGCCGTTTTCACTTGGAACCTGCACCCCGCCAAGCCACATGGGAAGCCCCATCGCCAGCGCGTGCACGTCATATCCGTTTCCTATTCTTATATCCATAGCCAGAACCAGTTTATTTACCCATTGCGGCCTCAACGTCATCCGGGGAGACCGGCAGGCGCTTGGGGCCAAGGCGGCGGGCGCCAGTAGGCGTTACAAGAACATCGTCTTCCAGCCTGATGCCGCCGAAGTCATAGTAGCTCTCAAGTTTAGCATAGTTCACAAAGTCCTTTCCAAGGCCTTCCTTCTTGAACTTCTCTATGAGGGCCGGGATGAAGTAAATGCCTGGTTCATCCGTGATTACGTGGCCGGGAACAAGGCGGCGGGCCATACGCAGGGAGCCAAGGCCCAGCTGCTTTGCACGGGTTTGGTCGGGGTCATAGCCTACCAGATTTTCACCAAGGTCCTCCATGTCATGGACGTCCAGGCCCATGTTGTGGCCAAGGCCGTGAGGCTGGAACAGGCCTGCTATGCCGAAGGCCACCATTTCGTCGAGGTCTCCGTGGACCAGGTCCAGTGCCTGGAGGCCGTCCAGCATCTTGCGGGCGACAGCCAGATGGACATCACGGTATGTGGTGCCGGGCTTTGTGAGGCTGAACGCGAGTTCATTGCACTCGTACACTATCTGGTATACCTCACGCTGCTTTGTTGTGAACTTTCCGGAAGTGGGATAGGTGCGGGTAAAGTCCGATGCATAGTGCAGGTTGCTTTCGGCACCGGCATCTATGACCATAAGCTTCCCGGGCTCGATAATCTTGTCGTGGAGGTGGTTGTGAAGCGTTTCTCCGTGCTGGGTGAGGATGGTGGGGAAGGAAACGCCCCAACCCTTTGAAAGGGTTACGCCTTCCATCTTACCCACAATTTCCTGCTCCAGGATACCGGGCTTGATGGAATCCCGGCCCACGGAATGCATCTCATAACCAAGTGCGCAGGCATCGTCAATGGCGGCTATCTCTATGTCTTCCTTGATAAGGCGCTGGGATACTATTGCCTTCACAAGGGCTTCTGAAACCCTTTTGTCTACGCGTGCGCAGCCAAGAAGTTCCATAAGCTTGAGGGTGTTGTAATACCTGGACGGAGGGATGATATGGACGGTGCGTCCTTTGGCGTGCTCCTTGAGCCAGGGTGCCAAATTGTCATAAGGCCCTGTCTTGTAAATGCCTACAGATTCGGCCTTTGAAGCAACCGATTCCTGCGGGCCCATCCAGATGATATCGTCTATGTCTACGTCATTGGCAAAGATGCCCTGATTGCCGGAATCTATGCTTAAAACGGCGGCCATATTGGGCTCGTCCAGGCCGAAATAATACAGCCAGGTGCTGTCCTGACGCCATTTATAGCAATTGTCCCTGTACTGGGCGGGGGCCTCTGCGTTACCTATAAAAAGAATAAGACCGCTCTGACCGGCCTCACGCATTTTCTGAAGCAGCGTTTCACGCCTTCTTACATAAACTTCCTTTGCAAACATAGTTTCTGCACGTTTTTTGTTTCATCAAAGATAATGAATATTTTTGTGCTATGGAAACGTTTATTGCAATAGCCGCCATCATTCTTGGCGCAGTGGGAATCATCGGCAGCGTTGCTCCGGGCCTTCCGGGGCCGCCCCTCAGCTGGGTTGGCATGCTGCTGCTTTATATCTGGGGCTCAGGTACCAATGCAGCCGGAGAGCCTTTTTCCACCACCCTGCTTCTGGTTTGGCTGGGGATAGTAATTGTCATCAGCATACTTGATTACATTGTCCCGGCGTACTTCACAAAACTCACCGGCGGCAGCAAATACGGCGGCTGGGGCGCAATAGCCGGCCTTTTCGTGGGCCTTATCTATCCGCCAATCGGCATGATCCTCGGCTCCCTTCTGGGCGCTTTCATCGCCGAACTTCTCTTTGCAGGGAAGGACACCGGAACATCACTGAAATCGGCCTTCGGAGCATTTCTGGGCTTTATCTTCGGCACTGGCGCAAAGCTCATTTGCTCCGCGGTCATGATGTTCTACATTGTGATTTACGCGTTTTAGCGCTGGAGTAAAATGCCCGGTAACGGCGGTTACCCCAGCTTATAAATCTCGCTCACATGGGCGAAGCCGCGCTTTTCAAAGAAGCGGTGGGCGGCGTGGTTGTCCTTGCCGGACTCAAGGTAGATGTCCTTGACCCCGCGGCTGCGGAGCCAGCCAATAGCCGTTCGTAGCAGGGCTTCACCGGCACCGGCGCCACGGAACTCCTCCTTCACAAGGACATCGCACACCACGCCGAAGGGGGCGTCGCCGTCCTCTTCAATGTCGGCAACGCAAAAGCCCATAAACGCGCCGTCATCGGAAACCGCCTTCCAGACTTCGGCAAGCGATTCATTCACAATATGTTCCGTGATATATTTCATCCACTTTTCACGGGCGTCGGGGGCGGGATGCGCCACCAGGACGCCGTCAACAATGGAGCCCTCACCCACCCCCATCTGGATTTCTCCGTGGGAAATGTACTCCGGGTGGGCGGTTATGTGCCCTATGAAGAAATCGGCCAGGGCAGCGGCATCGGCAATTTGTGCAATTTCAATTTTCATGGTATAGTTTAGTTTCGGTTTTCCATAATTCGTTCCCAGATACTCTTTATACCGTTTGTTATAACCATCAGCAGGGCGAAAATGGTAACGGCGGCAATGCAGGCCACAACCACGGCGGCAAGAGTGCTGTTTTCTATGCCGAAATGCGTGAGGAACGGCATTTCGTCGGACTGGAAGAAGAGCTCAAATGTGGAAGCCACGGAAATGATGGCAAGGACGATATTGAGAAAGAACTCGCTCTTCATTGACTGGTAGTCGGCCTGATTGTGGAGGGCGTTGTCTACGTTCTCCATTATTTCACTCAGGCGAGCATAATCCTCCTCCAGGCCAAGGCGCTTTGTGGTGCGGTCGAACATCACCTTGTGTGACGGGAACTTGGAGTATTTCACAACGTCCAGCTGAGTCACCAGGCGCGTAAGACGGATGGATAGAGCCGCATTTTCACCTATCAGCTTCTCGGAGGATTTCTTCTGATCATCGGAGGCGGAAGCAATGACGGTATCCGTGGCAAGGCCTATCACGTATTTCTTTGCCAGAATCATCTGGAGGATAAGCAGATACTCCGGCCAGGAAACATGGTAGTGAGACCTCTCCTTCAAGTGTTCTTCCCAGTTTACGCCCTCCTCACCGGCGCCGCGGCGGCCATAAGTGCCGATAACCACGCAAAGGCTGCTTCCGGCAAGCACAAGGTCGTCTGTATCAATGGCTATGTTCTCCCCGCAAACTTCGTCATAGGCCGCGGGATCACGGTACGGCCACTCCTCCGGATAAAGGGACAGAAGGCCGATGAGCTCGTTCTTGTGCTCATCCCTTATATGATTCACGATTTCGGCCTCTGAGAGGTATCCTGGCTTGTTTTTGTTGTTTTCAAAGAGGTCCGAGCCGTCCTCCTCTATGTGCTGCACGTTCTCCCAGACGTCCACCATGGCATAGTGGAGGTCGTTGTTCACGGTAAAGGGAGCACTGGCCCAGCGGCGGTTCAGTTTCCGGCGTTCGGCCTTTGGGGTCTCTTTCTTGAACTGCGAGCAGTACTTGTAGATGAAGTTCTTGTAGCGGAGCGCCACGGCATCAAAGCTTCGGCCCGTACCAAGGTTTTCTATGGATTCCGGCTTCTCAAGGGGCGTTCCGTCGGCCCCGAACCATATTGAGCCCACCGCAAAATGGGTCTCGTAGTCAATTGTGGTCTTGTCTCCTTCCTCCTCCTTTGACCAGAATTCGGCGCTGAGCCAGTTGGAAAGGAAGGCTATGAGGTGGTCTGTAATCACCGGCTTTGAGATGCTGCACTCCTTGCCGTCAAAGAGGAAACGGTAGGTGAAGGACACCGTGTGGCCGAAGAAGAGGTTCATTTCAACGTGGCAGAGGCCCTTAAGGGTGACGGGATAGATGGATTCGTCCGGGGCGGGCACAATGGGCATGGTGAACTCAAAGTCCCTGAGGTTGTAGCGCCTGACGTCTCCGCCATGGAAAATCTGGTCCTCGATTTCCTGCTCCATAGGCTGGATATAGTCCTCCAGGCCTTTGGGGTAGACAAACTCCTTTGTGTGATGCACAGAGAAGGTCTGGATAAACACAACGGAGAATCCTGGGTACGTAAGCATCTGGCTCATAGGCTATTTCCTTATTATTTCAACTTCTCCGCCAAGGCCCAGCTTTATTATCTGGGAAGCCTTGCCGGTGCTCTGGGTGTCAATGGACGGAGGAACCACAAAGTCAACTGCGTCCTTTATTTCCTGAGGGATTTCAGAGAACCTCTGCGGCGTGGGTTCCCCTGAAATATTGGCCGAAGTGCTCACAAGCGGACGGCCAAGCTTGTATGCCACATTTTTGCACCAATCGGCCATAGGGATACGTATACCCACGGTTCCGTCATCTGCCACCGCGTTATGGGCAAGGTGCCAGCGGTCTCCTTGTTCGTCGCCGGTGATGGCTCCGGGATAGATGATGGTCATGGGGGCGTCGTTGACCTCTACAAGGTCTACGGCTATGGAAGGGATTTCCTTCACGTATTTGGCAATCATGTCAAGGTCACTGGCTAGAAGCACCAGGGACTTGGAATCCGGGCGGCGCTTAATCTCAAAGATTTTGGCAACCGCGGCGGGGTTGGTGGCGTCGCAGCCAAGGCCCCACACGGTGTCTGTGGGGTAAAGGATTGTGCCGCCCTCACGGAGTACGCGAAGGGCTTCACCTAGGATCTCTTCCGGTTTCATGGAACTGTGCTATTACGGGGTAATGGTCTGAATATTTTACTTTTTCTATGCGGTAACTTACGGCCTCAAGGCCCTTGGGGTAGAGGATATAGTCCAGCCTCAGGAGCGGCCAAAGGGCGCTGTAGGTGGCCCCGAAGCCTTTTCCGGCATGCATGAAGCTGTCTTTTCGGCCGCGGATAAGGCGGAAATAGGTGTAAGACAGAGGGGTGTCGTTGAAGTCTCCGGCCACAATGGATGGCACCGGGGCCGAATCTATGCCACGTAGCACCTTTGCCACCTGGCGCGGACGCTCCGTAATGGAGCGGCGGAGCTTGGCCTCGGTTTCCTCAACGTCCCTTTTGATTATGCCGGGCAATGAGATGTTGTAACTCTCAAAGTGACAGTTATATACGCGTATGTCAAGGCTGTCCGGGGAAACATCCGTCCAAAGGGCCATGTTGGTGGATTTTTCAAAGTCTTCCTTGCCTTTGGCCGATGCCTTCCGGCGGGTCAGCGTAACATTTCCAGCCCTCCAGTTTTTGCCTGTAAGCATATAATATTCGGCCTTGTAGGCGGGAAAATGACTCCTGAGCCAGCCGTCTATGGACACGTTTTCCGGAAGGAAGAATTCCTGGAGGCAAACTATGTCGGCGTCAAGGGAATTCACGTAATCGGCCACCTCGCCGGCAAGTTCCAGGACCTCCTTCCCCTTGGGGCCGTGCCTGAACAGGCCCACGTTGTATGAAACCACGCTTAAAGTAGGCTCCGGGGTGTCTTTGGGGGCCGAAAACTGGAAGTATCGGCCTGCAAAAAAGAGGGAGGGCACAAGCACCAGCGCCAGCAGGAGGCGGGTTCTGGAGCGCCTCACGAGGGCCGCCACAAAAAGAACCAGCGTGAGGGGCAGCACTATGGGGTAGATGAGGCCGAAGAGCGTGAAGAACCAGGCCTTTTCCGGGGGGACGATGATGGAAAGGTAACCCAGCACAAGAAGCGCGCTCAGCGCCATTGCAACGCTGCCGAACGACAGGCTGGAGAACCAGCCGTGCTTTCTCTTAGGGGCCTTTGCCATCAGTATCTTCTGTAGAGTTTACCCTGCTTTTTCCAAATGTAAATTGTGAGCCAGCCAAACAGCGCACCGCCAAGGTGAGCGAAGTGCGCCACGCCCATGCGGGTGCCGGTAATGCCGGTAAGGAGTTCTATGCCGATGAAGATTATCACCATCCACTTTGCGTCAAGTGTGACAGGCGGGAAAAGCAGCGTCATACGGGCCTGCGGGTACAGCATTGCAAAGGCCACAAGCACGCCGTAAACGGCCCCTGAGGCACCCAGGACATGGGGTATGCTGTTGTAGATGTACTGGGGATTGGTGCCCGGATACTGCTTCAGGAGTTCATGTACTTGAATGAATTCCACGCCTGTATGGAGGGCCACCGCGCCGAAGCCGGTGATGGCGTAGAGGATGAGGAACTTCTTGGTGCCCAGGACCCTTTCCACCACCATTCCGAACATCACAAGGGTGTACATGTTGAAGAAGATGTGGAAAAAGCCGTCGTGCATGAACATGTGGGTGACGGGCTGCCACCAGCGGAAGTCTGTGGCAAGGGGGAATGCCATGGCAAAGGTACCCTGCATGAAAGCGGGGTTTATGAGCGTTGCCACAAACATTATTACGTTAACGTACAGGAGGTTACGTGTTACGGGAGGTATGTTTTCCAAAAAACTTGCCATCTGCTATTGGAATCTCTTTTCAATTTCTTCCACTCCTATTATGGAGATGATTTTTTTGCCGGAAGGGGTGAACTCAGGGTTGTCGCTTTGGAGAAGGGCGTCCACAAGGCGCTGGGCTTCCAGCGGGGAGGAAAGCTTGTCTCCGGACGCGGCGCCAAGGAGGGCGAACTTGCCAGCGAGGGCCTGCTCCATTACTCCGGGAAGCGAACTGCCGTCGTCGGAGAGTATGAGGAGGAGGTCCCCTACCATGGCTTCGGCCTTGCCGGGCTCTGCGCTGTAACCCTCAGGGACACCGTTTACAACCACGCTGTCAGGGCCGAAGGGGGCTATGTCAAAGCCCAGTTTCTTGAGGGTTTCGGCATGGGCGTCTATGGTGAGGCGGCCTTCCACGCCAACGGTTACGGTGACGGGGAAAAGCGCCTGCTGGGTAACGTGGGCTTCCTGGGTGAGGGCCTTCAGGGCGCGGTCAAAGAAGAGGCGCTCCTTTGCACGGTGCACATTCACGGCCATAATGCCGGTGGCGCTTTGCATAAGGACGTATTTCCCCTGAACCACAAGTATTTGCGAGGTTGGAAGGGTTCTGTTTTCAAACAGAGCCCCGTAGTTCTCCGACCTGTCTATGTGCCGGGAATAAGTGCCGGCGTCCTGTGCGGGTTCATAGCCGTCATGCCCGGCCGAAAAGCCGTCATGCCCGGCTTGACCGGGCATCTGCTGGAAGGGATCATAGTCCGGATCCAGCCCCACCGTAGGGATGCTGGAGGGGGTGTATTCCTCAAAGCGGGTGCCGATTACGGGCATCTCGCGGGCCTCGGGGTTGTCAAAGTCTATGTTCCCTGCAATTCCGTTCCGACCCATGGCCTCCTTCACCGCCGCAAAGACGGTCTGGAAGAGGAGCTGCTCTTCCTCGAACTTGATTTCGGCCTTGGTGGGATGGATGTTTACGTCTATGGTGGAGGGATCTACGTCCAGGTAGAGGAAATAGGAGGGCGTGGTGCCGTCCGGGATAAGGTTTTCATAGGCCTTCATCACGGCCTTGTGGAGGTAGGGGCTGCGGAAATACCTGCCGTTCACAAAGAAAAACTGGTTCCCAAGGGTTTTGCGGGCGCTTTCAGGGCGGCCGGCGTATCCGCGGAGGGTGACTATTGTGGTATCGGCCTCAATGTCCACAACGTCTCCCACGATGGCGGGGCCCAGGAGGTCCTGGATGCGGAATTTGAAGCTTTTGACGGGCTTTACCACGTGGATGTCACGGCCGTTGTGGGTTAGGGTGAAGCCTATGTCCGGGCGCGTGAGGGCAACCCTTTGGAATTCCTCCACTATGTGCCGAAGCTCCACATTGTCTGATTTGAGGAACTTCCTTCTTGCCGGGATGTTATAGAAGAGGTTGCGGACGGCTATATTTGTGCCGATTGGGCAGGAGATTTCCTTGGTGCCCTTGTTCTCCGAGGCCGCCATCTGGACTTCCACGCCGGATTCTTCCTCTGCGGTGCGGGTCCTGAGGGTTACTTCGGCCACGGCGGCAATTGATGCAAGGGCCTCTCCCCTGAAGCCGAAGGTGAGGATGTTATGGAGGTCTTCGGCACTGGCAAGCTTGGACGTGGCGTGGCGCTCGAAGCACAGCACGGCGTCGTCGGGGGTCATGCCGCTGCCGTTGTCTATCACCTGGATAAGCGTACGGCCGGCATCTGTCACGGCAACTTTTATGTCCGTGGCGCCGGCGTCTACCGCATTCTCCATGAGTTCCTTCACCACCGAGGCCGGTCTTTGGACCACCTCCCCGGCAGCTATCATGTCCGCGATATTCTTTGGTAATATCTTCAGTTCCATTTTACTCTCATTTCAGGTCCCATACCCTCTAAAACCCTTCGGGGCTTCGCCCCTTCGTCCCTCCCACTTCGTGGGCCCCTCCCTCTAATATAGCCGAGGGTGGCTATAGGTTTTAGAGGGTATGGGACCTTACACTTTTACAAAAGTTCAAAGAATTTGGCCATGAAAATGAGTACCACCACAATGAGGATAAGGGTGATGATGGTGATTACGGTGTGGGCGGTACGCATGTCTGAGCGGGTTTTCATATAGTTTCCGTTGCGGAAGGCGCCGCGGAGGCTGCTGCCGGGAACATAGGAACCGTCTTTGCGGGCGGCTTCGTTGCTGCCGTCCACGTCTCCGAACATTGCCTTGCGTTTTTCTTCTTCTGGGTCATAGTAGCGGGGTTTGTAGTTGAAAACCCTGTGCGGCTGATTCCCGAAAAAGCCGAAATTGAACAGACTGGCCATAACTTGATTCTTCTTTAGTTTACAAATGTATCAATTTTTTGGCGGCTTTGCAACTTACTGCCCCCGCCCTCTATTTTTCTCCCCCTTTGGTGCAGGCCAACTATTTATCCGCCAGGCGCTTACGCAATCTTCTACCAGAAAAAGTTCTGGTAGACAATCTTGTAAACGTTTGTGTATCAACGGTTTAACCTCCACCCGCATTTTTGCCTTGTATTATCTTTGTTGCCATGATACGGGAACTTACAGATTTACTGCTGCCACGGGAGTGCATAGTCTGTGGCAGGCAGCTTGGAGCAAGGGAGGAGCAGCTGTGCATATGGTGCGCAGCGGACCTTCCCCTCACTTACACGTGGGAACAGCCCCACAACATAATGGCCAACCGCTTCAACGAAACCCTGGAGCGCATAAGGGCGCCAGATGAAAACATGGAGTACGCCTTCGCCGCGTCACTACTGTTTTATCATGCCGAAAACCCCTATAAGCGTATCCCTCAAGCACTTAAGTATGACGGGAATATCTCTGCAGGAAGGTGGTTCGCCTCTTTGCTCGGTGCAAGCCTTGCCAAGGCCGGGCACTTCCAGAATGTAGACACCGTGATTCCGGTGCCGCTTCACTGGAGGCGAAAGTTCGGCCGCGGATACAACCAGGCCGAGGTCATCGCCCGGGAAATAGCCAAAGCCCTTGGGGCCAATCTTCGTACAGACATCCTTAAAAGGGGCCGAAGGACAAAGAGCCAGACCGTCCTTAACGCCGAAGAAAGGCTTGTGAATATAAGCGGGGCATTCAGGGTGTCACACTCTATTCCGGCCAGGCATGTGCTGATAGTTGATGACACTTTTACCACCGGCGCCACGCTTTCCGAATGCTGGATAACACTACGGAGAGCCCTGGGGCCCTCCGTAAGGATATCGGTTGCAACGCTGGCTATGGTTGAAGCCTAGGCCCTCAGCGCGCGCATGGCGTTGAGGACGGCCAGAACCGTTACGCCAACATCGGCAAAAACGGCCATCCACATACTTGCAAGGCCAAGGGCGGCCAGCACAAGCACCAGGACTTTTATGCCAATTGCAAACCAGATGTTTTCCTTGGCAATGCGTATTGTGCGGCGTGAAATGGTGATTGCCTGCGCAACTTTGCTGGGCTTGTCGTCCATCAGCACCACATCTGCGGCTTCAATTGCGGCGTCGGAGCCAAGGGCGCCCATGGCAATGCCTACGTCGGCTCTGGTGAGGACGGGGGCGTCGTTGATGCCGTCTCCTACAAACGCCAGGGGGCCTTCGCGGAGAAGTTCCTCAACGCGTGACACTTTGTCGGCGGGCAGCAGCTGGGCGTAGAAGGAGTCCAGTTTCAGGGTGCCGGCAACTGATGCCGCCACGTCCTTCTGGTCTCCGGTAAGCATTACGGTATTGCTAATTCCGGCGGCCTTCAGGGCCCGGATTGCTTCGGCCGAATCTTCCTTGATGCGGTCCGAGATCACTATATGACCGGCATAGACGCCGTCTATCGCCACATGGATGATGGTGCCGGTGTGGTGGCAGGGGTGCCAGGAGGCGCCTTCGGCCTCCATTAGTTTGCTGTTGCCAACGGCCACTTTCTTGCCGTTTACCATGGCTGTCACGCCGTGGCCGGCCAGTTCTGTAACGGCTTCCACCTTGCAGTTGTCGGCTTCACCGGGGTAGGCGTTCCTGAGGGCCATCGCAATGGGGTGGACGGAGTGGCGCTCCACATGTGCCGCAAGGTGCAGAAGTTCCTTCTGGTCAATTACTTCCGGATGAACCGCCGTCACTTCAAAAACGCCTTGGGTGAGGGTGCCGGTTTTGTCAAATACTACGGTTTTGATCCGTGAGAGGGTGTCCATGAGGTTGGAGCCCTTGATGAGTATACCCTTGCGGGAAGCGCCGCCAAGGCCGCCGAAGAACGTGAGAGGCACGGAAATAACAAGCGCGCAGGGGCAGGAAACCACCAGGAAAAGGAGGCCCCTGTAGATCCAGGTGACCCACTCTCCGGTTACAAGGCCGGGAATGACGGCCACCAGCACGGCCAGTGCCACCACGATGGGCGTGTAAATCCGGGCAAACTTTGTGATGAAACTCTCGCTGCGGGACTTGTTTTCGGCCGCATTCTCAACAAGGTCCAGGATTTTGGCGGCGGTGGACTCCCCGAAAGCCTTGGTTGTCTTTACCCTCAATACGCCGCTGAGGTTCACGCAGCCGGACAGTATCTCATCTTCCGGGCCGATGCTCCGCGGCACGCTCTCTCCCGTAAGCGCCACAGTATCAAGGCTTGAGGAGCCTTCAAGCACAACTCCGTCCATGGGCACTTTTTCTCCGGGCCGAATAAGGATGGTCTCTCCCACGGCCACTTCTTCGGGGTGCACCGTGACAAGGTTTCCGTCACGTTCCACATTGGCCGAATCCGGCCTTATGTCCATAAGGTGGCTGATGGATTTCCGGCTTCGGCCTTCGGCCATTTCCTCAAAGAGTTCTCCAACCTGGAAGAACAGCATCACAAAGACGGCTTCCGGGAACTGGGTTTCGGCCCCGGGCATGAATCCTATCCCAAGAGCGCCAAGGGTGGCTACGCTCATGAGGAAATCCTCGCTGAGGGGCTCTCCGTGAACCAGGGCTTCGGCCGCCTCCTTGAGGGTGTCCCAACCTACAACGAGGTAAGGCACAAGGTACAGCAGAAGATACTGCCAGGTGGTCCAGGAGGTGTTTTTCTCTATGAGCCAGGCGGCTGCAAGAAGTACGGCGGCGGCAATAATTTTTATGAGCCTGCCGTGGCCTTCCTCTTCCTCCTCATGGTGATGCTCATGACCGCCATGATGATGCTCGTGACACTCACATTCATGTTCATGGTGCTCATGGCATTCGCATTCCGGGTGATTATGATGATTATGTTCCATATCAGGTGTGTTTTTACAGTGCAAAGGTACTGAGCGGCCAGTGCAACTTGGTTGCAAAGTTTTGGCAACCCGCACCACAAGGAATATAATGGGGACAGCGGGGGTTGTGGCATCGCGATAAAATTGCTATCTTTGTTGGCTATGATAAAAGTGCTGGGCATATTCGGCTTTCTTAGTTTCGGGTGGGCAGACCTCCTGGACATCCTCATGGTGGCCCTTATCATCTTTTTCCTCATAAGGAGCCTCAGGAAAGACACCGGCATCCTTAACATAGTGCTCATCCTGGCGGTGCTTCTCATACTGCAGGCGCTTGTTAAGGCCCTCAACATGAGGATGATGAGCGCCCTTTTGGGAGCCCTCCTGGACGTTGGTGTCCTGGCCATCATCATACTGTTCCAGCCTGAAATCCGGCACCTTCTCAACCGCCTGGCAGTGCAGTCCGGCATTTCCAGAAGGAGCGGAGAGATTTTCAACAAGCTAATGGGCATCAAGGAGGAATCCATGGGCTCGCAGTCCGTTGTTGAACTCTCTGAGGCCGTGCGCGCCATGGCTGCGGAAAAAACCGGCGCCCTCATAGTGCTCCAGCACAAGAGTGACCTTGACGAGTACAAGGCCACCGGAGACGCTTTTGAGGCCGAAATCAACCGCCGCCTCATAATGAACATCTTCTTCAAGAACTCCCCTCTCCACGACGGCGCAATGATAATAGTTGGAGACCGCATAGAGGCCGCCCGCTGCCAGCTCCCCATGACCGCCAGAAGGGACATTCCAGCCCATTACGGCATGAGGCATCGCGCAGCAATAGGCGTCACCGAAGACACTGACGCAGATGTCATTGTGGTAAGCGAAGAAACCGGCAACGTCTCTTATGTGCACGGCGGGCAAATCCAAACCGTAAAAGACATAGAGGAGCTCAGGACCATCCTGGGCAAAACCCTGACAGTGAAAAATAAGGAGGAAGCGTAGAGAATGGACGGCAGAGTAGAATCCAAGCTTGGTTTTGATAAGGTCAGGGCCGATATCAGCGCCCGCTGCTGCACGGAATATGCCGCCGAAAGGGTGGCCACGGAGGAATTTTCCACTTCGGCCGAAGAAATACGCCGCCGGCACCTCCTCACGGACGAAATGAGGCTCATCCTCATGTTCGAGGAAAGTTTCCCCACTTCCGGCTACATAGATGCCATCCAGTTCCTGGAGCCAATCGGCAAAAATGCCTCCATAGACATCCTTTCCCTTGGAAAACTGCGCACGCTCCTGGACACCCTCAGGAAGGCCCTCCACTTCTTCCACACGGTAAAGGAAGGCATCTACCCCAACCTCCAGCACATGGCCGCAGGCATAAGCGCCCCCGCAGAGGTGATGCAGCGGATAGACTCCATCCTGGACCGCCACGGGGAAATCAAGGACACCGCCAGTGATGAACTTTACAAGATCCGCCGCAGCATAAAGGACAAGGAAATAGGTGTCTCCAAGCGCATGAACGCCATCCTTCGGCAGGCGCAGCAGGAAGGGCTCTCGGACGCAGACGCATCGGTGGCCATCCGTGACGGCAAAATGCTCATCCCGGTGGCTTCGGCCAAAAAGAAGGCATTTCAGGGCTTTGTCTACGACGAAAGCGCCACCGGCAAAACAACGTTCATGGAGCCCGCGGAAATTGTGGCGCTGCAAAACGAGATCTCTGAACTTCATTTTGCCGAAACCAGAGAAATTGCCCGCATCCTGTATGAATTTGCCGAATTCCTGAGGCCGTTTGTGCCGGAGCTCATTGCCGGGGCCCAGTTTATTGGAGAGCTGGATTTCATTATGGCAAAGGCCGGCGTGGCACTGTCCTACGTTGCCGGAATGCCGGTTGTGAGCGAAGACGGCTCCCTGAGGCTAAGAAAAGCCCGCCATCCCCTTCTGGAAAGGTCCCTTCGGCGAGAGAAAAAGGCAATAGTACCGCTTACGGTAACCCTTACCCCGCAAAAGCACATCCTCCTTATTTCCGGCCCCAACGCAGGCGGAAAGAGCGTGTGCCTCAAGACCACCGGCCTCCTTCAGTACATGTTCCAATGGGGCATGCTCATCCCCACCTCAGAAACGTCGGAACTGCCTGTATTCGACCGGATTATGGTGTCCATCGGAGACGACCAATCCCTGGAAAACGACCTCTCCACCTACAGCTCCTTCCTCACGGACATGAAGGCCATGCTTGAGGTGGCCGATTCCAAAACCCTCGTTCTAATAGACGAATTCGGCGGCGGAACGGAGCCCGCTGCGGGCGGCGCCATTGCCGAAGCCATTCTCCACGAACTTGACAACCGCGGCGCCTACGGAGTAATCACCACGCACTACACCAACCTCAAGCTATATGCTTCGGGCACTGATTCTGGCGTAATCAACGGCGCAATGCAGTTTGACGCCGCCACGGTGGCCCCGCTGTTTGTGCTGGAGCAAGGCCTTCCGGGCTCATCGTTCGCCTTTGAACTGGCCCGCAAGATGGGGCTCCCGGAGCAGATTGTCCACGACGCCGAAGACCGCGCCGGAGAACAGTTTGTGGGCATAGAGCGGAACCTCAGAAAGATTGCCCGCAGCCGCCGTGCCCTTGACGAGAAACTTACCAAAATCCGCGCAACGGACAAAACCCTTGAAGGCCTCACAGACCGCTATGAAAAAGAGCTTGAGGACATAAAGGAAATGCGCCGCCGCATCCTTGACGAAGCCCGCGCAGAGGCCGAAAAGATTGTACGCGAGGCCAACAAGCGCGTGGAGGGAACCATCCGCGCCATCAAGGAATCCCAGGCCGAAAAAGAAGAGACCAAGGCCGCCCGTGCCCAGCTGCAGGGCTTCCTTGGCGCCCTTGCCGAAGAAAGCAGCAAGAGGGAAAACTACATAGACAAAAAACTCAAGGACGTCCAGACCCGCAAGGCCCGCGAAGACGCCCGCAAAAAGCGCCGCGCCGGCGGTGAAACCCTGAAGCAGAAGGAGCAGGAGGAGGTCGAATCCCGCAAGATGGCTGCTTTCCGCAGCGCCCCGCTCAAGGTTGGAGAGAAGGTCCGCATCAAGGACAACGGCATGGTGGGAGAGGTTTCGAAAGTCAGTTCCAAGGCCGTGACGGTAATAGTTGGCAACATTACCACAAAACTGCCCCTGGACCGCGTGGAGCGCATTACCGCCAATGAATACAAGGCGGTGGCCAAGGCTCCTTCGGCCAAACCGCGTCAGGTCTATGACACCGCAATCAAGGAGCGGAAGGCAAACTTTTCCACGGAACTTGACGTCAGGGGCGAAAGAGTGGCCGATGCCATGGAAATTGTAATGAAATATATTGACGACGCCCTCATGCTGGGCGTTCCTTCGGTGCGGATTTTGCACGGAAAAGGAACAGGTGCCCTGAGGGAGGAAATACAGAAATACCTCCGCACCGTACCAGGCGTGGTTTCGGCCCAGGACGAACACGTGCAGTTTGGCGGCTCAGGGGTCACAGTTGTTAAATTTGAATAGGATGAACGTTCTTAGAACCAGTAAATTAGGAGAGCTTGGAGAGCAGATGGCCTGCGACTTCCTGTCGTCGCGCGGCCATCAGATATTGGACCGCAACTGGAGGGCCGGACATCTTGAAATTGACATTGTGTCAGAAGGTCCGGACGGCCTTCACTTTGTAGAGGTCAAAACCCGCAAGGCTCCTGTCACCACCACGGTGTCGGACCAAGTGACGCCAATAAAGCAAAAACGGATTTCGGCCGCAGCGCTAAGGTACCTTAACACTAAGCACCTTTACGGCCAGGAAGTGTTTTTTGACATTGTTGCCGTTACCGTAGAGCAAGACGAAACCCGCGTGAGGTACTACCCACAGGCCTGGATACCAATGTTTGTATAAATAACCAACCGCATAATGAATAACCACAGATACTGTGTGATAATGGCCGACGGCAGCGGAAACCGCTCCCAGTACGCCCTTACATACAACAGATTCAAAGACGTCGTGCCAGACCAGAACATTCTGGTGGTGACGCTTTCAAAGTACGCGGCAGATGCCCGGAAGGCCCTGCCCATGCTTCCTCCAGAGAATATCCTTGAGGAGCCTTTTGCCAGAAAAACGGCCCCTTGCATGGCCCTGGCGGCATATACCATTCTGCTCCGTGACCCTGAGGCAGTGATTGTAGCCACCCCCTGGGACCTTGTAATCCGTGACGAATCCATGTTTGCCGCAACCGTAACTGACGCCTTCTCCTACGTGGAGGAAAACGACGTCCTCATGACCCTTGGAATTGTCCCCAAATCGGCCGAAGTAAACTTTGGCTACATCCAGGTGAAAGAGGGCCGGAACGCGCACCTCATGGCCGGGCCGCTGAAGGTGAAGACCTTCACGGAAAAGCCGTCGCAAGAGCTTGCAGAGGTGTTTATCCGTACCGGAGAGTTCTTCTGGAACAGCGGTATCTTCGTGTGGAAAGCCGCCACAATCTGCCAGGAGCTGGAGAAATACGTTCCGGAGGTCACGGAACTATTCCGCGGCTGGAAGGAGCACATCCTGGAGCCCGCCTTTGTGGAAAGGGCCTACAGTGAATGCCCCAAGGTATCCCTTGACTACGGCGTCATGGAGCACACGGAACGCGCCTGGCTCTACCCCGCCCGCTTCGGCTGGGCCGATATTGACAGGATCTAGTCTCCGCAATACTTGCCGGCAAACAGTACCAATTCTGCAACGCCCGAACAAAGTCGGGCGTAAATTATCACATGGCAGAAAGATATGCCATATATTTGTGAACGAGGTCGGAGGAAGACAAACTCCCTGATTCATACTGTTCATAATCAAGGCTGGAAATCCGTTCCCTGACCTCGGTGCCATCGTAGACGGCAGTGAGATACTGGCCCCTTTCACCCGGTTTAACGCAAATATCCCGGAAATGCTTCATGAAATCATCGGCCTTCACATAATTGATGGCATATTCCACCTTCCGAGTCCTGCCGGGATAAGCTGATACGATGCCTTTATTTTCAAGGTCGGCAATATCCCTTAAGGCGGTATCAAGGGAGATAGCCCCCAGTCGGGACCAGTTTTGTGCAGTAAGCTTCGCCTCCTTGCCGTCCAAATAGATGTTCAGCACCTTCCTCTGCCTCTGGGAAAGCTCCACTCCTGAGAATTCACGCCAAAATATTGATTTGTTCAGAATTCCGCTTAGCGTTTCCATAGAACTGTCCAAGGCCCTGCCAAGGCATGCGATATACCATTCCAGCCAAGGGGTTATATCCCCGTCATAGCAGAAACGCTGTGTTTTTTCCAGAATGGCATAATAGTCTTTCTTCTCCTTCTCGATTTCCCGGGACATGCTGAAGAAACGACCTCTCCCTCCGTCTATCGCCGCCAGAGCCATATCTGCTATAGCCCGTCCAATACGACCGTTACCATCATCAAATGGATGTATGCTTACGAAAACAAGATGAGCTATGGCAGACCGGATGATGTTGGAGATTCCAATCTCGTTATTGAACCAGTACATGAATTCTTCCATATAGTCGTTCACATCGGAGGCCGGCGGTGCCATATAATGGACTTTCTCACGCCCCATGGATCCGGAAATAACCTGAACGTCTCCACTCCGGTAGTTCCCCACCGTAATAGGATAAGATCCACTCCTCCCGGTGGGAAACAGGGCACTGTGCCAACCAAAAATACGTTCCCGGTCCAGAGGGATGTTGCTATTGCGCGTTGCGTCCAGCATCATATCCACTACACCTTCCATATAATGCGTGGAAGTGCCGGTGGTCTGGATGTTTGTAACACCCAGGCGGCGAACTATGGAAGAACGTACATCGTCTGTGTTGAGATTAATTCCTTCTATGCGGAAAGAGGACACAATGTCCTGAGTAAGGATCTCTACGGAAGCGCCGGACCGGTCATCTTCCGCAAGGGAAGCAATCCGGCCATGGAGGAAACCAATACTGGTGCTAACTTTTTCGGCAAGAGCAGAAATCTTGTCTTTGTCCCAGTTGAAGAGCATCCAGTTGTATCTTTCGTATATCCACATTGTTCACACCGCTTATAATTCGCAACAAATATAGTTATTTGCGAATAAAATCCAAAATTTACTCGCAAAAGTTGCGAATTATAATTCTAAAAGTGTTAACGAAGGATATCGTTCAGGATGGAGCTGGCGGCCTCGCGGGCGCCTTCGCCGGGGCCCTGGATTACAAGGGGATACGGGTGGAAGGCACTGCGCACTATGATGGCGTTCTCCGTGCCGCGGAGGTAGTAGGCGGGATGCTCGGGAGCAACGCTCCTTATGCCGATTCCGGCTTCGTAGGCTTTTCCGTTCTTCTGGAGATACGCAACAAAGCGGAGACGCTGGCCCTTGGCGGCGGCATCATCGGACATTTTGACAAAGCGTTGTTCTTCGGCCTCCAGGGCGGTGTAAAACTCCTCAACGGTGCCTTTGAAGGCGTCTGAGGGGATTATCGGTTCCACTTTTACGTCCTTGGCTTCAAGCCTTACGCCAGCCTCCCGGGCAAGGATGAGAAGCTTTCTGAGGGCGTCCTTGCCGCCAAGGTCCATGCGGGGATCTTGTTCCGTAAGACCGGCCTCCTGGGCCCTTCTGAGAAGGCTTGCGAAGCTTTGGCGGCCGGGGAGATAGTCTCCCAGAATCTGGTTCAGGGTGCAGGAAACAACTGCCTCAATGGAGATAACTTCGTCTGAGCTGTTGGCCCCGCGGGAAATGGACTCCAGGATGGGCAGGGCGGCGCCCACAGTGGTTTCGTAGCGCAGCGGAAGGCCGTTTTCACGGGCGGCGGCGTGCATGGCGGCAAACTCCGGATACGGCACGGCAAAAGAGCGACGGTTGGAGGAAACGACCCCGATTCCGGCCTCCAGAAGGTCCGTATAGCGCTTGTAGATGGATTCGGAATTGGTGCAGTCTACAAAGAGGGAGCCCTTGGGAGCCACATTGATTATGGCATCAACATACGACCCAGCCGTATTTATGACAGGATGGCCCGTAAGGTCAATTCCGTAACGCTTGCTGTTGGCCTTACCCACTATCAGGAGGCGTTTTCCGGTGCGGGCCTCAACGTTTTCTGACGCGCCCTTTATCATGTTGTAAAGGGCATGGGCAACTGCGCCGTCGCCAGCAATGAAAAGACTCAGTTCCTTTACGGGAAGTTCCTGGAAAAATGCCCTGTGAAGAGCCCTGAGAGCCTGTTCAAGCACCTTTTTGCGAACTTTCAATTGGACTCCGGCGTCCGTCTCCTCAATGCTCAGGGCCGATATCCCCTCCGAGAGAAGGGCCTGCCCGGCTTTTTCGGCACCATTTTCCCCGCTGCCTACAACCGTAATGACGTCTTCCTGGGAAGCAACGCCTATCCAGCCATTTGAACCTTCCCGGCCGATAAGCGTGTACTTACCCTCCGGGGAGAAGGTATTGCGGATTTCTATGTCGATGCCGGCATCCATTGCGGGTGCCACGGTGGGGGCGTAAAGCACCTTGGCGCCGTGAGTTGCCATCTGGAGGGCGGCGTTGTAACTCATTCTGGGGATGGTGCGTGCCTGAGGGACCTGCTTGGGATTGGCTGTCATGATGCCGGGGACATCGGTCCAGATCTGGAGGGATTCGGCCTTTACAGCGGCGGCGTAAAGTGCGGCGCTGAAATCCGAGCCACCGCGGCCTAGGGTGCAGATTTTGCCTTTTGTATCCTGGCAAATAAAGCCGGGGGCAATGTAGATTTCGGCACCTGTTACGGCTTGGGCTATGCGCTTATAGGTTTCCTTCTGGTTGTCCTTCACAACAAGCTGCCTGGAATCCAGCCATTTGGCGTTGTAGCCTTCCTGCTGCAGTTTGGCGGCAAGGATGGTGGTGGAAAGAAGTTCGCCAAAGGTTACCTGCTCATCCTTTGGAGATTCTACAAGCTGGCCGAAAAGATGATCTACCTGCTCTTGAACCTTGGCGCGTTCCTGCCCGGTGAAAAGGCGCTTCACTATGGCCTGGTGGCGGTCTCTCATGCTGTTTATGGCTTTTTCGGAGCCGTCCAGAAGGGCGTCCGTGCAGCCGCTTATGGCGCTGCTCACAAGCACAACAGTGCCTTTGCGGGCTTCGGCCTCAACAATATCCAGGACCCTGGACATTGCCGTTGCGTTTGCTACCGACGATCCGCCGAATTTAAGTACCCTGTAACTCATAGGAGGCTGGAGAATTCGTGAACGCCCGTGAGGCCTTCGGTTTTGAGCGCTGCAACCACCGCGCCCTTTGCAAAGCCTTCACGGGAAAAGGCCTCGTGGCGGAGCGTCAGTTTGTCACAGCCGGAAGTTAGCGTAAGTGTGTGGATTCCGGGAACTTCGCCTTCCCTTATGGAGGTGATTTCCGGTTTTTCCCCAAGCTTTTCTTCCACTAGTTCACCCATGGTTTTGGCGGTTCCGGAAGGAGCATCCAGTTTGTGGATATGGTGAATTTCCTCAATCTCAGGGGTGTATCCGGCACCTTTCAGGATTTCCGAAGCCTTTGTTATGGCCTGGTACAGGGCGTTTACTCCCAAAGAGAAGTTAGAAGCGTAAATCATGGGCGTGCCGGCATCTTCAAAGGCCTTGATGACTTCGGCCTTAATGTCATTCCAGCCGGTGGTGCCAATTACGGCGGCCTTGAAGTTCCGGGCAATGAACGGGTAGTTGCTGTGGAAGGCATCAGGGGTGGTGAAATCTATGCACACGCACTCCTTTGCAACTTCCTTGGGCGTTGCGGTGATGTCCTCGCTGGCCGCAACCAGCTCAATGCCGCGGTTCTGCAGCTCTTTTTCCACCATGTGGCCCATTTTGCCGTAGCCGCTGATTATTACTTTTATCATATCTGGCGCGTAACTATCTATCAATCAATATCTTGTGTATTTCCGGGTGCACTTCCAGGTGCACCCGATAAATTGTAAGTTGTTATCAATCAGCGGTTTGCAGGGCAGCGGCCATACGGACGTATTGCTGCACGGCGGTCTCAAGGTCGCTCACAAGGATGTGTTCGTTGTCACGGTGCGCAACGGTAATGCTGCCCGGGCCGCAGATTATCTTGTGGCCGAAGCCCGTGAGGTGCGGAGCGTCTGAGCCGAATGCTACAGGCCCTGACGGGAACCCCGGCAGCGTCACGTACCGTGACGGCGTGTCTCCGCCGCGGGGTGTGACCGTAAGATGCCCGATCAAGTCGGGCATGACAGTGGCAGAGGGCACGGCGGGGGTGGAGGGCACGGCGGGCGTGGCACTGGCGTCATTGCCGGCCTGACCGGCAATCCTCATCCAGCGCTGCACGGCATCATGTGAGGTGAAGGTGGTGCGGAAATAGAGCCGGCAGGTGAGTTCCCCGGAAAGGATGTTCTGAGGGTTGTCAGAGTGAAGAAGCCCAACATTCCACGTGGTATCTCCAAGCTCAGGATCCTGCCCCCAGTCTACTGCCTTAAGGGCATTGTAGAACTGGTTGAAAAGGTCTATGGCGCTTAGCCCATACTGCGGATAACCGCTGTGGAACGGCTCTCCGGTAAATTTAAGGTCATATGACAGAGTGCCCTTTGCGGCACTTACCATCTTGTTTTCTGTTGGCTCTCCAACTATGAGAAACGGCGCCTGGAAACCGGTCTTTGAAAATGCCTTTGCACCCCAAGAGCCTGTTTCCTCCCCTGCAAGAATCAGAAGGCCGAAGCCCGTTCTGCCCCCCGCCTCCAGCTGCTTGCAGGCAGTGTACATGGCAAAGATCTGCCCCTTGGCATCGCAGCTGCCACGGCCGGAAATGCGGAGGGAACCCTCCGGGAAACTGGGGGCAATGTACGGCGGAACGGTGTCCATGTGGGTGCAGAATACCACCTGCAGTGCGCTCTCCGTCCCGCTTAATTGGACGGTAGGCACATTTTGGGCCGATTTTGCGCCCTGCGTCCCTATTTTGGGGACGGAAGGCACGCCGGGCCAGGACAGGAGAAGGTTCAGAGTGCCATCTCCCACCTCCATAAGCTGTTTGGAGGGGGCCTCCAGGTGGTCATGGAGCCACAGGGCCATGTCCCGCTCCTTGCCGGAAGTGGAATCTATGCTCAGTATGTCTTGGAACAGTTTCCAGTTCATAATTATATGAGATTTCTCGACTTCGCCCTTTCAGGGCTTCGCTCGAAATGACACGGTTACACTTTGCTTTCTTGCCAGGGCTTCGCTCGAAATGACATGGTTACACTTTGCTTTCTTGCCAGGACTTCGCTCGAAATGACACCACCCTATCCAAGCCAGCCGTTCTCAAGTAGCACCTGGGCTATCTGAACGGCATTTGTGGCGGCGCCTTTTCGGATGTTATCGGAGACGCACCAGAGATTCAGGCCGTTTTCAACGGAAGGGTCCCGGCGGATTCGGCCTACAAAAACATCGTCTTTCTCCCAGGCGGTGATGGGCATGGGGTAAACGTTGTTTGAGGGGTCGTCCTGGACAACCACGCCGGGCATTTCGGCCATGAGGCGACGGGCCTCGGCCAAATCATAGGGCCTGTTGAATTCTATGTTCACGCTCTCTGAATGACCGCCCTCCACAGGCACGCGCACCGTTGTGGCCGAAACCGCTATTGAGCTGTCTCTTAGGATTTTACGGGTTTCGTTAACCATCTTCATCTCCTCTTTGGTGTAGCCGTCCGGGAGGAAGGAATCTATGTGCGGAAGGACGTTCATGAATATCTGATGCGGAAACTTTGTGCCCGTGCCGCCTGACATTTCGGCCTCAAGCTGCTCTTTGCCGCGCTGGCCGGCGCCGGTGACGCTTTGGTAAGTGCTCACCACTATGCGCTTGATGCCGAAGGCCTTATGAAGGGGCGCCAGGGGAAGCACCATCTGGATGGTGGAGCAGTTGGGGTTGGCGATGATGTGGTCCTTCTGCGTCAAGACATCGGCATTGATCTCCGGCACCACAAGCGGCACCGAAGGGTCCATGCGCCAGTAGGAGGAGTTGTCCACCACGTAGCAGCCGATGGCGGCAAATTTTGGCGCCAGTTGGGCCGAAGTGGCACCGCCGGCGGAGAATATGGCAAGGACAGGCTTGCGGGCAATGGCGTCATCGGCACTCATTACCGTCCACTCACGGCCTTTAAACGTAACTTTCTTGCCCCAGGAACGCTCCGATGCTACCGGAAGAAGCTCCGTTACCGGGAAATTCCTTTCCTCCAGGACCTGCAACATCTTTGAGCCCACCAGGCCCGTTGCGCCAACTACTGCTACAATCATCTTTTCAAAACTTATGAGACAATTAACGTAATAAATCTTCCAAATGGATGCTGTCCTCTGTTTTGCTGTCGCGGTACTTCACAATTACCGGGCAGTAAAGGTGAACGCCGGAGGCCAGGGCCTTGCCGCCGCGGACGATGGGCTTTGAGCCGCTTACCACCACGGCGCCTGCGGGAACCACTATTCGGCCGTCTGCGTTACGTTTAATGAACTCGTCCTTTGTGGCATCGTAAATGGCGGTGGATGAGGTGATTATAACCCCAGATGCAATGACGGCGCCTTCCTCGACTATTGTGCCTTCGTAGATGCCGCAGTTGCCACCGATGAACGCACCGTCCTCGATGATGGTGGGAAGGGCGCCGGCAGGCTCAAGGACTCCTCCTATCTGGGTTGAGGCCGAAATATGGATGTGCTTACCCACCTGGGCGCATGAGCCGATGGTTACGTGGCTGTCCACCATGGTGCCTTCATCGACGTAAGCGCCTACGTTAACATAGGCGGGGGGCATTATGATGGTGCCGGGAGCCATGTAGGCGCCGCGACGGACCGACGTACCGCCGGGGACTATGCGTACGCCGTCTTCGGCCCGGAATTCCCTGACGGGGAAGGTGTCTTTGTCAAAGAAGGGGAACTGCCCCTGAGACATGTCCTTTATGGCGCCAAGACGGAAACCGGCAAGGATTTTTTCCTTGACTTCACGATTTACCTTCCATACGCCGTTCTCTTTCCGGGCCACACGGACTTCTCCCCTTTCAAGGGCGTCCATGAGGGCATTGAATTCATTGAGTGTAATATCCATTAAAAGAGTTCTTTCAGGGTTTGCTGTAAAAGGGCTTCGGTTTCCGGGGTTGCGGGCACCAGGGGCAGCCTGAGGCTGTTTTCCATAAGGCCCAGCTGAGCCATAGCGGCCTTTGCGGGGATGGGATTGGGCTCCACGAAGAGGGCCTTGAAGAGCGGCTTCAGGCGGGCGTTCATTTTTTCGGCCTCATCATATTTTCCGGCCTCCAGGGCGTGGACGAAATCTGCCATTGCACTGGGGAAAACGTTTGACGCAACGGAGATTACGCCCGCAGCGCCGGCTTTCATGAGCTCAAGGGTGTCGTCGTCGTTGCCGGAGAGAAGGCCGAAACCATCCGGCTTTCCGGAGAGTATCTTCAGGGCCTGGTCCATTTTTCCGGAAGCTTCCTTTATGCCGATGATATTGGGCACGTCCTTGGCCAGGGCCAGCACGGTCTCCGGCTCAATGTTGGAACCGGTGCGGCCGGGGACGTTGTACAGCACGATGGGCTTTTCCGTTGCCCCTGCCACGGCCTTGAAATACTGGTACATGCCCCTTTGGGGCGGCTTGTTGTAGAACGGGACCACCACCAGGAAGGCATCGGCGTCCTGAAGGAGACGGATGTTAGCAAGTGTGCCGGTGAGGCTGTTGGAGCCGACGCCCGCCATTACGGGACGGCCCTTGGCATGCTGAAGCGTAACCTCCAGAATCTGAAGCTTTTCAGACTCCGTGAGGGTGGGAGTTTCCCCGGTGGTACCAAGCGGAACCAGAAAATCTATGCCGGTTTCCACCTGCCAGTCTACCGTGGCGGCAAAGGACTCGTAGTCTACTTCGTTATTTTTGAACGGCGTAAGCAGCGCCGTGCCGCAGCCGTGTAAATCAAGTTCTTTCATACAAGTTACAAAAATACAAAAAATCCCTGGAATAATATGAGCATCGGCAACACAACCCGGACAAAAATTGCTAACTTTGCACCTATGGATTATGAGCGCTTTTTTTCGGCCGATGTTCCCTCGTTCCTGAGGTCTCCCGTACGTGAAATCTTCCGAAAGGTTGATCTCCAGGCCATCTGTTCCTTTGCGGGAGGCTACCCTGCCGCAGTCACTTTCCCCACGGACCAGATTCCCGGCCTGGCTGCCGCGGTGCTGGAAAAATACGGCACCAAGGCCCTCCAGTACGGCGCCACGCAGGGCGTTCCGGAACTCCGCGCTGCCATCGCCTCACGCTACGGCGTTCCTGTGTCGCAGGTCCAGATAACAACATCTTCCCAACAGGGCATTGACGTGTGCTCACGCGTTTTCCTTGACCCCGGTGACGTAGTCCTTGCCCAGAGCCCCGTGTACCTTGGCGCCCTCCAGAGTTTCAGGGCTTATAGGGCAGAGGTCCGGGAAATACCCCCGGTGGACCAGGTCCAGGGCATTTTTGGACCAGGTGCAATTTCTGGGGGTGGACCTGGTCCAGGCACTATGCCACAGAAGTACCTCAGAGCCACACTCGGTGGACCAGGTCCTGGGGGTAAAAATACACCTAGTCCAAATGAGGGGTGGACCTGGTCCACGGGTGGTAGCGGAGTTGTGAAATTTATCTACGTTATCCCTGACTTCAATAACCCTACGGGTAAGACACTGACGCTGGAGGAGCGGAAGACAGTTGTGGCACTGGCCAGGGAACTTGACATCCTGATAGTGGAGGACAGTCCGTACCGTGAACTGCGTTACAGCGGAGAGACTCTCCCCACCATCCGTGAACTGGCTCCGGAGCGCACGCTTCACCTTGGGAGTTTCTCCAAGATCTTCGCGCCGGGGTTCAGGCTGGGGTGGATTATCGGCCCAGAACCGCTTCTGGAGCAGATTTACGTGTGCAAGCAGTGCCTTGACCTCTGCCCTCCGGTGCTGGACCAGTACATGGCCTGCGAGTTCCTCACATCCGGCGCGCTGGATGCAAATCTGGTTAAGACCATAGCAGAATACAGGCGCCGCCGTGACCTTATGCTGGGTCTCCTTGAGAAGTATATGCCTGCCGGAACGTCCTGGACGCACCCTGACGGCGGCCTTTTCCTATGGCTCACACTTCCGGAAAGCATTGATACCGTAGCGCTTTATGACGAAGCTCTTGCCGCCGGCGTTGCCTACGTTGCCGGTTCCTTCTTCTACCCTGACGGCAGCCACCGCAACACTATGCGCCTCAACTTCTCCTTCATAGAGGAGTCCAAGATGGAGCCGGGGATAAAGATTCTAGCCGGCCTCCTGGCCGATAAGCGCCTGAAACAGAATGATTTATAGATAGTAGGGTGCACCTGCAAGTGCACCCGAGAATTAGCAACTTACTGAATGATAAATAGTTACACGCCAGCGCCCCACATATTCACCGGAGCAGGTAACAACTTCGTGGTCTTTGACGGCCGTGAAGGCGGTATGGATGAGTATCGCCAGCCGGAGCGCATCCAGGCTCTTTGCAAGGAATACCGCACGGACGGCCTGATGATCCTCACTGAGGCCCCGGGCCAGGACTTCGGGATGGAATTCTACAACCCTGACGGCTCCGGCGGAATGATGTGCGGCAACGGAGGCCGATGCATAGTTGCCTTTGCCGATTACCTTGGCCTTAAACCGGCATCAGAGGACGGCACGTGGCACTTCCTTGCCCCGGATGGAGAGCACACCGCCACGATTTTGGAGGGAAGTCATGTCTCCGGACCCATGGCCACCCTCGGCCGTGTAAGAGGGAGGGGCCCGCAGCCGGAGGCTGTGGGAGGGGTCGCGAAGCGACGGTCAGGAGATATGACTTCCCTCCAAAAATGGACCGTGCGCCTTAAAATGATTGACGTCAAGGGCATAAGCAAGGCAAATAACGGCTACTTCCTCAACACGGGAACAAGGCACTACGTAGAGTTCAGGGACAATGTGGATGCCATTGACATAGAGCCGGAGGCCAAGCCCATAAGATGGGCCAATGAATTCCAGCCGGAAGGCACCAACGTGAACTTTGTGGAGAAAACAAAAGAAGGCCTCAAGGTCCGCACTTTTGAGAAGGGCGTGGAGGGGGAAACCCTTGCCTGCGGCACGGGCATCACCGCTAGCGCCATCGCGGCATACGTGAAGGGCATTGCCCAAAGCTCGGTAAGGCTTCAGTGCCGCCGTGGAGACTGGCTGGAGGTTGAATTCACCCCCTCCGGAGACGGTTTCAAGGACGTTTTCCTCACCGGCCCCGCTGAACTTATTGAAAAAAGATAACTCCCCTGTTTGAAATCTTCACTTCTCTTCCTATCTTTGCAAAAGTAACGTTATAACGTCACAAAAAGCAAGATGGAAAGCATCCTTTTTCACGGGTCCAACAAAATCATAAGCAATCCCACCAAGGCCGGCGGGAAGGTGCACAATGACTTTGGACAGGGCTTTTACTGCACCCCGGACATTGAACTTGCAAGGGAATGGGCATGCACAGAGACTCCCACAGCCTTTGCCAACCATTACAGTTTCGAGCCAAGTTATACGCTTGAAGTATGTAATTTATCAGGCCCGGATTATCACGTTCTCAACTGGCTGGCCGTCCTTATGGTAAACAGAGTCTTTGAAACCAGCCACGGCATTCCCGCCGCCATCAAGAAATACATCATTCAGGAGTTTCTGCCGGATCTTTCCGGATACGACGTCATAAGGGGCTACAGGGCCGACGACTCCTACTTCCAGTACTCAAACCTTTTCCTCAGCGGCACCATCAGCCTTGAGGAACTAAGCCGCACAATGCGCCTTGGAAATCTTGGAGAGCAGGTGTTCCTTAAAAGTGAGAAGGCTTTTGAGGCGCTGGTGTTCACCTCTGCAGAGATCGTCGACAGGGATGTGTATCTGGCAAAAAGGCTTGCCCGCGAGAGGAAGGCAAGGGAGGCGTTTCAGAAGATAAAACACGGCCCTGAGGTATTTGACGGCATCTTCGCAATTGACGTTTACAGGAATAAAATGAAGAACGATGACCCACGCTTACGATAAAGATATGATGCTGCTGGCCCGGGATAACCTTGCGGTCATGATTGACTACGCCGTCACCTGGAGCGGAATGGACCTCAGGGAGTTCTACAACCGTTGGCTGGGAAGCGGCGTCCCGGAAATGTTTGGTATCGGCCATCCTAAATTCACGCTTGGGATGAGCGGGATAGAACTTGCCGTAAGGGTGGTGGAAAACACCGGCGGCACGCTTGAGGCAGATCAAACGTACACCTTCCCCTGGGAAGACTCCTCATTTTTCTGGACGGGCTGGGCGCTTTGCCAGTATCAGTGGTTCAAGGCCGATAGTTTCGCTTCAATAGACCGCGGCGGCCTTCCGATAGAAAAAATCCACGAACTTTTCAATCCTCTCCACGAGGCCGATATAACCAAGGTCTTTGAGGTTTTTGACTCGTGGTATCATCCCGAGCCCGTTTCCATCAAGGAACTGAGAAAACTGAACGGTCTTTCGCAGCAGGAACTGGCCGATAAATCCGGGGTTTCCCTGAGGATGATTAGGGCCTACGAGCAGGGTAGCCAGCGCATTGGCGCGGCCGAGGCCGCATCGGTCCTTAACCTTGCCCGTGCCCTCCACTGCGACCCCGAGAGGCTGGTGTGATTTCGGGCTCGCCCCTTCCCACCCCCGCCTCTAGCCCGCGTCCTGACAATCTTAGTTACGTTTAGGGCTGGTTTTGTGACTTTGTTCGTAAAGAACAGGCCGACTCAAGTTGAGCCGGCCGTTGAACTATTTACGCTAAGCAGGGAGCGCTAGTTGGTGTAGTGCAGGTTTATAATGGATTTGGCGTGATCACTCAACCCACCCTTGATGGTGTCGTAGGCAGCTGAATTGTATATGTACAGATCCAGACTGGCGGCATCGCGGCTGGTGTTTGTAAACATATAGGTCAGGGTATTGCTTCCGCTGAAATGGGCGCTATTCAGTTTCAAGGTACTCAGTTTATAACAATTGTTAAAACATGAGTTCCAATACTTTGCTACAGAGGCATTATCACTTACACGACTTAGATCAATAGTCTCCAATTTGACACAGCCTGAAAAGGCACTCGTAAAGTTGCCGCCGAGACCAGTGAGATCGCAGACAAACGAAACCAGATTTGTACAGCCGGAACAGATTAGAGCGAAGGGGGCGGGATAACCGACTGTTTCGGTGAGATCACCATAGGTCTCACCACTATAAATGCCTCTGGTCAGGTGGATTGATGTCAGACTGCTGCAATCCTGGAACATAGACATGAGATTATCGACTGCCGGGTTACAGAAGAAGCCGCTGCCAAGATTGAGGTCTGACAGATTGCTGCACCCCTCAAACATCGAATTGAACTTCGTTCCTAACGTAGTTCTCAACATAGAAACATCCAGGCTTGTCAAAGAGGAGCATCCGGCAAACATACGAGCGAAAGTAGTTGATGCTTGTGTCCCGATGGGCGTGAGATTTATGGCATTCAGAGAAGAACAACCGTTGAACATATCGGCAACGCTTTTTGCCGAAGTAGAGGCAAGGGTGGAGAGATCAATAGATGTAAGAGCCGCGCAGCCTTTGAACATTGCTTCAAAAGATTCTGGCTGAAGGGTCCTTACCTTGCTTAAATCGATGCTGGCCAGTTTGGCGCATCCGTTGAACATATATTTGGGGCCGGCGGTGGCATCATTGAATCTACCGACAATGGAAGTGTTAATCTGGGAAAGCATCTCAATAGAAGTCAGTTCGCTCATATTGCTGAACATATAGCGGCAGTCTTCATTGAGAGAGATGGTATTTGACCTGGTATGCAGTGTAACGATTCCGGTACCGTCGTCAAAGGAAGCGTAGATAGGATATTCGGCAGTAGCTGAGACATTGGTCCCCGTATCGGTAGGTGTAGCCTCGGATTTGGAGAGGGTGATACCCTTGATAAGGTCGTCCGCGTCTGTATAGGCTTTGCTGCTGCCTGCTGCCAGTGTCTTAAGTGCGGCATTGAAGGCCTGGCCTCCCACTAATGTGGCGTTCAGATATCCCACACTCTTTACCGCCATTGGCGTTACTGCATTGGCGGTGATGGTTACATATTTGAGTGTGGTGAGAGTGAAATTAGCTCCGGTGCTATTATTGACATCCAGATTCAACCCGTGGTATGTCATCGGGGGTAGAGCAAAATAAAGATCTTTTGGTGTAGAAGGATCAAGTACCAGAGGCTCTGGCAAGTCGACCGTTAATTGCAGATCATCGATGTATGCAAAAGAATAAGTCCCGGTAGAAAAGTCGAACAGAAGAGATCCTGCGCACTCATCCAAGGGATACATAGGGTTAACACTGGACACACCATTCCACAGTGTCATACCGGTTATTGTGCCATAACCCTGAAGTTGCAGTTTGAGCCATCCAACCTGACTGGTGAAATGGAAATGCTCTCCGTCATCGCTGATGGCCGTCATAAAGTTTGCATAACCCGGAGTACTGGAAGCAAGATTATAACCGTTATTATTCCTAACTGATACTTTGTCGTTTTCAATAACACTGGGGGTTGCGTCATTGTATCCGATAGTGGAGAAAACTCCGCAGACCTTGGAGAATCTGTATCCTCCGGGGATGTAGTCAGCAAGGCCTTCCTGAGTAAATTCACCGGTAGAGACATTTGTACATTTGTATGTCGTACGCGTTGTTCCTTCATAGACGTAAATCAGGTCATTCAAATCCCAGTGGTGACGGTATTTGTAACTGCTGGTGCCGTCGTCATAGTAACGATCCATGCCGGCCTTGGTTTCATCGGAGTCAATATCGGCATAAATCACTTTGGGGCCTGCGGGCTGAACATTTTCCGGGGTTTCCTCAAGCTCTTTTTCAGGGGCATTGACCTCTTTCTGGCAACCGGCAAGAACGGCGGCTGCGGCAAGTATCATCAATAAACTTTTCTTCATAATCCAGTCCTCCTTTTTACCAGTCAATCACATCGTTCTCAGTAGAATCCTCGATTCCCGGGGAGAGAACCTGCAGGACACTGTTCCCGAGGGAAAGAGTAACCACCTCTGCTTCAGGCGCGAGGTATTCGCCTTTGACTAATTCTTTCATACGTACTGTATTTTAGGTTAATAATTACCAGACTAGATGAGGCCCTGCTCCAGGGCCTTGCGGACAACCTCCACGGTTGTATCGGCCTCAAATTTTACCTTAATGCGTTTGCGGTACCACTTGATCGTGGGAAGGCTCAGGCACATTTCCTCCGCAATCTGCGGACTGGTGTGGCCGTTTGCAATCATCTGCAGGATGCGCTGCTCCTTGGCGGTGAGACGTATTGTCCTGTTCTCCATAAAGTAACTCAAAATAACATCTACAAATTTCGCCATCCCAAAAATGAAAAACACCATCCCAAAGGATAGAAAACACTATACTAAAGTATAGAATTTGACCACTTTAGACTATTTATGCTGCGCTTTTACTATCTTTGTCCATATGAAAAGACTTCTCATCCTGCTTGCCGTATTCGGCCTTACCTCCGGCAAGGCCAACGCCTATTTTGACCACCGCGGCCACAACGTGGACTCCCTTGAAAGGGTTGTTGCCCCATGGACGGAGGACCGCTGGGCGGAGGCCTCTGAAAAACAGTCAGAGGAAATAATCTATGCCTACTGGAGCCTTATGCTGGGCTACCGGAACATCAACGCGGAGCGCTCCATGTACTTTGCAAGGAAGTGCTATAAATTTGCCACCCGATGGAACTGGCTTGTAAAGATGGCCGATGGCCTGAACGGAATAGCCATCATCCACTATGGCAGGGGCCAGTATGACAGTTCTCTGTTCTACTATAACCAAGCGCTGGAACTTACGGAGAGGATGCTGCGCGGGGAAACTTCGTTCACGATGGACAAGCCATACCCCGAGATGGACATTGACGACACCCGGAGCCTCATTTACGGGGCCATCGGCAACACCTACAACCTGATGGACTCCATCCCAAAGGCCATGGAGTACTACAAAAAGGCCGGGGAAATCTTCACCAAATACGGCTGGAATGAGAGTAACGCCATCCTTTGGTACAACATGGGAGAAACCTGGTTCGAGGAAGGAGAGCTGGAAAAGGCCCTCCCCTGCTACAAGACCTCCCTTGAGTACGCGCAGGCAAGCGGGGACTCGCTGCAGATTTCATCGGCCTACAAAGGGCTGGGAAGCTATTATCTGGCAAAGGGAAAGATAGGAAAGGCCATGAAATTTATTGAGGAGGCCGATTCCTACTACTCACTCCACCAGGACCAGGAGTTTGCCGCAAGGATTGAGACGCTGGGACTTACCAACAAGATCCTTCAGCGTCAGAAGAAAACCTGGAGGCTGGCGGCTCTTGGAGGCGCAATAATTATCGGCCTTATCCTTGCGCTGGGACTCATCCTCCGCCGCAACCGGAAGCTATCCCTTGAAAAGGCCGGGGCCGATATTGTCATTGAGGAGGCTCTGGAGGAAAAACCTCTGGATCAGGAACTTACGGACAGGGAACGGGAGATAGTCCCACTCCTTGCGGCGGGCCTTACCAGCCAGCAGATAGCAGATAAAGTTTGCCTCTCCCTTGCCACCATAAAGTGGTACAGGAAGAGGCTTCTTGAAAAGTTCCAGGCCTCAAATTCGGCCGAACTTGTGTCAATCCTAAAGGAAAAGGGCCTTCTGTAGCCCTATGCCCTTGTGATATGCGCCCCGAGGGCATTGAGGCGGCCTTCGATGTCTTCGTAGCCGCGGTCTATCTGTTCGATGTTGTCGATGGTTGAAGTGCCGCGGGCGCTCATTGCCGCAAGAAGCATTGCAATACCGGCGCGGATATCCGGGCTCACAAGGCGGGCGGCCTTGAGGGTGATACGGTGATCGTGGCCGATTACAACAGCCCTGTGGGGGTCGCAGAGAATGATCTGGGCACCCATATCTATGAGGCGGTCTACAAAGAACAGACGGGACTCGAACATCTTCTGGTGGATGAGGACGCTGCCCTTGCACTGGGTGGCCACAACCAGCATCACGGAAAGAAGGTCCGGGGTGAGGCCCGGCCAGGGAGCATCGGCCAAAGTCATGATGGAGCCGTCCAGGAAGGAATCAATCTCGTAGCTGTCCTGGGCGGGGACGTAAATATCGTCTCCCCTCTGCTCAAGCTTGATTCCAAGGCGGCGGAAGGCGTCCGGGATAATTCCGAGGTCGTACCAGGAGACGTCCTTGATGGTGATTTCGCTTTGGCAGATGGCTGCCATGCCGATAAACGACCCTACCTCGATCATGTCCGGGAGAATCTTGTGCTCCGTGCCGTGAAGGCTCTCCACCCCATGGATCCTGAGGAGGTTGGAGCCCACGCCGTCAATGAACGCGCCCATGCGGTTGAGCATCTTGCAAAGCTGCTGGACATAGGGCTCGCAGGCGGCGTTGTAGATGGTAGTGGTGCCTCTTGCGAGCACTGCGGCCATCACAATGTTGGCGGTGCCGGTGACGGAAGCCTCTTCAAGGAGCATGTATCGGCCTGTAAGGCGACCGCTTGAGGTAAGGTGGAAAGCGCGGCGGGAAGGGTCATAATCCATTGCGGCGCCAAGGTTTACCATGCCGTCAAGGTGGGTGTCAACCCTTCTTCGGCCTATTTTGTCTCCGCCGGGCTTAGGGAACCATGAATGGCCGAAGCGGGTCAGGAGCGGACCCACCACCATAACCGAGCCGCGAAGCTTGGCGCACTTTGTCACAAATTCCTCGGTTTCAATGTACGAGGTGTCCACTTCATCGGCCTGGAAGGTATAGGAGCCCTTTGCATGACGGGTTACCTTTACCCCCATGTTCCGGAGGAGCTCAATGAGGTTTTTGACATCCAGGATTTCCGGGATGTTGGTTATTGTGACGGGGTCCGGGGTAAGGAGAACCGCACTGATGACCTCCAGGGCCTCGTTTTTTGCGCCCTGCGGAGTGATGGTGCCGGAGAGCTTGTGCCCGCCTTCTATGATGAATTTTGCCATTAGTTACTTGGTCAGATTAATGAACGGCAGTGCGTTGGAGCCGTTGTAGGTGGGAAGCTTGCCGTCCCACTTTTCAATGGCGTACTGCTGTACCAGAAGAGCGTTGAGAGAGGCGGCAACCACGCGGTTGTAGTAGGCCTCGCCGTCACCCTGGATGCGCTGGGCTTCGGCCTCACCCTTTGCCTTTGCAATTGCAATCTTGGCTTCGGCCTCTGCTTCCTTCACCTTGTTTTCGGCCTTGAGGGCGTTCTGGACGGCCTCGTTCTTGGCGTTGATGGCCGCGGTGAGCGATGCCGGAGGGTCTATCTTGGTGGTGAACTCCCTCACAATGAAGCCTTCGCGGTTCATGGATTCGTCCAGGCGGGCGCGGACCTCGTTTTCGAACTTGGCACGGTTGGCCATGAGCTCATCCGAGGTGTAGTTGTTGGCGCAGGTGCGATAAGCTTCAAAGATACAGGTGTTTATGTAGCCCATCTCCAGTTCCCGCACGGGTTTGCGGTACTTCACGAAGATATCCACGGCCTTGGCCTCATCTATCTGGTATGCCAGGGTGGGGGTCATGGAGAAGATGGCCGCATCCTTAGGGTTCACAGTGAACGGCTCATAGGTAACGCGCTGAATATAAGTGGGATACTCAAAGATGCTTTCCGTGATGGGGTTGTACCACACCCAGCCGCGGCAGGTGCCTTCCACGCCGCCCTTGAGGGCTGCATTGGAGCTCCATTTCTTGAACTTGATGCCCACTGAGGCCGAATCTATAGTGGTGCAGCAAGATGCCATGACGCCAATCACGACAACCGTCACCGCCAGTGCAATCCATGAGGATTTTGCAAGAACACCGGATTTTTTCATTGCGTTTTATTTTTTCTTGCCAAACAAACCGCCAAGGATACCGGCTGCAGCACCAAGAAGGCCGCTGCCTGCGCCGCCCTTGAGGGAAAGGAGGATGTCGTTGATGTCAACATCACCGTCACCGTCCTGGTCCTTGATGAAACCGGAAAGTTTGCCGATGATGCCGGGAATAAGGGCCGTAAGTGCAGGAGCAAGGGAGCCAAGATTCAGTTTGCTCACAATGTTCTTGTTGAACAGGTCTCCTGCAAGGGCGGTAATGTCGCTCTTAGCGGCATCGGTCTTTCCAGTGAGGAGGTTCTTGATTTCGTCAAGACCGCCTGCCTTTGTGGCTGTCTGGGTAAGTGAGCCGAAGATTGAATCTGAAAGCCCGCCCAGGACCTGGTCCTTGATGTTTGCAGGGATTTCCACCTTTCCGGCCGAAGCGCTGACGGCCTTCTGAATGAAGTCATTGATGTTTACCATAAGTCAGTGTGTTTTACGCCAATAAAGTTAATCCAATTATCACAAAAATACAAGAGCATCCTTCTGCCGCAGCACTTTGGTTCACACGTGTTCCACCTCCGGATGGAGGGTGATGCCGTATTTGGATTCAATGGCCTGGATTACTTCGGTTTCCAGGCCTATTATTTCTTCAGGGGTGGCCTCTCCGCTGGCGTTGACAATGACCAGCGGCTGGTTCATATACACCTGCGCACCGTCAAGGCGTTTGCCCTTGAAACCGCACTGCTCTATCATCCATGCGGCAGGGACCTTGACCTTGTCTCCCACCTCAAAATGAGGGACGGTGTAGTCTGGGCCGTTTTCGGCCTTGGCCATGGCCACAATGCGCTCAAAGTGCTCTTTTGATATCACCGGATTGCAGAAGAAGCTTCCGGCCGAACCTGTCACGGCAGGGTCCGGCAGCTTTGCGTTGCGGATGTCGATGATGGTCTGGCGGATTATCTTGGGGGTGAGCGATTCCACCTCCTTGGACCAGGTCCAGCCACTCTCTGGACGAGGTGTCTTTTTGTCCCCTGGACCAGGTCCACCCACTATGGCTCCTGGTGTGTTCTGGGGCACACTGCCTGGACCAGGTCCACCACCTGAAATTGCACCTAGTCCAGATTTACCGTGGACCAGGTCCAGACCCTTTAGGTCCAGGGCTTTCCGGAGACCACCGTAATCCAGGCGGGGCTGCGGAGTGCGACTGAGGCGGTAGGTTACGGCGGTGATGATGAACCGGCCTTTCCACTCCGTTTTGAACTTTGAGGTGCGGTAACCGTAGGCGCAGGTGGCGGGGTCTATGTGCACAAAACGGCCTTCCCGGCGGTCCCAGGCACGGATATCGGCAATGATGTCCTTGGCCTCAACGCCGTATGCACCGATGTTCTGAACCGCGCTGGCGCCGCATTCTCCGGGAATGAGCGAGAGGTTTTCCGGGCCCCAGAGGCCTTCAGAGGCCGCCCAGGCGCAGAAATCGTCGAAGACTGTTCCGGCTGCGCAGGTGACAAGGAGGTGAGATTTCTCGACTTCACTCGAAACGATAGATGAAACACCGTAGTGCAGCACGGTGCCGGGGAAATCCTTGGTGAAGAGGAGGTTGGACCCGCCGCCCATGACCATTACGGGCTGGGGCAGGGCGCTGAAGTCCAGGGCCGGGAGTTCTTCTTCGGCCTCAATCTCAACGAACAGCGCACACCTTACCTTCATGCGGAAGGTGTTTCGACCGGAAAGGTCATAGTTACTCAGTTCACGCATTTTAAGCCTTTTTTGCGGGTTTTCAGTTGAATGGTAAATTGAAATCCCTCACTTTTGGCCAAAAATGAGGGATTTCAGTTTGGGAAGTGTTATTCGGCCTTGACGTTAAGCGCTATCTGGAGTTCGTCCAGCTGCTCCTGGTCTATGGCCGAAGGAGAATCTATCATGACATCGCGGCCCTGGTTGTTCTTGGGGAAGGCGATGTAGTCCCTGATGGTGTCCTGGCCACCCATAAGGGCGCAGACGCGGTCGAAGCCGAACGCAAGGCCACCGTGAGGCGGGGCGCCGAACTTGAAGGCGTTGATGATGAAGCCGAACTTGTATTCGGCCTCTTCCGGGCCTATGCCAAGGACCTCGAACATGCGTTTCTGCATATCTGCGTTGTGGATACGGATGGAGCCGCCGCCGAGCTCGTTGCCGTTGAGAACGAAGTCGTAGGCGTTGGCGCATACGCGCTCAAGATCCTCCTTGGCGTTGCTATAGAACCATTTCTCGTGCTCAGGCTTGGGGGCGGTGAAAGGATGGTGCATGGCGTAGAAACGCTGGGTTTCGTCGTCCCATTCAAGAAGCGGGAAGTCTACAATCCAGAGGGGTGCGAACTCCTTAGGGTTGCGAAGGCCAAGCCTGCCGCCCATCTCAAGACGAAGCACGCCCAGCATGGTCTGAGTCTTGCGCTTGGCGCCGCTCATGACAAGGATGAGGTCTCCGGGAGCGGCCTCTGCGGCCTTTGCAATGGCGGCGAGGTCTTCGGCACCGTAGAATTTGTCGATGGAACTCTTGAAGGAGCCATCGGCATTAATCTTTATGTAAATGAGGCCTTTGGCGCCCACCTGAGGGCGTTTTACCCACTCTGTGAGCTCGTCTATCTGCTTGCGGGTGTATTCGGCCGCACCGGGAACGGAGATGGCGCCGATGTATGCGGCATCGTCAAGGACGCTGAACCCCTTGCCCTTTGCGGCAGCGGTGATTTCATGGATTTTCATGCCGAAGCGGACATCCGGTTTGTCGGAGCCGTAGTTGTCCATGGCGTCGTACCAGCTCATGCGAGGCATGGGGTTGGGGATGTCGACGCCAAGCACATTCTTGAAGATGGTCCTCATCATGCCCTCGAACATATTGAGGACGTCTTCCTGCTCCACGAAAGACATCTCGCAGTCTATCTGGGTGAATTCCGGCTGACGGTCTGCGCGGAGGTCTTCGTCGCGGAAGCAGCGGACAATCTGGAAGTAGCGGTCATAGCCTGCCACCATGAGGAGCTGCTTGAAGGTCTGGGGGCTCTGGGGAAGGGCGTAGAACTGACCGGGATTCATGCGGGAAGGGACCACAAAGTCACGGGCGCCTTCCGGGGTGGACTTGATGAGGTAAGGGGTTTCGATTTCCATGAAGCCCTTGGAATCCAGGTAGTTGCGGACTTCGTGAGCTACTTTGTGCCGAAGCGCCAAGGCGCGCTGGAGCGGGCCACGACGAAGGTCCAGGTAACGGTATTTCATACGGAGATCCTCTCCGCCGTCACTTTCTTCCTCTATGGTGAAGGGCGGGGTGACGCTCTTGTTGAGGATATTGATACTTTCAAGTTTGATCTCAATGTCTCCGGTGGGCATCTTGGCGTTTTTGGCCTGACGCTCAACTACTTCACCAGTGGCCTGGATTACGAATTCACGGCCGAGGGATGTGGCGGTTTCTACAAGCGCTGCGGGGGCATCGGCCTCAACTACAAGCTGGGTGATGCCATAGCGGTCACGGAGGTCAATGAAGGTCATGCCGCCAAGCTTGCGGGCTTTCTGGACCCATCCTGCGAGGGTTACCTTCTGCCCTTTGTTTTCTATGCGGAGTTCACCGCACGTGTGTGTTCTGTACATATTTTGAGTTTAGAATATTCCAAGACGCAAATTTAGCAAAAAAATACGTATCTTTGGGAAAACTTTTAACTATGGCATGTTTTGTAGCACCCCTTGTTCAGGCAATCGCAACCACCGCATATCGTAAACTCAGCAAAAAGCCGGTTCCGGCTTCCGTAAACACTCTTGAGAAAATGCTCTGGGGCGGTTCCATTATGCTCATCGTAGACCACGCGATAAACGGAGAACTCACCTGGCAGTTCCCGTTCTTCACCGCTCTGTCACAGACCGGCGGCGCAGCTCAGATGTGGAGGGAAATCCTCACCGTGGGCGTTCCCATGTGCCTTGTGATTACGGCCGTATGGGCAGTGTGGGCGCTTCTGGCCCGCAGGCGCAAGGCCACTGCGCAGGGCTAATGGAAGTACGCGCAAAAAAAGCCCTTGGGCAGCATTTTCTCACGGACCAGAAGGTGGCTCGTGCTATTGTGGATGCGCTTGCCATTTCAAGCGCAACCGAGAAATCTCCTTTTCCCGTGCTGGAAGTTGGCCCCGGAATGGGGGTTCTCACTCAGTACCTCCTTCAGAGGCCAGAACTTGACCTTAAACTTGTAGAGATTGACACTGAAAGCGTGGAGTATCTTCTCACGCACTTTCAGGGAATGCAGGGCCGTCTCATGGAGGCCGATTTCCTCACGCTTCCGCTGGAGCGTATCTTCCCCGGAGACTTCTGCGTCATTGGCAATTTCCCCTACAATATCTCCTCCCAGATTTTCTTCAAGGTACTGGACCACAAAGACCATATTCCTCAGGTTGTGGGCATGGTTCAGAAGGAAGTTGCGGAGCGTATTGCCGAAAAACCCGGTTCCAAAACCTACGGCATCCTGAGCGTGCTGCTGCAGGCCTGGTATGACATTGAGTATCTTTTTACCGTCGGCTCCGGCTGTTTTGCCCCGCCACCTAAAGTTGAAAGTGCCGTCATACGGCTGCGCCGCAATGGCCGCACGGAGCTTGGCTGCGACGAAAAACTGTTCAAGACCGTTGTTAAAACGGCCTTCGGCCAGCGCCGTAAAATGATGCGCAACCCTCTCAAACCCCTTGCAGCGGCCAAAGCCAACCGCGAAGGCTGGACAGCCGAAGAATTATCGGCCTTCCTGACACAACCCGTTTTCTCACAGCGTCCTGAGCAGCTTTCTGTAGAGGATTTTGTGGCGCTGACAAATCTTTTAGCTTAAACCCCCTGGCGCGTAGTTCGCTGCTACACAATAAGTTATAACTTCCCGGGTGCACCGCAAAGTGCACCCGACTATTTATAAGTGACTCATTATTAATGCCTTAGGCGCCAGCCTAGAACTGGAAGTAGATGAAGGACTGGAGGTCTGCGGTGATGAACTGGTAGAAGAAGATAATTATGAGAACCACCACAAGGGCCATGACGGGCAGCGGGAGGGCGCTGAAAGTGAGGCGGTAACGGCGTTTGAAGCGCTCCGGGAGCCAGTGGATGAGCATACCGGCCACAAACAGGATGAGCACGGTGCCGTGCTGCTGGATCATGGCGGGGATAAGGTGAATGTCCCAGTGGGAGCCTATCTGGTTCACCATGTTCTTGGCGGTGTTCCAAGCCTGTTCGTTGGCAAGGGCAGGGTCAAGGTTAGAGCCGCTTCGGAAGAAAAGGCGGGTGAAGGTGATGAACACAAATGTCTGGAAAATGTCCCAGGCGCTGGAAATCCACTTGGCGGCAGGAGACAGCTTCAGGGGCACCACAATGCCTTTAGACGTAAGTTCCGGGGCCGAAGAAACAGTTTTCCAGCCAAATGCCGCCCAGCGGTAAAGTGTCTTGAAAAAAGTACCTGCCAGAATGATGATAAGCCACACCAGGAAGAGGTTCCAAACCGGTGCGGGAGTCCAGACGGAAAGGGCCCATACCAGCAGCGTGAAAAAGCCCGCAATGGCGGTTTTTGCCAACATTGAGCGTCTGGTCCACACCTTATAGATAACCTGCCCAAGGCCGTTGAGACCACCCCAGATCATGAAATTCCAGCTGGCTCCGTGCCACAGGCCGCCAAGAAGCATAGTATTCATGGAGTTGATGTTGGTGGTAATGAGCTTGCGGTCTCCGGGGCTCTTCCACGCCCAAAGGCCGATTGCCCCCGCAATGACAGCAACCGCCACTGCAACCCACCAGCTTCCGCTGAGGAAAGACCCCACTACGGCTACTGTGACTATAATTATATAAGTGCCTGCGCTTGCCGTACGGTTGCCTCCAAGGGGAATATAGAGGTAATCACGGAGCCAGCGGCTGAGGGTCATATGCCAGCGGCGCCAGAAATCCTGCGTGTTGGGGGCCTTGTACGGGGAGTTGAAGTTCTTGGGAAGGTAGAAGCCCATGAGCATGGCAACTCCGGTGGCGATGTCCGTGTAGCCGGAGAAATCGGCATAAACCTGCAGGGAGTAGCAGAAAAGGGCCGAAAGGTTCTCAAAGCCGCTGTACAAGAGAGGGTTCTCAAACACGCGGTCTGCGAAGTTCACGGCCATGTAGTCGGCCAGAATGAGCTTTTTGAGAAGGCCGTTCATTATCCAGAATATGGCAATTCCAAACCACCGGCGGCTGAGGTTGTAGGGCTTATGAAGCTGCGCTATGAACTCCGACGCACGCACAATGGGGCCCGCGACAAGCTGCGGGAAGAAGCTGAGATAGAACCCGAAGTCCAGGAAGTTCTCCACGGGTTTTATTCGGCCGCGCTTCACGTCCACTATGTAACTAACCGCCTGGAAGGTGAAGAAGGATATACCCACCGGTAGTATAATGGCGTCTACGCGGAAAAGGGACGTGCCCGTAATGGCGTTCAGGAACTCTCCAAGGACATCGTGGACCTCTATTGACAGGCCGAAGAGGTTGTTAAGGAAGTCCGTGAGGAAGTAGGCGTACTTGAAATATGCCAGGATGCCAAGGTCTATGACCACGCTGAGGATGGTGAGAGCCTTTTTCCAGCCCTCCTTTTTGAGCCGATACAGCCCCTTGGCTGCAAAGTAGTTATAGACTATCACAAAGACAAGAAGCGCCAGGAAGACTCCGCTTGTCTTGTAATAGAAGAAAAGGCTCACCGCAAAGAGGAAACCGTTGCGGAGAAGCACCTTGCTGTGGAACAGGGAGAACACCGCGAACACCAGCGCGAAGAACGCCCAGAAGTAAAACTGGGTGAACAGCAGCGGATGGGCCTGGTCAAAGGAGAACAGGCTCACCGCGAAATCCCGTATGACGTCCAGTATGGTCATAAGGTTTGAGATTTCTCGACTTCGCCCTTACGGGCTTCGCTCGAAATGACAGATGATGCACCTGGAATGACAGAGGAGGCGGGCCAGGCCATTATGGCATCAAAGAGAAGATCCCCTATGAGGCGGTAGCCGGCGGGGGTGAAATGGACGCGGTCAGGCTGCATGAGGCCGGCTTCTTTCCAGGCGTCGGAGGAGCCATAGCCGCCCATTACGGCGTACATGTCCCAGAAAACGGCGTCGTATTCTTCGGCCAGTTCACGGAAGGCCTCCTCTATGGCCGAAGTATGTGGATTTACGTACTTGCCCTTGAAATAACTGTCGTTTACCCCTGAAAACAGGACTGCGCAATTGGGGTTTACGCCCCTTACCTGACGCAGCAGGAACCTGTAGTTTTCCTTAAAACGGGCGGCGTCGAAATCGTGCCCCTGGATATCGTTGATGCCGATTGAGAATATCACAAGGTCCGGCATTACCCTCCGGAGATCTTCGGCCCAATGGGAACATTTGGCCCAGGAAGAGGTGGACGCGCCGTTGATTCCGGCCTCGGAATAAGTGAGGCCGCCGCCGGTGCGGTCAAGGTAAATTCCGCGGAGGGAGAACTTGCCGCTTCCCTTGAAAAACACCTGCAGCCAGTCTGTGTAATACGGGAGGTCGAAGTGGGTGTACTGATGGGAGGTGACCCCGTAGACGGTGTCGCGACCCTGAAGCAGTAGCACGGGCTGCATATCCCCTTCCCCAAGGACATCCACGCGGTTGAAGGCGTAGCCCTGGCGCAGCACGGGACCGCCGTTACGGGCAAGGTCCACGGCCACGCGGGAGGCGGTGTCACGGACCTCCGCGACTATGCCGGTGAGGCCTAGGTCGGAGCCATCGGCCTTGATGCAATTATGGGACTCCCAGAGGCCGCTGTAGGAGGTGGTGTAGCTCACGGGGGTGTTGGTTAGGGCCGCCGCAAAGGGGAAAACCAGTCCCCTGCCGCCGTCCAGGCCGTAACGCAGGGACAGGAAACGGGTGCGTAGGCGGTCGGTCCAGGTTCCACCCTGCACATGAGAGCCGCCTACATGCAGGATGCGGACATCCCCTGTGCCAAAGTGCACCAACGAGTCCAGCTTTTGCCGAAATGCGCCGAAGGATGCGGACTCACCCTCCAAATGGCTTTTCTCCATGTTGAGAACAGGAGGACGCTGGGCGGCACAAGGAACCGCCAAAGCTAATAAAGCAATGAGAATGAGGCGTTTCACTTGGCCAGGCGGTAATAGTCGTAATATGTAAGGAGGGAATTGGAGAGGGCGTCTCCAACCTTCTGGGCTCCCGCGGGAGTAAAGTGGATGTAATCCGGCCCGGCGTAGGGCGGATTATGCTTAACCCACTGGCCCATGGAGTTTTCCCCGCCCATCATGCGGAAGAGGTCCCAGTAGGCGGCGTCGTTCCTGAGAGCCGTGGCCTTGAGCGAATCCACAAGCTCAGGAAGGCGCGGCCAGGTGACAATTCGGCCCCCAACGCTCTTTCCCATATCGGAGGGGCCGATAAAGAGAATCTTTGCATCCTGTGCCACCTCATGGAAATACTGGATCTGGGCCTCTATCTGCTCCTGGTACTGCTCTATGACCTTTGTGGTTCGCGCGACGGGCATATAGTTCCCGCCGAACTGGAGGATGATGAGACGGGCGTCCATCATTTCCATGGAGTCCGACATGAGAGCCTTGTTGATGCGGGTGAAAATAGTGCCTGAGCAGCCTCTGAGGGGGATGTTGTCTACCTGCACGCCGGTTTTGGGATCGGCCGAAACCGCGTAGATTTCGGCATTGCCCTTGAAGGAAATCACGGCTTTCTGGACAGGCCTGCCGAAGTGCCAGGTGACTTTGCGAAGGCCGCTCTCCCCTACTGTCTCAATGGGTTTGGGCTTTAAGGTGTCGGAGTATGCGCGAACGGAAAAACCGCCGCTTGGACGGCCGTAGAGAAGGGTGACGGACTCAAAGCTGTGAACCTTTTCACGGGCGTTCTTGTTTTTGGTGGCGCGAAGCGTGACGGTGCCGCCGCCGGAAAGCTGAACCACCTGAGCCAGAATGCCGTAGCGGCTGTGACCGGCCCGCACCGTGGTGGAGTCTCCGTACATTGTGTACTGGACAAAACCGCCGGCGGCCGTTTTCATGATACTGGCCGAAGGGACGTTGCTGAGTGCCGGGAACATGCCCGTTCCGTTGCCGCCGAACCGCTTCTGAAGCGCCTCACGAAGGTCCTGGGATATGCGGTCAAGTTCTATCTGGGAGTCCCCGTAATGGATTACGCGGCTGAGCGTGTCTTTCTCGAAAGCCCGGAAAACGGGATCGAAAAAAGTGACGTCGTCTCCGGGAAGATAAATGCGGTCAGGGTTTTCCGTGAAGAACTGCCTGTAGTACTCAAGGGTGTCCTGTTTCATCTTGAAACGCGCCTCAACGGCGTTCAGGACGGAGTCTACGTCTACTTTGGTCTCATTGGCGTCACGCAGCGTGGCCTGAAGATTGGGAAAGCGGACGGTGTGGCCGCCGGCGGCAATGCCTTCGGCCGGCATTACCAGCCACAGCACGCCCAGGGCGGCAAAAACGCCCAGGAGGAATATGAGTACCTGACTTGCTTTCACCGGCTACACTTCCGTGGCGGTGGCGAACTCGTGGAGGAAGCGCATGTCGTTCTCGAAGTAGTGACGGAGGTCGTTGACCTGCCACTTGAGCATTGCAATGCGCTCCACGCCCATACCGAAGGCGAAGCCGGAGTACTTTTCGGGGTCTATTCCGCTGGCCTTGAGGACGTTGGGGTCTACCATGCCGCAGCCCATGATTTCCAGCCAGCCGGTGCCTTTGCAAATGTTGCAGCCCTTTCCCTTGCAGATGTTGCAGGAAACGTCAACCTCGGCCGAAGGCTCCGTGAACGGGAAGTAGGAGGGCCTCATGCGGATTTCGGTATCGGCTCCAAACATCTCGCGGGCAAACAGCAGGATGGCCTGCTTGAGGTCTGCGAAAGTGACATCCTTGTCAATGTAAAGGCCTTCCACCTGATGGAAAATGCAGTGGGCGCGGGCCGAAATGGCTTCGTTGCGGAAAACGCGGCCGGGGCACACCACGCGGATGGGCAGCGACTGGGTTTCCATGGTGCGGACCTGCACTGAGGACGTGTGGGTGCGGAGAAGAAGCGGATTGAGGTGACCGGTGCTCACGAAGAAAGTGTCCTGCATCTCACGGGCAGGGTGGTTGGGCGGGAAGTTGAGGGCTTCAAACACATGGTAATCGTCCTCAATTTCAGGGCCTTCCGCCACATCATAGCCGAATTTGCGGAAAATGTCCACAATCTGCTGGCGCACAATTGAAACGGGGTGGCGTGAACCCAGCGGGAAAGAGTCTCCGGGCATGGAGAGGTCCTCCTTAGGGGCATCGGCCACAGCTGCTGTTTCGGCGGCAGCTTTCAGGGCCTCGATCTTCTCTATGGTGTACTTTTTAAGTTCATTGAGCTTCTGGCCATACTCCCTCTTGAGTTCCGGAGCGATACTACGGAATTCCTCCATGAGGGCCGTGACTTCACCTTTCTTTCCAAGGAAACGGATACGTGCTTCTTCGGCTTCTTTCTGGCTTGTTGCCTTGAGCTCATTCAGCTCCTGGAATATTCTTTCAATGGCTTCTTTCATTGCATCTGTTTTTATATAGCTTGCAAAGATAACGATTTTTGACGATATGCCCAATACTTCACAAAGCAGCAAAAGTTAGTGGAGGTTAAATCGTTGGCACACAAATGTTTACACGGTTCTTTGGGATTAACTCTTTTCCCAAAGAACCGTGTAAATAGCTTAGAATCAGGCGGTTAAGCCGCACTTCATCGGCATTACGCCAATGGGGGGGCTAATGCAGCATGACGGTAAGGCCGGCCATGACGATGGAGACCATGCTCATGAGCTTGATGAGGATGTTGAGGGAAGGGCCGGAGGTGTCCTTGAAGGGGTCACCCACGGTATCTCCAACCACAGTGGCGTGGTGGGAGGCGGAGTTCTTGCCGCCGAAGTTGCCTTCCTCCACAAACTTCTTGGCATTGTCCCAGGCGCCGCCGGAATTGGCCAGGAATATGGCCAGGACAAAGCCTGCGCCAAGGCCGCCGGCAAGAAGGCCGATGACACCCGCAGGGCCAAGGATGACACCCACAAGCATGGGAACGATGATGGCAAGAAGTGAGGGGAAAATCATCTCGTGCTGGGCAGCCTTGGTGGAGATGCGCACGCAACTGGTGTAGTCCGGGCGCTGTTTCCCTTCAAGGATGCCGGCAATCTCACGGAACTGCCTACGGACCTCGATGACCATTTTCTCCGCGGCGCGGCCAACGGCGTTCATGGTGAGGCCACAGAACAGGAAGGCCATCATGGAACCGATGAAAATACCCACAAGAACCATAGGGTTCATGAGCGTAATATCGTAGTACTCAACTATATCCGTAATGCTACCGTGGGCAAGGCGGGAGAATTCGGCCGCCATTTCTCCGCCCTTAGCTGCAAGGTGGCCGAAGCCGATCTTGATTTCCTCTATGTAGGAAGCCAGCAGCGCAAGGGCCGTAAGGGCTGCGGAGCCGATTGCGAAGCCTTTTCCGGTTGCGGCGGTGGTGTTGCCAAGGGAGTCCAGGATGTCCGTTTTTTCACGCACGGAAGGGTCAAGCTCACTCATCTGGGCGTTACCGCCGGCATTGTCTGCGATGGGGCCGTAAGCGTCTGTAGCAAGGGTGATTCCAAGGGTGGAGAGCATACCTACAGCCGCAATTGAAATGCCGTAGAGGCCCATGCTCAAAGTATCCACGCTGAAGTGGAAGCCGGTTGCAAAGCCGTAGGCCAGAAGGATGGCCACGCAAATGGTGACAACGGGAACCGCCGTGGAAATCATGCCAAGGCCTACGCCGTTGATAATTACGGTTGCGGGGCCGGTCTGGGCGCTTTCGGCCAGCTTCTGGGTGGGCTTATAGGAATGGGAGGTGTAGTACTCCGTGATTTTGCCGATAACCACGCCTGCAAGAAGGCCGGACACTACGGAAAGGGCCATCTGCCACCAGTTGGGGAAGCCGAGGAGGTAGAATACGCCGAAGGATACCACGGCGATGAGAATGGCGGCGAGGTTGGTGCCGCGGCTGAGTGAGCCAAGGAGGTCCTGAAGAGAGGCGCCTTCCTTGGTGCGCACCACGTAAATGCCTAAGATTGAAAGGACTACGCCAATTGCGGCAATCATCATTGGAGCCAGGATAGCCCTCATCTGGACGGCTGTGCCATCGGCAAAGAAGGCCGAAGCGCCAAGTGCCATGGTGGCAAGGATGGAGCCGCAGTAACTCTCATAAAGGTCTGCGCCCATGCCTGCTACATCGCCCACGTTGTCACCCACGTTGTCGGCAATGGTGGCGGGGTTGCGGGGATCGTCCTCGGGGATGTCCTGCTCAACTTTGCCGACGATATCGGCCCCGACATCCGCGGCCTTGGTGTAGATGCCGCCGCCAACGCGGGCAAAGAGGGCCTGCGTGGAAGCACCCATGCCGAAGGTAAGCATGGTGGTGGTGATGACAACAAGGTTCTGGGCGTCTGTGGGGTCATAGAATATCTTGAGAACGCTCCACCAGATGGCGATATCCAGAAGGCCCAGGCCCACCACGGTAAGGCCCATGACCGCGCCGCTGCGGAAGGCAATCTTGAGGCCGGAGTTGAGGCTTCGCATGGTGGCGTTGGCCGTACGGGCCGAAGCATACGTGGCGGTTTTCATGCCCACGAAGCCTGCCAGGCCGCTGAAGAAGCCGCCGGTGAGGAAGGCGAACGGCACCCAGGGGTTCTGTACGCCGAAGCCGTATGCAAGGATTGCAAACAAGGCCGCCAGCACAATAAACACGATGACTACAACCTTGTACTGCTGTTTGAGGTACGCCATTGCGCCCTCACGCACATACTGCGCGATTTCTTTCATGGTAGGGGTTCCTTCGCTCTCCTTCATCATCTGACGGAAGAATATCCACGCAAAGAGCAGTGCCAGCACGGCCGCTGCAGGAACCAGGTAGAATAAGTAGGTCATATAGTTTTAGTTATTTTCAGGTACAACGATGACGTCTCCGTGCTCCTGGGCCACGGTTTCTTTCCAAAGTTCGGTGTAGCCGGGCCATTCAACGCTTTCGGGGATGGCGGCGGAGTGCTCCGAGTGCTTGAAGGTGCCGTCCGGGTTCTGGGGCTTCACGTTACCGTCCATGAACTTCACAAGGAGCTCTTCCTCAAGTTTCTGCCAGGCCGAAAACTGCTCCTGGGCAGTGTTTACGGTGTAGTCCGTAACGTATTTGACAACCTTTGCGAAAGGCTTGCTGGACACCATGACATCACCTTTTGAGGAGAGTTTCTTCTGGAGTTTCACCACCACCTGGTTGTACATCACAACCGCCATGGAGTCTACGGAATGAGTGCGGCGCTCCATCTGGTCCAGTTCAAAGGCATCCACCTTTGCGCGCACGTAAGGAGCCATGATGTTGTACATCTTGTAGCAGGCGTTGGAGATGCGGTTGTTGATCCAGAAAGAGGATGTGGCCGAATAATGCAGAAGGTCTCCGTTACCCTCACGGAAGCACTCCGGCACCTTTGTGGTGGAAGTGTAAACAGGTGAGAGATAAGAAGTTGCAGCGTCATCCGTGCCGAACCACAGGATGCCGCCCACAACGTCAGGGACATAGTTGCGGGCCTGGCCAACCATCCAGAAACCGGTTTGCTGGGTGGCGATGGCGCGCTCGTTGACATAGGTTTTGCCGTCGAACTGAAACTCCATGGGCCTCCAGCGGTAAGGGAGGGCGTTGCCGCCGGCACCGATGTCCTGGGTCATGTCCATGGGAGTGCCCTCGAAGTGGTCACGCATTACATCGGCCAATTCCTTTACGCCAACCTTCTTACGGGGATACACAAACAGGGGGAAGTCTCCTTCCAGATTCTGGCCCATGACATAGTCCAGATACCCGTATGCGTCCTTGGTGACTGCATTCCCTTCTTCATCATAGAAGGAGAACCAGCCGTCCGTGAGGATATTGAAGGCGCTCCATGCACGGGCGTCACAACCGCGAACCGTGCCGAAATCCACGGGGCAGTAGGCCTTCTTGAAGGAGAACTCGGAGTCCGGGCCCTCGAAATAGCCCTTGCGGCGGGCGAAACGGATTACGTCCGGGGCGTAGATGCAGTTGTCGGGGTCGTTGAGGGGGAATTTGCCAATACGGGCCTGGTTGGCATGTGCGCAGATGGCGCCGTCCGGCACCCTCATGGCCACCCACACGATGCCCTTGTTCACATTGACGCCGTTACGGATGTTCATGCCCTTGCCGATGAGTTCCATTATCCAGGCCTCGTTTTTATCCGCGATGGAGAAGGTTTCGCCTTCCGATGCGTAGCCGTACTCGTTGGCAAGCTCCACAATAACGTCAATGGCTTCACGGGCGGTCTTGGCCCTTTGGAGGGCAATGTAGATGAGGGAACCGTAGTCTATTCCGCCTTTTTTGTCTTCAAGCTCCGGACGGCCGCCCCAGGTGGTTTCTGTGATTATCACCTGATGCTCGTTCATGTTGCCAACCGTCTGGTAGGTATGGGGAACCTGCTCTATCTCTCCAAGGTAACGGTTTGAATCCCAGTCGTATATCTTGAGCATGGTGCCGGCTTTCCAATCTGCGGCTTTCTTGTAGTAAAGCTCCCCGAAGAGGTAGTGGGAGTCTGCTGCGTAGGACACCAGGACGGATCCGTCCTTGCTTGCGCCGCGGGAAACTATCACATTGGTACAAGTATTGCCTTCTATGCCAGAGGTCATGAGAATGGCCGAAACGGCAAGAGCCTTAAGTATATTTTTGCCTTTTTCCATTTATTGCGTAATTTTGCATGTACGGTTACAAAAGTACAAAGATATGAAAATTTATAAGATTATCATCGCCACCCTGCCTTGTTTGCTTCTGGGCATCAGCGCAAAAGCTCAAAGCCAGCAGCCCCAGAGCCCGGAGCAGCAGGAAAAACAGATGCTGGAATACATTGACAAGGAGGTAAAGCGCCTCAGCGACCTCCTGGAACTTGAATACTGGCAGGAGTTCTATGTAGACTCCACCCTGAACCACGACCTCCACGCCCGCATGGAAGAGCTCCAGAACATGCAGAAGGCAAAGGTTGAGAACTCTGATCTCTACCAGACCATTAGCGACAAATGGATGCAGCAGATAGACAACTCTTACAAACGCTTTTTCACGGAGGAGCAGTGGGCCAAATACTGGAAATCCGGTGCCAAACGCGCCCAGAAGGAGCGTGACAAGCGCGCCAGCAAGCGATAATCCCCATAAATAGGGATAGATACCAACAACTCAACCAATGACTTTGAAGCGGCAGTGCCGTCACTGAAAAAAAAGTCTAGTCTTTGAGCATTATAGTGCGGAAATCGTCAATGTCCTGCTGGCTTACGCCAATGTTACGGAGATAGGTTTCCGCACCTTTTTTGAGCGTTTTGGAAGAAGACGGATCCTGATCCCTCAGATACTGCACACAGTTTTTGTAACTGCTTACGTGCCGAGTATGGTCGTAATACCTGGCGTCATCGGGGCCGGACATGCTCCAGTCGTCCGGGGAGAAGTACGTAAGCTCATAGTCCTTTGCAATATCCCCCTCCCTTACGCCCAGAACACCCAGGCATAGCGCGGCGATGGTACCCGTACGGTCACGGCCGGCGGCGCAGTGGAAGTACACGGGATTCCCCTTGCGGAGGTTGCTCACAATAAATTCAAAGCAGGCTTTAACCCTTTCCGAACAGTCGCGAAGCATGGTGCGGTAGTTCTCGCTTGAGCCGAAGCCGGGGCGCAGATACTCCACGTCAATGCCGAAGTAGGACTTTGTCTGGGATTCGTCGGCCTCGCGAAGGTCAAGTTCGGCCTTTATTCCCACGGCCGCAGCCTCCTTCTTTCCGGCATCCTTGATGGACGAGGCCTTTCCGCCACGGTAAAGCAGCCAGTGGCGGATGGTTTTGCCGTCAAGGGTTTTGAGGCCGCCGAGGGAACGGCCGTTACGGGTATCCCTTTCAAAATAAATCTGATGCAGGGAACCTGTGGCCTTGAATTCTCCTTTGGCCACTACACTTGATGAAGCATCCGTCACCTGATAATGGTAATGGGCCGGCGCAAGGTTGGTTACGCTCTGGCTTGACACTCCGGCAGCAAGGCTCCATTCCCGGCTCCAGCTGCCGTCCCAAAGCTTCAGCGTCTGACTGCCTGTCCCGGTGGCGTTCCACTTGATTTCAATAGTGGGAGGAACATCGGCCTCTCCAGGACCGCCGCCCTCATAATTGAAGACCTGCGTGCCGGAGAAGTCCCAGTCCGTGTAGTTTACCCCGTCCATATAGGCCTGGACATAGGCGTTTGTAACTGCATAAGAGGGTATTCCATCCTCGTCCCCGGTTCCGGGTTCCGTACCCAGAAGCCTTGAGGAAATGGCCTTTGAAAGCGTCCAGGAGTTGTCGTCGCCCTCGATTGCCCAGTACATGGCGCCAAGGAGGCCCTTTTCCTTCACGTAGTCGGCCTTGAGGCCGATGGACAGCTCGTTGTCATAGCAAAGCACCACGTTTCCGGCGTAATCCGTAAGATACGGAACCTTTGCGGCATCGTCCCAGCGCTCTACAAAGCCGTCGGTCCTGATGTCCCGGTAATAGACAAAGTTGTCGTCGTCGTTGGCGGTGAACGTTTTGTCGTCGTCGCGGCCGTAGAAGGCCATTCCAAGGGTCATCTTTTCATAGGGGACCCCGGCGGCAAGGTGAAGTGCAACGGATTCGTCGCAGCTGCGGCGCGTCATTGACGACGGATACAGGGCGGCATTGTGCTTTGGCGGGTTGCCCATGTCATAGGTCATGAGGTTGACCCAGTCCATGTAATCTATGAAGTCCTTGAAATTCACGTACTTGGCATTGGCCGAAGACGCCATTGTGACAAGGAGGTCCGGGCCCAGTACGGAGCGGAGGTCTTTCACCAGGAGGGTGAAGTTCTTGGTGTCGTCCGGAGAACTGGATATGCCGGCCGAACTGCTTGTGGGATACTCCCAGTCAAGGTCTATGCCGTCAAGGCCATAGTCCTTCACCGCCTTGAGGCAGTTCTCGCAGAACTTCCTGCGGTGGTTTTCATCGGCCGCCATCTCGGAGAAATTGCCGGCGCCCCAGCCGCCTACGGAAAGCACCACCTTGAGCGAGGGCTTCTGCTTCTTGAGCTCCACAACCTTCCTGAGGCGGGACGTGCTCCTGATCTCCAGGCTCTCAAAATCACTTCCAACCTTGCCGAAGGCATAGTTGATGTGGGTGAGGACATCCGGATTGGGCATGATGTCTCCCCAGTAAGTCACATAGCCTACTATGATATGCCCACCGGGGGTGGTTCCCGGGGTGCCGGGGTTATCTCCGGGATTGTTGCCGGGGTTGTCCTCCGGATTCTTGGGATCTTCATCCTGCCCCTGCGGAGGCGGTGGGGGAAGCGTGGACGTCTGCTCCGGTGCCGCACATGAGAGCAGCACCGGGAGAAGCAACATAATGGCGAACTGGTTGAGTCTCATATCTACTCAGGATTTATATATGTTACTAATCTATTGACATGTAAATAATTATCATGTACCCCATCATTCCATGTTATAAGCAAATCTCCGCTCCACTTATTACCAGTTTCTCGATAATAGCTCATATTGTGACGCATATTATCTTGAAGATTACCTGATAATTTTCCGGAAAAAATATTCTCATTCTCGCCATTTGATATAATTATTGAAATATCTGAGTCAAACGCAACCTTACCAATAATCCCCGACACTGGCACATCCTTCAGGTGAAGAGACTGATTGAATCCCTTGTCTGGACAATAATCAAAATCAAAATAATAATCCAGCAATTCAGATGATATCCAATTTGAATCTACACGTGTTTCTTCCGGCCCTATGGTAAAGCAGATATCGGAAATACACGCCTCTGCTTCAAATGAGCAACCTGCCAAATAAACGCTACCGGATAAGGTGTTCTCCCACGGACCTGGCTCATCTTCGTGCAAAATGGCGTTATCACTCTTGGCACAAGAAAAAAACAAAAGCAAGATAAAAAGCAGCAGCTTATATTTATGTCGTCTCACAAATGTCATAATAATCACTCATTATGCTCAAACCAATAGTCGTAGGGGGCGGCATAGTCATTAAACTCTGACTGTGTATAACACGAACCCGCCTCATAATTAATGCATTGCTTTACAAATATATTACGTAATATCAACAATTCCTACAACCCACTGAAGGAAATCTTGTAAATCTTTGAGGTTGAGCCGTCATCGGCCATCCAGACACAGTTTCTGGCGTGGTCTACGCAGATGGATTCCGCGTTGCCGATGAATGAGACATCGTAAATGGCCTTGAGGGTGGTAACTTCCCCGTCAAAGACAAAAATCTTGAAGGCTTCGGAGTCTGAAACCCAAAGAAGGTCAGTTTCGGGGTCATAGCAGAGGTCTCCTGCCCCTGCGGAGGGGGTGGAGCGGGCAGATTACTTTCCTTGGCACCGCTGCAGGAAAAGAGCAGCGGTACCAGGAAAGCCAACAAAATAACTGTTATTCTACGCATTAAGTTTTTGTTTTACTACAGCTTCACGCAGCGGACAGAGCCTCCCCTTGAACGGATTTGGCCGCGACGGCGGAACTGGTCACCCACCACTCCGGTAAAGCCGTAGCCGTTCTGGGTGCCGCTGTCCCATCGGCCGCTCCATATCTGGACCGCTTCTCCGGCGCCCTTATGGACACCGTCGGCGTCGTCGATATAGCCGGCCAGAGGGAACGTGAGGGCTCCTACCGTAAAGCGGTAGTTTTCGGCATCAAGGGTAAAGTAGGACTGAGAGCTGATGTCGCTGCCGGCCCAGAAACCGCAGCTGTTGTTACGCTGGGGAAGGACATAACCAACAGGGCAGGGGTCGTTGACGGTCTTCTTGGCCTCGCCCCAAAGGGCGGCCACGGGGTCGTTGCCCTCATTCTGCCAGTCTTTGTCGTCCAGGTAATAGAACACCGTAGGATTCTGCGCGCCTCCGGCAATGGAGGTTTGCTCGTTCAGATAGGTTATCTCCTGACCTTCGGCAAGGGTTGACTGTGCCGAAGTGGCGGGATCTCCAATTCCCGGGAACGGGTCCTTTCGGCCCCACTGGTACAGCAGGCCGAAGGATTCGGCGGGAGCGGCTCCGCTTGAAGGGACTGCCACAAGGGCGCCCACATTGCGGTCCATTACCTTGAGAGTGGCAAAGTTGGTTTCATCAACATCTGTTACCGGAGTCCTTGGCATCCAGATGTGCCAGCTCCAAAGGATGTTTTCTTCCTCGTCAAAGGCCGCGACAAGGGCGTTACCGCCGACAAACGGCTCCGGAACGCGGAAATACATGTATCCGCCCTCGTACAGGGTGGCATCAACAAGGCTGCCTTTTTCAACTATGTCGGCATTGCCGCAGGTCTCCCACAGGACGGCGGAAGATTCAATGGCGCCCACAGACTCCTCCGTATTGCCCTTCACGGCGGCAATCTTGTACGTGCCGGGGGCCGTTACGATGTAGCAGTTTGCGGTACCTTCATCGCTGAGACTCACGGCGTCGGAGACATTGAGGTCCATCACGAAGTCCTTGATCTCAGACGTGATGTTCCCAAGCTCCTGGCCGCCTTCCTTGAAGGAGACTTCCTCCTTTTCAGTATAAACCTTTTTGGCTTCTCCATCCTTGAAGAACTTGAGGTCAAAGCCGTTGGGAAGTTCTGTGCCGACAGGGAAATAAATGGACTGGGTGCCGGAAGAAAGCTTGCCGCTGACCGTTACCAGGGCACCCTGACGGTACTGGTTCAGGTTCTTTTCCTTGTCGGTGATCTTCACCTGCAGGGCCTCGTAGCCGGTTATGGCATCTTTTCGGCCCGTAATGGCGTAGGAGTCAAAATCGCCATTTACGGAGAAGGTGAGCTTGGAGCATATTTCCACAAACTGGAACTTGTTTGCGGAGTCGTTGCAGGCCGCAAGGAGGTAGCGGTTCGAGGTGTTGAACTTTGTATAGAAGAAACAGTGCGGGAGAAGGTCTACGGCGTCGGCCGGATAGCCTGCGTAGAGGGTGCTTCCTACGTCGTCACGGACATAAGGCTTTAGGCCGTCCACCGTAAGGGTGGCCGTTTTGCCGTCGGAGCCGATATCGCCCGCGGCCAGGGTTACGGTAACCTGGTCCTTGGCGTATTCTCCGTGCACTACAATCTGGTCTCCGGCCACCCAGGCGGTCTTTTCACCGTTTTCCGGAAGGGCGAAGGTGAGCTGGAGCGACACCGGCTGCACTTCCTCTTTCCCCTCAGGGGTTTCATCAGAGGGAGATGTGTTTCCGGGCTTTGTGCAGGAAAACAGGAATATCCATGCAGAAAGGACTGCGATGCTTGCAAATATCTTTTTCATAACGTTTCCTTTCTAAATTATTGTTCCCAATCTACAGAAGCCGTGTACTCGTACCATTCGAGCACCGCACTGGCGGGCTCGCCGTCGGCGGCAACTCCGATATACATGTTGATGTCGGCTCCCCAGGTGGTGGTGCACATGGTTGAGGCCGATGTGTCGAAGGATGCCATCTCGACGCCGTTGCAAAGGTAGGTCACATGGCAGTAGCCGGCGCCTGCGGGGTCGAACTTGTAGGTTATTTCCATGGGCTTGGTGAAATCAAGGTCCGTGCTGTAGGAGGAAGCGATGGACGGCTTCTGGGAGGAGTCCCCGTCCGGGGCGTTGAAGTCGAAGCTGATGTAGCCGCTCTTCGGCCTTATGTCAACCTTCATTTCCGCGCTCTTGGAGTAGCAGAACCAGTGGCGGACGCGGGCCGTGGCCCCTATTGAACTCCAGCGGAAGGTGTATGTGCCGAAGGGCATTCCTCCCTGGTTGAGACGGCAGTAGACGTCGCCGGACTGGCTGTCGAAGAGCGTTCCGACGCCTGCCGTATAGACGGGATCAATGCCTTTGTCGGACTTCCATGCTCCCAGTTCCTCGTTGTCCATGACCTTGCGGACAGGGGCAATTGGATACGCCTGCTTGAGCTCTATGGTCTTTTCTATCACAGGGTCTCCCTCCTCAAGCGGGATGCTCCTCAGGACGATGGTGCTCTTTCGGAGCGAGGTGCTGCCCTCGTTGGCCGTAAGAGTGAGATTGAGCGTTCCGTCGCCGGTATGGCCGGTGGGATTGTCAATGGAGTACCAGTCGTCGGAGGCGCTTTGCTTTTCGGCTGTCCAGGAACCGTTGGAAACCACGTTCAGGTAGGCCGAAAGCTGGTCATAACCCACACGGATCTCAAAGGATTCCGGATCCAGCTGGACACCGTCCTGGGTTATCTTTATCATGGCACGCTCTTCTCCGTGGCGGTCGTAGACGGCAACGTTGGCATAGCGCTTCTCACCGCCGTTCTCTTCAATGGCTATGACCACCTTGCCGTCCTGCTCTCCGGTCTCTCCTTCGGAAATTGAAAGCCAGTCGGTTTCGCCGTCGGCCTCCGGGAGGATCTTTGCGCTCCAGCTTTGGTTGGACTTGATGTTCACCTCAAGCGTACCAGCAGCCTTTTCGGCCATGAGACCGCCTTCAATGTCGGCCTCGGGGACATTGAGATATGCGATACCCTTCTGGTACACCGTGACGGTCTTGCCCAGATAGTAGTCGCTGGCTATCTCTATCTTGTCTATGCGGTCGTCGAGGTCTGTGTTGTCGTAGTACTGCACCTTCACCGTGGTGCTTTCGCCCTGGCCCTTGTGAACCAGGGTGTCGGCAACGGCCTCACCTTCCTCCTGGCCGATGATGCACCAGTCCGGGTGCTGGCTGGAGATTGTCCAGGGGCGGGACGACTTCACTACAATTGTGAAAGGCGCAGCATTGATGGCCTCCAGGTGGTACTCGTTCTCTACGCGGTACCTGAGGTCTACGACGTCCTTGTTGGCTTCCGGTATTCCGGTTTTCCCGGAGCAGCCGGAAAGCATTGCCGCAAGGACGGAACCCATAAGAATGAAATGAAATATCTGTTTCATGACTCTCATCTTTTCAATTGTTTACACAACTACCAACCCTGATTCTGAGGCCCCAGGTTGGGGTTGCAGAAGAGTTCGGACTGAGGGATGGGATAGAGGTACATCCTGTCGTTCCAGGTGCGGTTTTCCACAACCTTGCGACTGTAGGACTTGGTTCCGCCGGCGTTCACAATATCCACGCCGGAAACGGAGGTCTGGGTTTCGGCACCAATCTTCCAGCGGCGGACATCCCAGAAACGGTGGTCCTCGAAGGCGAATTCAACCCTCCACTCACGCTGGACGGCCTTGCGGAAGTCCTCCTTTCCGCTCACAGTCACGTTTGGCATGCCTGCATTGGCGCGGACCTCATTGAGGGCTTCGCGGGCGCTGACCGGGAAGTCGGCATCCGTGCCGTCAGGGCCGAGGACCTCGTTCACGGCCTCGGCGTAGGACAGCAGGATTTCGGCATAGCGGGAGACAATCCAGCTGTGCTTGCCGGAGATTTCGGCCTCGGGGGTGAAGTCGCAGGACTCGATGATATACCTCCTGAGGTAGTAACCGGTGGGAGAGCAAAGGCCCTGGCGGGTTGCCGAATAGTCTGCTCCCCCCACGCTTACGTCAATCGTGGAGCCCTTGAAGGCCATGCCGTCGGCAAGGACCGCACGCGCAAAGCGGGGATCACGGCCGTCGTAGGGCTTGGTGGCGTCAAAGGCGGGGTCGGCGCTGTGCCAGCCCGTTGCATCAAGGGTGACATCATAGCCGGCCAGAGTCTGGAAGGCGTCCACAAGCTCCTGCGTGGGGAAAGTTCCGGCCATGTAGGTGCGCCGGCCCATGGTAAAGCGTACGGGGAAGTTGTTCCTCTCGAAGCTGTTGCTCTCGGAGCGCATGATCTGGAGAATCACCTCCTGTGAAGGAGTGATGTTGTTGGCTTTTTCGGCGGGGTCAAGGGCATATACGGGAAGGCCGTTTGCGCTCTTGAGCTCCATGACATCCTTTGCGGCAAGGGCTGCTTTCCTCCATTTCTCCGCATCTCCGGACTGGTTGAAAAGAGGGCTGGCGGCATAGAGGAGGGCCTTGGTCTTGAGGGCCATGGCAAAGCCTCTTGTGACGCGGCCGTATTCGTCGTCAAGCATGCCGATGTATGTGTCCGGCAGGTACTTGGCGCAGGTGTCGCATTCTTCCTTTATGTACTCTATGACATCGTCAAAGGAGGTTTTGCCTATTGTATTGGCTTCCTCCACGGACAGCATCACGTCCACGGGCATTGCAATGTCACCATAGCGGCGGGCAAGTTCAAAAAGGTAGTAGGCGCGGAGCGTGCGGGCCTCGTAGGGATAGAGGGCCAGATGCTCCTGCCACTGGGCGTACTTGGCGTCGTAGCGGTACATTGAAATGTCAACGGTCTTGATTGACTCCAGGAATTCGTTGGCGGAACGGATGGCGTCGTAGAAACTCCATTTGTCGTCTACGGTCTGGATTGCGCTCCAGTTGCCGTTGTTGAAACGCTGCACGGAGGCATCAGGGTCTGCGTATTCGGCATCGTCGGAGCCGCAGTCCCTGAGGGCGCTGCTTACGTCAGCAATATCCTTTGAAGGCATGTATCCGTAAATGTTTGTAAGCATGCGCTGGATATTGCTGTAAGTGGTGTACATGTCCTCACGGTCATACAGCGAGGAGGTCTCGTCAAAATCCAGGAAATTGCATCCTGAGAGGAGGAGTGCGGTTGAAACTATGTAAAGTATCTTTTTCATGTCTTTCCCGGTTTAAAAGTTAAACTTGACACCCGCCCAGAAAACCCGGGTGGTGGGGTAGTTCGCCCCAAGCTGTTCGGGATCCGCAAACTGGATGGTGTCGGCGCTGAACAGGTTGGTGGCGGTGAGGGATACGGTGGCGTCGCAGATTCGCATCAGGCTCCTTGGAATTGTATAGGAGATGCCGATATTGCGAAGCTTCAGGAAAGAGCCGTCGCGGTAATACAGGGAGTTGGAGCGGAAGTTATTGGCTCCGGACTGGGTGGTAAGGCGCGGCATTGTGGCCGAAGCGGCGGTTTCCGGCGTCCAGGGGGTTTCCCTTCCAAGGTAAGTAAGTGATATGGTGCGGTTTGAGGATGTGAGAGGCGTGTAGAGCGGGGAATCCAGAAGGTTCACCGTCACACCTGCGACACCCTGGAAATCGGCGTAGAAGCGGAATCCCTTGTAACCCACATTGAAGCCGAATCCGTACTGCAGCTTGGGCGTGGTGGAAGACATTAGCTTCACGCGGTCTTCGTCGTTGATGAGCCCGTCTCCGTTCTGGTCCTTGTACTTGAGGTCTCCGGGACGGACGCCTTCACCGAAGGTCTGGGCAGGGCTTGCCGCAATGTCGGCGTCGTCGGCAAAGAAGCCTATCACCTCAAGGCCGTAGCACTGGCCCACGGGATTGCCCTTGTGGTAGAGGTAATCCCAGGCCTGGAATGCCTGGCCGTCGTCTATGACCTTTGACGTGAGATACCCGGCATTGCCGTATACGCCATAGGAGAAATCCCCTATTTTGTCGTCCCACGCAATGGAGAGGTCGGCGCCGGCATACTTGTATTCTCCAAGGCTCTGGGCATTGAGGTCAAGGCCCAGGACTCCCGACACGTTTGCGGGTTCTATGAGAATCTTAGTACGGTCTTCCAGGAAGCCGTCCAGGCGCACATACAGGCGGTCGTCAAACAGGCGGGTTTCGGCACCGAGAGTTGCCGTTGCTGCCTGCTCGGGGGCAAGGGTAAGCGCCGCCAGGTTGCCTTCGGCACGGCCGGAATAGCTGGTGGGAGCCATTCCAAAGTTGTAGCTGTGGCCGTTTGACGAGCCGTAAGCCTGGATCCAGAGCTCGTGCTCAAGGTCTCCGTCGCTGCCGGAAAGGCCTATTGAGCCGAATGCCTTCACGTAAGGCTTTGTGGAGATGATACCCGCAACGCTGAGGGCGGGATACAGGTTGAAACGCTTCCCGGGCTGCAGATAAGCCGATCCAGAGTAATTGAGGACTGCGTCTGCGAAGATACGCTTTTTCCAGTTGTAGCTAACGCTGCCCAGGATTTCCTGTGTCTTTGAGGAAGCGTTGCGCTCGGCCTCAACCCAGGAGCGCTGGCGATAAGCCACATGGGCGTCCACGTGATGCCCGCCGAATGTGCCGGAGTAGTTCACTTTGGCCATGAGGTCCACCTTCATGGAAAGGGAACTGAACCAGTGACTGTGCTCAATTGTCTTGGAGTTGGTGCCGTAATACTGGAGCGCTCCACCCACAAGTTCGGCGTAGCGGAACTCCTTGTATGCGGTTTCGGTCATCTTGCCAATGTAGTCAAAGGCAACGGCAAGGTCGGCCGAAAGGCCCTTCACAAGCGGGCTGAAGTCCTGGTGCAAGGTTACGTCGGCAAGCACTTTTGGACGGAAATACAGGTTTTCTCCTGACTCCTGAAACTGAGCCACGGGGTTAATGGCACCGTAGATGGCGCTGCCGCCATAGGTGCCGTCCTCATGCTTGATGGGGAAGGCCGCAGCCGGAAGATTGTAAAGGGTGCCCTCAATGGAACTGCTCCTCAAGGCATAAGGCTTGTTGTCTTCCGAGAGGCGCGCCATGAGGCCTATTTTCATTGCGGTGTAGTCCGTGATGTTCACATCCACGTTGGAGCGGATGCTGAGGCGGTTGTCGTAGACGTGCCCGTTGTAGCGGTCGTCGGATGACGGCGTTACGTACATGGCGTTGTTCTTGAAATAGTCCACGGCCGCATAGTAGCGGAAATTGCGGTTGCCGCCCGTGAAGGTGAACTGGGCGCGGTGGTCGTCTCCGTGGTTACGGAAAATCTGGCCCCACCAGTCTACGTTGGGATAGGCGTAGACATCGGCTCCGGGTGCACCATTCACGGTGTTGTAGTAGCCGTTCAGCGCCGCGTTGCTGTAAGGAGCAGCCAGTCCGTCAAGCCCTGCAGCCTGGTTTACATAATAGGCGTAGGTGTAGGCGTCGGCAAGCTTCGGAGTGCGGGTTGCAAGCGAAAGGCCGTACTGGTACTTGGCGGTCACTTTCAGGGGGCTGTCCTTGCCGCGCTTTGTGGTGATCATTATTACGCCGTTGGCGCCCTTGACCCCGTACAGGGCCATGGCGGCGGCATCCTTGAGCACGGAAACGGATTCTATCTCCAGTCCGTTGAGGTCTCCGATCTCACGCACGAAACCGTCCACCACAATGAGCGGACTGTGGCCGTGGAGGCGGAGCTTGGACTGGTTTTCATCCGAGCGGCCCGTACCCTGCTTCACAAGAAGGCCGGAGAACTGGCCGTAGAGAGCCTTTGCAACGTCAAATTCGGGGCTCTTTTCAAAAAGCTCCTGTCCCGCTGTCTGGCTGGACCCGGCCATGAGCTGGAAGAGGTTCCCAAGAGAGACGGAATCTATCTGTGAGGGCACTTCCTGCGCAGCTGCGGCGGTGGAAACCACAAGAAGCGGAAGTATTATGATGTATGTATAGAGTTTTTTCATCTTCGGGTACATTTAAAGTTTACCAACCCGGATTCTGAGTCATGCCATAGCCTTTGTTCACTTCTACGGCAGGAATGGGAGCAAGATACCATCTGGTGTCAAAGTCGTTATACCATACCCTTGGAGGATATGCATCCTTGACCTTGAAGGTAAAGCTGGTAGCGTTCTTCTGCTTGTTTCCGGTTACCTCAAGAGCCTTCAGCCTTGTTGTGAAAGCCTCCTTGAGGCCCCAGCGCACCATGTCGAACCAGCGGACCTCCTCAAAGCCGAACTCAAGTTCGCGCTCGAGGATGAGGGCCTGCCTGAACTGTTCCTTGGTCATGCCGGTTGCCACGGGAGGAAGTCCTACGCGGGCGCGGACGGCATTGAGCCAGGCTTCGGCCTTGGCGTCAGGACCGCCGCCAGACTCGTTATATGCTTCGGCGGCATTGAGAAGAACCTCTGCGAAGCGCATCATGCACCAGTGGGGAGGAGTATTGCGGTCGGCCTCCTGCTGCATGATGAATTTCATCTGCAGGAAACCGGTGTTACCGTCCTGGAAGTTGGGGCCCTTGGCGTTTACGTAGTTGGGGCCCACGGTTCCGTTTTTCCAGATGTCCCCGGGAACGCAGATGTTCTCATAGAGACGGGGGTCACGGGTTTCCGTGAAGGTGGCGGCATCCACTTTATGGTCTCCGTTGGCGTCGGACTTGAAGAACGGCATACGGTCCGCACCTGCTGACGAAGGATTGCTCCAGTCGAAGTTCTCCGGGAACTGGGTTCCGTCGGCATAGGGGAACTTGTTCACCCAGTTGAGGGTGGCTCCGCAGCCGAAGTCGTCCTGGAGGTCCATGTTGGAGTTGTGGTAGCTTGTGGAGTTGCTCTTGCGGATGGAAATGATGCTTTCCGTGGTGCCGCGCTTGTTGTAGGCGTCGCGGTAGGCAAGGCGGTAATCCCTTGGCGTGCAGTAGGTTGTGCCCGTAATGGGATCCACGCCGGTTGGCGTTGCCTGTACAAGGGCGTAGAAACCTCCGGCGGAAAGGCCGTCCATGAATTCATCGGCGGCTGCCTTTGCCCTGTCCCAGAGCCCCTTGTCGTAGGTCTGGCCATAGCGGACATACTTGCCCATGCCTTCCCAGTCTGCGGCGGCGGGGTGCCAGGGAGTGTCGGAGTTGAAGGTGGGGGAAGCGGCAAAGCACAGGATGCGGAGCTTAAGGCCGATTGCGGCGGCTTTTGTGAGGCGGCCGTCTTCGGTGGCAACTACGCTCCAGGGCAGGTCTGCGGCGGCTTCGTCGCACATCTGGACGATAAAGTCGATGGTTTCGGCAAAAGTGCTGCGGGGGAAGGACATTTCGTCGCTGGTCTCAATGTGGTGCTTTATAAGCGGAACGCCACCCACGTAACGGACCATGTTGGCATAGGCGATGGCTATGCACAACTTAGCTTCAGCCTTCTTCTTTGCGAGCTCGGCCGTGCTGAAGCCCTGGGAGTCCGTGGGAATGCGGTCTGCGTTCTCCAGGAAGAACCAGGCGTAACGTATTGCGGTATAGTCTTTTTCGGAGCCGAAGCGGTAGGCTTCGCCGCCCGCCGACTGGCCGGATATGTTGGCTCCCAGCGCACCTGTGTAGTAGAGGTCGTTGGGGCCGTCGCCCTCGGAGTGCTTGTTGGACACAAAGTGGTCCGTGATGGACTCCAGGATGTCCCGGCCCATCTTGCTGTCGAAGTCGGAGATAAGGCCGTAAGGCAGGTAGTAGTAGGCCGAAGTAAGGACTTTGTCGGCGTCCTTCAGGGACGCGAAGAGGGTGTCTATGGTGGCACCGGATGTCTCCGGAGCCTTGCTCAGGCCGGCGTCGCCCAGTTTGAGGCTTTCGCACGATGCGGCACCTGCAAGGAGGAGGAGCGTCATCGCCAGTATTTCTATAGTCTTTTTCATGGTGCAGCCTGTTTAAAATGTGATGTTAAGTGCAAGGTTGAAGGTCTTGACCAGCGGGTAGGTACCGTCGGCGTCGGAGGAACGGGCCTCGGGGTCCTGCAGGGTCATCTTTGAGAAGGTAAGGAGGTTGTATCCCGTGAACATGAGGCCAACGGAACCAATTCCAAGCTTGTCAAAGAACCTGTTGCGAGAGAAAGTATAGCCGAAGCTGGCGCTCTTGAGGCGGATGTAGCTTGCGTCCACCGTCCAGAGGGTGGAGTCTTCCGAGTTCCAGGGGTAGTTTGTCTTGGTGAAGCGCGGGAGGTCTCCGTCTTCACGGCCGGGAGCCCAGGGGTTGTCGTTGTCTATCCAGCTGCGCTCGGCAAACATCTGGAGAAGGCCGCGGTGTCCGGAGTTTGTGAACGGGATGCGGTAGTCGGCATTCCATACACGGCTTACATTGGTTGCAGCCACCCAGTTGAGGGCAAGGCTGAAGCCCTTGTAGCCGAATTTCCAGTTGGAGCCGAACACGTATTCAGGACGGTCAGGGAAGCCGGTGTACATCTTGTCACGGCCGTCTATGATACCGTCCGGGATGGGATTTCCGTTCTCGTCAAGCGCTCCGCCGATATCCTTGTACATTGCGTCACCGGGATATACGGTGGTGGTGGGCTGAGGAAGGTCCGGATTCAGGCGCTGCACGCCGTCATCGTCAATGTAGAAGTCGGACTTCTGGTACAGGCGCTCGAAGATATACAGGAGGTGCCTGTTGGTGGATCCGCCGGTCTGGTTCTGGTATGGCATTTCGGCGGGAACCTCGTCCATGAACAGGATCTTGTTGCGGGCAAACGTGACATTGGCGTTGATGTCGTAGGTAAAGTCGCCTATGTGGTCACGCCAGCCAAGTTCAATCTCGTAACCCGTGTTCAGGACCTCGCCCCTGTTCATGTTCTGGGGGGTGAAGGCTATGACGCCGGGGAGGGAGTTGGGCTTCACAAGGATGTCCGTGCGGTGCTCCCGGAAGATGTCTCCGGAGAAGTGCAGCCGCTTGTTGAAGAGGTCGAAATCAAGGCCCACGTTTGCCTTGAGGGCGGTTTCCCAGGTGATTCCAAGGTTTCCGGGCGTGCCAAGCTCGAAGCGGGGAACGCCGGCGGAATTGTTGGTGCCGAAATAGTAGGAGCCCATCTCGTTCCAGGTGCCTTCCATGTACATGAAGCGGGCCGAAGAACCGAGGTCGTTACCTACCTTTCCGATGGATGCGCGAAGTTTCAGGAAATCCACGAACGGGACCTTCTTCATCCATTTTTCCTCCGATATCACCCATCCGACTGAAGCCGACGGGAAGAAACCGTAACGGGTTTTGCCGGGAGCGAAGTTCTCGGAGCCGTTGTAACCGGCGCTGAGGTCTACCAGGTACTTGTCCTTGTATCCGTAAGTTACGCGGCCCACGAAGCCCACATAACCGCGGGGAAGGTATGCAAGTGCCGCCAGGGAACTGTTACTGGAATCCTGGTACGGATAGTAGTCACGGGACTGGTTGTACAGCAGCAGGGCGCTCACGGAGTGTGCGTGGGCGAACTTCCGGCTGTAGTCGATTCGGCCCTCAAGATACCAGCTCTTGTCGTCGGAGGTTGAAGGGTCTTTCCAGCTGAGTGGAGCCTCGCTGCCGGAAATGACGGTTTCAAGCGTACGGTCGAAGTCGGGGTCTGCGATGCCCAGTCCGGAGTCGTTGTTCCAGGAGGCGTATTCATAGGTGTAGTGCAGTCCGCTGCCGCCGGTACGGTACTTCTTCATGGTCATGGAGGCATCGTAGGAGCCCCTTATGCTGGCGCTGAGACCTTCCGTAATGAAGTCAAGCTTCTGGTTGATGGTAAGGTCCATGCCCATGGTGGTCTTGTACTTGTCCGTGTAGCCGGTCATGTAGTAGTACTCCCAGCCGTTCCACTTGGTAAGGCCGGAGGGCAGCGCGCTGGTGGACACGCTGGTGAACGTCTGGTCCCCCACCACACCCGGACTGCCAACAGGATGGGCCCATAGCATGGTGAGCGTCCAGATGTTGTCACGGGTTGTGTAAGGCTCGTGGGTGTTTCCTATGACGCCGCTGATGTTGAAGTGCATGTCCGTGGTTTCCGTGAGCTTGAAGTCAAGGTTGGCGCGGTAGTTATAGCGGTTGTAATTGTAGTTGTTGTCATAGGTGACGCCGGGAATGGGCTTAAGAAGACCGTTCTGGAACATGTAGCCCATGGACACGAAGTAACGCACCTTGTCCGAGCCGCCGGAGATGTTGATGTTGTTCTTGGTCTGGAGGAAGGCCTTGCGGAACATCACCTCGTTCCAGTCCGTAGAGGGGAACATGATGGGGTCCGACCCCGTGCGGTAGGCCTCGATGGCCTCCGGGGTAAAGTACAGGCCGATGTCCTCCTTGCCGTCGTTCCACTGGTAGACGTTGTAGTAGCGGGCGAAGTCGTAGGCCGAACTCTGCTTGATGTAGGAGAGCGGCATCTGCACGCCGGTGATGGAACTTGCCGAAATCTTGGGCTTGCCGGCATCGCCGCGCTTGGTGGTGACGATGATGACGCCGTTTGCGCCCCTCACGCCGAACACTGCTGTAGAGGCGGCGTCCTTGAGGATTGAAAGGCTCTCGATTTCATTGGGGTCCACGGTGTTGAGGGGCCTTTCCACGCCATCCACAAGGATGAGCGGGGTTGAAGCGCTCTCGCTGAGGGAACCTACGCCACGGATGTAAATCTTGGCATAGTCTTCACCGGGCTGGCCGGTTTCCTGGACTGTGGCTACACCCGGCATCTGGCCGGCCAGGACGTTGGTGACGTCGGCCACAGGTGCCTTGACAAGGGCCTTTGAGTCAATGGTGGTGAGGGCGCCCGTGACCGTTGCCCTGGTCTGGGTGCCGTACGCCACAACCACGGTTGCCTCAATGGACTGGGTGTCGTCCTGGAGAACAACCGTCAGTGTCCGCTGCTTGCCGATTTTCACTTCCTGGGTGGTGTACCCAAGCGCGGAAACCTCAATCACAGCAGCCTCTCCGGGGACGGTAATCTGGAAAGTTCCGTCTACCCCGGCGGCAACACCGGTGGTGGTTCCCTTCAGGGTAACCCCGGCGCCGATAACCGGCAGGCCGTCGGAGTCCACCACCGTACCTTTGACGGTGACACCTTTCTGGGAGAAGGCCGGAAGCCCGCCCAGAACGGCAAGGAGACACGCGATGGCAGCCAGTCGGAGAAATTGGACTACTTTAGTGTGTTTCATTGGTCAGTTTTTTTGGTTATATCTATTCTAATACTGATTCTTTTCCATAGACCGCACCTACCAGCGCCTTGAGGAGGGCGTGGTCGTCGGTGTCGCAGCGGTACTCCCAGAACATTGCCCCGAGCATTCCGCCGGCCTTCACGTAATTGCCCTTAGCGGCAACGGATTCGGGGTCGTCATAGGATAGGACGTTCTTGCCGGAATCGTCGGCAAGGTAAGGGACCATAGAGGTGAATTCCCACATGCGGTGGACATTCCTTTCAAGCTTTGCTCCCTTATAGAGGCCTTTTTCAAGGATGTCGGGAATCTCATAGTACCTCACGGTGTAATCGAAGATCTTCTGGCCTGCCGCCGGGGATTTTTCGGCCTTTCCGTAGAAGGGAATGCCCATTACCATGCGGCCCCGGGGCACGCCGCCCTTCTCATGGGCATCCACGCTCTCGTCCCAGCTGCGATGGTTGAACATCGCGGACTTGTGGAGGGGCGAGTTATGCCCGCTGGGGGCGGCGCCCATGTCGTAGGTCATGACATTCACGTAGTCCAGGTACTTCATTGCGGTCCCCCAGTCTACGTACTTTGCGCTGGAAGAGGATGCAAAGGAGATAATCTTCTCTGTTCCAAGCGTTTCACGGAGCTCCTTGAGGACAAGGTTAAAGTTTCTGGTGTCCGAGGGATCCGCGCCGGTCTCGTTGTCCGCGCTTACGGTGGGGTACTCCCAGTCTATGTCCACGCCGTCAAGCTTGTGCTTGTCCAGGAGGCTCTTTACGCTCTGACAGAAGGCCGTGCGCTTGGCGGCGTCACGGGCCATCATGGAGAAGCCGTCTGCGTTGCCGCCCCAGCCGCCTATCATGAGCATCACCTTGAGTTTGGGATTCACGCTCTTCAGGGCCACCACCTTGCTTATGGGAGCCTGGCTTGACTCTGAAATCACTATGCCGCCGTCTCCGGTGGAAGGGTTGCCGAAACGGCCATGGGCGTAGTTGATGTGGGTAAGGAGGGTTACGTCGGGAAGCACTTTTGTGTGCTCCGTGAAATATGCCAGGACAATGGGGGTCTGGCCGATATCCGAGCAGTGGGTGTCGTCGGTTCCCGGGACGGGGTTGTCCGTGGTGTCATCTTTGTCCTGCGGGTTTTCGGTGTCGTCTCCCGTAACTGGCGGGGGCGGCGGGAGCGTGTTGGAATTGCCAGGCTTGGAGCAGGAGTTCAGCTGAACAAGCAGGACTCCCGCCGCAAGGCACGTGACAATTGAAATGAACAGTTTTTTCATATGACAGGTCAGTTTACTTTTCTGAAAAGGACCTCTCCGCGGTTACGGGCGGTTGTCCAGCCGCCGCGGACATTGCTGAGGAAGCGGACGGTTACGGGGTGGTAACCCTTCATGAGCGCAACGCTGTTGTCATGGCGGGAGTGTTTCTTAACCTCGGAGCCATTGTCTATGAGCTTTTCCCCGTCAATCCAAAGCTGGTCGAAGATGGTGGAGAACACATACACGCCGTCTTCCGGAACCTTGATGTAGCCGGTAGCTTCGGCAGCATAGAAATTGAGCCCCATCATATTGTAGTGGGTGGGTTCCTGCCTTGGAATGTCCCTGAAACTCTTTATGGGGCGGGGATCCGTCCAATGGGCCGAAGAGGGGATATCGGCCCAGCTGAGGAAGAATCCGTAGGTGCTCCGGAGCGTGATGCCGGGATCCATTTCAAGCTCCGTGGCGGGCTTCAGGGCCTGTTTTTCGACGTTTATGGTGCGTACCTTCCCAAGTTTGCCGTAAGAGGTGACGCAGGCAATCTTGAGGGTGGCATCAGAGCTGAATTCCAGCGGTTTTTCATAGGTGGCCGACTGCGCCGACGGCTCCGTGCCGTCAAGGGTGTAAACCATGCGCATGGGCCTTGTGGTGGTGAATTCAAGGACCGCCTTGTCAAGGAAAACAACGTGGTTGTAGCTGCCGCCGGGCTGCTCCGGCATGGGGATATGATAGTTTACGCCGCGCCGGTCAAGGTCCTCGCAGGCGCGGTCTACGGCCGTGCAGAAGGCCTTGAAATCCTTGTTGGCGGGAAGAGTCCAGGCAATTTCGGCAAGGGCGAAGGCGCGGGGGAAGAACATGTACTGCCGCTGGGACTCAGAGTAGATGTACTCGCTCCAGAGGTTGGCCTGGACGCCCTTGACAGGAATGGAGGGGTTGTAGTTATATACCTTCTCAAGGGTATTGTCTCCGGAAATGGTCTCGGGTTCTATTTTGGGGTCTCCCTGGTAGTGGTCCAGGTACATGCCGTCGTGGGAAGGGGTCATGACAACCTCGTGACCCTGCTCCGCCGCGGCAATGCCGCCTTTTTCACCGCGCCAGGACATTACGGCGGCGTTGGGGCTGAGACCTCCTTCAAGGATTTCGTCCCAGCCGATAAGCTTTTTCCCGTACTTCGCAAGAATGCCTTCCATACGCTTTACAGCATAGCTCTGAAGGCGTTCTTCGGCCGTGGCATCGGCCGTTGCGGCGAGGCCTTCGGCCTTGATGCGTGCCTGGCAGGCGGGGCATTTTTCCCAGCGGGTCTTCTTGCATTCGTCACCGCCAATATGGATGTAATCTCCGGGGAAGAGGGCCGATACTTCCGCTATGACATCGTCAAGGAAGCGGAACATGTTTTCCTTTCCGGGGCAGAGGACTATGTCCGGGGAACCCCAGGTGGAGAAACTGCCCACGGGCTCTTCCGTGCAGGACAGCTCCGGATATGCCCTGATGGCCGCGACGGCGTGGCCTGGCATCTCTATCTCCGGGACAATGGTTATGAAACGCTCTGCGGCATAGGCTACCACCTCACGGATCTCATCCTGGGTGTAGTAGCCGCCGTGAACGCCGCCGTCCCATTCCGTACGCCATGCTCCTACGGATGTGAGGCGGGGATATTTCTTGATCTCGATGCGCCAGCCTTGGTCGTCGGTGAGGTGCCAGTGCATTGTGTTTATCTTGTACTGCGCCATGATGTCTATCATGGTCTTGAGGTCCTCAACGCTCTGGAAATGACGGCAAGGGTCTACGTGGAAACCGCGCCAGGAGTAGCGGGGGTAGTCCGTAATCTTTGCACATTGCACCTGGCCGTTTACGTTGAGTTGCTCCAGAGTTTTTGCGGCGTAGAAGAGCCCGGCGGGGGTGGAAGCAACGGCGCGCACGCGTGTGCGCGATATGTCAAGAGTGTATCCTTCGGCCGGGATATTGGCCTTGGGGTCCAGGCGGTATTCCACCTTGGAGGGGTTGTAACGGAACGAACCTCCCCGCTCCTCAACGCTCTGGGGAGCAGGGATGATCCGTACCACCATAACCAATATTAACGCCAACCACTTCATTTCATCAGCTTCCTTACTATCTGTCCTATTTCGGCATTCTCATGTACCCCGGCAAAGTTTTCGGCACCGGGGCCGAAGGCAAATACGGGCACCACAATGCCGTCGTGGCCCTTTGTGGAGAAGTGCACCTTTACGTTGCGCTCCTCTATGCTGCCCTTGAGAAGGGTGAGGCCGCCGGTGTTGTGGTCTGCGGTTACAACCACAAGGGTGTGGCCGTCTTTTTCGGCCCATTCCAGTACCGCGCCTATGACCTTGTCAAAGTCAAAGAGTTCCTCACACATGTAGCCAACCTTGTTGCGATGGGCCCAGTCGTCTATCTGGGAGCCTTCCACCATGAGGAAAAAGCCCTTTTTGTTGTCCAGCATCTCTATGGCCTTCATGGTGCTTTCCATAAGGATGGGGCCGCGGTCCAGGGCCGGTTTGAGGTCGTATTCGTCGTATAGGCCCAGGAACTTGTCGCCTTCGGCATCAGCTATGTCTTCCAGCTTGTCCACAAAAGTGTAGCCCTTGGCCTTCATTTCCTCTATGAGGTTTCGGCCGTCGGAGCGCTGGTTCCAGAAATGGGTGCCGCCGCCGGAGATGAAGTCCACGCCGGAATCAATGTACTGCGCCGCCAGGCCTTCCTCGTCCTTGCGGGTGGGGCCGTGGACGCAGAAATCGGCCGGAGTGGCGTCGTTGATGCGGCAGGTTACCGTGACGCCGGTCTTCATGCCCTTCTTCTGGGCATACTGGAGGTTGCTCTCAAGGGGCTCGGCGTCTTCATCTATGCCGATATATCCGTACTTTGTCTTTTCTCCGGAAGAGAGGGCGGTGCCACCGGCGCAGGAGTCCGTAATGAGCTTGTCCGTGCAGTAGGTGCGGGAATAGCCCGCCACGGGCATCTGGTCTATGTTGAGGGCGCCGCCGTTGGCAACCCAGCCCACGTTCCACTGGGTGAGGCCGGTGCCGTCTCCAATCATGAAGATGACGTTTTTCACCCTCTTCCCCTTGGGCTGCTTCACGGAAACGGTCTCGTAGGGCGTCTCAACGGTGTATTGGTCGTCCTTAGAGAAGCTGTAGGTGGCATACTTGGACTGATCCCTGTCCAAAGGGTCATGAGTCTGGGCATAGGCCGTCGCCGCGGCAAGAAGGAGCGATATGACAAATATTTTCTTCATACTATTGTTCTACGGGTTTGATGTTCCATCCGGAAAGGGTTATTTCGGCCTTGGTGCAGCCTTCCGGGAGGGTGCAGCGGACGGTGCGGGATTCGCCGGGCCGAAGGGCGATGAAGTTATCCTCCCAGAACGTGCCTGGAATGAGGTTGCCGTCGGAATCAAGGGCCTTGAGGATATTCTGATATGCTATTACGTGGGCCTCATTGACAAGTTTGACGTCATAGCCGCCGGCAACCGCGGCCACTTCCATCCTGACGGGCGCCTTGGGAAGGGCGCACATGAAAGAGAGGTTTGCGTACTTCAGGATATTGACGCCCCACCAATCTGCGTGGGCCCAGTCGTAGACATTGTTGTCTCCGGCCACGCAGTAGGCGTTGTACTCCGTTTTTCCGTCCAGGGTGAACTCCAGGAACACATAGCAGGGGCCCTCAATGTCCCCAAAAACTTTGAGCGGTTCGCGTTCAAGGCTGGTGACGGTGCGGGACTCTTCCCTGACAAGGCGCGAGGCGGTGTCGTACACACGGAGCCTTGCCTCGATGGTTGCACTTGGAACGGCATCGTTGACGGCGTAAACCGCCTTGTCGCCATAGTTGAACACCAGCTGGACGGGCTTGCAGGCCTTCTTGACGCCATAGTAGCCGGCGGTGGGGATGCCGTACCAGTCGTAGAGCTGCCAGTAGATTGAAGGCCAGGCGCTGTTGAGCATCCACTGGACTATGCCGGTGGTGCGGGGAAGGTTGCAGCGGAATGCCTCAAACATGGCGCGCTCTGAGTTATAGTCCATGGCGTGGGCCCTGTAAACGTAGTCGGCTAGGTTGTCGGCTTTGCCATAAAGGCCTTCCATGGATTTAACCTGAAAATCCGTGGTGTTCATGGCCGATGTGGACGAAGTGCAGTGGCGTGCCCAGTTCCTTCCCTGGGGCCAAAGCTGCTCCTCCCCTATCATGCGGCGGAGGCTCTCCAGCTGGGGAAGGTTGAGCCCGGGGCCGGTTTCCGTGTTGAAGCCGTAAGCGCCGCCGCGCTTTGTGTCTATGTACCAGTAATCCGGGCCCACAAATTCATAGGGGCCCTCCATCTTCATGCCGGAGGGGCCGGCGAGGCTGGTAAGCCCCTTTGCCGAACAAATGTAAGGCCTGTATTCAAGTTTCTCATAAAGAGCCAGATACTGGCGTTCCAGGCGCTCGTTGGGGATGCGGTCGCTGCCAGTGAGCCAGCAGATGATTGAGGGGTGGTTCCTGAGGCGGATGAGTTGGTCGCGGAAATAGCGCACGGCCAGTTTCTCCGTTTCCGGAGTGTTGATGCAGCCGTAACCGCGGGTTTCCGGAATGCCGCAGTAGGACTTCCATTCCCACTGGCAGCTCCAGCCCACCATGGACAGGATGCCCATGCGGTCGCAGAGGTCGTAGACGTAGTCGTCCTTGCCCCAGATGTTTTCAAAGCGGATGCAGTTGAGGCCCATGTCGCAGACCATCTCCAGCTGGGCCTTAATGCTCTCCGGAGTGTCCTGCATGAAGATGTCGTCGGTCCAGCCGCCGGCCTTCACAAGGACTTTTCGGCCATTGAGGATGAAAAGCCTGTGGCCGTAGCCGTCAATGATGCCTTCGATTTTGCGGATGCCGAAATCGCCCCCCTTGGAATGGCTTACTTTTTTACCAGCAACAAACTCAACGTCAATGTGATACATTTCCGGGGAACCCATTTCCCTGGTCCACCAGATGCGGGGGTTCTCTATGGTTTGCCTTACTGAAATCTCCTTTGATGCCGAAGCCGGTATCTCCACCTCTTCCTCAAAGGAGCCGCCGTCGTCCCAACTTGCCCTGAGGATGCCCTTGACGGGCTTTTCGGCACGGTTTACAAGGGTGGTGACAACTTCAATTTCGGCCTTGGAGAAGTCCTGGGGATCCACGAAGGGCTTCACGAAGACGTCCTGTACCTCTATGTCCGGGGTGGTGATGAGCGTGACGGGACGGATGATGCCCATGCTTTCGTCAAGGGGACGCGGGTTCCAGTCCACGAAGCCGTGGTTGAGGTCTCCGGCAACTGCGCGGCGGAGGGTTACCTTGAGGCGGTTGGTGCCTTTCACAAGGGATGTGACATCGAATTCGCGGACGCTGAACGTGCCGAACGTGGTGTCGGCGCTGGCGAGGAGTTTTCCGTTGAGTTCTACATCTGCGTAGTAGTTGAGGCCGTCGAAGCGGAGGACGTGCCTGAGGCCTTTACGCGCCTTGAAGGTGGTTGAGAACTCCCATGGGGAGTCGAAGGGGGTCTTGTCCAGTTTTTCATATCGGTCCTCTTCCAGGATGTTTTTCCCAAGGACGCCGGCCTCGTTGAGTGCACCGGCTACGGTGCAGGGAACGGAGACCTTGTACGTGGTTTTGTCCCCGGCCTTCCTAAGCGTCCAGTCCTTCAGTTCCACGGACGCCCCAAAAGCGGCCGGTGACGATGAGAACAGAGTGGCGAGGAGGGCTAATTTACACATAAGGGAGCGGGAGTGTGTCAAAGTGTGCAGTTTTTATGGTTAGTTACTGCAAAAATAATTGACACGCTCGCGCGCGAAGGGGAAATTTGCGTATTTATTCCCCCAATTTGCGCAAATATTTGCGTCTATACTCTTTTGGAGTGCATCCTTTGATGGCCGCGAAGCGCCGGGAGATGCTTTTTGTGTCGGGCTCGTCCATAAGCGCGGCTATCTGGGAAACTGTGTCCGAAGTGGTAAGAAGAAGTTCCGCGAAGGTATCCATCCTGACCTTTGTGATGAACTCGTAGACGCTCAGTCCCGTGGCTTTCAGGAAGCGCTGCTCAAGGGAGCGGCGGGACATAGGGACGTGGGAGAGGACATCCGAAACCTGGATTTTCCTGCGGGGGTTCTCAGTTATGAAGCGGATGGCTTCCTGGACGGATTTATCCCCCGTCACAACTATTCCGGAAGACTGCCTGGTCACAATCCCAAGGGGCTGCATCACTATGTCCTCGCCCTTGTAAGAGGGGTCTTCCACCATACGGGAGGCCATTGAGGCCACGGCATAGCCGCCTCCTTCCATATCCACATCAACGGATGAGAGTTGCGGCCGGGTCATAGTGCAGCGGACGTCGTCATTGTCCACTCCAATAACGGCAATCTCTCCGGGAACGGCTATCTCAAAAGTGTTGCAGCATTCAAGGAGGATATTGGCCTGGGTGTCGTCGCAGGCCATAATCCCCACCGGTTTTGGAAGGGACAGGAGCCAGTATCCCAGTTTTGCTTCGTCATAACTCCAGAGGGCGTCCGTGCGTATCCTCACGCCCTCCTCAAAATTGTCCTTGAGACCCTGGGAGTCAAGGTAGTCCACGAATCCCTTACGGCGGCCGTCGCTCCAGACTACTCCGTGGTACCCGAAGAAGGCAAAATTGCGGTATCCGCTGGCAACGAAGCGAGTGGCCACCATCTCCCCCGTCCGGTGGTAGTCAGATGTAAGGCTGGGGATTTGGGGGAAAGGGCGGATATGGTCCATAGAAATGGCCACAATGCCGTTTTCACGGAATTTCTCCACGCGGTCATCGGGGTTGAAAGGGGCAAGTACCATATTTGCGCGCCACTTCTGGGCCCAGGCAAGGAAGTCTTCAAAACTGTGGGTTTCCCTGTAAGAGGACGGCATTGTGCACACCACCCAGGGTTCATCGGCCTCCTCCTGGGAATATTTACGGATTCCGCGCAGTATCCGGTTAGGAAACTGCTCGGAAAAATCGCCCATAAAGATAAGCCTCATCTTGCCTTTTCCATAAGACGGGCCCTGATGTCTTTCCAGTCATAGTACGGGAATCCTTCAAGGCCGATAACCCTTGTTTCGCGCTCGTTCAGAAGCACTTTTACCTTAACGTCTCCGGCTTTGTTCCTGTAGAAGACGAGTTGCAGGTTGCCGGCGAAGGGGGTGTACTTCCAGCCGGGCCAGTTGGCGCATTCCTCGGCGTCAAGGCGCTCCCCAACGCCCTCTACGCCCAGCCAGGAAGAGAAGGCAAGGAGTTGGTAGTCGTGACCGAAACGGAGGTCTGCGGCGTATTCTCCGGTGGCGATTGCGGCATCGGCCTTTTCAATCACATCCTCAGCCAGCGGCTGCACGGATTCCATACGGGCGTCTCCGAAGGGCTTGCTGTTGCACTGGGTGAGGTAGAACTCCATATTGAGCGCCTGGGCATACCAGTAAAGTTCATCCAGGGAGAACACGCGGTAAAGGGTTTCGGGCATCTGGAAGGCCGCGGTGCCGGTTGCCATATCATAGGTTTCCTGCATCATTTCTATGGGGTCTCCGCAAATCCGGCGGCCCTTTTCGGGGTCAGAGAATATCTTTTTCTTGAAGGCCGCGGTATCCGGCACGTGAGCGGCGGCCTGGCGCGCCAGAATGGCCCTGGTGCTGTCCCTTACCCAGCGGGGGTCGTCCGTGGAAAGGATTTTCATAAGTTCCGAGCCTGTATCCCAGTGGATGTCCAGACCGTCTTCCCTTTCCATAAGTTCCCCGGTGAAGGCGCACATGGAAATGATGCAGCGCTGCACGGTGCTGGAGCGGGCGGTGATCTTCTTGCTGCCGTTATGGAACACGCGCCTGTAGTTCTTGTACATACGCGCGGCAATCTGGCGGTGCTCCTGAGTGCCAAGGTAGGTGAGGCGACCGTCCATATTGTCGTGGTATTTTATGAGAAGGTCTATCTGCTCCCTCACGGCCTCTCCTTCGGGGGTAAGTATGCCGGCATTATGGGCATCGCGGTATTTGCGCTGAATGGCGGCATACTCCGTCCCAGCCCAGTTGCTCCTTGAGCCGTGGCGGCCGTAATGGCTGATATAAAAGGGTTTGTACCCCTTGGGGGCTGGAGTCTGAGGCCCGGGAAGGTATTCGTACGGGTCCATGTTCACGCCTGCGCGGAAGATGCGCTGGGCGTATTCCGCCTCAAGCCCAGGGTCTTTTTCCTGAGCGAATGCCGCTGCTACCGGAAGCAGCACGGCGAGTAAGGTTACTAGTTTTTTCATAGGTGCTTGCGCTTTTTTACCCCATAAAGGTACAAAAATATTCCAACATCACTGCGGTAAAAGTATTGCGGCAAAGCGATAATCCCCATAAATAGGGATAGACCATCCCGCTTTTAATCGCTATCTTTGCACTCCAATTTGTAAAAGGAGTATGCAAGATAGCGTTATTTGCTGTGAACACCTGACACATTACTATGGAAAACGGAGAATCTACGAGGATCTGAATTTCACCGTAGACAAAGGACGGATTGTGGGGCTTCTTGGAAAAAACGGCACTGGAAAAACCACTACCATTAACATCCTTATGGGCTATCTGAAGCCCCGCGGCGGCTCCTGCCGTATCTTTGGGGAGGACGTCCAGCACATTACCCCAGAAACGCGGCGCCGCATTGCCCTTCTTCTGGAAGGACATGTGCAGTATTCCTACATGACCATTTCCCAGATAGAGAAATTCTACTCTTCGTTCTATCCCAAATGGGACCGGGACGCTTACTATTCCCTGATGGAAAAGCTCAAGGTGGCTCCAGGGCAGAAGATATCCCGAATGTCCAACGGACAGCGCTCACAGGTGGCCCTGGGACTCATCCTTGCCCAGAACGCAGACCTCCTGGTGCTGGACGATTTCTCCCTTGGGCTGGACCCCGGCTACCGCAGGCTGTTCTGCGAATATCTGAGGGATTACGCCAGGGACAGGGGCAAGACCGTATTCCTCACTTCCCACATTATCCAGGACCTTGAAAAACTGGTGGACGAGGTGATAATTATGGATTACGGCAGCATCCTGGTGCAGGAGGAGACCGCAAGCCTTATGGGCCGATACCCCGGAATGACGCTGGAGGATATTTTCATTGAACTTACAGGGAAATATTGAAATGTTCAAAGCAATAATATACAAAGAATGGCTGAAGACAAGGTGGCTCATCGCGGGGATTGCCGCGGTGGGGGCGGGGATGCTGTTCTACAGTTTCCTGAACCTTGCAAAGGTGGTTGAGTTCAGGGGCGCAGAGATTCTCTGGAGCACTCTCATAGCAAAAGACACGGTGCTCCTGGAACTGTTCAGGTATGTTCCGGCTGCGGCTGGAGTGCTCCTGGCGCTGGCTCAGTTCCTGCCGGAGGTGCAGATGAAACGCCTCAAACTCACCCTACACCTTCCCGTGAAAGAGAGCGTGATGACGGGATGCATTACGTGCTACGGCCTTGTGGTCCTGACGGCGTTCTGCGCCATTCACGCCCATGTATGCGCCGTTCTTCTGGGCCGATGGATCCCCGCGGAACTTGTGTCAAGAATAACGTCCACCATGCTTGTGTGGTATCTTGCCGGATGGGCGGCATACCTTTGGACCTGCGCCATCTGCATTGAACCTACATGGCGCTTAAGGATAGTTCTGGCGGCGCTTCTCGCGGCCCTTATGGGACTGTTTTTCCTGTCTCCCGTACCGGAGGCTTACAATGGATTCCTGCCGTGGCTGGCACTTTACACGCTGGCATCGGCCATGCTTATATTTGGAGGAATTGAAAGATTCAAGGAGGGCGTGCAGTGATGAAAAGGATATCGGCCATATTCATTACCCTGACCGCAGCGGCGGTGGTTCTGACGGTTGGACCAAAACTCTACAACCTTATTTCTGCAAAGCCTGAAAGTACGCCTTTCACGCTGTACAGCTGCGTTATTCACGATTTCACCGCGCTGTATCAGGAAGACCATGACTACAAATTCATGGACCGCTGCGGAAACGTTTACGGTGACGAGGTCCAGCCGCTTTTCTACGCCTCCATCCTGGCTTCCCGCGGGATGCTGCCGGACTCCCTGGAAGGCCGGAAAGTGTCCCTGGAGGAGATTGAAAGGAATAATCTGTTCATTACGATGGACCCCCGGGACGTGAACAAGGTTATCCCGCCGGTTTACCTTCTTATGGAATCCATTCCGGAAAGGCTTGAACTTCAGGACCCGGAGGAAGCCTTTGTTTCAAGGAAAGACGGCCTTTACATCTACAATATGGGAGATAACACCCTGCAGGAGGAAAAGACGGAAAGGCTCAACGCAGATCTCCGCGCCCTTGGCTTTACATTCCCCGCAAGATGCATAGAGGGCAACCCTACGGACCGCAAGGACCACGACGAAGGCTATCTTCTCACGGACTCAGAGGATAAACTCTTCCGGATCAAGCAGACAGGCGGGGTTATCCGGGCCGATTATTACCCTCAGGCAGACTCCCTCCACCTTAAGAACCTCAAGATTACGGAGTTTGAGAATCACGCCACCCTGGGTTTCCTTGTTACGGGAGACGGACACCTTGCCATCCTGAAGGAAAACGGGGACGTAACTGTCACGGATGTACCCATGTGCCCCGAGAAAGAGAGCATCCTCATTATTGGGGATATGTTTTATTACACGGTAGAGACCTCAACGCCGGAAGGAGAAAACTATTTTGCCCTCAAAACCGGAACTTTCGAGTTAGTGGACACTCTTTCAAGGACTTACGAAAAGAGCTTCTCCATGCCCGGGATTTCATTCACTTCCCCCCTCCACAGCTACGTAAAACCCCATTTTTAGGGATTGACCGGAAAGGCCCGGTTCCCTAACTTTGCAGTCCTTTTTGAAAGAGACTGTGAAGAGCTTAATCATATTATTCCTCATAGCGGCAGCGCCTGATACAACCTGGAAATATACGGACACAACTGCCGTGTATCAGATAAAGGAAGCCGTCGTTACGGCACAGGAAAACCACGGTCTTACATCGGCCTCAAAAATTGGCTCTGAGGCTATTGCCCACATCCAGCCGTCAAGCGTTGCGGACCTTCTGGAACTCCTTCCGGGAGGCATCTCAAGGGATCCGGCCTTCGGAAGCCCGCAGGTAGTAAACCTGAGGGCCGCGGGAAGCCTGAGCAGCAATTACGCCACCCAGGCCCTTGGGACGCGGTTCACAATTGACGGGAAACCGGTCCTCAACGACGCAAACCTCCAGTACACCCCGGCCTACAGCAATCTTGGAAGCAATTATGTGAACCTTGGAACGGATATGCGCACTCTCCCGACGGAAGAAATCGAGTCTATGGATGTTGTGCGCGGAATTGCGTCGGCCGAGCACGGAGACCTTACCAGCGGCCTCATCCAGATCAAGCGCCGGCGCGGCGGAAATGACCTCCATCTGCGTTTCAAATCCGACATGAAGTCCAAGATGGTATATGCCGGAAAGGGCTTCGAATGGGGAGGAAAAGACCGCAGGACGGTGAATATCGGCCTGAACTATCTGGATTCAAAGGCCGATCCCAGGAACCTGAGGCAGAATTACAGGCGCCTTACGGGCAGTCTCCGCGGCAGCCGCACCTGGAGGGAAAGCGGGAATTTCATAAAAGCCCTCACAGCAAACCTTGACTACACCGGATCCTTCGACACCCAGAAATCCGACAAAGACCTGGACCAGTTTGACGGAATTCCGGCCGAGACTTTCCGAAGCACATACAATCATATTGACCTTGGCGGGGATTTCTCCATTACCTCAAAGGCCGATAATTCCTTCTTCAAGAGTTTTGTCCTCACCGCCCAACTGAGTTACGGACACGACAAGATAGAAAGGTGGAAAAACGTTATTCTGGGCAAAGAGGAGCCTGTTTCCGTGTCCCGCGTTGCCGGCGAATTTGACGCTGTGATGATCCCGGCAAGGTATAACGCGTCCCTCACAGTGGACGGAAAGCCGTTCTACGCGTATCTGAGGGCCGTTTCACGCTTCCGCTTACTTGGAGGCACCCTTATGGCCGGGGCCGAATGGACTCTTGACAAGAACTTTGGCGGAGGGTCCGTCTTTGACGTCACCCGCCCGCTGAGTCCGGGGATGGGATCAAGGCCGCGCCCATACTACGAAATCCCAGCGGAGAATATCCTGGCGGCGTTTCTGGAGCAGAACGGGAAAACACGTCTGGGGCATTTTGAACTGGAGTGGCAGGCGGGCCTGAGGGCATCGGCCATGCCTGGACTTGACAAGGCCTACAGTCTTAGCGGCAAGGTTGCCCTTGACCCCAGGGCCAATATCCGGCTCAACTTCCCGGAAACGGCACTGGGGGGCTACAGGTTCGAGGCCGGAATCTACGGCGGCGCGGGCCTTCACACCAAGTTCCCCACTATGGATATGCTCTTCCCCGCCCTTATGTACGGGGACAAGATCCAGATGAACTACTGGCCGGCCGAGAAAGACCTTCGGAGAATCAACTTCCTTGTCTATACAATTGACTCCACGCCGTTTAGCCTTGACGCGGCGCGCAATTTCAAATGGGAGGTGGGAGCCGATGCATCCTGGTGCGGATGGAGCGTTTCCGTAGACTTTTTCACGGAGGACATGAGGTCCGGATTCCGGAATGGGTCGGAATATATGAGGCTTGTTTCCAAGGACTATACGGAGACCGCCATCGACAAGAGTACGCTCACGGGGCCTCCGTCTACTGAAACCACCCCATATGTGCTTGACACCACCCTCATAGCCTATTCCCTTCAGACAAACGGCAGCAGGAGCCTCAAGAGAGGCGTGGAGTTTACGCTTTCATCGGCAAGGATTCCCGTGATAAACACGCGCGTGAACGTGAACGGGGCCTGGTTCCGCACAAGGTATATGAACTCGCAGCCTGAATGGGAAAGGCCTTCCGTGATGATTTCCGGGAAGCCCTACCCCTATATCGGCCTTTATGAGAAGAATGACAGCCGCCTTTATGACTCCTTCACAAGTTCCTTCCTCCTGGACACGCAGGTGCCTTCCCTGGGGCTTATCTTCTCCACGTCCTTCCAGTGCACATGGTTCACCGCCCAGCAGTTTGAGGCCGATGATTCCACTCCCGTGGCCTATCTGGACAAGGACCTCAAGACGCATCCCTATACGGAAGAATCGGCCGCCGACGGCGTTCTGAGGCAGATGAAGAGGCAGTACTCACAGGCCCTTCTCAAATACACGGTGACGCCGTTCTCGATGAACGTGAACCTGAAGATTTCTAAGACGCTCTTCAAGGAAAAGGCCACCGCCGCCCTGTTTGTGAACCGGCTGTTTACCCTGGCCCCGGATTACAATATAGACGGAGTCCTGAAACGCCGCTCAAGCGTGCCTTACTTTGGTATGGAAATCAGTTTGAAGATATGAAAAAGGCGATTGTAATACTCCTGCTTGCCCTTACGGCATGTTCCGGAAAAGTTGAGCCTGAGCTCTTTTCCACGGTAGAGATAGTCCTCTCCACACCCGACGGCAGGGGCGTGAAATCCATGACCGTGGACCCTTCCCTTCCCGGCAACAAGTTCCTCAACCTGAACACCGGAATCAACTACCCTTACCCGGACTTCAAGGACGGAAAGGCCACCATAAAGGTGCAGAAGGGCGTCTATTCCATAGCATTTGACGGAAAGGCCGTGATGGAAGACGGATCGGCCCGTACTCTCCGCTCCTATTCCCATTCAGACCCCGTGAATGCCGTGAACCTCATTTCCGGCAGTGAGACCCTTACCCTTGATGTAATTTACCTGTTCTGATGAGCCTTCTTCTTGCCATACTTACAGTTGCCGTTGCCGATTCCCTTGGCTCCGGCAGCCCCTCCGAGGCTCTTTTCAGCCGCAGGGCGCCACACACCAGCGTGGAGGCCGGATGGAAGGGACGCTCCGAGACCGATCCCCTTATCCCGGAAGAAGGACGGGCGGATGGAGAAGGCGTGGTGGATATCCGCACCCTGGTAAGGCCAAGCGCCACCAGCGCAGTTTCCGGAAGCGTGCAGTACGCCAACGGATTCAAAAGCGGCGTGGTATGGAACAGTTCATCTGACTATTCCGTGGTTTTTCCTTATGTGATGGCCGATTCCCTGTCCGGTAACGTACGAAAGGAAACATATGCATTCACCGGAGGATATGCCTTCAGGAAAGGAGAGTGGAATTTTGGCGTCAGGGGTAGCTACAGGGCCCTTCATGAATGGAGGGAGGTGGACCCAAGACCCAGAAACATAGTCTCAGACCTTAAAGTGGACATTTCCTCCGGACGGCAGATTTCCCGGGATTATGTCCTGGATCTGAGCGCTTTCTACCGCAGGTACTCCCAGAGCAATTCCGTAGCGTACTTCAATCCGCGCGGGGCAAATTCGGCACAGTTCCACCTTACCGGCCTGGGGAGTTATTTCTACAGGTTTTCCGGAACCATCTCATCCTATCTTTCAACCAGATACTCCGGAAACGGCGCAGGGCTTTCCCTGACACTCTTCCCCCTTGGGGACAAAGGCTGGAAAGCCGCCCTGGAATACAGCTTCCTTGACAACGTCCATCACCTTCCCAACCTCAACGAAGCGCCTTATACAGAACTGGTTACCCATGACGTGCTTCTTGGAGCAGACTATTCCGGCGGCATCTGGAGCGCCGGCGGACGCCTGAATGCGGAGGTGAGGAGCGGCTTCGAGCAGGTGCTTGACAACGGAATTGCCGGGGCCTACAACAGCCTAATGCTTTTCCATATGTACTCCGGCATTTTCTATGAGGCATCGGCTCACGGAAATCTGCACGCCGGCCGATGGTTGTTCTCCGCCGAAACCGCATTCAGGGGCTTCCTGCAGCAGTATATGTACCCCGGGAGGAGTTTCTCCACTTCCGGACTCAGGCTTAACGCCGGGGCATCGTACACCCGCAGTGCCGGGGCCTGGCTGCTCAGGGCCGAAGCCGCGGCCACAGGTTATATCCCCATGAGCGCCAGTATGACAATCCCGGCAAAATACACGCTGGAGGCTCTTCAGGACTACCAGCGGTCAAGACTTATGAGAGTATCGGCCGCAGTGGCGGGGCTCTGCGCCTCCTTTGAAGCGGAAAGGCCCATCATGAAGAATATACGTGGCGTGGCGCGCGCCAGTGTCTGCTACGACACGCGGAACTCTGTATTTTATTCAATAACTATAGGTATTATATTATGAAAAAAGTATTCCTTCTTTTAGCGGCAGCATCCTTTGCCGTTATGGCTTGCAACAAGCCCGTCTACGATGACAACACAGAAAAGAAACCGGAGGAGCCGGAGGAGAACACCGATCCCGCAACCCCCGAGAATCCGGAAACTCCCGAGGAAAAGACCGACATCCCCGCAGCCCCCAAGGCCGGAGAACTTGTGATTGAGGAAATCTACTATTCCGGAACGCTGATTCCCGGCGCGGAAAACGCCTCTGACGACCAGTATATCAAGCTCACCAACGTGTCTGACCATACAGTCTATGCAGACCGCGTGCTGTTTGTGATGAACTATATCATGGGAGACAAGACAGATGTGGGCGCTTATTATGAGTACCCCGAACTGGAAGACGGACTGGCCGTGAACGATATGTACCTCATCCCCGGAAAAGGCACGGACCACGCCGTAAAGCCTGGTGAGTCGGTTGTGCTTGCCCTTGCCGCACTGGATTACAAGGAGAGCCGCACTGAGGGCGAAGGCGAGGATGAGAAGACCGTCGAGGGCAACCCCGACGCCCTTGACCTTTCCGGGGCCGATTTTGAGTTCTACGACGAAAACGACTACTATCCGGACACCGACAACCCTGACGTGGAGAACCTTGAGATCTGGTTCAAGTCTTCGTTCACAATCACCACCCTTCATCACAGCGGCCTTCAGAGTTATGCAATCGCTCTTGTGCCGGAAGGTGAAACGGCGCAGAAGATTATGGCCGAGCGCCACTGGACCGGCACGTACTACTTCCACTTTGACGAGTACAATTTTGACTACGCCATTGATGACGACGACGTATGGGTAATCCCCGGTGAGTGGGTGCTTGACGCCGTCAACTGCAGCGCAGAAGACAGTTATTTCCGCAACCCCTGGGGCGCTGCTTTTGACGCAGGTTATGCCTGGACTGTGAAGGTGTACAACGACATCGCCCATTTTGGAAAGAGCGTACGCCGCAAGGTCATTGACGGCAAGCTTGCCGATACCAACAATTCCACCAATGACTTTGAGGCATCTGTTCCTTCCCTGAAGAAATAATTTGCTATCTTTGCAGAACAAAATGCAAGGATAAATGGCAGAATCTTTCTCTGAAATAGGAAAAATAGAGGCGATAGACCAGCTCTACCGCCTCTCTGCGTATAACCCCGTGAGCGGGCTCAGTTACACTTCCAAGGGCGGAAGCATCATCACGGCGTCCAGGATGTACCTGGAGGGGCCGGATTTCAATCTGGTGTACTTCCCCCTGAAGCACCTGGGCTACAAGTGCGTGGTGGGCGTCGTGGGAGAACTCTATGCCGCCCTGGCAAGGCCAAAACTCCTGAACGTGATTCTTGGGGTATCGGCCAAACTGGACCTTCCGCAGGTGAAGGACCTCTGGATGGGCATTACGGTGGCGGCCAAGGAGCACGGCTTCGAGGCCGTGAACCTGGACCTCCAGCCGTCCCAGAACGGGCTCTACGTGAGTATGAGCGCTACGGGAGAGACATCGGCCCTAACCGCCAAACGCAGGATGGCCGCAAAGAGCAAGGACCTCATCTGCGTCTCAGGTGCCCTTGGGGCCGCTTTCCTTGGCCTGCAGGTTCTGGAGCGCGGCGCAAAGGAATTTACCGACAAAGGCACCCAGCCGGACATGAAGGAGTACAAGATGCTGGTTGGAGACTACCTTCGTCCGGAGCTGGAAGCATCTGTGGTAGAGAGGCTTGAGGATGCTGAAATCTACCCTTCCTACGGCTATTTCGTGACGCGCGGGCTGGCCGATGCCCTGAAGAGGCTCACCCGCGACAGCGGCCTTGGGGCAAAGGTTTATGCCGATAAGATTCCCTTCGAGGGCGGCAGTTTCCAACTTGGAAAGGAACTGGACCTGGATCCTGTTTCGGCCGCAATGAACGGCGGAGACGACTTCCGCCTGCTGTTTGTGGTGCCCATCCTGCATCTGGAGAAGTTCCGGAGGGAGTTCCAGACATTTGACATCATCGGCCACCTTGCACAACCCGAAGCAGGCACGGTGCTTGTTACACCAGAGGGCGTTGAATTTCCTGTAAAAGCCCAGGGCTGGGCCGAAGAAACTGAATAGCGTATTGACTTTTTTTCTTATATTTACAGGCTGAAACTAATTAGTATTATCATAATTATGAAGAAAATCATCACCGTTATCGCCTTGTCAGTGGCCGTAGCTGCCTCTGCAAACGCACAGAGCCTTCTTGGCGGCCTCCTCGGCGGCTCAAACTCCACCCAGAACAACAACGCAACGCTGAACACCCTTGGCAACATCATCTCCGGCCTTGCAGGTACAGTTTACAGCGCACCCGTAAGCCTTGATGGCACCTACACCTACAACGGCGTAGCATGCTCAGCTTCAAGCTCAGAGGGCAACGTCCTCACAAACCTTGCCGGTACCGCTGTTACCGCAGGCATGGAATCCAAAGCCGACGAATACCTTGCAAAGGTTGGCATCAAGCCCGGTGCACTCAAATTCACCTTCAACGCTACGGACAACACCTTCGTGCTCAACTGCGGCCCTCTGGCCCTTCCCGGCACCTACAAGGTTGGTGAAGGCGAAAAGACCGTCACCCTTACCTTCGGCAAAACCATGAAGTTCCTGTCCATGACCGGTACCCTTGAGAGCAGCCTCAACGGCGCCAAGATGCTGTTCACCGCAGACAAGCTCCTGGACATGATGAAGAAGATCTCTTCCCAGCTTGGCGAAAAATCCAGCCAGATCAAGGCCATCGCCGGCCTCGCAGACGGCTACGACCAGTTCCGCATTGGCTTCAAGCTTGTGAAGTAATTTGTAGCGCGTGGAGATAACGCGCTAACTATAAAGCATTTACACAAAAACGTCTACCTGGTTTCAGGTAGACGTTTTTGCATAATACCATGAGTTTCAACCGTTTAGCTCCACGGCAGGAGATTTCTCGACTCCGCCCTGCGGGCTTCGCTCGAAATGACAGGGGCCTACCGAACCACAACCTCGCCGCCTACAACGTCTACGTGCACGGTGGAGTCCTTTTTCACGGTGCCGTCAAGGATGGCCTTGGCAAGGAGGTTCACCAGCTCACGCTGCATGACGCGCTTCACAGGGCGGGCGCCGTATGCGGGGTCGTAGCCTTTCTCCACCATATGGTCTTCAAAGGCGGCGGTGAACTCTACGCTTATACCGCTGTCGGACAGGCGTTTACGGAGCTCCTCCTCCTGCAGGTGCAGGATGTCGCGGATATCGGCCTTGGTGAGAGGATCAAACATTATGATCTCATCTATACGGTTGAGGAATTCCGGCCGAACGGTCTGCTTGAGCACGTCCAGCACACGGGCGCTGCACTCGTCAAGCATCTGGCGGCGCTTTGTAAGTGCATCCATGTCAATGCCGTTCACCTCCGGAAGGCGCTCCATATAGCTCTGGATAATGTCCGCTCCGGCGTTGGAGGTCATGATGAGGATGGTGTTCTTGAAGTCCACTGTGCGGCCCTTGTTGTCCGTTAGCCGGCCGTCGTCAAGCACCTGCAGAAGCACGTTGAATACGTCCGGGTGGGCCTTCTCAATCTCGTCCAGAAGCACCACTGAGTAGGGTTTACGCCGAACTGCCTCCGTGAGCTGGCCGCCTTCATCGTAGCCAACGTATCCCGGAGGGGCGCCCACAAGACGGGACACGGTGTGACGCTCCTGGTACTCTGACATATCAATACGCGTCATCATGTTCTCGTCGTTGAACAGGAATTCGGCCAGGGCCTTTGCAAGCTCCGTCTTGCCTACGCCGGTGGTACCCATAAATAGGAAGCTGCCGATAGGCCTTTTCTCGTTGGAAAGTCCGGCGCGGTTACGGCGCACGGCATCGGCCACGGCCTTGATGGCGGCGTCCTGGCCCACGACTCTCTTGTGAAGTTCGGCCTCCATCCTCAGGAGTTTCTCTTTCTCGGATTCCAGCATACGCTTCACGGGGATGCCGGTCCATTTGGCCACCACTTCTGCAATGTCTTCCGGCGTAACAGCCTCTGTGACAATGGGCTCCTTGATGGCTTCGGCCTTGGCGGTGAGCTCGTCGATGCGCTTCTGCGTGTCGGCCATCTTGCCGTAGCGGATTTCCGCCACCTTGGCATAGTCTCCTGCGCGCTCGGCGGCCTTTGCCTGAATGTTCAGTTCCTCAAGCTGCTGGCGGGCGGTCTGGAGCCCTTCCAGAATCTCTTTTTCGGAGTTCCAGCGCTTCATGAGGACGTCACGCTTGCCCTGCAGGTCCTTCAGTTCGGCCTCAAGTTTTTCCATTTTGGCCGATGTCCCTTCACGCTTAATAGCCTCACGCTCAATTTCTTTCTGCCTTATGGCCGAATTTAGCTCGTCAATGGGCTCCGGCACGGAATTCATCTCCAGGCGGAGCTTGGAAGCGGCCTCGTCCACAAGGTCGATGGCCTTGTCCGGGAGGAAACGGCTGGTGATGTACCGGTGGCTAAGGTTCACGGCGGCAATGAGGGCGTCGTCCTCAATGCGAACCTTGTGATGGTTCTCATAGCGCTCCTTAAGGCCCCTCAGGATGGCAATGGATTCGGCCGGGGAGGGCTCGTCCACCATAACCATCTGGAAACGGCGCTCCAGAGCTTTATCGGCCTCAAAGTACTTCTGGTACTCGTCCAGGGTTGTTGAGCCGATGGTCCTGAGTTCGCCACGTGCCAGAGCCGGCTTAAGGATGTTGGAGGCGTCCATTGCGCCGCTGGTCCGGCCTGCGCCAACCAGGGTGTGAATCTCATCGATGAACAGGATAATCTCACCGGCGCTGTCCACAACCTCCTTCACCACGCCCTTCAGGCGCTCTTCGAACTCGCCCTGATACTTTGCGCCGGCAATGAGGGCGCCCATGTCCAGGGAGTAGACTTTCTTGCTCTTAAGGTTTTCCGGCACCTGCCCGTTCACTATTTTCTGGGCGATGCCTTCAGATATTGCGGTCTTACCCACGCCCGGTTCACCAACCAGGATGGGGTTGTTCTTTGTCCTTCGGCTTAGGATCTGAAGCACACGGCGGATTTCGTCGTCACGGCCAATCACCGGGTCCAGTTTCCCCTGAGCCGCCCTCTCGTTGAGGTTTATTGCAAACCTCTGGAGGAATGAGGTGTTGTTGTTATTGTTCTGATCCATATTCTTTTTCTCCTTTTCTATGGACCAGTCTTCAATCTCCGTTCCGTTTGGGTTTTTCTGCCATTTTGGCAGTGCCGGTTCCGTCCCAGGACAAGGATTGTCCCCGTGGAGCTAAACGGCTGAAATATAGCACATTACGCAAAAGAGGGTGCTTGGAATTCAGCACCCTCTTTTGCATATATAATTAATAATCAAGCACTTCCCTCCACGGGTTATTTCCTCAGGACCTCGTAGTGCTCAATGCCGATGGCCTGGAGGGCGCGGATGAACTCTGAGGTGACGGCTACCTGGAACTTCTTGGAGTAGAACTGGATGCGGTAGCGGGTGCCGGGGTCGAAGAGGTACAGCGTAAGGGGAATGTTGCCCTTGTGGTGCTTGATTACGTTCACAAGGTCCTTCCTGAACTTGTCCGTGAGCATTGGCGTGGTGATGTCCATGGAGAAGCCGCCAAGGAGGTCTTCGGCCACGTTGCCAAGAAGGGTCACCTTCTTTAGCTTGAACACGTACGGCGGGGCGGGTTTGCCCTGGGCCTTTTCCTCCGCTTTCATGAAGAATTTTTCGGCAATTTCGCCTTCCAGGAACAGCGTGGCCTTGGGCTGCATGTATTGCATGAAGGTTTCGTGATCCTTGCCGAAGAGCGTAAGTTCAAACGACCCGGAATAGTCTTCCAGGGTGGTGCGGGAGTACGGCTTGCCGGTTTTGGTGGTGAGCTGCTTGAAATCCGTCACGATGCCCGCAATGCTTACCTTTGCCGTCTGTTTCTTGGAGTCGCATTCGGCTATAAGGTCCTGGAGGTCATTTATCTTGCAAGTGGCGAAGTTCTTTATCTCGAAGTCATAGCGGTCCAGGGGATGGGAACTCAGGTACATGCCCACAAGGTCTTTTTCCTTCTGGAGCTCTTCCATGATATCCACATTGGGCACACCTTCCGGAAGGGCGGGAGGCTCCGGCTTCATCTCTTCCATGTCTCCGAAGAGCGATGCCCCTGACTGCACGGAATCCCTGTTGTAAAGGTCTCCGTAGCGGGTGAGCTGGTCTATGAAAAGGTCTCCGCCGTTTTTGCCGGGAAGGAAATACATGCCGCGGGGGTGGCCGAAACCATCCAGCGCGCCGGAGTTCACAAGGTTCTCGAAGCTCTTCCTGTTGATGCAGCCGCTCATGCGCTCCACGAAGTCGTAGACGCTTGAGAACAAGCCGTTTTCATCTCTTTCCTTCACTATGGCGTCCACTATGTTGCCGCCGAATCCCTTGATGGAACTGAGGGCAAAACGGACGTTTCCTTTGGCGTTTACCGTGAAGTGGCCGGAACTCTCGTTGACGTCAGGGCCCAGGATCTTGATGCCGTGGCCTTTGCAGTCGTCCATGATTTTCACGGTTTCTTCCATGGACTTGGCGCAGTTGAGGCAGCTGGCAAAGAATTCGGACGGATAGTGGGCCTTGAGCCAGCCGGTCTGGTAACTCACCCAGGCATAGCAGGTGGCGTGAGACTTGTTGAAGGCGTACTGGGCAAACTTCTCCCAGTCTTTCCAGATCTTATCCAGAACCTTCTCAGGGTGGCCGTTGGCGGCGCCGCCTGTCATGAACTTGTCCTTGAGGGAGTTCAGGATGTCTATCTGCTTCTTACCCATGGCCTTGCGGAGTTTATCGGCCTCACCTTTAGTGAAGCCCGCAAGTTTCTGGGACAGAAGCATCACCTGCTCCTGATATACCGTGACGCCGTATGTATCCTGGAGGAATTCCTCCATTTCAGGGAGGTCGTACTCTATCTTTTGCTCACCCTGCTTACGGGCCACGAAGTCCGGGATGTAGTCCATTGGGCCGGGCCGATAAAGGGCGTTCATTGCAATGAGGTCCTCGAAGCGCTCCGGCTTGAGCCTCTGGAGCCACTGCTTCATGCCGTCGGATTCGAACTGGAACACGGAGGTGGTATCCCCGCGGCCGTAGAGCTCCAGGGTGGCTTTGTCGTTGATGGGAATTGCCTCTATGTCAATGTCTTCACCGTGGTGCTCCTTGATGAGGTCCAGGCAGTTGTGGATAATCTGAAGCGTGATGAGCCCAAGGAAGTCCATCTTGAGCATGCCAACGTCTTCAATGTAGTGGCCGTCATACTGCGACGTGCGCACGTACAGCCCCGTTTCCTTATCCTGGGAAAGGGTTATGGGAAGATACTCCGTAAGGTCTCCGCGGCCGATGATAGTGGCGCAGGCGTGCATTCCAACCTGTCTTACGCAGCCCTCAAGGGCCTGGGCGTATTTCAGGACTTCCTTGTTTATTTCAGGGCCGTTCTTAAGCTCTTCAATAAACTCAGGGACAAGGCGGTAGCAGTTCTTGAGGTTTATCTTGACATCAACATCCTCCATTCCCACCTGGTAGGTTTTTCCGTCCCGTTCCACAACCTTGAAGCCGGGTTTCAGCTGGTCCAGTTTGGGGTTGAAGGGGTATTCCTTCTCCTTTTTCTCCGAAAGGCGGTCAGGGACCATTTTGGTGAGGCGGTTGCTTTCATCGATGCTCACGTGGGAAATGCGTGCAACGTCCTTTATGGCGCTTTTTGCGGCCATTGTGCCGAAGGTGATGACGCGGGACACATGGGAGGCCCCGTACTTATCTTCCACGTACTGGTGGGCCTTTGTGAGGTCCTCGAAGTCTACATCTATATCCGGCATGGATATACGGTCAGGGTTCAGGAAACGCTCGAACAGGAGCTGGTACTTGATGGGGTCCAGATTGGTGATCCTGAGGCAGTAGGCAACCACGGAACCTGCGGCGCTGCCACGGCCCGGGCCCACCATCGAGCCCATGGCGCGGGATGCGGCAATGTAGTCCTGGACTATGAGGAAATAGTCCGGGAAGCCCATTCGGCATATGGTCTTGAGTTCGAAGTCTATACGCTCCGCCTGCTCCTTTGTGAGGGTTTCCCCGTAGCGCTCATGGGCGCCTTTGTAGGTGAGGTGGCAAAGGTAGGCCACGGAATGGCAGAAGCCGTCTCCGCGGTAGGTGCCGTGTTTGTCGCAGCGGCCGGCGTCTATGATGTCCTTGTATTTTTCAAGGTGGGTGTCTATTTCGGCCATGAACGCAGGGTCGAGGTCGAATACCGGCAGCACGGGGTCACGGTCTATGGAGTAGGACTCGATCTTGTCTGCAACTTCCAGCGTGTTAGAAATGGCCTCCGGGTGCTCCGGGAATAGCGCCAGCATCTCTTCCTCCGTCTTGATGTACTCCTGCTGGGTGTACCGCAGCCTCTGGGGGTCGTCCACGTAAGAGTTGGTGGTGAGGCAGATAAGGCGGTCGTGTACGGGGCCGTCCTCCTTCCTTACAAAGTGGGCGTCGTTGGTGGCAATCACCTTTATGCCGAATTTTTCGGCCAGCTTGAAGATTTCCTCCGTGTAGTAGCACTGCTGCTCATAGAGCTCATTGGAAAGGCCGGGAACCTCCGTCTTGTGCTTCATGACCTCCAGGTAGTAGTCCTCTCCAAACACCCTCTTGTGCCACTGGATGGCCTTTTCCACCCCGGCGGTGTCATGAGCCATTATAAGGCGCGGGATTTCTCCAGCCAGACAGGCCGAAGAACAGATGAGCCCTTCATGATATTTCTCCACAATCTCATGGCTGACGCGCGGCCTGTAGTACATGCCGTTGATGTGGCCTTCGGAGACAATCTTCACCAGATTGAGATACCCCTGATAGTTTTTTGCCAGGAGAATGAGGTGGTAATAGCCCTTCTCCTTGAGCCTGTGGTCTCCTTTGGAAACATATATCTCACAGCCTATTATTGGCTTTACGTTGGGGTGCTTCTTTGCAAATTTGAAGAACTCCTTTACGCCGTACATGTTGCCGTGGTCCGTGATGGCAAGAGCCGGCATGCCAAGTTCATCGGCCCGGTTGAAAAGGTTATCTATGGAAGACTGCCCGTCCAGAATGGAGTACTGGGTGTGGACATGAAGGTGCACAAAACTCATAGGAACAAAGATAACCTTTTTCGGCCGATTCTCCGAAAAAAGTTATCAACATTCTACGCGGGGCCAGCCTCGCCCGTGGAGGGAAATAGCTGATAATCAGCCGTATACACAAAAACGTCTACCCGAAATCAGGTAGACGTTTTTGCATAACACTCTGTAGGTGAGCCGTTTAGCTCCACGGCGGGAGATTTCTCGACTCCGCCCTGCGGGCTTCGCTCGAAATGACAGAAGCCAGACTATTTTTCGGCCTTCTTCTTGGCGGCCATGGTGGCGTCGTACATGATGGGAGTACCGATCATGATGGAGGCGTAGGTACCGATGATGACACCAAGGCAAAGGGCGACGGCCAGACCACGGATGCTTTCACCGCCGAAGATGGCGATTGCGAGCATAGGCAGGAGGGTGGAGATGGAAGTGTTGAGGGTACGTGTGAGGGTGGCGTTGAGAGCGGTGTTCACAGTGGTACGGAACTCTTCCTTGGGGTGCAGGCCCCTCTGCTCACGGATACGGTCGAAGATAACCACGTTATCGTTGATGGCGTAACCGATGATGGTAAGGATAGCCGCGATGAATGTCTGGTCTACATCCAGATTGAACGGCAGGATACCGTTGAACAGGGAGAAGAAGCCGATGACGATGAGGGCGGTGTGGGCAAGTGACACAACGCCGCCGAGACCCCATGTCCAGCCCTTGAAGCGCAGTGCGATGTATGCGAAGATGACGATCAGGGCAAGGAACACGGCGATGAATGCGCTGCGGGTGATGTCACGGGCGATGGTAGGACCAACCTTATCCGAGGAGATGATACCGTTGGGGTTCTCCAAGGTGGAGGTGAAGTCTGAGAGCTGAATATCTTCGGCGTAGAAGCCCTTGAGGGCGTCGAAGAGCAGGGACTCGATTTCGGCGTCAACCTCAGTGGACTCGGAGTCGTTCTTGTACTGGGTGGTGATCTTCATCTGGGAATCTCCACCGAACTGCTTCACCTCAACGGAGTACTGATCGATGCCTTCGGCCTCTGCGGCAGCCTTGAAGACATCCTCAACGCTGGCACGGACGGCCTCTGCGGTGACGCTCTTGTCGAAGCGGACTACATAGGTGCGGCCGCCGGTGAAGTCTACGCCATAGCTGAAGCCCTTGAAGGCGATAGAAGCGATGGAGATGACGATGAGGGCGCCGGAGATGATGTAGGACCACTTCTTGAGGCCGATGAAGTCTACCTTAGTATTCTTGAGAATATTCTGGGTGAGCTTGTTGGAGAGGGATACGGTCTTGCCTGCCTTGATGCGGTCGTCGAAGATGAGACGGGTGATGAAGATGGAGGTAAGAACGGATGTTACGATACCGATGATGAGGGTGGTGGCGAAGCCCTGGACGGGACCGGAACCAAAGATGTAGAGGATGATACCGGTGAGGAGGGTTGTCACCTGGCCGTCGATGATGGCGCTGTAGGCGTTCTTGTAACCATCATGGACTGCAAGCGAGAAGCCCTTGCCGGCGGCAAGCTCTTCCTTGATACGCTCATAGATGATAACGTTGGCGTCCACGGCCATACCCAGGGTAAGGACCAGACCGGCGATACCGGGCAGGGTGAGGACGGCGCCGAAGCTTACCAGCACACCGAACAGGAGAAGGACGTTGCACAGCAGAGCGATATCTGCGATGAGACCTGCACCCTGGTAGAAGAACACCATGTAGATGAGCACAAGGCAGAAAGCGATAAGGAAGCTGATGAGACCGGCCTTGATGGATGCGCTACCGAGGGAAGGACCAACCACCTGCTCCTGGATGATGGAAGCGGGGGCGGGAAGCTTACCGGATTTGAGCACGTTTGCAAGGTCTTCGGCCTCCTGGACGTCGAAGTTGCCGGTGATTTCAGAGGAACCGCCGGTGATCTCCGTGTTCACGGTAGGATAGGAGTATACAAGGCCGTCGAGGACGATGGCTACCTGCTTGCCGATGTTGTCCTTGGTGAGGCGGGCCCACAGGGAGGCGCCTTCAGCGTTCATGGTCATGGAGACTGAAGGGGCGCCGTTGCCGCCGTTCTGGGCACCGTTGAAGTTGACGCGGGCGTCTGTGACTACGCCGCCGTCAAGGGGAGCCTTGCCGTCACGGGAGGTGGCCTTGATGGCTACGTACTCATAGAGGTTGGCGCCCTTCACAAGCTCTGTGGGCTTTACGGACCACATGCCGCGGAAGCCCTGGGGAAGGACATCCTGTGCCATTGCGAAGTACTGGTTGACGGTGGTGGTATCCACGCCGGCTGCGAAACCGAGGCAGGCGTTGTTCCAACCTGAAGGGGAGAACACCTGGAACAGGGGATTTGCAACCACGGTGCTGTCGGAGAGGTTTCCGAGGATTTCGGCCACGCGGGCGTCTACGGCATAAAGGTCTACCTCATTGCCCTGGAAGGTGGGCCAGAACTCAAGAGATGCGGTGCCCTGGAGGAGCTTACGAACACGCTCGGGGTCCTTGACGCCGGGGAGCTCGATGAGGATTTTGCCGGAGTTGCCAACCTGCTGGATGTTGGGCTGGGTTACGCCGAAGCGGTCTATACGGTTACGGAGCACGTTGAAGGAGTTGTCAACGGCGCTCTTGGCCTCTGCGCGGATGACGCTGACGACCTGTGCGTTGGTGGCGTCGTTGGCAATCTTGTCACGGAGCTCATAAGTGGCGAAGATTTCGGCCAGACGGCGGCCGGGGGCTACCTGCTCCCAAGCGTCTGCGAACAGGCCGATGAAGTCTGCGCTGGAGTTGACGTTGCCGGCCTTGGCCTTTGCAAGTGCTGCCACGAAATCGGGGTCCGAGCTGTTGCCGGAGAGGGCCTTCACAAGGTCTTCCAGCTGAACCTGCAGCATGACGTTCATACCGCCCTTGAGGTCCAGACCCAGGTTGATTTCCTTTTCCTTGGTGCTCTTGTAGGTGTAACCGAGGAATACTTTTTCATTGGAGATAGAGTCTATGTAGGCTCTGTTCCTGATGTTTGCCACAGAGTCGGCCACGTATTCGCGGACCTCTGCGGGAGTGTTGTTTGACTCAACGAAAAGCTGCGCCTGCTCCTGGGCATACTTGGCGGCCTTGTTTTCCTGGATGCGGGTGACCGCGGTGAAGGAAAGCTGCCAGATGCTGGCAATTGCAAGCATAATCGCTACAAATCTGATCCAACCTTTGCTTTGCATTGTTTTTTATGTTTTAGTTTATATTTTGGCATATTTGTTGGCGTCAATAGACACCACGGCAAAATAGGTTGCAAATTTACGATTTTTTTCTGAATTATCAGCTTTCTCACAACTATTTCTTAATTTTGCAGGCTACATTTGAATGACGTTAAGGAGAATCGGCATATCTGTCCTACTTTTAACCGCAGGCTTTAGCCTGTGGGGGCAGAGTTTTTCCCGTGCCGATTCCCTTATGAGGGAGTGCCGGTTTGACGAGGCGCTGAGGGCTTATGTGGCCGGGAGGGACGACGCCGGGGCAGACCGGGCGCAGTATGCCCTTGGCCTTGCCGAATTCTGCGCGGAGCCCCACGTGATTGCTCGTAAACGATTCTCCCGCAGGGACTTTTTCCTCTATTATCCGCTTGAGCCGAAGGCCTGGAGAAACGGCACCGCAGGGCTTGCATATGTGCCTTCCGGCAGCAGGGAGGCGTATTTCAGCGCACCGGACAAAGCGGGAAGCCCCAGCATCTTCACCTCCCGGGACCAGGACAGCCTGTGGACTGCCCCCAGGATGCTTTCAGAGGCGTTTGTGAGCACTGGAAGCGAGGTTTTTCCAATGCTTGGCAAGGACGGAAAGACGCTGTATTTCGCTTCTGACGGGCTGGCCGGAATGGGCGGCTTTGACATTTTCTCTTCCACGTGGGACGCCGAAGCCGGCCGATGGGGAGATCCCGTGAACATGGGCTTCCCGTTCAACTCCCCAGCCGACGACTACCTCATGGCCGATTCGGCCGACGGCGAATACACGCTTTTCGCATCCGGCAGGGACTGCCCCCCGGACAGCGTGACCGTGTATGTGCTTACTTACGAAAAGAGTTTCACTAGGCGGGCGGTGCGGGAGGCATCGGCCCTGAAAAAACTTATGGAACTGGCGCCGGAGGCGGACCCCACGCGCATAGACAACGACGCCGCGGTGGAGGGCTTCACAACGGGCAATGCCACCACCCAGCGGTATATGAAAAAGATGGAGGAATCCCGCGCGCTGATGGACTCCATAAGCCGCCACATGATGCCCGGAGATACGCTCCTCAACGTATTCAGGGCGCGGCTGGCGCTGGTTTCGGCCGAACTCAGGGAGGTGGAGATGAGCTTCCTGATGAACGGCGCCGTGGAAGCCGCAGAGGACAGGGTGGTGGCGGGGGCCGAACTTGGATACACCTTTGCGAAAGGGTCGTTGGGGCCGGATTTCAAACCTCGTTTTGCATCTAGTGAGACCGTTCCCTCCTTCAGGATTGCACCCGTGGGACGGTTTGCCCAGGACAACACCCTGCCGCCCGGGCTGGTGTACCAGATAATGCTGTTCGACTCCCCCGTCCATGCCTCCCTGGAGGACATAAAGGGGCTTTCGCCTGTGTATGAGCGGCTGGGCGTGAACCTCAGGTATACGTATCTTGTGGGCCTGTTTTCGTCTTACAACGATGCCCTTGAGTACCTGAATGTCGTGCGTGTCCTTGGCTTCCCGGCGGCCAGGATTGTGGCCTGGCAGGACGGCCGGGCGGTGCCGGCAAGGCCGTAAGTCTAATCCTGCAGTTTGAAGCTGATGCGGGAACGGATGTCCATGGGAACCTGCCGGGCGTCTACATACTGCCACTCGTCTATCATGTAGCCGCCGTGCCGCTCAATATTTTCTTCGATGTCGGCCTTAATGCCCAGGTCGAAAATGAGGTCTTCGGCCGACTTGAACCAGTATTCCCGGCTCTTGGGAAGTATCACGACAAGGGTGTCCTGGCAGAGGTTGCACTGGGAAAAACCTTCTTCCAGGCGGTCCAGGGGCACGGTAAGCTCCATGGGCTCATGCTCTTCGGAGGTATCGGCACTCACCATGTCTTCCTCTATCTCCTGTTCCGCTTCTTCGCCGAAGATGTCGGGGTCGTCGTATTCCTCGAAGCCGCCAGGGTCCTCTGCGCCGATTGACTCCAACTCCTCCGAGGTGGGTTCACGGACAAGGCCCATGGTGCCGGCGGTGAGCATCCGGATGAACATGAAGATGCGCTGGAGGCCCTTCATGGGCATGAGACGGTAGGTTTTGTCATCTTCCAGGGCAAAGGCCACAGTGCCGCGGATTTCCTGCCCGTGACCATAGATGATGGTTGCGGCCATGTTGTCGGGGAGGTCCTTCATGTAGCCGTCCTTGTCTACCAGCATGGCAACGTGGACGCCTTCCTTGTCCCAGCCCAGAGCCTTTGTGATGCGGGTGAGGACTGGCGAAAAATGAACGATGTCAAAGCCGCCGGCATCTATCTGGGAGGCAAGGCTTTCCAGGTCCAGTTTATCGGCCCCCTCAACGTCCATGGCATAGTAGAAGCCGCGGGGGTACACGGACAACACGCCAAGGCTGTCTTTGGAGTCTTCTTCTTCCGGATTCTCAGCCACGTACTCCTTTAGCCATAGGGTTTCTATCTCTATTTGGTGCTTGGGAAGGGCCTCGGCTACGTAGGCGCCGGCAACTTTTTCAAGCGTGAATTTCTCCCGGTCGCCAAGGCGGAGGGCCTGCAGGCAGGTTTTGGCTATCTCCGAGACTGACGCCATGTCTAACTCGTGAAGGATGACGGCCTTGAGCCAAAGGCTGTTGTGTTCTCCCATCTCCGCGCCCCGGGTAAGGGGAACGAGGGCGGCTTCAGGGTCTTCCGGGAAGCCGAGGTAGCCGAAGTAAAGCATCATACCCTTGAGGTAACAGGCAAAGCGGTCGTAGCGGGAGATGGCGTAGTCCAGGCCTTCGGCAAGGTCTTTGTGAAGGGCCTCCTGCTCTTTTTCAGGGAGCTTCAGGAAATCCTCCTGCTCCATGAAGGCCTTGAAGCGGCGGCAGTTGACGGCGCCGTTCCGGGCTCCTTCGTCGGCAATTTCGAAGGCCTTGGCCCAGTCTCCGGACAGCCTGTATATGTTGGCCAGGCCGAAATAAGCCTCCGGATCTTCGCGCCCGATGGCAATCCTGTAGGTTTTTTCGGCCTCTGCGGGGTCTGTGTCTTCAAGGGCCTCACCCAGGAGGTTGTAGTAGATGGTGTCGCTGCCGGGGTTCTTTTCAAGGTGTTTTTGGAGGATGTCGGCCACCATTGCGGGGTTCTTGGAATAGCCGTAATCTCCGTAGATGGTGTTTAGAAGGGCATTGTACTGGGCTAATTCGCTTCCGGCATTATAGGCGGCTTCCATAAGCTTGGCGTGCTTCCAAGGCATGGCCTCGTCCTCCTTGGTGAGGCCGTCGTGGTACATCTGGGCAAGGGCGGCGTTGGCATCCTGCACGCCCTGGGATCCTGCCCATGCGAGGAGGTTTTCCGCCTCTTGGAGACTGTTTCCGCCGGGATTCACCTGCGACAGCCATCGGCCATAACCGTAGGCGGCGTAGGGGTTGGTGCTGCTATTCTCCCTGAGTTTTTCCACCATCTCAGGTGAAATGCTCAGCGTGCGCCAGCGCGTAAGGAAATGCTGGAGGAAACTGCGGTCGGGGGTGATGTCAAAGGTTGTGGTTAGCATGGCTGAAATGTATTTTTAAACCGCCCCAGGCAAGGAGGCACTGGGCGGAGACATAGGTTACCATTACAAGGAACTCGAGCGTAGTGCTTGCACCGCCAAACTGCTGAACGGCGATGAGGCTGTCGGAGAAGGCAAAGAGAACGGCGCCAACGGTGATGATTACCCAAGGGGCCTTATCCTTCTCACGAAACACCCCGGCAAGGCCGCTCCAGATAAGGAACATGAGCATCATTCCGTAAACTGCAAACGGCACCAGGAATGTTCCCTTTACGCCGATTGCCGCCAGGAGCCCGGCCACGGCGGCCGCCATAACAATGACAGCAATAACCCACTGGACCGGTTTAAGTCCCTTCCAGCTGCGTCCGCCGAAATTGATGCAGTAGAAGACATGGCCCACAAGGAAGCATACAAGGCCGATTGCAAAAGCAATTAAATCGCTGGAAATGAGAAATATGTCTCCGGCGCAACCAAGGAGCTGGGCAATGACAAGGAGGCGTACGGTACGGCTTTCCATTCCGCCGGCGGCGGCTACGGTTGTAAGGGCGATAAGCGGCAGCAAGGCAGGTTTAACCATAGCGGCCACAGGGGCGTTTCCCGTTGCGCGGGCTACAAAGTTCACAAGGGCCGCAATGACTAATGCTACGGCGGGGATAATCCAGGATTTTTTCATGGCAGGTTAAATTTTCGCATAAACTTACAAATAATTTTTCAAAAACTTGTGCTTTGTGGAAAAATTCGTATCTTTGCAGTCCCGTCCGCAGTGACGGAGTTTCAAACGCTTTAAGCCCGGAGGGGTGGGTGAGTGGCTGAAACCAGCAGTTTGCTAAACTGCCGTACGGGTTATTCTGTACCACGAGTTCGAATCTCGTCCCCTCCGCAAACAGCCTTGTAATCTGGTGATTACAAGGCTGTTTTCTTGCACCCTACGGGCCATGTCTGATTGGTAACAACTTGGTTATCAAGCACTTGTGTGCGCCGCGTGTTCCAAGGGGTACTTTTTTATGCCACCCTTGGAACACTTGCCACAGCTAAACGGCTTATTTACAGCATGTTATAATATACCTCGTTCCAAGGGAACCTTCAGGAAGACGGGAGGGGCGAGGGGCGAGAGGGGGCTCCAAGGTTATTTTTCCTTGATGGGGAAGGTGAAGTAGGTGCTGGGGAAGGGTTCGTCCTTCAGGGTGAAGTGCCACCACTCGGAGTCAAGGGGTTTGAAGCCGTGGGCGAGCATTGCGCGCCGGAGGATCATGCGGTTTGCAAACTGCTCCGGGGTTATGCTTCGGCCGGCGGGGCTCTTGGAATTGTCTCCGGTGTACTCCCCTGTTTCCGGGTTTCCGCAGAAATCGGGATGGCTTTCCGGGCCGAACCAGTCGAAGGTGCCGCCCATGTCCACTTCCTTTTCCGTAGCCATGTCAAATAGCGTCAAATCCACGGTGGAGCCGCGTGTGTGGCCGCTTTTTTCCATGATGTACTCTTGCTCAAAGAGGACGCTCTTGTCAAGGTCCGGGTAGAAGTAGGGCTTCATCGCAATGTCCGGGATATCGGCCGCCCAGCGGACAAAATGGTCTACGGCTTTCTGGGGCCTGTAGGCGTCGTAGACCTTGAGCCTGTAGCCTTGGGAGATTACGTCGTCGCTGACAGCCTTGAGGGCTTCGGCCGCCTTTTTGGTAAGGAGGGCGGTGGGCTCAAGGTAGCCGTCTATGCGCGCACCCACAAAGTTGTAGGTGCCGTAGTAGCGGATTTCCAGGATTGCGTCCGGGACGGCCTGCGCCAGCATAACAAATTCACTGGAGTCCTCTGTGGGCGGGACCGTTTTTTTGCACTCACAGCCTGTAAGAAGGGCAGCCAAAACGGCGGCTATTGCCATGCCGAAAAAACTTTTCATTTTCAATGTGTTTTTCGGCAACAAATATAGCAAATTATTCTTGACTGCTTTGCTTCCACTGGGTGGGCGTAAGGCCGGTTTTGGCCTTGAAGGTGCGGAAGAAGGACTTCTCTGAGGAGAAGCCGGATTCTTCGGCGACATTTGTCAGGAGCATCTGGGGGTTCTCCCTCATGAGCTTCTGGGCATAGGCTATGCGGTAACCGGCAACGAGGTCCGAGAAGGTTGTGCCCCCTTGGCTGTTGACGGTGGCCGTAATGTATGTGGTGTTGGTGCCAAGTTCCTGGGCCAGAGTGGCTTTGGTGAGGTCTTTACGGCGGAACCACTCCTCTTTTTCAAGGAGGGTGGTGATCCTGGACATAAGGTCCGGGGACGGGGCCTCTTCTTCGGCGGGAACTTCCTCAATTTGAGCGGGTTTTCTCCTTAGTGTGAGGCCGATGAAAACGCCGATGAGGATGGCCACAAGAAGGAGCCACCACCAGTTGAAGCCGCCGGCAGCTTCGGCCGAAGATTCTCCTAAAATAAGAAGCCTGGTCTCTCCAAGGGTGTGGAAGTTGTCCTTTTCCCTGCCGCCTGCAATGAGGATGTTTCCGGTGGGGGTGAGAACTATGGAAGCCTCTTTTTTGTCCGGGTTGGAGCCTTCGGCATGGAAGACTTTGAGGCTGGATTTTCCGCCGTCAAGGGAGGGGTTGTAGTCTATTTCAAGGAGGAGGTCCGTACCGGGCTGCGCAAAGCCATACTGGTAAGCTTTTCTGGCAGAGCGGTTTACGACAAACGAAGGCGACCACTTTATGGGAGAGCCGTCCGGCATGGCCACGGGAATGGGGGCGCTGGTTTCAAGAATGGAAAAGTCCTCTCCGCGAATTTTCAGGATTCCGGGGATGGAGTCGGTTTTGCTGATGGCGGGAACAAGGTAGGTGTAGTCCCCTATTGTGGACACACCGGATACGGCGCCGCCCATGTTGCCATAGGGCTGCCAATCCTCAAGGATTTGCGGGAAGAAAGGCTCTCCCCTGAGGCGGTCTACCGGGACACTCTCCGTGCGGTTACCGTGGATGTCCACTGCACCGAAAATAATGGCATTGCCGGGGGCCGACTGCAGGATATATGGCTGGCACCTGTCTTCCGTCACGGGTTTTTCGGCACGGAATCCCCAGCCCCTTACGTACACCTCGATGGCGTCGGAGCTGTACCAGTTTCCGGACACCACAACGGTGTCTCCTGGCATTACAAGGGCCGAAGAATATGCCCTGGGACGGTCCATGATGCCAACCGGCTCCATACGGTGCTCTGCCGGGATGTAGCGTTCCACGCCCCAGCTTCGGCCTATGCCGAAAGGTTCGGCCGAACCGCCGCCCACAAGCACGGAGCCGTCCTGAAGGATTGCAGTAAAGGCACCGTCGTGGGTGTAGTTCATGGATATCTCGTGCCACTCCTTGCCGTCGAAGTATTCGGCGGTTTCGGCCGGAATGAAACCTGTGGTATGGCCGCCTACGGCAAGGATTTCCCCGTTTTCAAGCAGCACCAGGGAAGGCACGGACCTTGGTGTGTTAAGGGAGGGAAGCTCCCGCACGCCGGCTTTCACAAAGGGGACTTCCTGCCCGGAGGCCGAAACCGGCACGAGCAGGAGAATCGCTACTATATAAATAATTATGCGGGGCATATTTCTTCCCAAAGATAAGGATTTTAACGGTAATACCTAGCGCTTATAGAACCAAGGGGTGAGACCGACTGCAGCGCCAAAGGCTTCCTTGCCGTCCGGGCTTACGCAGAGCTCGAAGTTGCAAAGCTCCATGGCTTCATCGTGCACCTGCTGCGCGGCTGCCCAGATAGCGGCTTCAAAGGAGTGGTCTGTATCGCCATGCGGCTCATGACCCATTTTCTTAAGCTCGTTTACGGTGTACCAGGTATAACGACCATTGAGTTCAAATGTTTCACGGTTCATGCTCGGGCCGTCGTCAGGCCCGTCACCCCAGGCATTCCAGCCGAAATACCAATTGTCTGAATCTCCGACACTGATCTCTTTTGCGGCCCAGATGTGGTTGTCGTCTGCTTCTATGTGCATTTTTCCGTCGTTGAGAGTGAATGTTCCCTGGATATGGTAACCCCACATGGGAACATACAGGTCAATGTTTTTTCCGGAAACTACCATACATAATCTGTAATCGGTTTCTGCTGTATATTCGGCAGGCTTGACTCCGGTGTGAGGGGCGTCCCAGCGGCCGTCTCCAAGGGTGCCGGAATCCACCTTTGCCCCGGCTTTCCGGTAGCTTTCAACAGAACGGAAACCATCAGACTCTTCCACCAGCACCAGCCAGGCTTTGCCGCCGATGAGGAGGACCCCCTTTGTCCAGGCCTCGCTACCGTCAGGAGTAAAGGTAATGGTGTTATCCTTCTCGTTGAAAGACCACTTTCCGGAGATGGTTTCATTCCATCCCTTCTGAGCGAAGCTGCCGTCTTCCTTCAAGACCAGCATGTCGGTATCTTCACCCTGGCCCCAACTGCCCACGAAATCGGCCGAAGTGATTTTTTCCTCTACTGCGGGATTTGTCCCTTGATCGGTGTTGGAGGGGTTTGTCTTGCCGCAGCCGGCAAAGAGAAGTGCAGCACATGCGATAGCTGCAAATAAATGATTCTTAGACATATCTGTGATTTTTTTAGCGTTATTTTAATAGTATTCTATTGTCCGGCTCAGACTGCCGTCTTTAACCTCGCTGTCCGGGCCGTCGAAGGCAATCATATATTTGGTTTTGTAGGATATCCAGTTGCCGTGGGAATCGTATTCGAATTCCCAGGTGGTGGGACGGGTCCAGCCATTCTCGGAGCCCTCCTCTCCGTTGAAACGTTCCTGCATTTCAATGAGGTCTCCGAATTCGTTGTATTTGTATGTTTCCCAATAGTCAAAGACTACGAAGGAGTCGTGGGGTTCTCCGGGCGGGCATTCCCATTTGGTGGTGCAGATATAGCGCTTCTCACTGGAGTCGAACAGAGTTATGCCGTCCATTCCCTCTATCCTAAGCGGCATGCCGTTGTCGCGCCATTCCATTGATGTGATCTTATAGAAGATTCTGCCGTCGGCGCCTATTTCTCCGGAGTAAGGATAATTGTTCTTGTAAACAATCGGCCCATAAGTAATACTCCAATCCGGCTCCTCTGTCAGGTTCTCTCCCGTTTCAGGGTCTGCCTTATAATGATCATTTACATACTCCATATTGCCGTCGGCGTTGAACCGGAAGTAGTAGTCCGTGACATCCAGACTGCTATTTACCTTTGTACCACTGACAATATGGATGGCCGAAAGGTCTTTCATTATGAGGGCATTGCCGTTCATTTCCACGCTATGCTCCGAGAAAGACTCCGGCGTTATGTGGCGAAAGGCATAAAAACTGGAGAAAGGAGAATCGTCGGGGCGCACCCACACGTACTTTCCCGGGTTGTTGTACTCATATGTCCACGTGTACATGCTGGCCCACTCATCAAATTCGTCGGTACCGGGGGCAGTGCTGCGGCCGTGAATCTTCTTGACAAGGCGGCCGTTATCGTCATAGTAATACTTCTCCATCCATTCTCCGCGGGAGTCATTAACGTCACGGATTTCCGTAAGGTTTCCGGCTTCGTTGTACTTGTATACCCTGGAGCTGGAAGAAAGGGTCCAACTTTTGACGGGGCCCCTGAGACCGGCCCTTTCCCTGTCTGAGCGCTCCCAGTAGTTGGTTTCGTACCAAGGTTCGGGGGAAAAGTCCGGGGTATTGTCGCCGGTACCGGGATTGTCACCGGTGCCGGGGTTATCGCCTGTGCCAGGATTGTCCCCGCTGCCGCCAGGGGTCTGGCCCGGCTGCTCGGTTGAGTTTCCGCCATCGCTATTTGAAGGTTGTTCGGCCGGGGTGCAGGCCCATATTGCCAAGGCTGACAAAATGATTAGGGTCTTTTTCATATGCTAGTAGTATTCAATTACTTGATAAACAGTGCGCACACTTTTTTCTTCCTCGGTGCCATTCCAGAACAATGGCGTAATGGACTCTTTTCGGGATGTCCAGTTGCCGTATTTGTCATAGGTATACTCCGTGTAGGTGTTGTGGTGCAGGCCGAACTGCTCGTCGCCGATGTCAAGGTCAGATCCCGTAATGTCAAAGTGGTCGTCGTAGAAGTATTCCTGCCCGCGCATGCCGCCCCAATCCAAGTAGCCATAGTGTTTGCTGATGAGGACAGTGCGGTCATTCGGCAGATATTCATAGGTCTCACCTCCGCCCAGGACAAGTTTGGAGGGGATACCATTGGACTGCCATTCAACATCAATCTTGGAGGTGCCGAGGTCATGCTGGTAAAGACTGGAACAAGGGAGCCCGTCCTTGTAGGTCAGATAGCTGACTCTGGTTTCTTCCGACATATTGTCTTTGTCCTGTCCCCATCTATGGGTGAGGGTGATTGTAAGGTTGCCATCCTCATCGAAGACATATTCATAATCCCTGGTCTCGTTCCAGAATTCTTCTTCGGTGTGGAAATGAACGGCAGAAAGGCCTTTCCATATACCCTCAAGGTCCTGGCAGTTGGCATAACCGTTGCCGTCTCCCACGAAGACGCCGTACATGTGTATCCAGTTAGTGCCGCTGACCGCCACATAGCGGTCTCCGTTTTCATATTCGCAGGTGTAGCCGTTGGTCAGGCTGCCTTCCTTGTACTCCATTTTGATGCGGCGTCCCTGACTGTCATAAGTGTACGTCATGGAATAATTGTACTCATCCGTATCTGTCTGGAAATGCTCCATTTTCAGAAGGTGTCCGGCCTCATCAAACGTGTACTTGTTGTAACGGTCGTTGGTGTACTGCGGCATGCTCAGATAGACAGACTTCACAGGGCCACGCAAGCCGCCCTTTTCACGGTCTGTGCGGTCCCAGAAGAAGGTTTGATACCATGGCTCCGGGGAGAAGTCCGGGGTGTTCTCGCCGGTACCGGGATTGTCTCCGGTGCCGGGGTTGTCGCCTGTGCCAGGATTGTCCCCGCTGCCGCCGGGTGTCTGGCCAGGCTGCTCGGTTGAATTCCCGTTGCCGTTATTTAAGGGTTGTTCGGCCGGGTTGCAGGCAATAATTGCTATGGCCGAAAGCAGCAGAATTGTCTTTTTCATGTCACCCGTTTTAACATACTTGTGACAAATGTAGCCACCGCGACAGTTTTCGCAGTGACAATAGGAATAAAACGGACTGACAAAACAATAATTAAGCGCGGCTCCTAAGAAGCCAGAGCCCCGTTATGGTGAAAATTGCGTTGAGCGGAAGGATCTCGTAGGAGAAATGGTAGCCGCCAAAACAGGCCACGGAGTTGAGATCCAGAACAAGACAAAGCGCCGGAGCAAGGATTGCCACAAGGGGCACCCAGCGGTCACGAACCTTGGTTTTACACATGAGGCCGAAGGCGAAGAGGCCCAGGATAGGGCCGTAGGTATAGCTTGCAAGCCTGTACACGGCATCTATCACGCTGGTGGAATTAAGGGCCGAAAACACCAGTATGCACACGGCCATGAGGACGGCCATGCAGGTGTGGACAAGTGTTCTACGGCTATCGTTCCCCAGTATGTCCACGGAGAACGATGTGGTTAGGGCGGTAAGGGCGGAGCCTCCGGCAGGGAACCCTGCCATTACAAGGCCGATGATGAAAAGCGCCGCTACAAGCCCTCCTGCGGGCATAAGGCCGCTCCAGGCTACTGTGGGGAACAGTTCGTCTGAGCGTTCCACAGAAAGATTATGAAGCCCTGCAAACTGATAGAGGTAAACGCCCAGAAGGAGGAACAGGGCTATCACCACGGTTTGCAGAAGGGATGATACTATGAGGTTTTTCTGGGAGTCACGCACGTTCTTGCAGGCGAGGGTACGCTGCATCATGTCCTGGTCCAGGCCTGTGGTGCCCACAACCACAAAAAGGCCGCCCAGAAGTTGTTTCCAGAAGAACTGCGGATGGTTGATGTCGTCGAAGTAAAACACCCTCATAAGCCCGGTGTCGGGCTTCCCTACCTCCCGGCCTATAAGAACCAGGCACAGCACCACCGCAAGCAACATGGCTAGGGTTTTAACTATGTCCAGGCCTATCACGGCCTTGACCCCGCCGCGCACAGTGTAGAGCCACTCCAGGAAAACCACCACAAGCACCGTTACCCAGAACGGAATGCCTATGGGGCCTGTCAGGAGCAGCTGTAGCGTTGCTATCATGAGGAACAGCCTAACGGATGCCCCAAGCATTTTGGACACAAAGAAGAACCACGCTCCGGTTTTGTGGGCCGAAACCCCAAAGCGTTTGTCCAGGTATTCGTACACGGACACAACCCCCAGACGGAAGTACAACGGGGTAAGCACAAAGGCAATTACAAGGTATCCCAGGAAGAAGCCGATGCACATCTGCAGATACCCGAAACCAATGTTCCCCACCATTCCGGGAACGGACACGAAGGTGACGCCGGACAGGCAGGAGCCTATCATGGCAATGGCCACTTTCCACCACGCGGTGGAGCGGCTTCCGTAAAAGTCTTTATTCCCCGCCATCAATATTGTTCTTATGGGACCTGCCTATAGGAAGGACCTTGCTCACTCCCAGCAGTTTTACGCTCACTGCAGTGCGTTTTTCTATCCTCCAGAGGGGAACTATATATGAACGGTGAATGCGCACGAATTTGCCCTCTGGAAGGTCTTCCAGAAGGGCTTTGAGGGGTTTTTGGGTAACTACGTCCTCACGGTGGTCAAGGTGGAAGCAGGCGTAGTTGTTGCGGCCTTCTATGTACTGGATTGTACTTACGGGGATATGGACGGTCTTGTATTCGGATTTTACAAGGATGTCGTCGTCTTTCACCACTTCCTCCGCCCTTGTGCGCACGGCTTCTTCGCTTTCCTGGACGGCGTCATCGGCATCTTTAACGGCGGTGAGGCGGCTCGCATATGCCGAAAGCATGCCTACCGGAATGGAGTAGGAGACCACGGCGATAAGGAGAATCCACATGGCCCGGATGTGAGGCGCCGTGCCGGTACCGTACTCCGGATTGCGGGGGAAATCCACCGGCGTGAGGGACATCAGGAAGGTGGCGGCTGCTATGAGGAAAAGGGCACCCAGCACCGTCAGGTAGCCTTTGGGGCCATCCAGAAGCACTGGACCGAGTCCTTTTCGGCCCAGGAAAAAGACAAGGTACAGCCAGGCTATGTAAAGGAGTACATAGCCGGAATGCCACTGCACCCAGTCTCCTATGGGAAAGAGAAACATCATCATCGGCATCAAAAAGACGCCGAAGATGATGTCTATCCAATGTATCGCCTTCACGGTTTAGAATTCGTAGCCGGCAAATTCGATGTCCTTGGCGGCCCTTTCCTTAAGGTCGTTGTTGCGGAAGGCCCTTTCGAGATTCTTCTTCACGCCTTCGGCATCTCCCTGACGGGCGCTCACGATGGCCTTGAGGTACCATACCTTGGGATCTCCGCAGTGAGCGGTCTTGAGGGCGGTGTCAAGCTGGTCTGTGAGGATGTAGGCGAGGACGCTGTTGTGGCAGCAGCCCTTGGGGTCCTTGAGCACCTGGACGGCTTCGTCGTACTGGCCGGTGAGGATGAGGACGGTGCCGAGGTTGGCCTTGGCCTCATCCGTGGTGGACTTGCGGAAGCAGTCTTCTGCGGTTGCGAGGTCGTCTTTGCGGAGTGCAAGTACGCCGATTGCGTTGACAACGTCTTCGTCACCGCTCTTTACCTTTGCGAGTTCGGCTTCGGCCTTGCTATTCTTGCCCTGATTGAGGTAGAGGACAGCAAGGTTGTACTGGGCGCGGTCAGAGCCGAATTTGTCGATGGCCTTGCGGTAGATCTTTTCCTTCTGGGCGTCGTCCTTTACAACGGAGGCAACCCTCAGGAGGGCTTCTTCGTCAAGGACGGAGTCGTTGTTCTCAAGGAGTTCCACCAGTTCTTCGTTGGTGTAGTTCTTATACTCCACGTTGGCGATGAGGCGGGCGCGGCGGAGTTCGGGCAGGACCTCACCCTTGAGGGCGGTGTACACCTGGGACATGTTCTTGATCTCGTTTTCACGGACTGCAGGATCCGAGTACATGGAAAGGACGCGGAGGATGAGGTCTTTGTCCTCTATGTTGCTCTCTGAGACAAGCTGCTGGAAGCCTTCCCAGTCTTCACCCACGCTCTTTACCTGAGGGGCCGAAGCGTCAGTTCCCTTGGTGACCTTGTTCCAGGCCTTGAGGGCGCTGTCTCCGCGGTTGCCGGAGAGTTTGTTGTTGAGGTCTGCGCCGCCTTCAGGGGAAGCGTAGGCAACGATTTCGGTGCTGGTGACCTTGGAGCGTTCATCGGCCTGAACAGCCTCAAGAGCGGCTACAAAGTCCTTTACGGAGTTGCCCTTAAGCTCTGAGGAGCGGACGTCGGAGCTGTTTACCAGGTACTTGATCTGGCCTTCCGTGGTGCTGGAGAGGACTTCCTGGTAGTTGTCGGCCTTGAAGGCGACGTTGCCGGCACGCTTTACGAGCATGTAGGTGGTATTGGCGCCGTCGGCCACTTTCTTGGAGGGAAGGTCTATGGACTTCTTGCCGGCGATTACTCTGCCGCGAAGCTCAAGATAGCTCTTCTCCATGCCCTCAACGTAGTCGAAATGCACTTTTTCAGTTACTTTCTGACCGTCGGAGGAAACTACCTTGTAGTTGTCCTTCACGTTTTCTCCCTGATACTTGAAGGGTTTCATGGCAGCTTCTCCGCCTTCATACACGATGACGGGAGTGACTTCCAGGATAACCTTGGAGTTGAAGTAGTCCTTGGGGTAGGTTACGGAAACGGTGGCGTCAATGGTGCCATTCACTACCTCAAGTACCTGAGGGGTGCATTCTACCGTTACGTTTTCGGCCATCTTAGCCATTTTTTCCGGGGATGCGCAGGATGCCAGGATGGCTGCTGCAGCAAGAAAAACTGAAATCTTTTTCATATAGATATTGTGGTTTTTGTTCCGATTTCACAAATATAATAAAAAAACGGCGTGCCGCAAAGCACACCGTTTTAATTTCTTTTGGAAAAAAATTACTGCTCAGGGTTCTCTTCAGGGTTCTCCTGGGTTACGGGGAACTCTGCGGCGGCAGCTTCCTGCTGGGCGTCGGCCTGGTTCATGATCTCCGAGCTGATGGCATCGTTGGCGCCACGCTGGGTGCCGCCGCGGCCTACGAACACGGTGATGATGGAGAGAACCAGAATGAAGGCTACGAGGTACCAGGTGGCCTTTTCAAGGATGGTAGCTGTCTGGCGTACGCCAAGAGCCTGGTTTGCGGATGTGAAGTTGGTTGCGAGACCGCCGTCCTTGCCGTTCTGAAGGAGGACGACTGCAATGAGAAGGATGGCTGCAATGATAATGAGGACAACCAAAACTGTAAATGCTGCGTTCATATGTTGTTACTTTTTATGTCAGATTGTCAATAAGGGATGCAAAGTAAGCACTTTTTTCCGGAAATTCCAAAATCAGACGGGAATAAATGCGCCTTGCCTCCTGAGTACGCCCCTGTTCGGCAAAAATCCTTGCAAGAGTTTCTGTTGCAAAGTTCTCCGCTATGTCCGAGGTGTCGGTGTCGTCGTCTGCGGTGGAGGAGGACTTGAAGGCGAACCTTGAGAAGATGTTGTCGGAGCTTTCCTTTACGTTGTCGTATTGGGCCTGGGAGAAATAATCGCCGCCAACAACCCTTACCTGACGCTCTCCTTCCGGGCTGGCCGAAGAAGGCTCAAGGAAGGACGCAAGGAGTGCGCCGAGGTCTTTGTCGGAGAAGTCCGAGCTGACCCTCCGGCGGGCAAGACGCGCCATTACAAGGCGGTTGGAGACGTACAGGGCGCCGTCGGCGAACTGCTTTTCTCCCCAACTGTCGCCTCCAAGTTTGGACATCCTTCGGCCAAGCTCCACATGCGCAGCCCCGTACCAGGGGTACAGGTTCACTACGCCGGTGAGTTCGTCAAGCGTAAGGGAGCGGAGGTCTATGTATGAAGAACTTACCATTGGGCCACTGTTGCATTGAATATGTCTTCCACCAGCTTTTCAATTATGGTCTCGCAGAGACCGGACTCCACGGCGTCCAGGGACAGGGTGGCGTCAAAGTCTTCGTAGGCCGAAAAGTTGTTGGAGACATCGTCTTCGGGGTATTTCTTGTTGGAGAACTCTACCTTCACCGTTACGGTGAGGCGGTTCTGGGATGCCATTTCGTTAGCGGTGACGGCGGTTGCCTTTACGTCGTAGCCGGTGACGGTGCACACAAGTTCAAGGTCTCCGTCTACGTCAACTTCCTCCAGGCTGGTAAGCTTGCGGTATTTCTCCTTGAGGGCCTCGGTGAGGTCGTTGGCAAGGGAAGGGTTTACCCGCAGGGCGGTGTATTCCACATAGGGGATGGTGATGGATTTGACATCCGGCTGTATGGAAGTGCCTGAGAAAGAGTAAATTCCGCAGGAGGACACAAGGCAGCCGACAAGGCCGGCAATGACAATGTATGAAAACAGTTTTCTCATTTCTTGCGGTATTCTTCCGGGAGTTTACGATAAAGGGTGCGCTCGCTCATGCCAAGTTCTTCGGCGGCCTTCTTGCGATTACCATGATACTTCTCAAGTGCCTGCCGGATAAGTTCTTCCTCTGTTTTCCTCACGCTCAGGGAATGCTCCGACGGGAGTTCCGGCTCTGAAGGCTGGAAATCCTCCTGCTCCTGCCATTCGGCCTCTTCCACGGGGGCGGGCTCATGGACAGGGAGTTCCTTGCGGTCCATGCGGGCTTTCAGGGCGTCCACTTCCTGCTTTATATCAAGTATGGCCTTGAAGATTGCCTGGCGTTCTTCGGCATTGAAGGCGCTGCCCTGTGAGGCTTGCTGGCGGGCCGAAGAGGCGTCGTAGAGCACCGGGATGGGCTCTCCTTCCTCCAGGGGCATGAAGGGCTGCAGCTCCGTGGCCGAAAGCTCGATGCGCTGGAGGGTGGGGGTAACCTTTGTGGACAGCTGGGCGGTAAGGGACTGGGTGAAGCCCTGGAGCTGGCGGATGTTTCCGGGCCAGCGGTACTGCTCAAGAAGCCTTATGGCGTCCGGTTTCAGGCTTATCTTGCACATTCCGTTCACCTCAGAGAAATCCGAGGTAAACTTGCGGAAGAGAAGGTAAATATCCCCGTGACGGTCACGCAGGGGAGGGATGCGGATTTGTGCGGCCGAAAGGCGGAAATAGAGGTCTTCCCTGAATTTTCCGCGTTTAACGGCCTCGTAGAGGTGGACGTTTGTTGCCGCCACTATCCTCACATCCGTGTGCTCAACCTTGTTGGAACCCACCTTCCTGTATTCCCCGCTTTGGAGAACGCGAAGAAGGAGAGCCTGGCTCTCAAGCGGGAGTTCGGCTATCTCGTCAAGGAAAAGCGTGCCGCCGTCGGACTCTTCAAAATAACCCTTGCGGGTATCCGTAGCACCGGTAAAGGAGCCTTTGACATGGCCGAAAAGCTCTGAATTCACAAGCTCTTTTGGAAGGGCGCCGCAGTTTACCACAAAGAAGGGTTTCTGCCTTCTGGGGGAAAACTGATGAATAATGCGGGCAAAGTTTTCCTTGCCCACACCGCTTTCTCCCTGTATGAGAACACTGAGACCGGTGGGAGCGAACTTCACAGCGGTCTCAAGTGCGTCATTCAGAGCGGCATCATTTCCTATGATGTCGTATTTGTTTTTTAAAGCCTGTAAATCCACTTTCTCTTAGCGGAGCTGGAAAATCACAGGGAAGGTGTAGGTAACCTTAACGGCGCGGTCGCGCTGCTTTCCGGGTTTCCATTTGGGAGAGCTGGAAACAACACGTACAGCCTCCTTGTCAAGGGACTCGTCAACGCCACGGAGAACCTTCACGTTGGTCACGCGGCCGTCGGCCTCTACGGTGAACTGCAGGGTAACACGGCCCTGAACGCCGTTTTCCTTTGCAATCTCAGGGTAGACAAGGCGGGAGTTGACCCACTTTGAGAACTCGTTGGCGTCTCCGCCGTTGAAGGAAGGCTTCTGTTCTACCAGCTGGAAAGGAATGGCTTCCTCTTCCACAGCCTCTTCCTCAACTTCGGCCTCTTTGTAGTCCATGATGTCTACGCCAAGGTTTGCGTCGTCTTCAGTATTGATAAAGAGGTCGTCCTCAAGTTTGATGTCGTCTTCAACGATATCAATCTGGTCTGAGAGGACAGGGATCTGGGGAGCCTCCGGCGGGGGCGGGGGAAGCTCGTTCTGGATTGCAATCATCTCCTCTTCTACAAGAACCTGGGTGGTGTCTTCGAGGACGGCCACGCTCTTTTCACGGGAAGAGAAGTTGAAAGCGAAATACACAATGCCAAGGGCGACCACCAGGCCGATCTCGGTGAGGAGCAGTCTCTTGTTTTCGAGGCTTGCTTTGGGTGATTTCTTAACTTCCATGACTTTATTTATTTAGTAGTTTTTGTCTAATGCAAAGGTAAGAATGATTTATTTGCAAAAAAAATTTTGCGCCTGCGAAAATCTCGCAGGCGCCGCTTTGTAAATATTTGATTTCCAGGCGTTTAAAAATTAGGCGCTTCTGGAAAATCTCGCAAACTTGTTGAATCACGTCAAAAACCCTCACTTTTTGGTTGTTTTCAACTATTTCTCTAAAACGGCCAATAAAAGGGTTCTGTGCGTTGTATTAGACTGCTTTATTCTCTCTTTGAGCCGGTAAAGCCGGTTGTAGACGTAGGGTTTATCCTTCTCAAGAAGCGTGGAAATGGTGGTGGAAGAGAGGCCGGAAGCGGTGAACATGTAAAGGAGGTAATCCTCTTCTTTCCATGTGGGAAAATCCGCACGCAGCTTTGTCATGACGTCGTCGTATTGGGCGTTCAAGGACTGCTCCATCGACCTCTGGACAGAGGGGTCGGAGCGGAGTCCCTTGACAATGGCGTCCACCTCTTTCAGGATCCTGGGCTGGAGGTTTTCCGTACCTTCATATATATAGTACTGCTCGCAGAGCCGCTCCAGAGTCTCGAAGGATTTTTTGTCGGCCGAACGCTTGAGGTCTTCGGCCAGGGAGAGCAGGCGCTCGGACTCCTGACGCTGTTCCAGAAGCTGCTTCTCCAGCTGTGCCTTCCTGGCCCAGAAATACAGGACCAGGGTGGCAAGCACAGCGGTTATGAAAAGCAGCAGGGCGCCCATGAGCTGCTAGAGGTTACGGAGAAGATTGGTGAGGGAAACCTTCTTGTCAATCATGCTGCGGAGGTCCTCGATCTTCACGCGCTCCTGCTTCATGGTGTCGCGCTCACGGACGGTCACGCAACCGTCCTGGAGGCTGTCATGGTCGATTGTGACGCAGAAAGGCGTGCCAATGGCATCCTGACGGCGATAGCGTTTGCCGATGGAGTCTTTTTCGTCGTACTGGTAGGAGAAGTCGTACTTGAGTTCGTCCACAACCTTCTGGGCAAGCTCCGGCAGGCCGTCCTTCTTCACAAGCGGCATTACGGCCACCTTGATGGGGGCAAGGGGAGCGGGAATGCGCATTACAACGCGTTCTTCGCCGTTTTCAAGCTGCTCCACGGTGTAGGAGTGGGCAAGCACGGCAAGGCACATGCGGTCTACGCCGATTGAGGTCTCGATTACGTAAGGAGTGTAGGAGGTGTTTTCCTCGGGGTCGAAGTACTCGATCTTCTTGCCGGAGAACTTCTGGTGGTTTCCGAGGTCGAAGTTTGTACGGCTGTGGATGCCCTCAAGTTCCTTGAAGCCGAAGGGGAAGTTGAACTCGATATCCGTGGCGGCATTGGCATAGTGGGCCAGCTTCTCATGGTCATGGAAACGGTAGTTTTCGGCACCCATACCAAGGTTTACGTGCCATTTCATGCGGGTTTCCTTCCACTTTTTGAACCATTCCAGCTCTGTTCCGGGCTTGATGAAGAACTGCATTTCCATCTGCTCGAACTCCCTCATGCGGAAGATGAACTGACGGGCCACAATCTCGTTGCGGAAGGCCTTGCCAATCTGGGCTATGCCGAAGGGAATCTTCATTCGGCCTGTCTTCTGGACATTGAGGTAGTTCACGAAGATGCCCTGGGCGGTTTCCGGACGGAGGTAGATGGTGTTTGCGCCTTCTGCGGTGGAGCCCATGGAGGTGGAGAACATGAGGTTGAACTGACGGACCTCTGTCCAGTTGCAGGTGCCGGAAATAGGGCAGACTATATTACAATCGATAATTATTTGCCGATATTCAGCTAAATCGTTGGCTTTTTCTGCAGCAACGTAGCGGTTGTGAACCTCTTCCCACTTGGCTTTTTCGCGGAGGACGTTGGGGTTGGTTGCACGGAACTGTTCCTCGTTGAAGGAGTCTCCGAACTTCTTTCGGCCTTTGGCAACTTCCTTCTCTATTTTCTCTTCAATCTTGCCAAGGTAGTCCTCGATGAGGACGTCGGCGCGATAGCGTTTCTTGGAGTCTTTATTGTCGATGAGGGGGTCGTTGAAGGCGCTAACGTGGCCCGAAGCCTCCCAAATGCGGGGGTGCATGAAGATGGCAGAATCGATGCCTACGATGTTCTCGTTGAGGCGGGTCATGGCCTCCCACCAGTAGTTCTTGATGTTGTTTTTGAGCTGTACGCCCATCTGGCCATAGTCGTAAACTGCGGCCAGGCCGTCATAGATTTCGGAGGAGGGGAAAATGAATCCGTACTCCTTACAATGGGCGACAAGCACCTTGAAAAGTTCGTCTTGTGTCATATAAATAATTGTTACTCAAATATTTCAGGGAAGGCTTCGCGGATTTCCGGCTTGGATATCTCAAGAAGCGGTTTCTTTACAAAATCCCTTTCGGCAATAAGCGGATGGGGGATTATAAGATCATGCGTCTTTATGGTGAAATCCCCGTAACAGAGGATGTCTATGTCTATAGTGCGGTTATGGTATATGCGCTTTCCTTCGGCATCAAAAAGGGGCTCGGAGAGGTCCCTGCCAAGCTTTTGCTCTACTTCCTTGACCTGACGGAGGATTTCCATGGCGTGGTCTTCGGGGTTGCCGGTGCGGGGGAGCCTGTAAAGGACGCAAAGATTCAGGAAAGCCGGGCCCTCAAAGCCCCAGGAAGGCGTTTCCACTATGCGGGAAATCCTTTCAGGGTGCGTGCCGAAGGCCTCGTCCAGAAGGTTCATGGCCCTCAGGAGGTTCAGGTCCCGGTCCCCTAGATTGGATCCAAGTCCAAGATATACGTTAACTCTCTCCATTTGTCATTTCGAGCGAAGTCGAGAAATCTCAATCGTTTAGCTTTGAATAATCGTCATCATCATAGTCCAGCCCAAGTTCCACGCGGGCCTCTTCAGAGAGCATGCTGCGGTCCCAAACAGGGTCGAAGGTAAGCTCAATGGTGCATTTTGTCACGCCGGGAACGGCCTCTACGCCCTCCTGGACCTCCTGCAGCACTTGGTCGGCCATAGGGCAGTTGGGGGCGGTGAAGGTCATGAGTATGGACACCTCCCGGGCCTTGTTTATGGTGAGCTCGTAAATGAGCCCGAGGTCATAAATGTTCACCGGGATCTCGGGGTCATAAACCTCCTTTATTGCGGCTATAACGGCCGAATAAAGGGGCTGAAGCTCCTTTACGTCCTCTGCTGTCAAAATCTCTTTATTCTCCATTTTTCGGGGCGTCATTGCCAGCCTCACCGGCAATCTTCCTTATAGTTTCAATCATGGACACAAGCCCGTTTGCCCTGGTGGGGGACAGGTTGTCCTTAAGGCCGATTTCGGCAATGAAGCCGAAGTCGTCGGCGGATATTTCTGCAGGCGTATGGCCGGAATAAACGTCTATCAGAAGGGAGATTATACCCTTTGTTATGATAGCGTCGCTGTCGGCGCGGAAATACAGTTTTCCGTCCTTGAATTCGCTTGCAAGCCACACCCTGGACTGGCAGCCTTTAATGAGCCGATCTTCGGTTTTATCGGCATCAGAGAAGGGCTCTAGGGCCTTTCCAAGCTCAATGAGGTACTCGTATTTATCCAGCCACTCCTCATACATTGAGAAGTCCTCTATAACCTGCTGTTTCTTTCCTTCCAGTGTCATACCAACATATCTATGGCCTTGTTCAGGCACTCAATAAAATATTCGGCCTCTTCCAGAGTATTATACGGGGCAAAAGATGCCCTCAGGAGCCCTGTGACGCCAAGGCGGTCCATAAGGGGCTCCGCGCACATTTGGCCGGAACGTACCGCTATGCCCATTTTGTCAAGGATGAGAGCAAGGTCTTCATGATGGGCGCCCTTTACGGCAAATGAGAACAGCGGAATCTTGTGCTCAAGCCCTGTCCCATATAACGTAATTCTCTCATCCTCAGTTAGTTTCCTGTACACAAATTCCGTTATTGCCGGATCTGTCTCATGGGCTTTGGCAAACTCTATTGCCGGAATAAGGGTAGGGACGGCGTTGATATTCTGGGTACCGGCCTCAAACTTAGTGGGGGATTCGGCATAAGTGGTGCCAGAAAAACTAACGCTCTTTATCATTTCTCCGCCGCCCATGAAAGGAGGCATGGCATCAAGCAATTCCTTCCTTCCGTAGAGGACCCCGGTTCCGGTTGCGGCGTAAATCTTGTGACCGGAGAAAGCGTAAAAGTCGCAGCCTATCTCCTGGACATCTACTTTTCCGTGAACAATTCCCTGCGCGCCGTCAATAAGCACCGGAACGCCGAATTTATGACAAACAGCGCATAATTCCCGCACGGGATTTACAAGGCCTAACACATTGGAAATGTGAGAGATAGCTACAATTTTAGTGCGCTCAGAAATTAGTTTTTCCAAGGCCTCGGGAGAGAGGCGGCCATTTTTGTCAATGTCAAGGACTTTAATGGAGGCTCCTTTCCTCTCACAAAGCATCTGCCAGGGAACAATGTTGGAGTGGTGTTCCGCAACCGAGACAATGACTTCATCTCCTTTGCCGATAAAAGCCTCTCCAAAACTGAAGGCTACAAGATTGAGGGAAGCGGTGGCTCCGGAAGTGAACACAATTTCCGACCTTGATTTTGCATTCAGGAACCCCCGTACATATTCCCTTGTGTTCTCATAAGCCTCCGTGGCATCGGAAGCCAGTTTGTGAACAGCCCTGTGGATATTTGCATTTGAACTGCGTGCAAGCCTGGCCTGAAGTTCAACTACGGAATTGGGACGCTGAGCGGTGGCGGCATTGTCAAGGTACACAAGAGGTTTGCCATAGACCTTCTGGTCCAGGGCGGGGAAGAGTTCTCTTATGTTTTGACGCTGCATAAGTAATTGTAAAAGTCTACAAATTTACATAAATTTGCGATATGATAGACTATATTAAAGGACAAATCATTGAGCTCACCCCCACGGAGCTAGTTTTGGAGAATCACGGAATAGGGTATAGCATTCTGATTTCCCTCCAGACTTATGAAGCGTTTCAGGCCAAGACAGACGCCGTAGCGTACATCCACCACTATATCCGTGAAGATGAAGAACTGTTCTACGGCTTTGCCACAAAAGACGAAAGAGAGCTGTTCAGGCTGCTCATAGGCGTATCCGGGATAGGTGTGGCGTCGGCCCGCATGATGCTCTCAACACTCACCTCAGAGGAAATCCGCCAGGCAATACTCTCAGAAGACGTCAACAAGATTAAAAGCGTAAAGGGAATAGGCCTCAAGAGCGCTCAGAGGCTGGTTTTGGAGCTCAAGGACAAGATAGTAAAAGGAGAGGGCTCGGCCGAAACCGCACTGTTTAAAACAAGCAATTCGGCAATTGTGGACGAGGCCACAACGGCACTTACAATGCTTGGATTCTCCAAGGCAAACATCTCCAAGGTTATGCCAGGCATCCTGAAAGACAACCCTGGCGCAAGGGTAGAGGACATCATCAAAGCCGCCCTTCAGAAGCTATAACGGTTCCACGTGGAACAATTATCTACCGAAGTAAACTAGCAGAACGGAAATATCTGAAGGCGAAACGCCGGAGATTCTTGAAGCCTGAGCAATAGTCTCGGGCTTATATCTTTTCAGCTTCTGACGACACTCGATAGACAGGCCCTGCAAAGAATCGAAATCGAAGTCTGAAGGTATCCTGATGTACTCCAGTCTGCGATTTTTGTCGGCCTGAGCTTTCTCACGTTCAATATAACCAGAGTACTTTATGGAGATTTCCACGGCGGAAACAACGTCTGAAGAATAACCTTCATTTGTTCCACGTGGAACAAAACCCATAAAATCAGAGAGCGAAACCTCTGGTCTGGACACTATATCAACAAGCCTCTTTGATTCGGTAAGAGGAGTGGAACCAAGAGAAGAAAGTACAGCGTTGCCCTTTGCAGGAGTTACTTTAACTCCATGAACTAAATCGGAAAGAGAGTCTACTTGCTCCTGTTTCTTCATGGTCAAAGAGTATCTTTCCTCAGAGGCAAGCCCTATCTCATGAGAGAGAGCGGTAAGCCTGAAATCAGCGTTATCCTGCCTTAAAAGGATACGATATTCGGCCCGGGAAGTAAACATACGGTAAGGCTCATCCACGCCTTTGTTTATAAGGTCGTCAATAAGAACTCCTATGTAAGCCTGGTCACGGGAAAGGATTAAAGGCTCCTTTCCGGAAATGAACATATGAGCATTGATGCCAGCCAGAAGGCCCTGGCAGGCCGCTTCTTCATAACCTGTAGTGCCATTAACCTGACCTGCGAGGAACAGGTTGGACACAATCTTGGAGCGAAGACTATAATGGAGATACTGAGGGTCAAAGTAGTCGTATTCCACAGCATAGGCAGGCTTAAAGACAACGGCATTTTCAAGGCCTTCAATATGCCTCATTGCCTCTAGCTGAATCTCAAGGGGGAGAGAAGAGGAAAAGCCCTGAAGGTAATACTCGGGAGAATTAACGCCTTCAGGCTCCAGGAAAAGCTGATGAGAATCTTTATCGGCAAAAGTCCTTAACTTGTCTTCAATGGAAGGGCAGTAACGCGGACCCTTACCATGAATCATACCAGTAAAAAGGGGAGAACGGTCAAAGCCGGATTTCAGGATTTCATGAACAGTCTCGTTGGTATGAAGAAGGAAGCAGTCCATTTGCCTGACGCCAGCTTGAACGGCCGAAGGAACATCCAGGAAGGAAAAGCGCTCCGGATTCTGGTCACCCTCCTGGCGCTGGAGTTTTGAAAGATCAAGCGAGCGGACATCGATCCTTGGAGGAGTCCCGGTTTTCATCCGGGCGGTAGGAATTCCAAAAGAAGCAAGTTCGTCGGAAATTCCATAAGCCGACTTCTCTCCAATTCGGCCACCTTCAAAGGAATGCTGGCCAACAAACATTTTTCCGTTAAGGAAGGTCCCGGCTGTCAAAATAACTGCCTGAGAATGAAATTCTGCGCCGGTAATTGTACGAACACAGGAAATTTTTTCATTCTCAAAGAGAAAACTTTCGGCAAAATCCGCGTAAATCCTTAATTTTGAACTACTTAGAAGGAAATTAAGCCATGTGGCCGAAAACTTCTGTTTGTCGCACTGAGCACGGGGGCTCCACATTGCCGGACCCTTTGAGCGATTGAGCATGCGGAACTGAAGGGTAGCGGCGTCTGTGACCAGACCGGAGTATCCGCCAAGCGCATCAATCTCACGGACAATCTGACCCTTGGCGATTCCACCCACCGCGGGATTGCAGGACATCTTGGCAAGTCCGTTCAAGTCCGGAGTAAGGAGGAGAACGGAGGAACCAAGATTAGCGGCAGCCATGGCAGCTTCGCAGCCGGCATGACCACCACCAATGACAATTATATCAAAGCGGTTATTCATACTTTATCCCGCAAAGAGAGATAGTAATTCTCTTTGGCGCGCATGACGGCAATGTCTTCTTCCGTGTGGTCGTCGTAACCAATGAGGTGAAGAAGGCCGTGAACTATGACGCGGTTAAGTTCCACGGGGAACTCCGTACCATAAAAAGAGGCGTTCTCCCTGACGGAATCTACGGAAATAAAAAGGTCTCCGGAAAGGGTGTCACCCTCACAATAATCAAAGGTAATAATATCTGTATAATAATCGTGTTGCAGATATTTTATATTGACATCCAGAATATAATTATCGGAGCAAAATATAATGCCGATATCACCTAGTTTCTTGGCTTCGGCCTGGGCAACAAACTTGAGCCAACGGGATGTAAGGCGTTTCTCTTTAAAAGCGAAAGAAGTATCTTCCTTGAAATAGCTGACCATAAAGCAAAATTTGCCACAAAATTAGTAAATTTGCGGCAAATGAGCGAGTTTAAAACAAATAAAGCCGTATTTGTAGGCGTAATCCTGGAAAAAGGAGGAGAAAGAAAAGTCAAGGAATACCTTGACGAGCTTCAGTTTTTGGCCGAAACAGCCGGTGCCATTGGCGACAAAATGTTCACCCAAAGGCTGGACAGGCCGGACAAGGCAACTTATATCGGCCCGGGAAAACTGGAAGAAATAAAGCAGTACTGCCAGGACAATGAGATTGAGTACGTCATTTTCGATGACGAACTAACCGGCATGCAGCAGCGTAACATAGAAAAAATCATAGCCTGTTCCGATGTCATAGACCGCACAAGCCTTATCCTGGAAATCTTTGCACAAAGGGCCAAGACCTCATACGCCAAAATGCAGGTGGAACTGGCTCACTACAACTACATGCTACCACGCCTGGCCGGCATGTGGACTCACCTTGAGCGCCAGAGGGGCGGAATGGGCACACGCGGCGGTATGGGTGAAACCCAGATAGAAATAGACCGCCGTATTGTAAAGCAGCGTATTTCCAAGCTCAAGGAAGACCTAAAGAAGGTAGACAGGCAAATGGCCACGCAAAGGGGCAATAGAGGCTCTCTGGTGCGTTTGGCACTAGTAGGGTATACCAATGTAGGTAAAAGCACATTGATGAATCTACTGGCCAAATCTGACGTGTTTGCAGAGAACAAACTGTTTGCCACGCTAGACACCACCGTCAGGAAGGTTGTCATAGAGAACGTACCGTTCCTTCTCAGCGACACCGTGGGATTTATCCGCAAGCTCCCCACACAGCTTGTAGAGGCATTTAAAAGCACTTTGGACGAGGTCCGAGAGGCCGATGTCCTGGTACACGTAGTGGACATCTCCCACCCTGATTTCGAGGAACAGATGAGCGTGGTGGAACAAACCCTCAAGGACATAGGCGCCTCAAACAAGCCCTGCTACGTTGTATTCAACAAAGTGGACGCTTACACATATGAGCCTTACGACGAATTCTCCTTGGAGCCCAAAAAGGCCGAAAACCGCACTTTGGAAGAGCTGAAGCACAGCTGGATAGCAGAGGAAAAAACACCCTGCATATTCATTTCGGCCAAAGAAAAGATAGGCATAGAAAAACTCCGCAACGACCTTTATAAAATCGTTGCGGAGATTCATGCAGGAAGATATCCTTTCAATAACTTCCTCTGGTAAAAGGCTTAGAAGGAATAACCCAGACCAATGGCAAGAGTATTTCCAAGTGCCGGAGATGCAGTTAAATAACTGAGATCCAGGCGGAAGCCATGGAACTTACCTCCTATACCAATGGCCAGATGCGAAGGAATGACGCAGTACGGCGTAGAATACCTGTAGCCCATGCGTACAAACGCAGTCTTGTTCCAGTCGTACTGAGCACCTATGGCCGCAGAGAAATTCTTTGAGAAATAATAGTCAAAATCGGCCATTACCTCTACGCGATTAACCTCTGCAAAGCTGATTCCCCAGTTTGCGCCAAACTTAACGGAAGCAGGCTGGGCATACTTCTTCTTGTTATAAGCAGTGATGCTTGTTCCAAGGGTGGATACACCCGCAGTAAACCTGAGGTCATTATTCACGGCATAAGCCACAAACAAGTCTGCGCTAAGTCCGTTGTAAGAAAGGTCTGAGGAAGGCTTCTGGGCGGCAAAACGGGCGTTTACGCCAATGCCGAAGTGCTCTCCTATACCAAACCCTGCTCCAAGGGCGATAACGTGTGATTTCGGCCCGAAAGTGCCCGTAATCTGACCATTGTAATCCTCTACCTCGTAGGGAGCACCGCTCTGAAGATTATAACCAAGGGAAACGCCCACTCTTTCGGAGAACTTGTAGGCAACTCCAGCCGCAATATTCGAAGACTTTGCGGCCGAAGGAGACCACAACTGGAAAGCGGCCGAAGCATCCAGCCTACCCTCAAAGAAAGGAAGCATGGAGGCATTTGAAAAGGCCGAATAAGCAGCCGTAGCATTTGATGCCGAACCAGCACCTGCCAAACCAAGCGACACCGGATTCTGGTCAATCCTGGTAAAAGGAAGGGCGTCTGTACCCTGAGCCCATGCACCAAGGACAGTAAAAGCCAAAGCAAAAACGGTTATTGCAATTCTTTTCATAATCCGCTACTTTTTAATGACCGTTTTGTTATACTTTTTGTCTCCGTAGGTAAAAACTACAGAATACTTGCCAGGAGCGCAGGAAGCCATGTTTACAACGGCAGGGCTGAACGCGCTGGTGGTCTGGGAACCCGTGTATACAAGGGCTCCGGAAGCACCGTAAACAGAGATTGAAGTCTCTTTCTCTTCCATGCCAGTAGAGATATAAAGGTTGTCCTCAACAGGCGTAGGATAGACGGAAACCTCCACGGAAGCCTCGCGGGAAATTACGCCGAAACTCATGACGGCAGACTCTCCGCGAGCATCGGTTGCAGTGATGCTGATATTGGCCACACCATACGTAAGGGCTGTTACAATAAGGTTTTCGCCATCACATACAGCATGGAAGGTAGTCTTGTCGCTCACCTGCACATCCATGGCCAGAGGCTCACCGTCGTCGTCCTTGAAAATACCCGAAATAGGGAAAGATTTCTCCTTACCCGGAGCGTCAAACTGCTGATTTTCAATAGGATTTACAACCACAGGAGCGTTATTCGGCAAAAGCGTATAGGTAACCGACACAGAAGCCGCAAGCCCATACTGATCCGTCACGGTAACCGTGCCCGTGTAAGTTCCGCCAGGAGCCTGAGGGCCGTTGACCTGGATCATGTAGCCGCCGTTGATTGCGTCCGGCTGCAGGGAATCGGCCGCAGAACCGGCCTTATACGTCACGGTAACCTCGTGGCCGTCCGGATCCCCAATTGAAAGCGGAATGGTCCAAATCTCGTAGTTCTTATGCGTAGGAATGGGATCCAGGCCCACATTCACATAAGGAGCGTTATTGGCGCCCGTAGTAATCTCCTTGATAGGAGCCGGGGCCGAAAAACCATTGTCGTAGGAATACGCCGCCAAAGTAACATAGTACTTGGTCTCGAACTCAAGGTTGCTGATAGTTCCCGTAACCTCGTCTCCTACATTGAAAGTGGAAGTAAGCCTGTTGGCCTTCACGATATCCTTGCCGGGATGTGCGGGATCCATGCTCTCCAGGGCGCTCTTGCTCTTGCTGGCATAAAGCATGGCAGCATAGGAAGAAGAACCCTTGCTGGTTTCAGTAACATTCCAGGTAAAGGAAATGTTGTTGGACTGGCTGCCAACGCTGTATTCCGTAATGGGCCCGGGCTCACCGGTATCACCATACAAAATGGCACCATAGGCATCTACAAGCGGGCCGATAGGAGTTCCGGAAGCTGCCACAAAACCCTGCTTTGCGCCGTTCACAAGCTTAGTCCAGAGCATGTCGGCGGTAAATCCGGGGCCTCCACAGTAAGAAACCACTAGGGCGGCAACGCCTGAAACGTGCGGGCAAGCCATGGAAGTACCACTGTTATTACCGTAATGGTTGCCGGGAAGCGTGCTGTAGATGTTTGTTCCAGGGGCGCAGATATCAACCCAGTCACCGTAGTTGGAGAAGCTGGAACGATGTCCGCTGCGGTCAATTGCACCTACCGCAAGGATAGGCTCATAGTTGGCGGGAGAACCATAAGGGATGCTGTTGTTTCCGGCAGCAAAAATTACAATGCCGCCCTTCATGGGAGAATCCTCCTTCTGGTTTCCGGAGGCATCGCAGCCGGCATACTTGATGAAATAATCCACAGCAGCCTTGGTCGCAGAGTCAATACGCATATTCTTGGCGCGCTCCAGTTCATCGGCCGAAATCTTTCCGTCCTCGTTGGTATCGGCAACATATCCCCAGCTGTTCTGGGAAATGATGGCACCGTGGTTGGCTCCCCAACGGATTGCGTCTGCGGCCGAACCGTTGCGCTTGGTTCCAAAGAACTGGCACGACATTATCTTCACACCGGGCCTGTTGGCAAGATAATCGCCGCCGGCAATGCCGCCGCCGCCCTTTCCGTTGTTGTTCACGGCCGCAATGGTTCCGGCCACGTGAGTACCATGGCTCATGGGCTCAACCTCGTAGCTGCCATCGGCAAAGTTACGGCTGCCGTCAGAACCTCCGGGAAGACAGTTCCACTCAAGGTCCTCGTGTTTAAGGTCTACGCCTTCATCCACAACGGACACAATGACGGAAGCGTTTCCAACGGTATAGGACTGCCACACGGGAAGGCAGTTTACATCGGCACCGGGAGTACCGGTATTGATGTAGTGCCACTGAATGCTGAGACCGGGGTCATTGAAAATGGCGTCATTCAAAAACGTCTCCGGCACAGGTTCGGCCGAAATGACGCCGGGCAGGGAAGCCAGATCCACGCTGGCCTTTGTTACAGGAGCCTTAGCGGGGTCATATTCGGCATAATAGAAATCCCTGAGGCCGGCTGCACGCTCCCTTTCACGGAATTCCACCGGGCATTCTTCCTCCGGGAACACCGGATACATGGCAGTAATACCAAAATCGCGCAAACCGCTTTTGGTGTCAACCGACTTGGTTGCGACTTCGTCCACAAAACGAATCAGGATAATGCCAGGCTCATACCCGGCCTCTTCCGAAAGAACTTCCGCTTCTTCCTCCTGAACCGGTTCCTGCGGCACCTCGCGTTGGCAGGCAAATGCGCCAAACAACGCCAGAGCCAGGAATAAGGGTAAACTCTTCTTCATATCTACTTGTTCAACTGTTCTTTAAGGAAAGGCAGCAAGAGTACAAGGGACTCCGGCTTATTCCATTTAATCTTATTGGCTTTAAAAAAGTCTTTAGCAGCTTTTTTGTCAACCACGTCCATCACTTCCCTCTTGTTTGCGGGAATAAGTTTACCGTCAATATTCAGGAAGAGACGCTCCTTTAACGGCAACACCATACCCGTGTGCTTTCTGTTTTCGGCATTGGCAAGAGTCATGCTCACCATGTTCACACCGTTGAGGTTTTCCATTCCAAGCCCGGCCAGAGTAGTGTTGGTGCGGGATGCGGTGGAAGAGGAAACACCATAGCCGATATCCACTTTATTGAGCTCGTCCATGTCCACGGAGGTGAGCTTCAGGACCGAGCCGTATTCATTCTCACCGAGTACCTGGTACATTTTGCCACCGGCGTTTACATAAACGTCCATGTCCCCTATGAGAGCCGTAAATACGCGGCCCATGTCGGCCTGCATTATCTTGTCGTTTTCGATATAATGCAGTTTTCCGTCGGCAAGGTTGATGTTAAGGGCCTTGTACTCAAACAAAGTTCCCTTGGTTGTGCGAATATTTCCAGCCTGAAAATGCTCGTACTTGTACGGCCAGGTATCCATGGGCTCATAGGTATCCTGAGCCTTTGCTGCAAAGATACAGGACACCCAAACAAACAGTGCAAAAAATATCTTTTTCATTATTCAGTGAGTAAAGCCAACTTCCCCGTTTTCGAGGAAGTTGGCATAGTTGTTAACGGATAGTTAAAATGGTTTTACTTCTTGGTCCATGTGGTGGCGACACCATTTTCGGCACCCAGGAAGTAACCGCCATAGGTAGGCCATACATAGTCATTCAGCCACAGGATACCCTGTTCGCACTTGAACGTACCATCTGGCTGTTTGGTGAAGACAATGGCCTCAGCTTCATCGTCTATGTAGTAACCATCATTGATATAACCGGAGACAAGCGTTACGATACCGCCGTTGCTGGCTCCAAGGTCACCACCCTCCTGTCCGCAAGGGAAAGTAATGGTGTTGTGGTCGTCGGAGACAATACCGTAAACATCAACAATAGTAATGCCATAACCCTTCATAGTTTGGGCGAAGCTGTTGATACCGTCGCACCACAGGCGGGTAACGTCGCCGTCGTAGGCCTTGAGGTTCATCACGTAGTTAACCTCTGCGTAGGTGCTCTTGCTCTGTGCATCATAAGCCTTAACATCCCAAGCACCGATGAGGTCGGAGAGCGGGTGGTCGGCATCAGTTACGGTAACGGCAACCTGGCGGCGGGAACCAAGGGTGAGACCTGAAGTGGCATTGTCAATGTTTACAGAGAATTCAACGCTACCGGGGTCTACATATCCGGGAATACGGATAACATCAAAAGTAACGGTCTTGATGGAATCGGCGGCGGTGAAGTTAAGGACACCGGATGCAGGTTCCGAAATCTTGTAATGAGTGTTGCTCTTTGCAGTTCCGTCAACACCAGAGACAGTCACGGAGAAATCTCCATGCTCTCCGACTACACGGATGGGAAGGGTGAAAGAACCACCGTCTTCGCGGATAGAAAAGGTGCTCTCACAGTTGAACGTTACGAAAGAGGTAGTATCTCTGTATTCGTTAACGCGGCTGCAGGAAGCGAGAAGCAGAACAGCAACAGCTACCAGTGCGAAATATACTTTTTTCATATTCTTACTCCTTTAATTATTCAGATTCTGAAAGCAAATCATAGCCCTGATTCTGCTTGAGATTGGTGTTAATCTTCATCTCATAGGTAGGGATAGGAAGAGTCAGGTGATAGTCACCCTTTTCAAAGGCGCGATCAGTGTAGTAAGTACCTGTGTAAATAAGGTTGTTGGCGATAGCGGCAGGCTGACCATAACGGGCGGTGAAACCTGCACCCCAGCGCTTGAGGCACCATACACGCTGTCCTTCACCTACAGTCTCAATGAACCACTCCTTCTGGATAGCCTCAATTGAAGGCTGGGTAGTGAGTTCAGCACCGCGGGCGGTCTGGAGGTCGTTGAGCACCTTGTTGGCATCGGAGGTAGAGCCGCTCTGGAACAGGGCTTCGGCTGCAATCAGATACATCTCGCTGATACGGAAGGGCTTAATGGCATTCTGACCCTGGGGAAGAGGAGCGGAGGTATAAGTAGGGTTACCTTCAAACTTCGTGAACACCAGAACGCCAGGATCCGAATAGGCCGAACCATTGGAGTAGATGGGATAGGAAGCCGAGCCTGAAGCCTTGAACCAGCCAGACAAACGAAGGTCTGAAGCGCTATAGGAATCTATAAGCTTACCGGAAGGCAGGAAGTAAGGTGAGTATACATTCTGCTTGTTGGCAGTTGTAAGGCGGGTGTAGTTGTACAGGCTGTTAGGAGCCTCGTTGAGTGATGCAACCATCTGAAGGATGGGCTCGGTACCGGTATCGTTGAGGAACTCGGCGGTAAATTCGGCCGGGGTGTCGGAGAGCTCATACTTGCCGGAGGCGATGAGGGACTGTGCGCATGAAGCTGCATTGCCATAATCCTTCACATCCAGATAGTAACGGGCATAGAGAGCGGTAACGGCATCAATGGTAGGCTTGCTTGCGCGTACTGCACCTACTTCACCGGCCAGGAGGACAGCGGCGCTGTCGAGGTCGGATTTGATCTGCTTGTACACATTTTCCTGAGTGTCACGTGCGGGACGGGCATTCTGGTCATATACCAGCACCAGCGGAACAGAAAGGTCTGTAGAAGCGGTGGCGGCATCATAAGCCTTGCCGAAAGTACGTGCCAGATACAGGTAAGAGTAAGCGCGATAGAAGAAAGCATATCCCTTGAAAACCTGTGCGTTCTCCTTAAGTTCGGGATCGGTAATGCTGTTAGCGGCAGCAAGAGCCTGATTGAACTTGCTGATAGCAGTATAGTAACCACCCCATACATCTTCAACATCCTGGTCGCTGGCCGTGAAGTCGGCGTCTGTACGGTGAAGAGGGCCGAAGTTGTTACCAAAGTCGATGGTGGCGTTGAAGCCGTCGGTCATGACATCGGAGACATAGTAGTATGTGCTCTGATGAATGCTGCGGAAGTAGACGTGGATACCCTGCTCAAAAGAAGTCAGGTCACTGGCTTTCTGGATGGCGGGTTCGTTCTCGTCGTAAACGATGTCGCTGGTAGGAATGAGGTCCATGTTGCAGGAAAACACCATGAACAGTGCAGCGGCAGAACCAAGCAGTCTGTATATAGTCTTTTTCATATCTTTCATTCTTTTAACCATTCTTAGCAATTAGAAGGTGAGTTCAATACCGCCCAGGAACTGCTTGGTGTTACCAGGAAGACCCAGCGCGAGGTTGGAGTTAACTTCTGGATCGGCACCCATGTACTTAGTGACGGTGAAGAGGTTACGTCCGGTGAAGGTGATCTTTGCACCCTTGAGCACGCCGTTGGTCCATGCAAGAGCCTTCTGCGGCAGTGAGTAGGATACAAGGAGGGTCTTCAGACGAAGGAAGGAAGCGGGTTCAAGCAGGTGGGTATCAAACTGCATGGTGTAACCCTTGCTCCAATCCGGGAACTGGGCGTATCTGTTCTCAGGAGTCCAGTAGTCCGTAACAGCCTTAGATGCATTGTAACCAAGGAACTGGTTAGGGTTGTTGTAGAAGAAGGCGTCGTTGTTGATCAGGTACTTGCCAAGCACGTAGGTGAAGTCGGCCTGAACATAGAAACCCTTCCAGCTGCCGGAGACACCAAAACCACCGTTGATGGGGGCGTTACGCACCTTACCGGTATTCTGATTCAGGAGAGCCTCGTCAAACACATCCGTGGTAACATCCATACGGGTGGTGTTCTTGTCGATTTTCTCAACGTCGCCGGTTTTCTGATATTCCTCCCAACCGGTAGGAACATACCAGAGCTGCTTACCGGTTTCGGGGTCGATACCGGCAGAGATAGGATAGTAGAAGCTGATAGGCTTGCCAACCACATAGGTGATACCGGTGTTAGCAATTTCCCATTCCTGACGGCCGTCGAAGAGTTCGGTGATCTTCTCCTGGTTGTAGTTGAAGGTAGCGTTTACGCGCAGGAAATAGTCGCGGCCACGGAGTACATCCACGCCAAGGGTGATATCAATACCACGGTTGGACAGGCCACCGACATTCTTGGTAACACCTTCAGCGAAACCAGTGGTATAAGGCTGGGGAACATCCATCAGCATGTTGCTGGTTGTCCTGTTATAGAACTCGAAGTCAAAGTCGAAGCGGTTGAATACGCGGCCACCGAGAGTTGCGGTGAACAGGCCCTGCTGCTCCCACTTGAGGTCGTAGTTGGAAGGTGAAGAAACTGCCATACCGGCTACGCCATTGTACTCAGTGGTCTGGCCGATGGTAGCATACTGTGTGTAGTCACCGATGGAAGCGTTACCCTGGGTACCGTAGCTGACCTTGACATTGAGGTCGTTGAGCCAGGAAACATTCCTGAGGAACTCCTCGTTTTTGGCCTTCCAAAGGAAACCTACAGCCCAGAACGGAGCCCAGCGGTTGTGGCGGCCGAAACGGGAAGATGCATCGTAACGGATTGTTGCATCAAGGAAATACCTTTCACGATAGTTGTAGTCGGCGTGGCCGAAGAATGACAGGAATGAGCTCTGAGTCTTATCTTCTGTCATGTCAAAGGTTGCCTGGGTACCGTGATCCAGTTCAAGCAGACGGTCGTCGGTCTGGTTTTCAGAATATGCCCAGAAGTAGTCGTAGTTGTTGCTAATACCTTCTTGACCTGCCAGCACGCTGAATTTATGGTCAGTGAAAGAATGACTGTATTCAATTGTGTTGGTGATGGTTGCGCTGTACTGGAAGGTGGAACTCTTGCTTCGGCCGGGAGTCCTGGAGAACTCTGTAGCGAAGGAAGGAAGAAGGGCATAGTTGAAGAGGGTCTCGGAACCGTCAACACCGGCACGGGAGACAATCTTGAGGTTCTTGACAGGCTCAATCTCCACATAGGTGCTTCCAACAAGGCCGTAACGGTCTGTCTGACGACGTGTGTTCTTATCCTGGTATTTAGGATTGATAGCACCTGCATAAACTGCGAATTCCTTTTCATATACACTGCCGGTGACAGGGTCGATGGCAGGGTACAAAGGGTTCAGGATCATGGACAGACCACCGGACAGGTAGTTGTTATTACCGGCTTTGGAACCGTCACCCCAGTTTCCGTTGCTGTTGCGGCGGTCGTAGGAGAAGTTCACGTTCAAGCCAACCTTTAACCAGTTGGTCGGGTGGCCCTGGACGTTGCTGCGAACGGTATAACGGTCGTACCAGTTACCAATGGTGTTACCTCTCTGGTGGAACTGGGAAGCTGCAATCATGTAAGCCACGCGGCGTCCGCCACCTTCAATGGTAAGGTCGTTCTGATACTGGGGGTTATTGAACTGCTGATAGTATTCGTGCCATTTGGTGTTGGCTGTGTAGCCGTGGTCAGTGTAAGTGGACTGAATCTGATCATAGGTATAAAGACCGGCACGGATCCAGAAATCCTTCAGTTCATCACCGGACATCATGTTGTCGTACATGGTGAAATCGGCGAGGGTGGAGATACCGTACTGTCCACGGTAAGTAACGGTGGCCTTGTCGTTGTAGGAACCGGCCTTAGTTGTGACGTACACAACACCGTTAGCTGCACGGGCACCGTAAATTGAAGTGGCCGATGCATCCTTGAGCACGGAGATGGAAAGGATGTCGTTAGGGTTCATGGCCATGATGGTACGGCTGCTGGACGGAATACCGTCAATCACAAACAGCGGGGAAGTGCTGGAAGTGAGTGAACCTACACCGTGCAGGGTCATGGACACGTTGTTATCACCGGCTACACCACCAGTGGTGAGCACTGACAGACCTGCAACCTGGCCCTGCAGCATATCAAGGGCAGAGGCTGAAGGTGCATTTGACAGGGACTCGGACTTGACGGTTTTTACGGAACCTACCAGGTTGGTAATCTTCTGGCCGGAACCATAACCGATAACCACCGTTTCTTCAATGAGTTCGCTGGAAACTGACATGCGGACGTTGATGGTGGTACGGCCGTTGACGGGTTCTACAATATCTTCGTAACCAACACTGGTGAAGACCAGCGTGGCACCACTGGGAACAGTGATGGAATAAGTACCATCTGCATTGGTAATTGCACCGTTGGTCGTTCCCTGTACAAGGACGGCAGCGCCGGGGAGCGGACCGTTATCGTCGGTTACCTTACCGCTCACCGTGATGTTCTGTGCCACAGCAGTGATTGCTGAAAGCACCATCATAAAGGTAGCGAGGAATAGCTTAATTCTGTTCATAAGCTTTTTACTTAAATATATTACTAACTAGTTTGCTACTAGGCTTTATGCCCTGCAATGATGCTGGATGAGGATTTGCTCCCACGGGAAGTCTTGCTTCCACGGGTCTTGGGTGCAGAACCGTTGTCCTTCTTTTCGGTCTTCATGCTGGAAGATTTCTCCAGGGTACCCTTGGTCTTGACATTTTTGCCAGACATGGTACGGAATGCCGAATTGCCATTGTGATTGAGTACAAGGGTGCTCATTATCTTAGCACTTGCCTCCTTGTCCATGCCCTTTACGCTGCTGGTTTCTCCAGAAGCAGCTGTGAGGGTATTGGGAAGGGTGGTGTAGTCAGATGTATAGCTGAGAGCTTTTCCCTTATTTTCACCTTCATCAATAAGAATTCCGTAGAACTGGATTCCAGCAACGTCAAACTCTCCAAGGTCAGTTATATTCACCTTTCCGGGGGTAAGTTCAACGCTGTTGCCATCGGCACTTACAACGCCTGTGAAAGCTACATATTCTCCGGTAATGTAATACTTCTTACCTTGATAAATAATATTTCCAAAGAGATGGTCCTCGATATTACCATAGCTGTTATGTGACCAGGTGCCAAGTGTCTGAGTATAAACTACAAGATTACCATCTTCGAAAACACCTTCAACGGTCATACCGTCTGATGCTTTTGAACCTTCAATACCATCGATATTATAGGTCTTACCATCTTCCTTGACGCTGATGGTCCAGGTATCGGTAGCTTCACCACGGGTGATATTCCAGTCACCGAGGTATTTGGAATAAGCACTTTCTTCTTCTCCACCCACTTTAGTGAGGGTGTTGGGAAGGGTGGTGTAGTCAGATGTATAGCTGAGAGCTTTTCCCTTATTTTCACCTTCATCAATAAGAATTCCGTAGAACTGGATTCCAGCAACGTCAAACTCTCCAAGGTCAGTTATATTCACCTTTCCGGGGGTAAGTTCAACGCTGTTGCCATCGGCACTTACAACGCCTGTGAAAGCTACATATTCTCCGGTAATGTAATACTTCTTACCTTGATAAATAATATTTCCAAAGAGATGGTCCTCGATATTACCATAGCTGTTATGTGACCAGGTGCCAAGTGTCTGAGTATAAACTACAAGATTACCATCTTCGAAAACACCTTCAACGGTCATACCGTCTGATGCTTTTGAACCTTCAATACCATCGATATTATAGGTCTTGCCATCTTCCTTGACGCTGATGGTCCAGGTATCGGTAGCTTCACCACGGGTGATGGTCCAGTCACCGAGGTACTTGGAATAAGGATCGTCGCCGGGGTTGTCACCGGGCTTTTCCTTTGTAAGGGTAGCAGGAAGTGCCAACACTGCAGGCTCCTCTGCCATCTTATAGAGTTTTCCTGCGGCAGGATCCAGCCCATAAACAATAAGACCGCAAATAACCTCATCATAGGTTGTTCCGCTATATACTGCCTGGTATTCGGAGCCGGTGATTGCAATGTTGGAGCCGTCAATGGCGCCGGTTGCAAGGATGTAAGGATCTGCTTCATTCTGGGAAGCGTCTTCGGCATAACCGTCCTGGTCAAGACCAAACAGATAAACCTCAAGTCCGTCTGCGGTTTCACCCAACTTCTCCTCACCGGAGAACTTGATGCCCTTGTTTTCATAGAGGACAGTGATGTCTACGTCAAGACCGGTCATGGTAAAGGTAGCGTTGACATCTTTCTGAGCGATGGTGTATTCATTGCCATCTGCATCATACCATGTGCCGATGTAAGCAAGATATTCGGCCTCAGGGTCCTTGACGGGCTCTACGGTGAATGCAGCCTTTGCATATTTAAGTGTAGGCTGGAAACCTTCGAGTGCATCTGCATCTTCCTTAAAGCCAACTGCATAAACTACGTAGTCGGCGGGCTCAAGTTTGCTCCACTTGCAATTTGCGTCGTCGGCCTCAATGACAGCAAGGTCGTCGATTGAGTCGAACAGGGCGTTGAACAGTTCCTTCTCATTGGAAGAATAGCTGTCTGCTACTTCCTTGGTGACAACAGCATAAGCTGCTTTGCCGTCTACGCCGGAAATGGAGAAGACAGGAGTCTGTGCAGTGATACTTGCAACAGAAACTGCAAGGGAACCAGTAGTATAGTCTCCTGTGGTGGCGATGTCTGCTACAACGGGCTCGTTGTAAGTTGCGCCGTTGGCAAGAAGACCTGTTACAATATAACGATACTTCTTACCACCCTGACGAAGACCTTTTTCTTCAACAGTGTTGGTTCCGCTTGAAAGGATGTGACGGGTTACGTTGATAGTGCTTAATTTAGCATCCACCACATCACTTGCTTTGGATTCCATATCTGCAGAAAGGAATCCGTAATACGTGGCACCGGGGAAACCGGTAGAGGTAATCTTGAAAGAAGCAGTTGTGTTTTCAACAGATACTGTCTCAATGGAGAAAGTAGCTTCGTCGAAACCGTGACCGTTACCCTCAATGGCCTCTTTGTTTGTACATGCAACCATACCGGCTAGCATGACAATTGCCGAGAGATAGATACCGATTTTTTTCATAAGCATGAAAAAATTAGTTAAACATAAATATTGATACAAAACAAATTTTCTATACCTATACACTACACGTTTCCCTCAAAAAGAAGGAAATACGGGTGCAAAGAAAGAAAAACAATTTCAAAAAAACAATAGCTAACTATCTGCTTTAAAATACTTTAAATACGGAAAAATTTTAATTTTTTCTTCTTATTTAAACTTTTTATTAATTGTTTTGGTTATGATTTAACACAAAAATAACCAAAAAAATCATAAATCCAAACTTAAAAAATTAATAAAAGTTTTTATGAATTAACAATAAAAAGGGCCTTGGATAGTTCCGAGGCCCTTTTTACAATAGAATATTTATTATTTTACTACTCTGAAAAACGGGCCTTAAGGTATTCCCTGTTAAGACGTGCAATGTGATCTATGGTAACATGCTTAGGACATTCCATCTCGCAGGCGCGGGTGTTGGTGCAGTTACCAAAGCCAAGTTCGTCCATCTTGGCAACCATGGCGCGGGCGCGGCGTGCGGCCTCCGGCCTGCCCTGAGGCAGAAGAGCCAGGGAACTTACACGGGCTGCCACAAACAGCATGGCCGAACCATTCTTGCAGGTTGCAACGCAGGCACCGCATCCTACGCATGCTGCAGCATCCATTGAAAGCTCTGCGGCGTCGTGGGAAATAAGGATATTGTTTGCATCCTGGGCGCTTCCGGTACGAACGGTGATAAAGCCGCCGGCCTGGAGAATCTTGTCAAATGCACCGCGGTCTACCACAAGGTCCTTAATCACAGGGAAAGCACCGCTGCGCCAGGGCTCTACGGTAATGGTTGCACCGGGTTTGAAATGACGCATGAACAGCTGGCAGGTGGTTACTTGGTCGTCGGGGCCATGTGCACGGCCGTCAATGTACAGGGAGCAAGCTCCGCAGATACCCTCACGGCAGTCATGGTCAAAGGCAATGGGATCAATGCCTTTACGGATAAGCTGGTCATTGAGTATGTCAAGCATTTCGAGGAAAGAAGCATCTTCCTCCACATCCGTAACGTGGTAGGTCTCGAAATGGCCTTTTGCCTTGGCGTTCTTCTGACGCCATACTTTTATATTATATTCCATAACGGGGACTAGTCTTTATAGTTACGGGTTGCTATCTTGATATTCTCATACTTGAGTTCTTCCTTGTGAAGTTCAGGCTCCTTGCCTTCGCCCTTGTACTCCCAGGCGCCAACATACATGAAGTTTTCGTCGTCGCGCTTGGTTTCGCCTTCCTCGGTTTGCATTTCCTCACGGAAGTGACCGCCGCAGGATTCCCTTCTGTGAAGGGCGTCACGGGCCATAAGTTCTCCAATGTCAAAGAAGTCCACAAGACGGAGAGCCTTCTCAAGCTCCTGATTGAATTCCTCGTTGCATCCGGGAACGCGCACGGTTTTCCAGAATTCCTCACGGAGTTTGCCGATTTCCTCAATTCCCTTCTTAAGACCAGCCTCGTTGCGGGCCATTCCAACATACTCCCACATGATGTGGCCAAGCTTCTTGTGAATGCTGTCCACGGTTTCCGTGCCCTTGACGGCAAAAATCTTTGCGATGCGCTCCTTGACGGCTTTTTCGGCGGCGTCAAACTCAGGGGCGCTGGTGTCGGTCTTGGGCTCTGCAAACTTATGTGAAAGGTAGTCTCCAATGGTGTAAGGCAGGATGAAGTAACCGTCGGCCAGACCCTGCATAAGGGCCGAAGCACCCAGGCGGTTTCCGCCGTGGTCTGAGAAGTTGGCTTCACCAATGGCATACAGGCCGGGGATAGTGGTCTGGAGGTCATAATCCACCCAAAGACCGCCCATGGTGTAGTGGATGGCAGGGTAAATCATCATAGGCTCTTCCCAAGGTGAAGAAGAGGTAATCTTCTCATACATCTGGAAGAGATTTCCATAGCGCTCCTCAACCCTCTGGTGGCCAAGACGCTTGATGGCATCGGCAAAGTCAAGGAATACGGCAAGGCCGGTTTCATTTACGCCGAAGCCGGCATCGCAGCGCTCCTTGGCTGCACGTGAAGCAACGTCACGGGGAACAAGGTTGCCGAAGGCCGGATACCTGCGCTCAAGGTAGTAATCCCTGTCTTCCTCGGGAATCTGGGAAGGCTTGATCTCATGCTTGCGCAGTTTCATCACATCCTCCATCTTCTTAGGAACCCAGATTCGGCCATCATTACGCAGGGACTCACTCATGAGGGTGAGCTTGCACTGCTGATCTCCGTGAACCGGGATACAGGTGGGGTGGATCTGGGCAAAGCAGGGATTTGCAAAGAAAGCGCCCTTGCGGTATGCCTGCATTGCGGCCGAACCATTGGAATTCATTGCATTGGTGGAAAGGAAATAGGTGTTTCCGTAACCGCCGGTAGCAAGGACAACGGCATGTGCGCCGAAGCGCTCTATTTCACCGGTAACGAGGTTGCGGGCGATGATACCCTTTGCCTCACCGTTAATTATCACAAGATCAAGCATTTCATGCCTGGGATAACTCTTCACGGTACCTGCTGCTATTTCCTTGTTCAGGGAAGCGTAGGCACCAAGGAGGAGCTGCTGTCCGGTTTGGCCCCTGGCATAGAAGGTACGGCTCACCTGCACGCCGCCGAATGAACGGTTGGCAAGGTATCCGCCGTATTCACGTGCAAAAGGAACACCCTGGGCAACGCACTGGTCTATGATAGAAGCACTTACTTCGGCCAGACGATACACGTTTGCCTCACGTGAACGGTAGTCACCGCCCTTGATTGTGTCGTAGAAAAGACGGTAAACGGAGTCGTTGTCGTTTTGGTAGTTCTTAGCAGCATTGATACCACCCTGTGCGGCAATGGAGTGTGCACGGCGGGGAGAGTCACTGATGCAGAAAATCTTGACATTGTAGCCCATCTCACCAAGAGATGCAGCAGCAGATGCTCCGCCAAGACCGGTACCTACAACAATCACTTCCAGTTTCCTCTTGTTATTGGGAGAAACTATCCGGATTTCGGCTTTACGCTTGGACCATTTGTCCTTGAGGGGACCGTCCGGAATCTTGGAAATTAATTTAGGATCTGACATATAATATTATTGATGTGTTTCCAATTTGCAATAATAAGCATTTTTCGTGAATAAATTATCACTTTTTAGAACAAAGTATTGTCTTCAGGGGTATATTTTCTCTGATTCAGCAAACTTTGCATGCCCATATGCTCATATGCAAGTTCCGTTGCAACGCGGCCCCTGGGCGTACGGATAATGAATCCCTCCTTTATAAGGAAAGGCTCGTACACCTCCTCTATGGTGCCGGGATCCTCGCTCACGGAAGTGGCCAGGGTGCCAACCCCAACGGGCCCGCCCTTGAAATTCTGGATGAGCGTGCGGAGAATCTTGTTGTCGATGGAATCCAGGCCGCGTTTGTCAATCTTCAGTTTATTCAGCGCAAAACGCGTGATATCAAGGTTTATGCGCCCGTCTCCAAGCACCTGCGCAAAGTCACGCACACGCCTCAGGAGCGCATTTGCAATACGCGCCGTGCCGCGGCTTCTGAGCGCAATCTCATAGGCGGCATCGGCATCAATATCTAGGGAAAGAATACGGGCGCTTCTGAGGACTATATTCCTAAGGTCCTCAGTATCATAATATTCCAGCGCACAAGTTATGCCGAAACGGGCACGCAGCGGAGCCGTCAGAAGGCCGCTCCTGGTGGTTGCCCCCACAAGCGTAAAAGGGCTCAGGGATATTCTCACGGACCGTGCTCCTGGCCCCTTGTCTATCATGATGTCAATCACATAGTCCTCCATGGCCGAATAGAGGTATTCCTCAACCTCCGGTGAAAGCCTGTGGATCTCATCAATGAAAAGGACATCCCCCTTTTCCAGGGAAGTGAGAAGGCCGGCAAGGTCTCCGGGCTTATCCAGCACCGGGCCGGAAGTAACCTTCATGTTCACGCCCATCTCGTTTGCAATGATATGCGCCAGGGTGGTTTTTCCAAGGCCGGGAGGGCCGTGGAAAAGAACATGGTCAAGCGCCTCCCCGCGCATCTTGGCAGCCTTTATATATATATCAAGGTTGGACACAATCTCCCTTTGACCGGTAAAATCGGAAAGCCCCTGCGGCCTTATAATTCCGTCAAATTCACTATCTTTGTGGTCAATTGTGCTATGCGGGTCAAAGTCAGTCATTGCGTTAAGGTTCAATTCAAATACAAATATAGTTTATTTATTTTTATAAATGATGTTTCTTATAAAGCTGTGGATAAGTTGATAACTATATAAAAATACTTATAAATCAATTATTTACGGCAGATAAAAACTGTTGAAAACCACTTGATAAAATGTTTATGTCCTGTTGAAAACAAGTGAACCCCCTGCCTGATCCGCCAATCAACAAGTTATGAACAGGGTTATCAACAGCTTATGAACAGGTAAAAAGCTAAAAATGTTAATAAGTCAAAAATCCACCGCCAGCCTTCAGGAAAAACTTCTTAAAGCAAGGGAAATATACTGTTCCGGGCTTTTTCTTTCGGCCAGGTGGGTTGTGCTTTCAAATGCCGCAAGGCTAAACCTGAACCTGGTTATCCTTCCCACTACGGAGTCGGCCGAATACTGCTCCGCAGACCTTTACAACCTCACTGAAGGAGACTGCGTATTCTTTCTTCCCATATCCGGAAAAAACGTAGAGAGAAGCAATTACAAGTCCTCACTTGGAGTCCAGAGAACCGCGGCTATAGGTAAGATACTGGAACATCGGCCAGACCAAAAAGTATTCATAGTAACCTATCCTGAGGCCATTGAAGAACTTGTTCCCTCAGAGAAAAACCTAACTTCGGCACATCTTGAGATAAAACCCGGCGACAGACTCCCCTACGAAACCCTCAGGGAAACCCTTAACGGAAGAGGCTTCGAGAAAGTGGATTTTGTGTCCTCTCCCGGCCAGTATGCCATAAGGGGCGCCGTCATAGACATCTTCTCCTACTCCCTTGACAAGCCCTACAGGATATTCTACTTCGGCAATGAGGTTGAGAAGATAAACACCTTCGACTGCAACACCCAGCTATCAATAGAGAAGGTGGACAAGGCCGATATCTACTCCGACATTGCCGCCGGCGGAGAGGAGGGAGGCGTTTCCATAATGGACCTTCTCCCGGAAGACACCACCGTCTGGATGGATTCCTCCGACATGTATAATAATAAAGAGGTATACAAAAAGGCACTTGGATTCCAGCATGTATTCATGGACATACCCCTTAAAAAACAGGGTGTGGAAGCCGTGGAATTCAACATTGCCCCCCAGCCGGTATTCAACAAGAACTTCGAGCTCCTTATAACGGATATCCAGTCAAGGATAGAAAGCGGCTATAAAGTATATATTATAGGTGAGAAGGAAAGTCAGCTTGAAAGACTAAGGTCCATCATGACGCAGGAAAACAAGGTTATCCTTCCAGAATTTATAAAAGGGAAGAACCTCCATTCCGGCTTCATAGACAATGACAACAAGATATGCCTGTACACGGACCACGAGATTTTTGACAGGTTCCACCGCGTGCGTATACGCCGAAGCGTGGACAAGACGGAGCAGCTCACCCTCAACGACTTAAGTGCTTTCAACATAGGAGATTACATAGTGCACATAGACCACGGCGTGGGTGTATTCGGCGGTCTTGTAAAGATGAAGGACGACTACGGCCGCGTTAAGGAAGTGGTCAAACTGATGTACGGCGGATCGGACGTAGTGTTTGTCTCCGTGCATTCCCTCAACAAAATTTCCCGCTTCCGCTCAAAGGAAGGAGAGGCTCCAAGGATAAACAAACTTGGCTCCAAGACCTGGCAGAACCTCAAGACTTCGGCCAAGTCCAAGATGAAGGACATAGCCAAGGAACTTATCCAGCTCTATGCCTCCCGCCGCGCTTCAAAGGGATTTGCCTTCAGTGCCGATACTTACCTCCAGGAGGAACTTGAGTCTTCCTTCATGTATGAGGACACTCCGGACCAGGAGAAAGCCACAAAGGCCGTCAAGAGGGACATGGAAGACAGCTGCCCCATGGACCGCCTGGTGTGCGGAGACGTAGGCTTCGGCAAAACTGAAATTGCCATCAGGGCGGCCTTCAAGGCCGTTACGGACTCTAAGCAGGTGGCGGTGCTGGTCCCTACCACCATCCTTTCCCTGCAGCACTTTGAAACCTTCAAGGCACGCCTTCAAAACCTCCCCTGCACGGTTGAATACGTGAGCAGGTTAAGGACCGCCAAACAGATTTCGGACATAAAAAAACGCCTAAAACAAGGCACCATAGACATACTCATCGGCACTCATAAAATCCTTGGAAACGGGTTTGAGTTCAAGGATCTGGGACTTCTGATAATTGATGAGGAGCAGAAATTCGGGGTATCGGCCAAGGAAAAACTCCGTCACATGAAAAACACCGTGGACACCCTTACGCTCACGGCAACCCCTATCCCCAGAACCCTCCAGTTCTCCCTCCTTGGCGCCAGGGACCTTTCAATAATTCAGACACCTCCGCCAAACAGGATTCCCATCCAGACAGAGATAGTGCTTTTCAACCAGGAAGAGATAAAGAGCATAATAAACTACGAGCTCAACCGTGGCGGACAAGTTTTCTTCCTGCATAATAAGGTAGACGAACTTCCTTCCATAGAGGAGATACTCCACCGCCTGGTGCCTGACATGAAAATATGCGTGGCGCACGGCCAGATGGAATCCCGTGACCTTGAAGACCGCATGCTCTCCTTTATGAGGGGAGATTACGACCTCCTTCTTTGCACCACCATCATAGAAAACGGCCTGGACATACCAAATGCCAACACCATAATCATAAACCAGGCGCAGAATATCGGCCTCAGCGACCTCCACCAGCTTAGGGGCCGCGTGGGAAGGTCAAACAAGAAGGCCTTCTGCTATCTGATTGTTCCTCCGCTTGTTACAATAACGGACGATGCCCGTCGCCGTCTCAGGGCCATAGAAGAATTCTCGGACCTTGGCAGCGGATTCAACATAGCCATGCAAGACCTTGACATCCGCGGAGCCGGCAACCTCCTTGGGGCCGAACAAAGCGGCTTCATCGCCGACATGGGCTACGAAACCTACCAGAAAATCCTCTCCGAGGCAATGGACGAGATAGGAATAGAGACTGGCGTAACCCACAGCGGAACTCAGGAAAAATACGTTGAGGACTGCACCATAGAGACAGACCGCCCGGCGTTCATCCCAGACTCCTACATAGATATTACCGCCGAAAAAATACGCATCTACAAGGTCCTGGACTCCCTCACCGAAGACCGTGAGATAGACAGGATAGCCGCCCAGCTCCAGGACCGCTTCGGCCCTGTCCCCGAAGAGGTCAAAAACCTTGTCAATGTAGTGAAAATAAGGAATTTAGGGGCTAAGTTAGGCTTTGAAAAGATTATCATAAAGAACGGCATGCAGATTATGTTTTTCGTGTCCAATCCAATGTCGCCGTTCTACAAGTCCAAACTCTTTGAAAGGGCCATGGCCGCCGTCAACTTCAACCAGGCCGATTTCAAGCTCAACCAGGACGGCGGAAAACTGCGTACGGTAACCCGTGGGGTGGATTCACTTGACAAAGCCCTTTCAATTTTGAAAAAACTGCAATAATTGTTAATTTTGCAGGCTATGTCAAATCTGCTCATAGAAATAGGAAATACAGCGCTCAAGGCTTCGTGGTCGGAGGGCATGACCCTTGGGAAAACCTTCCGCTACCAAGGAGAGAAGTTCATTGACTTCATCCTCTCACTTACGGCCCGCGAAAAACCTGCCGTAATGGTGGTGTGTTCCGTATACTCTATCTCAGAGCAGGATGAAAATACCCTTAAGGCCGAATGCGGAAACCTCCTTATCCTTGACCGCAATCACCGTGACCTTCTTCTCAAAAACGGCCTTCCCTCGTATCTTTCCTACGACAGGGCCGCATCGGTTGCCGCAGTAAGATACCTCTTCAAGGGCCGCGGCTGCACCATAGTGGATTTCGGCACCACCCTTTCCACAGACTTTGTATCCCCGGATGGCACTTATGCCGGAGGCAACATATCCCTTGGTTTCCGTACGCGTTTCAAGGCCCTTCAGCGCTATTCAAGGTCCCTTCCGCTTGTGGATATTCCTGAAAATCCGGATACAATCGGCCAAAGCGAAGTTTCTTCAATTGAAAGCGGAGTTGTTTCAGGCATTGTTTTTGAAATTGAAGGCTACCTGAATCTCCATCCGGAAAATATCGTGGTATTTACCGGCGGAGACGCAAATTATTTTGCCAAACGGATGAAAAGTTCCATCTTTGCAATTTGCAATCTGGTTCTTATGGGTTTGGCCATAATGGCAGACGAATATGCTAAGATCATACGCAAATAGAATACTTGCGGTATTTGCCGTTGCGCTTGTCTCCTGCTCACTCCTCAGTGCGCAGACAGAAGGCACGTACAGCGGGTTCTCGCCTTATTCGGTTTATGGAGTTGGTAACCTCCATACTCCCGGTACGGCCTGGAACCGCGGCATGGGCGGCGTTGGCATCGCGGCGCGCAACCACAGGTTTGTGAATATCCTCAACCCCGCTTCCGTAACCGCCAGGGACACCCTTTCCTTCATGGCCGATTTCGGCCTTAGCGGGCGTATTTCATTGTTCTCAGAGGCCGATAAAAAAGCCCTGAACACAACCTTCAACATAGACGACTTCGCCATTTCGTTCCCCATGTGGAACCACACGGCGTTCTTTGTGGGCATAACTCCTCTCTCTGATGTAGGATACAAGATTTCCTATTCCGAGCTCAATCCCTCAAATCTTGCAACCGGCCGCCAGACATTCACTTCTACCGGAAGCGGCGGTCTGTATCAGTTGTTTGCGGGTGCTGGAGCAACCTTCTGGAACAGGTTGTCGGTGGGTGCTCAGGCCAACTACACCTTCGGCAACATAAACAAGAAGGCAGCCATGACTTATGAGGACGAATCTTCCCGCTCATGGTCTTCCGGAGACTCCCTGCAGGTGAATAACATCACCGCCAAGCTTGGTATTCAATACGAACAACCAATCGGCCGCGGCCGAAGCTTCATCCTTGGTGCCACATACAGGCTTTCCACGGCTTTCGGCGGGTATTATACCCACTATGAGCAAAGGGGCTCCGTAGACAGAACCAGAAACTCCTCGCTCCTTTCTTCGGCCGGAATCCGTATGGGAGACGAACTTGGAGTTGGCCTCAGCTACAAAAAAGGCGATGACCTCCTCATAGAATTCGACTATTCGCGCACGGACTGGAGCCGTTCAGGCCTTGACAACGCAGCCGGATTCTCAAATAACGGGCAGGTTGGATTTTCTTCTTCCGTTGGCCAGACTTTCCGCGTAGGCGGTGAATTTACCCCCAACAGAAACGACATCCGTTACTTCCTCAAACGTTGTACATACCGTGCCGGAGCCTACTACGACAGCTCTTATTACACGGTAGACGGAGCACACGTAGACGCCGTTGGAATAACGCTTGGAATGACAATTCCGGTGTTCCGCTGGTACAACGGATTATCAATTGGCCTGGATTTTGGAAGAAGAGGGTTACAGACCTCCCAGGTGAAGGAAACCTATTTTGGTTTCAATGTTGGGATGAACATATTTGACATTTGGTTCCAGAAACCTCACTACGAATAAGTTGGACAAAAAATAAAACACAATACCATGAAAAGATTAGCTATCATCACCGCCTCACTCCTTATGGTTTTCCAGGGACTGAACATGAGCGCACAAACCTCAAAGTACGGTCACGGAGAGGACAGCCTCAACTGCCTCAAGTACCTGTCTTTCTACACAGAGCGTTTCAATAAGGACGAAAAAGACCCTATGGCCCTTTCCAACTGGCGCCAGGCCTACAAGTACTGCCCTGCAACCGCCTCTGAGAACATCTTCATCAATGGTACCAAGATGATGACCAACCTTTATCGTTCCACCAAGAACGTAAAGGGCCGCGCCGCAATCGCAGACACCATCCTCATGCTTCAGGACCAGCGTCTTGCAGCCTACCCTAAGAAGAAGACCACCATCCTCAACAACAAGGGTCAGTATATCATCAACTACAAGAGCTCCGATGTCGATTTCATGTATGAGAACCTCTCCGGTATCATGAATGAACTTGGAAAGAACACCAAGAGCAACATCCTCAGCGCCCTCATGCAGTCTGCCGTAGCCCAGTACAGGGAGGAAAAACTTTCGGCCGACGACATCATCGCCCTCTATGAGAAGGTGAGCGGAATCATTGACCAGGCACAGCCCCGCAATGAGAAAGAGACCGCATCCCTGGCAGAGGACAAGGAGAAGATCGAGTCCATCTTTGCAGCCAGCAAGGTTGCTTCCTGCGAGAACCTCATCGCCATCTTCTCGCCCCGCTTCGAAGCCGATCCTGAGAACCTCGGCCTTGTCACCAAGATTGTCCAGCTTATGAACAACGCCGACGACTGCGCCTCCAACGACCTCTATCTGAAGGCCGCCACCGCTAAGTACAAACTGGATCCTTCACATGGCAGCGCCTTCGGCCTGTACCGACTCAATGCCGCACGCGGAAACGTTGCAGATGCCGGCAAGTACCTCCAGGAGGCTATCGACTCCCCCGAGTCAGATGAGGCCACCGATGCCCAGTACTACTATGAAATGGCAACCTTCTGCTACAAGAACGGACTTCGCGCAAGGGCATACGACGCCGCCCGCAAGGCTGCAGACCTGGATTATGGTTATGCAGGAAAGGCCTACATGATCATGGGTAACCTCTGGGCCAGCGCAAGCTGCGAAAGCACCGAGGCCAAGTGGGCCCGCTACTGGGCAGCCACCGACTGCTACCAGAAAGCCCGCAGCATTGACGAATCCCTCTCCGAGGACGCCGGTTCTTCAATCGCTACCGTCAGCCGCTACTTCCCTGAGGCTTCCGAGGCCTTCATGTACGACCTCACCAAGGGACAGAGCTACACCGTAAGCTGCGGCGGCATGACCGCTACCACAACAGTACGCGTACAGTAAGCAGTGAAGGCTCCCGTCATATTTAACGCGATTGCAAGCACCCTGGTGCTTGCTTTCGTGCTTTATTCATGTAAGAGCAACCTGGCCGAAGCCCAGAAGCTGGACCTTTCCGTAACGCCCATCCAGGTGGTGGATACCATGCTTCTTATAAACTCCGACAACGGGCGCCTTAAAATGAGAATCGAATCTGGCCGGATGGAGGTGTACGAGTACGACACCCTGTCCTACAACTACTTCCCTGAGGGTATAAGGGTCTTCGGCTACAATATTGACAACGGGCTTTTGGAAACAACCATTGTGGCCGATGAAGCCCGTCACGACAAATATGCTCACGGAGGGAACGACGTTTGGTCGGCCTACGGGAACGTTGTGGTTACAAATATCCTCAAAAGGGAAAAGATAGAAACCGACACCCTTTACTGGGATGCCAAGAACAAGGAAATATGGACCGACTGCTACGTCAGGCTGTCGTCCGGAGACGGTGTAATGCAGGGATACGGCATGCGCTCGGACGAAATGGCCCGAAACTCCATTCTCCTCAAACCCTTCGACAATGAGTTCTTTGTCAGCTCCGATTCCACTAAAGTGGTGATAGATACGCTTAATTTTATCGGCCCTCTTCAAAAAAAATAGTGGTATTTCCGCGGAAAAGTGCTATCTTTGCAACCCTTATACTGATTATAATTAAAAAATCACATAAAAATGGCAGCTTTAGAGACCATCAGAACCAAATTCGGCATTGGTGCATCGCTCATCATTGCCTTCGGTCTTTTACTCTTCCTTGTAAATCCCTCGGACATTATCCAGACCATCCAGTCGGCCTCCACAAAGTACGACGTAGGTAAGATCAACGGCAAGCGCATCACCTACACAGACTTTGAACAGGAGGTGAAGGAGAATGCCCAGGTACGTGAAATGCTCACAGGCCAAAGCGCCTCCAGCGAGCAAGCCCAAAAGCAGGTCCGCGACATGACCTGGCAGGAGCTTGTGGAGCGCTACCAGATTATTCCCGCCATCCAGAAGGCTGGCATCCGCGTAGGACAGGCCGAAGAAATTGACATGTTTGTTGGTGAGAACCTTTCTCCCATCGTGGCTTCTTCCGGTATGTTCATGGACGAAAACGGCGAGTTCTCTCCCGAACGTGTCCGTGACTTCATGGAGCAGACTTCAGAAGACTATAACGGCCTTCTTGTGCGCAACTACATCCAGAACGCAGTACGCACAAACCGCTTCACGGAGAAATACAACTCCCTGTTCACCGCATCGGCCTACATGAACAGCCTTGAGCTTGGCAAGGCCGTGGCAGAGGGCAACACCGCCGCCACCGTAAGCTTTGTCATGCAGCCCAACACCTATTTCCCCATGGACTCCTCAATCGTGGTTTCAGACTCTGAGATCAAGGCTTTCTACAATGCCCACAAGGAGAACTACAAGCGCAAGGCTTCCCGCGAAATCGAGTACGCCGTGTTTGAGGTTACCCCTTCGGCTTCGGATATAGCAGCCCAGAATGAGGAATTTGTGAAGCTCTACGACGAATTCGCTTCTACAGAGTCCGTGCGTGCATTCCTGCAGCGCAACAGTGACCGTCAGTGGGAAGACCGCTGGTACAAGGACGGCGAACTCCGCAGCGTAAACCGCGACGTCGACGCCTTTGTAACCGCCAACAAGAGTGGTGTTTCCCCCGTTTACCAGAGCGGCAGCACCTTCTTCGCAGCCCGCATCATGGAAACCGGCAATGTTCCGGATTCCGTGTATGTGCGTCACATCATGTTCCAGGGTGCAAATGCCCGCCACCTGGCCGACAGCCTTCTGCCCCTTGTGAACAATAGCAACTTCGCCACTATGGCCACCCTCTATTCCGCCGACAAAGGCAATGCCTATGACGGAGAGCAGGGCAACCTCGGCTGGATGACCCAGAACGCCGTTATCCCCGGCTTCGAGCCCGTCCTTACCGCCGCTATCGGCAAGCCCATGATTGTGAACACCCAGTATGGAGTGCACATCGTTGAGGCCGTGAAGGCTACAAAGCCCGTTGCCAAGAAGAAGGTTGCCGTATTTGAGAAGGCCACCCTTCCCAGCAAGGAAACCTATGCAGCCGTCTACAACAAGGCAAACGTCCTTGCAGTGCGCGCCGCCGGCAAGTACAGCGCTTACAAAGCCGCCTGCGACTCTACCGGCACTTATTCCCGCAGCCTCACAATCAACGAAGGAACAGATACTTACGGTTCCATCAGCCATGCAAAGGAAGTAACCCGCTGGGCATTTGACAACAAGCCCGGAAAGGCTTCCGGCATTATCACCGTAGACAACAACTACTTCTTTGTCGTAGGTATCAAGGACGCTCACAAGGACGGTTATGCTTCTGTTTCAGAGGTTGCAGAGCCCATCCGCTCTGAGCTCTATCGTGTAAAGTGCTCTGAGAAACGCGCCCAGGAGGTTGCCCAGAAGATTGCAGGCCTCACCTCCCTCGATGCTATCGCAGAGGTTCTTGGCACCACCGTTTCCACTCTCTCGGATGTTACCTTCTCCACCAATTCGGCCCCTAGCACAGAGCCTGCATTCGTTGGTGCTGTAGCTTCGGCCAAGGAAGGTGTCATCACCGGCCCTGTTGCAGGCGTAATGGGAACCTATGTGCTTCAGGTAAACGGCCGTGAAACCGCTTCCTTCTTCACAGAGGATGACGCCAAGGCCGCCCAGTCACGCATGGAGAGCTATCACGGCCAGATGCTTCTCCCTCTCATGACCCAGAATGGCGTAGAAGACAACCGTGCAAGATTTTATTAGGCCATTGTCATTCTGAACGAAGTGAAGAATCTATGTCACTTAAATGTGGAATAGTAGGCTTGCCCAATGTGGGCAAGTCTACTCTTTTTAACTGTGTAAGCTCGTCCAAGGCCCAGAGCGCCAACTATCCGTTCTGCACAATTGAGCCCAATGTAGGCTCCACAAACGTGCCGGACAAGCGCCTGGAGGTGCTTACGGAGATATGCCAGCCCAAGCGCACCATCCCCGCAACTGTGGAGATTGTAGACATTGCAGGCCTTGTAAAGGGCGCTTCAAAGGGAGAGGGCCTGGGCAACCAGTTCCTTGCCAACATCCGTGAAACAGATGCCATCCTCCATGTGCTGCGTTGCTTCGATGACGGCAATATCACGCACGTAGACGGCTCCGTAGACCCTGTCCGGGACAAGGAGATTGTAGACACCGAGCTCCAGATCAAGGACCTTGAAACGGTGGAAAACCGTATCAAGAAGGTGGAGAAAATGGCTACAACAGGCGGGGACAAAGATGCAAAAAAACTTCTTGGACTGCTTCTTAGGTATCGCGAGGCTCTTCTTAAAGGCCTTTCCTGCCGCACCGTTGCGCTGGAAAACGCAGAAGAGGTTGAGATGTCCCACGACCTCTTCCTCATCACCAACAAGCCCGTAATGTACGTGTGCAACGTTGATGAAGCTTCGGCCGCAACCGGAAACGCCTATGTAGACGCCGTACGCGCCGCAGTGGCCTCAGAGAACGCAGAGGTTCTGGTGATAGCCGCCAAAACCGAGGCCGAAATTGCCGAAATCGAGGAGTACGAAGACCGCCAGATGTTCCTTGAAGAGCTTGGCCTGGAGGAATCCGGAGTGGTGCGCCTAATCCAGGGCGCATATAGACTCCTGGGTCTCAGGACTTTCTTCACCGCCGGAGCAGACGAATGCCGCGCCTGGACCATCAAGGCCGGAGACAAGGCTCCCCGCGCCGCCGGAGTCATTCACACAGACTTTGAGCGCGGTTTCATCCGTGCCGAAGTAATTAAGTACGAAGACTTTGTGCAGTACCGCACAGAGGCCGCCGTGCGCGCCGCCGGCCGTATGGGCATCGAGGGCAAGGACTACGTTGTCCAGGACGGCGACATAATGCACTTCCTCTTCAACGTCTAGTCTTCAGCCATATAGGGCAGTGGTCTGAGACTCCTCCCAGGTATCTTGGGCCGGAGTATGTGCGGAGCGGCTTTGTTCCGCTGGCGCCTTTGTCTGCCGCCTGCAGAAATGGGATATAGATGATATCCATTTCGGCCTGGAAAAGGCTTTCCGAGACAAAGAACATATCTATCACTTCCCATTTTCCATTGAATTTGATAGTACCTTCACCCCTTCTGTGGAACGCTTCGGCTTTATTCCACAGGAGGGGTTCAAGTTTGTGATAGACCGGATTTGAGGGAGTGTCGTTGAAATCTCCCATTGCTATAATATGCTGAATCCCAAGTGTTTTCAGGGAATCGGCCAGCTGTTTTAAACGTTCCACGGCCCTTTCCCGCCGGGGTTCAGAGATGGTGGTTCCTCCAAACTTTGACGGGTGGTGGTTGACTATCATGGCAAGGGTGTCTCCGTCCGGGCCGATGAACGTGGCAAGCAGGATGTCCCTTGTGAGCATTACGGTGGAATCGGCCTCAAAGATGTGGCAGGGTTTGGCGCTTAGAAGCCTCAGGCGGCTTTTCCTGTAGAGCAGCCCTACGTCTATCCCGCGGCGGTCAGGGGATTCAAAGTGAACCACGCCGTAGTCAAGTTTCCTAAGCGCCGTTGCCTGCAGGAGTCTCCGGAGCGTGAAGGCGTTTTCTACTTCGGCCACGCCCACGGCATCCGGCAGCACCCCTTTTTTGGCCGATGCCCACAAGATGCCTTTGGCAATGGCGTTACACTTTGTGTAGAAGCGTTTCTTGGTCCAGTGACGGGCGCCCCGGGAAGAGAATTCGGCATCCGAGACGCTTGTGGAGTCGTTCCTATAGTCAAAGAAGTTCTCAAGGTTCCAGAACATTACGTTCAGGGAATCTGGCTGGCAGGCCAGAAGGGATAGTGCTATAAATAATGTCTTCATGGTGCGAAGGTAAGAAAGGGCAAGAAATTCGGTGCAAGTTAAGTAATTAACATTTAGGCGTTTGCGGGATTGTCTACCAGAACATTTTCTGGTAGAAGTTTCTATAAATGGCTATGTATGAGATACTTGACCTGCACCAACGGGGGAGAAATATAGTGGGGGTGGGAGAAGACGGAAAAAATGATTATATTTGTATGATTCATACAAGCACTAAAACTTAAAATAACAATATGAAATCCAGAATTCTTCAAAAGTACAAGGAACTCTTCGGAGAAGAAGCTCCGGTTTATGCATCTGCAGGCCGAATCAACCTTATTGGCGAACACACGGACTACAATGGCGGTTATGTGTTCCCCGGCGCCATCAACTTCGGCATAATGGCCGCAATCAAGCCCAATGGCACGGACAAGGTGAACGTCTTTTCGCTTGACTTCAACGAGATGTCAAGTTTCGGCCTCAAGGAAGAGGACAAGCCCGCACAGGCATGGGCCTGCTATGTCTTTGGCGTGTGCCGTGAAACCCTCAAGCGCGGCGGCAAGGTGGAAGGCTTCAACGCCGTGTTTGCCGGTGACGTTCCGCTTGGTGCAGGCCTCAGCTCCTCCGCAGCCCTTGAGAGCACCTTCGCATATGCCCTTAACGATATCTGGGACAACAAGATAGAGAAGTTTGAACTTGCAAAGATAGGCCAGAGCACAGAGCACAACTACTGCGGTGTAAAGTGCGGCATCATGGACCAGTTCGCTTCCATTTTCGGCAAGGAAGGCGCCCTTATCCGCCTCAATTGCAAAACCGGAGAATACAAGTACTTCCCCTTCCATCCCAAGGGCTACAAACTGGTTCTCATTGACTCCTGCGTAAAGCACGAACTTGCTTCCAGCGCCTACAACAAGCGCCGCGAATCCTGCGAGAAGGCAGCCGCGGAAATCAAGAAACTGCACCCGGAGGTAGATTTCCTCTCAGATGCCAAGCGCCTGTGGCTGGACGAGGTCCGCGACAAGATTTCCCAGGAAGACTTCCTCAGGGCCGAATATGTCATTGGAGAGGTCCAGAGGGTCCTGGATGTCTGCGACGCCCTTGAAAGGGATGATTATGAGACGGTTGGTGAGATGATGTACCAGACTCACTTCGGCCTCAGCAAGCTTTATGAGGTTTCCTGCGAAGAACTTGACTTCCTCAACAAGCTTGCCCGCAAGTGCGAGGTTACAGGCTCCCGCGTAATGGGCGGCGGCTTCGGCGGCTGCACCATCAACCTGGTAAAGGATGAGCTCTACGACGCCTTCATAAAGGCTGCTACAGAGCAGTTTACGGCTAAATTCGGCCACGCTCCCAAGATTTACAACGTAGTTATTTCAGATGGCGCTCGCAAGCTGCAGTAACTGCTCAAAAACTACGGAGGTATCCGTACCCCGCAGCATCAATACCGCCCTTGATCCGGAGCTTAAAAACCGGGTCAAGGACGGTTCCCTGTTTATCTGGGAGTGCCCTTACTGCGGAAGACGCAACGTTGCCGTCTCCGAAACCCTTTACCACGACCCTTCGGCCAAGCTTATGCTGTGGCTCCTTCCGGGTTCAGGAGAGCCTTCGGCCGAAGCTCAGGCTGCCGTAAAGGGCCTGGAAGGCTATACCCTCCGCGTCGTCCGTGAAGTGGGGGAGCTCATAGAGAAGATAAACATTGCCGATGCCGGCCTTGAAGACACCATCATTGAAATGGTGAAGTGGGTGACCAGGCGTGAACTTTCGGCCAAAAATCCCGCTGCCGCAGACGCATCTCTCAAGTTCCTGCGCATAGAGGGCGCAGACCACGACCTTGTGTTTGCCTTCCCGCTGGAGGGCAACATGCAGGTTGTGAACGTTGGCTTCAATGTTTATGAAGATGCCCGCGGAATAATTGCCAGAAACCCTTCCGTAAAGCCTTCAGAGGGCTTTTCAAGGGTTAATTCAGAATGGCTTGAAAGATTTTTTCGGTAGGGCAGTCCTTTAGGAGCACCCTCTTCTCAGCATCCAGAAGATACACGGACGGCACAGCGCGCACGTTGTAGATTTTGTCTCCACGTATTACAAAATCGGGATCGTATCCGTTTATCCAGCTCTTGGGATAAGAGCTGGATTTTGATTTCCAGAGCTCAATGTCTTCGTCTATGTAGATGTCCACCACTTTCAGGTGGCCGGCGTCTATGAGGGAGCTCAGTTCCGGCACGCTCTCAAGGGTCTCGGTAATTTCACGGCAGGCCTGGCAGTCCGGGTTGCCGAATATGAGAAGGAGGAGTTCGGCCTTGATGGAGTGCAGCGTGCGGCGCTTCCCGGCGGTATCTATGAAGGTGAAATCCGTTGCCACCGTGCCTGTCTGGTTGAGGGCGCAGTTCCTGGCGTCCCAGGCATATCGTGCGCGGAAGTCCTGGTCAATGAGCGGGCATTCGGCAAGGCTTTTCACAAAGGGCAGATAAAGGTCCTCGGAGCGCACCGGAGAGTTGGGGTCGTAGAGGTAGCGCGTTGTAAGAGCGGCCATTTCAGGTAACATGTTGCTTTCGGGGAAAGCCCGCTGGAAGGCCTCCAGTTTGTTGTACCAGGCTGATACCGCGCTTTGTCCGGTTACAAGTGGCGCTTCCTGGAGGAGGGTTGCGAAAACTCCAATCTGGGTTTCGGCATCCTCAAGTTTGACGCCGTTTACGGTGGTGGAATCTGTGTTGTAGAGGTGCCCGGTATCCGTGAATTTGTCCCAGAAATGGTTCAGTATCCAAACCATTCGCTCCGAAGGGTCGGTAATCATTGCCGGCACTTCCACTTTAGGGAAATCCCGCGTAGAGGGGGCCGAAGGGGCTTTTCGGCCTTGGCCATTCCCGCAACCGGCAAGCATAATTACTGCCAAAAAGCCATAAACAATCCTTTTCATAAGGCAAAATTAAGTAAAATAACCTATTTTTGTGCTATGAGACGGAAACTTATCATACTTGTTGCACTGCTATTCAGTGCATTTTCTCCCCTGAAAGCTCAGTTTGTCCTTACCGGAGACGACCCCGGCTACCTTCGGTGGTACTCCATAGACACACCTTATTATAAGATAATTTTCCCTGAAGGGGCCGATTCCCTTGCCATTAATTACGGCCTCCTTCTGGAGAAATTCCGCCCCGCAATAGGTCTCAGCCTTGGTTTTACTCCCGGAGAGGGCCAACTCCGGATGCCGGTTGTGCTGCATACGCATAATCCCGTCTCCAACGGTTCCGTCGCCTGGGCTCCCAGGAGAATGGACCTTTTCACCGTTCCTGAGGCCTATGGGTCGGACCCTATGCCCTGGGACATCCAGCTTGCGGCGCATGAGCCTCGTCATCAGGCACAATTGGAGCTGGACCGCCATGGTTTCGGCCGATTTTTCTCATATCTCGTCGGCCAGGCGTGGGATCCTGCCCTCTTCCAGCTTTATTTGTCCCGCTGCCTTGCCGAAGGCGATGCCGTTACCGTAGAAACCGGCCTTACAAAGGGCTCCAGGGCACGTACGGCGGATTTCCTCAACTACTATCAGGTGTCCCTGGATGCCGGGCAGTACCGCAACTGGTACCGCTGGCGCTACGGTTCCTACAAGTATTATACGCCGGACCTCTACAAGCTTGGCTATATTACAGTAGCGGGTTCCCGTGCCCTGTATCATGACCCCTTAATCCTCTACAACGCCCTTCAGAAGAGCTACTACAACCCTTTTATCTTGAATACGCTCAACCTCCGGAAGGTTGTTAAGGAGCGAAGCGGCCTCAAGTTCAAGATGGCCTTCCCTCAGATCCTTGACAGCTTCAACGATGTCTGGAAGGCTTCGGCCGCAGAGCGCGCTCCGTTTACGGAGGCCACGCAGGTTTCGGCCACGGAGGACTTCCCGGTCAATTACAGCACTCCCACGGAGCTTGACGGCCGCATTTATCTGCTCCGCTCCGGTTATCTTCGTACAACGGAACTAGGAGAGTGGGTCCAAGGGAAATTCGTGCCCATAAGGCCTTTTGCGTCACATACGTCATCCCTTTTCTCAGATTCCGTAAACGGCAGGCTGTATTGGTCGGAAACTCTTTATCACCCCCGCTGGTCGCTTGACGGAAAGTCAGTCATACGCTACTACACGCCCGCAACAGGAAAGGTTTCGGACCTTACCACCGAAGGCCGGCTTTACAATCCCCAGCCGTCCCCGGACGGGACCAGGGTTGCCGTTGTGGAGTATCCTCTTAACGGCGGCTCTTCCGTTGAGGTCCTTAGTGCCCAGGACGGACGCGTCCTCAGGCGCATTATCGCTCCGGACGGCATTCAGGCCGCAGAACTTGCCTGGATAGGGGAAACCATTTATGTATCAGGTATTTCCGAAGGCGGATACGGCATTTACAAGATAAGCCCGGGCGGCTCCTGGAGCATAGAGCTCCAGCCTTCAATCCAGAAACTCGTAAATCTGGACAGCGACGGCGGCAACCTTCTGTGGGTGTCGGACCTTGACGGCGCAAACGCCCTTTACAGCTATTCGCCGGCAACCAGGGAACTTCTTCAGCTTAGTTCCACGCGCTTCGGCTCCACGGATTTCTGCTTTGCCGAAGACGGCATTTATAGCATCTCCCAGACTCTTGGCGGCCAGATGCTCTTCAAAACGCCATTAGATGGCCTCCAGGCGCGTAAGGCCGATTTCTCCAAGGAGCATGTGTACCCCATTGAAGACAGGATAACCGCCCAGGAACAATCCTTCAAAAAGGTTGTTCCCGAAGAAATCCCTGTTTCGGCCCCAAAGAGGTACAGTAAGTTTGCGCACCTTATGCGCTTCCACTCATGGGCGCCGGTTTACTTTGACTACGACGACGTTTCGTCACTCTCCATGGACTACTCCTATGAGTCCGTGGCGCCAGGCCTTACGGGTTATTTCCAGAATACTCTTGGAACCATGTCCGGAATGATAGGCGCGGCGTTTGCCCCTGACCCTTCAGAGCCCTCCACCTGGCGTCCGTCATTTCATGCAAAGTTCAAATACACAGGTCTTTATCCGGTAATTGAAGGGACTTTCGGCTTTGGAGAATCCATGGCCGGCCTTACCGTAAAGGCAAAGATTCGGGACGGAGAAGACGTGTCGTACGGCCTGGTTTCGGGCTCCTGGGACAAGCTCCAGGTTCATGGAACGCTAAGGGCGTATGTTCCACTTGCCTTTTCAAAAGGTGGAATCTCCTACGGTTTTGTTCCACAGCTAAGCTACGGTATCTCCAACAGCCGCTTCGACAACGCTATGCGCGGAGTTACCATAACGGAGAAAGACCAGAATACCGGGGAAATCCTTAAATACGAATGGGACGAAGGTCACAGGCCGGATTACACGCTCATGCAGAGGCTCAGTGTTTCGGCCAGGGGCTACATAATGCGGCCAAGGGCTCATTCACAGGTTTATCCCCGCTGGGGTGCCGGCTTGGAAGCCGGGTTCTCCATGCGTCCCACAATGCAAAAGACCTTCGTTCCCAGCGCCTACGTTTACGCCTACGGATACCTTCCCGGCATCTGGCGCACTCAGGGGCTTAAGCTCACTGGTATATACCAGCACAGATTATCCATGTCAGAGGAGGAGTATCAGATAGGAGAGATTACGGCAAACACCCTTCCTGGCGGCTTTTCTTCGGCGGCACAGGGCAAATTGGGGATACTTTATCCCTGGCAGCTCAATGTTTCGGCCAGCTATGCCATTCCGGTGTTCACCGGCGACATAGCCCTACCTCCGGTGCTCTATATCCGCAATTTCCTGCTTCTTCCTAAGGCCGATTTCACGCTCCTTCCCGGAAACGACAACCTTTGGAGCGCAGGAGCCGACATAACGGCCGAACTTGGCAAATTCATTGTGCCATTCGACTGTTCCTTAGGTGTTTCCATCTCCTACCTTGGCGGCACGGCATTCGACGCCGTGGGCCAGAAGGACCGCTGGTCTATAGGAATGATTATGAGCTACGACTTTTAGTCAAACGCCCAGATAATTGCCTCTTCAAGTACCTCTCCCGGCCTTAAAACGGTTGAGGGGAAGGCCGGCTGGTTGGGGGAATCCGGGCAGTGCTGGCATTCAATGGCCACGGCGTCGTAGTCGTGGTATTCCTTGCCGTCACGGCTCTTAGGGCAGCCATTGAGCCAGTTCCCGGTATAAACCTGCACAGCGGGCTGGGTGGTGAGGACCTCCAGATGGCGGCCGCTCTTTGCCCCCCAAAGCTCTGCGGCGGTGGTAAGCTGGCCGGGCATTGCGCCGTCTATGAGATAGCAGTTGTCATAGCCCTTGCCGTATTTGAGGGCGGGGAAATCGGCCTCAATATCCTGGCCGATTCTCTTGGCCTCCACAAAGTCCATGGGGGTGCCGGCAACGTCTTCTGTGGCGCCCGTAGGGATAAGGGTTTCATCCGTGGGAAGCCACTGGGAGGCGTTCAGCTCCAGTTTGTGGTCCAGCACCGAGCCTTCTCCGTCCAGATTGAAATAGACGTGGTTGGTGAGGTTGACAACGGTAGGTTTGTCGGTTTCGGCGGTAAGGACAAGCTTTAAGGAATTGTCTTCTCCCCAGGTGTAGTGGGCCACCACTTTAAGGTTGCCGGGGAAACCGGCCTCTCCGTCCTCGGAGTAGTACATGAACTCAACGGCATTGTCTACTACGCGGCTTTCCCAAACCTGGTTCTGGAAGCCCTTAGGGCCGCCGTGAAGGTGGTTGGGGCCGTTGTTGATGGGGAGGTTGTACTCCACGCCGTCAAGGGTGAACTTGCCCTTTGCTATGCGGTTGGCGTAGCGGCCGGGGATTTTTCCGGCGCAGGGGCCGTCGGCCATATAATCCATTGCGTTGGCGTATCCAAGCACCACCTCGCCAAGTTTGCCGGATTTGTCCGGAACCATGATGGATGTGATTGCTGCGCCAAGGCTTGAGAGCTGTACAGATGCTCCAGATGCGTTTTTAAGGGTATAGCGGTAAATTTCCTTGCCGTCGGGGGTTTTGCCCCAAAGTTCTTTAGTGATATTCATTTTCTTGTGGTAAACTGCAAATTCAAACTTGAAGCCGGTTTCTGGGTCTGTGTGTGTTTCAGAGACGCTTTCCCTCTCCCAGACATCCGGGCTTATGACCGGGAAAAAGACATCGGCGTCCTTCACCTCCGTGTGCACGTGGGTGATGTAGAGAAGGTCCATTTCCGGCATTGCCATCTTGTATACGGAAGCGCCGCCAATGATAAAGCACTTGTCTTTGCCGGTGAGTTCGGCCTCCTTGTAGGCTTCCTCAAAGGAATACACGCACGTAACCTCCGGGATAGGGTCTCCGCCAAGGTTCAGGACTATGTTCTTGCGTCCCGGCAGAGGGCGGCCGATGGAGAAGTATGTGCTCCGGCCCATGATGACAGGATAGCCCTTGGTGGTGTTTTTGAAGTACTGGAGGTCTTCCGAGATATGCCAGGGAAGTTGGTTTTTCACTCCTATGCCATAGTTGTCGGCTATGGCTACAATAAGACATTTTTTCATACTATACAGCTACGGGTGCTTTAATTGCGGGCCAGGGATCGTAACCCTCCAGGGTGAAGTCTTCGTATTTAAAGTCAAAGATGGACTTTACCTCCGGATTCAGTTTCATTTTGGGCAGCGGACGGGGCTCTCGGGAGAGCTGGAGCGCCACCTGTTCAAAGTGATTCTTGTAAATATGGGTGTCTCCGGTTGTGTGGATAAACTCTCCTGGCTCAAGGCCGCAGACCTGAGCAATCATCATGGTAAGGAGAGCGTAGGATGCTATGTTGAATGGTACCCCAAGGAAGACGTCCGCGCTTCTTTGGTACAGCTGGCAGGAGAGTTTTCCGTTTGCCACGTAGAACTGGAACAGGCAGTGGCACGGAGGAAGGGCCATTTGGTCTACTTCGGCTGGATTCCAGGCAGTTACCAGCATTCTGCGGGAGTTTGGGTTTTGTTGTATCAGGTTGATTACCCCCGATAATTGGTCGATTGCCTTACCATTGGGGCAAGCCCACGAGCGCCATTGGTGGCCATAGACAGGACCCAAATTCCCTTGTTCGTCGGCCCACTCATCCCATATAGTCACGCCGTTCTCCCGTAAATAGTTTATGTTGGTGTCTCCGGAGATGAACCATAGGAGTTCATGGATGATAGACTTTAGGTGAACCTTTTTGGTGGTAAGAAGCGGGAAGCCGTCCTGAAGGTTGAAGCGCATCTGGTACCCGAAAACGCTTTGCGTTCCGGTGCCGGTGCGGTCTTCTTTCATGACGCCGTTTTGCCTGATGTGGCGAAGTAAATCCAGATACTGTTGCATAGGATACAAATTTACGAAATAAATCAATAAATTTGCAATACAAATCTCCTGGGCTAGATTCCCAGTTCTTCCTTCATGCCGCGCAGGAGGTCAAAGGCCTGAAGCGGGGTAAGGTTGTTGAGGTCTACGGCCTTCAGGCGGTCTCGGAGAGACTCCAGAAGAGGGTCGTCCAGTTGGAACATGGAAAGTTGGATGGTGCCGTCGCTTTCTACGCGGCCTTCCTTAACGTTATGGGGCTTCACGGGAGTGAGGGCCCCTATTTTTTCCAGCGCCTGACTGTTTTCAAGGGCCTTCAGGGTGCGTTCGGCACTTTCCAGAACCTGCTGGGGCATGCCGGCCATACGCGCCACATGTATGCCGAAGCTGTGGGCAGTGCCACCCTCCCGGAGCTTTCTGAGGAAGATTACCTCCTTGCCCACTTCCTTTACGGCAACGTGGAAGTTTTTCACGCGCGGGAATATGCCCTCGAGGTCGTTGAGCTCATGATAGTGCGTGGCAAACAGCGTCTTGGCGCCCTTTCCGTATTCATGGATGTACTCCACGATGCCGCGGGCAATGGACATGCCATCGTAGGTGGATGTTCCGCGGCCTATCTCGTCCAGAAGCACCAAAGACCTGGCGCTCAGGTTGTTAAGTATCATTGCCGTTTCCAGCATCTCCACCATGAACGTAGATTCTCCGCGGGAAATGTTGTCAGACGCCCCTACGCGTGTGAATATCTTGTCAAAATAGCCTATATGGGCTTCCTTTGCAGGAACGAAGGACCCGCACTGGGCCATGAGCACTATCAGAGCCGTTTGCCGAAGGAGCGCGCTCTTACCTGCCATGTTGGGACCCGTGAGGATGATAATCTGCTGGCCTTCTGCATCAAGATAGACGTCGTTGGGCACGTATTCCTCCCCGGCGGGCATCAGGGTTTCAATTACGGGATGGCGGCCCTCCTTTATGTCGAGTACCTTGGAATCATTTACTTCCGGGCGGCAGTAATGCATCTGGACAGCCTGTTCGGCGAATCCGGCCAGCACATCCAGCTTGGCAAGGATGCGGCTGTTTGTCTGGATATCCGGAATGTATTTCTGGATTTGGCCGATAAGCTCCGCGAAAATCCGCTGCTCTATTTCAAGGATCTTGTCTTCGGCGGTAAGGATTTTTTCCTCGTATTCCTTGAGCTCTTCCGTGATATAGCGCTCTGCGTTTACAAGGGTCTGCTTGCGGATCCACTCCGGCGGCACCTGGTCCTTGTAGGCGTTACGTACCTCTATATAATAGCCGAAAACATTGTTGTAGGCTATTTTAAGGGAACTTATGCCGGTCCTTTCGGCCTCACGCTGCTGCATCTCAAGAAGGTAGTCCTTGCCGCCGGCGCTGAGGTTTCTTAGGTCGTCCAGTTCAGGGTCCACCCCCGTGCCGATAACCGGCCCCTTGCCTATCTGGATGGCAGGTTCCGGGTCCATTATGCGCTGGATTTCCTTTACAAGGGCCCCGCAGTTTTTCATTCCGCGAAGAAGCTTTGCAAGGGCCTCGGGGCCATCCGTGAGCCTTTCCCTGATTGGGGCCGAAAGCGCCAGGGCGCGGCCAAGCTGCCTTACTTCACGGGGCATGGCCTTGCCGGAAGCCATTCGGCCAAGGATACGTTCAATGTCTCCAAGCTTTCCAAGGTCTTCCTGCGTGGCCTCAAGAAGTTCCGGGGCGCCGACAAAGTGTTCCACAATGTCGTAGCGGGCGTTTAGTTCCTTGATGTCCATTATGGGCATGGCAAGCCAAGTGCGCAGCATACGTGCGCCCATAGGTGTGGAACATTTATCAAGAGGTTCCACGAGTGGAACTCCGCTGGCTCCGGAGGCGCTCTGAAAAACCTCTAAGTTCCTGAGTGTGAATTTGTCCATCCACACAAACTTGCCCTCGTCTATTCGGCCTATGGAGCAGATGTTCTTAAGACCCGTGTGCTCTGTCTGCTCCAGGTATACCAGCAGGGCGCCGGCGCTGCAGATGCCAAGCGGATAAGGTTCCACGGCATACCCCTTGAGGCTGTCTACGCCAAGCTGACGCTTCAGGCGTTCCACGGCGGCGTCGTACACAAACGCCCATTCGTCTATGGACGTGGTGTAATAGTCCCCAAAGCGCTCCTTGAGGCCTTTCTCGTAGCCCCTTTGGACCACAAGTTCCCTTGGCTTCATGGAGCCTAAGAGGGTGCCGATATAGTCCAGCGAGCCCTGGGCCACCTGGAACTGACCGGTGGAGACATCCAGGAAAGCGGCTCCGCAAAGGTTTTTCTCTATTGTAATGCCGCACAGGAAGTTGTTTTCCTTCACGTCCAGCATGTTTTCCCCGAAGGAAATGCCGGGCGTAACGATTTCCGTGATGCCGCGTTTTACAAGCTTCTTGGCAAATTTTGGGTCCTCCAGCTGGTCGCAGACGGCCACTTTGTAGCCCGCCCGCACTAGTTTTGTAAGGTAGTTCTCCAGCGCATGATGCGGAAAACCGGCCATGGCCACAGGGCCCTTTTCTCCGTTGGATTTCTTGGTCTGGACCAGCCCCAGCACCTTCACGGCCGTGATGGCGTCATCCGAGTAACACTCAAAAAAGTCCCCGACACGATACAGCAGTATTGCCTCGGGGTGCTGTGACTTCACCTCAAAGTAATGCTTGAGCATGGGGGTATCTTCCGCAATCTTTGCCATAGACTACAAAGATACAAAAATTCACAAAAAAGGCGTATCTTTGTGTGTGATGCGCCGCGTACTTGTCATATCATATTATTGGCCGCCGTCGGGCGGTTCCGGCGTGCAGCGCTGGGTAAAATTTGTAAAGTACCTGCCCGGGGAAGGCTGGGAGCCCGTGGTGTTTGCCCCGGAAAACGCCTCTTACCCCGTTCTGGACCCTACAATAGGCAAGGATCTTCCTGAAAATCTGGAAGTTATCCGTGGCCGAATTTGGGAGCCGTATGCCGCTTACCGCAAGCTCACGGGAGCAAAAAGCACTCAGGTTACGGAGATTTCCAGCGGCAAAAAGACCTTCAAGCAGCGCCTCAGCCTTTGGATCCGCGCCAATCTTTTTGTGCCGGACCCTCGCGTCGGATGGGTAAGGCCAAGCGTCAAGACCCTCAAGAAATATCTATCGGAGCACCCTGTAGATGCAATTGTCACCACGGGGCCGCCGCATTCCGTGCATCTTATCGGCCAAAAACTGCACAAGGCAACGGGCATTCCCTGGATTCCGGATTTCCGGGACCCCTGGAGCCGGATGTACTACCTCAGATACCTTCCCATGACCGCCGCCACCTGGCGAAAACTCCGTGCCCAGGAGCAGTCTGTACTGGATAGTTGCTCTGCAGTTTTAGCCTGCACACCGCTTATGCAGGAAGACTTCCAGGCCCAGGCCCACACCCCCGTGGCCATGATTACAAATGGCTATGACTCAGAGGATTTCACCGGCCAGGCACCTGTACCGGACGGCCATTTCAACATAACCCACACCGGCCTTTTTGCCGCCGACGGCAATCCCTTCACGCTATGGAAAGTGCTTGGCAACATGGCCGCCTCGGACCCCGAATTCCGTGAAGCCATGCGCCTTCGGCTTGTCGGGAAAGTGGACAAGGAGGTACTGGAGGCCATAAAAGCCGCCGGTCTGGCCGAAAATGTAGTGGCTCTGGGCCCCACGGACCACGCTACGGCCGTCCGCGAGCAGCGAAGCGCCGGCATCCTGATACTGCCGCTTCGGAATGACCCCTTGTACCGGCCCATCCTCCCCGGCAAGCTCTTCGAGTACCTGGCCTCCCGCCGCCCCGTCCTTGGAATTGGGCAGGAAGACGGCGCCATGGCCCGTGTCCTGGATGCCGCCAAGGCCGGCATTACGGCCGATTGGGACAATGAAACCGCAATGCGCAGCTTCATTGCAAACGCTTGGCAGCAACACCTTGCCGGCGGCGTCCCGGCCACCAGCGGCGATATTGAAAAGTACAGCCGCCGCTCCACCGCGCACGATTTGGCGCAGCTGCTGTCGCAGGTGGCAACACAAAATGTCGCAGGTGAAAGAAAACAATGTCGCAGGTGACAACGCAAAATGTCGCTGGTCTGCAAAAAAAGCCCGACCTGCGACGCTATAAGCCCCACAAGGCCGATTTACGTCGCAGTTCGGCCCAAAAACACAGACCCGCGACAGTTTGGCCCCAGACCTGCGACAACATAAACGATTATGAAGAAAGAAAACAAGATATTCAGGAAAATAGCCACTGCCCTGGGCATAGTGGTACTGTTCCTTGCGCTTAGCTATGGCTTTGTGCCTCAGGTACTTGAGGGAAAGATAGTGGACCAGAGCGACATCTCCGGCTACATAGGAATGTCCCATGAGATGAATGAATGGAACAAGGCTCATCCGGAAGATCCTGCGCACTGGTCGGATTCAATGTTCGGGGGCATGCCCACGACGGCAATATCGGCCCAAAGGAAAGGAGACCTTACGCAACCACTTTACAACCTCCTGCTTCTTGGCAAGCGTCCTGCTACATACCTCTTTGTGACGCTTCTGGGCGCGTTTTTGCTGTTCCTGGCCCTGGGCGTAAGCTGGCCCGTGGCCATTGGCGGCGCCATAGCCGTGGCCTTCTGCAGCTACAATTTCCAGATCATCCAGGTTGGGCACAACACCAAGATGCAGGCCATCGCCTTCATGCCCTGGGTCCTTGCGGCGCTGGTTTACACCTATAAACGTAGATCCTTCGCCGGCGCTCAGGATGACAGAAAAACATCCTCTTGTAACTCTGAACATTCTTGTCATTCTGAACGAAGTGAAGAATCTCCGGCCAAAATGCTTCTTGGCGCAGCCCTCTTCGGCCTGGCGCTAAGCATGCAAATCAAGGCCAACCACCAGCAAATCACCTACTACCTTGCCATAATGGTGCTGCTCTATGCTCTGGCCGAATTTATCCATACCTTCCGGACAAAGGAGTGGAAGCATTTCTGGATAGCGTCGGTGCTTCTTCTGGTGCTTGGCGGGGCGGGCATAGCAACCAATGTAAACAAGCTGCTGCCGCTGGCAAAATACACTCCCAACACCATGAGAGGCGGTTCTGAGCTGTCCAAGGAGGGCGCCAACGCAGACGGCCTGGACCTTGACTACGCCACCGCCTGGAGCTACGGCTGGGAAGAACTTCCCAACCTTATGATACCGGATTTCAACGGCGGAGCATCGGCCGGGGCAGTAGACCCCGACAAATCGGAAACCGTAAAACTCCTTAAGCAGTACGGCCAAAAGAACGTAAGGGAAACCGCCAAGGCCCTGCCACTTTACTGGGGGCCGCAGCCCTTCACCGCCGGGCCCATGTACATGGGCGCCATAGCCGTGTTCCTCTTCATCCTTGGCCTGGGGCTCTACAGGGGCCGGGAAAAATGGTGGCTGCTGGCGGCAACCGTCATCGCCGTCCTGATGGCCGTGGGAAACCATTTCATGGCGTTTACGGAGTTCTGTTTCAAGTATTTGCCGCTTTACAACAAGTTCCGGACGGTCTCCATGGCGCTGGTGGTGTTGCAGGTATCCCTGCCGGTGCTTGGTTTCCTTACCCTGGACCGCATAACCAAAGAGCAGTACACTAAGGAGCAGTTCATGAAGGCCTTCTGGTGGGCTTTCGGCCTCACCGGCGGCTTCTGCCTGCTGGCCTGGCTGGCCCCCGGAATCTTCGGCACGTTCAGCGACGCGTCCGACAACGGCATGCAGGACATCCTTGTAGACGCCCTTGTCAAGGACCGCATAATGCTGTTCCGCCAAGACGCCGGTGTGTCCTTCGTCCTCATCGCCCTCAGCGCCGCGGCGCTTTTGTGGTCATATCTCCCCAAGGGCCAAACATCTCATTCTAAGGAATTTGCAGGTTTTGGCCGAAAGTGGATTGCCGCGGTTGCGATAGGCCTCCTTTCCCTCGCGAACCTCTTCGTGGTTGGAAAGCGCTACCTCAACGCCGACCACTTCACAACGCCCAGGGACTTCAACAAGCCCTTTGCCGAACGCCCCGTAGACAAGATAATCCTCCAGGACCAGGATCCCCAGTACCGCGTCCTGGACCTCACGGTTAACGTTTTCAACAGCTCCGTGCCCAGCTACAGGCACAAGAACGTGGGCGGCTATTCCCCCGCCAAACTCCAGCGTTACCAGGACCTCATAGACCACTACCTCACGGCCGAAATAAACGGCATCTACAAGGCTCTCAATGAGGCCGAAACCCTTGACGACGTTGCCGGCTATATGGCCTCCTCAACGCCGGTCCTCAACGCCCTCAACACGCGCTATCTCATTGTGGATGAGAAATATCCACCCGTGGAAAACTACGGCGCATTCGGCCCTGCATGGTTTGTGGGCTCCGTGGTGGAAGCCGCAAACCCCGACGAAGAGATTGCGCTTATCGGCCAGGTGGACCTCCGCACCCAGGCGGTTGTGAGCGGTGCCCCCTCTGTCATCCCGAGCGTAGTCGAGGGATCTCAGGACACCATTGAAATGACCTCCTACACCCCCAACGAGGTCCGGTACCACTATTCGGCCACAGAACCCCGCGTGGCAGTGTTCAGCGAGGTCTTCTACCCGGAGGCCTGGCACGCGGCCGTAGACGGAGAGCCGCTGAACCTCTTCCGCGCCGACTGGACCCTCCGCGGTGCCCTTCTTCCCGCCGGAGAGCACGACATTGTGATGCGTTTCCAGCCCCAAAGCTACAAAACCGGCGCGACGGTGTCCCTCGTTGCCTCCATCCTGCTTCTCCTGGCCCTTGCCGCAGCGGTGGTACTGAGCACGCACATTTTAGGCCGAAAACGTGCACAGTGAGTACCGAAAAGTACTGAGCACGCACATTTAACCCCCAAAACGTGCACGATGAGTACCAGGAAGCCGAATCTTAAACCATATATGGAGCCGGGCAGGCTTGAAGCCGGCTGCGACGAAGCCGGCCGCGGCCCCCTTGCCGGCCCCGTGTACGCCGCCGCGGTGATTCTCCCCCCGGGCTTTTACCACCCGCTCCTCAACGACTCCAAACAAATGTCGGAGCGCGCAAGGGAAGAATTAAGGCCCATAATAGAGCGTGAGGCCGTTGCCTGGGCCGTAGAGGCCGTAAGTGCCGAAGAAATAGACCAGCTCAATATCCTCTGGGCCTCGGTTACCGGCATGCAGCGGGCCGTCCTCAAACTGAGCCCAAAACCGGACTTCCTCCTTATAGACGGCAACAAGTTTCGGCCTTTCAACGGCTTCGGCTTCAAGGATTTCCAGACCGTGGTACACGGAGACGCCACCTATGCCAGCATCGCCGCCGCCAGCGTCCTTGCCAAAACCTACCGTGACCAGTTCATGCGGGAAATAGCAAAAGACTACCCCGAATACGGCTGGGACCGCAACATGGGCTACCCCACGCCTGAGCACATAGAAGCAATCCGGCGCCACGGACTCACTCCATGGCACCGGAAAAGTTTTCACGTGAAGGAACTGGAACCGTCCCTGTTTTAAACCGCCGCGGCAAGTTTACGGGCAATCTCCCTGAAAGCCTCGGCGTCCGGGCGCCCGTCAATTGAGGCCACGGGAACGCCGTCATCGGCCCCTTCACGGATGCCCTGCACAAGCGGAATCTGCCCAAGGAGCGGAATGTCAAGATCCTGAGCCATCTTAATTCCACCGCCCTTCCCAAAGAGGTAGTACTTCTCTTCAGGATGCTCCAGCGGAGTGAACCAAGACATATTTTCCACAAGGCCGAAAACGGGCTTCTGCACCTGAGGGTTGCGGAACATGTTTACCCCGCGAAGGACGTCCGAGAGTGCCACCGCCTGAGGCGTAGTCACTATCACGGCACCCTCCATGGGAATGTCCCCGATAAGCGAAATATGGATGTCACCGGTTCCCGGAGGCATGTCTATGAGAAGGAAGTCCAGCGGCCCCCACGCTGTTTGCAGAATAATCTGCTTAAGGGCTGTGGACGCCATGGGGCCGCGCCATATAAGTGCCTGGCCCTCAGTTGTTACATGCCCAACAGAAAGCCACTTTACGCCGAATTTTTCCACCGGCACAAACAGGGCGTCGTCCTCGTTTTCTCCGCGCATCTCTATCTGCACGCCGTCGGTTGCCGTCATGGTGGGGATGGACGGGCCGTAAACGTCGGCGTCGGCAAGGCCAACCCTGTAACCCTCACGGGCAAGCGCCACGGCAAGGTTTACGGCAACGGTGCTTTTACCAACGCCGCCCTTTCCGGAGGCTATCCCTATTATGTGCCGAACCTCACGCAGCTGCTCCAGGTTGAACTCGATGCCCTTTTTGGCAGGCTTTGACGGCTCCTTGACAATTGTGTCCACGGTAACCTCCGTGCCACCCGGAGCATGCCTGTACAGGCAGGACTGCACAGCCCCTATAAGATAGTTCTTGAGAGGGTCCGGGCGCTTGGGAAAAGCCAGTACAACACGTATGGCTCCGGGGTTAACCTCCACGGAGTCAATCATTCCAAGGGCTGCCAGCGGGGCGTCTCCCTTTGCGGGGTGCGTAACCTCTCCCAGCCATGAAAGTATTTGATTTTTGTCCATTTTCTCCATAATTTCCACAAAAGTACGCAAAAAACACTAAATTTGTGAAAACTATATATCAGATGAAACGTTTTCTTGCCCTTTTTACTGCCATTGCAGTATCATTTTCGGCCATCGCCGATGAAGGCATGTGGCTTCTGCCCCTCCTCAAACAACTCAACGGAAAAGACCTCCGCGCGGCAGGCTGCAAGCTTACCCCCGAACAGATTTACTCCATCAATAAAACCTCCCTCAAGGATGCCATCGTGCACTTTGGCGGCGGCTGCACCGGAGAGATGATAAGTGACCAGGGCCTCCTTGTCACCAACCATCACTGCGGCTACAGCAGCATCCAGGGCCTTTCCACGGACGAGCACAATTACCTCATGGACGGCTTCTGGGCCAAATCCCTGGACCAGGAAATTCCCTGCCCGGGCCTCACCGTCACATTCCTCGTTTCCATGGAAGATGTCACTGACGCCATTGAGAACAAGGGTGTAAAGGCCGAAGACATTGAGAAGAAGGCCGAAAAAGCCAATCCCGGCTGCAGCGTCACCGTAACCGGTTTTTACAACGACAACATCCATTACCTCATTGTCTACCGCACTTACAAGGACGTCCGCTTTGTGGGCGCCCCTCCGGCATCAATGGGTAAATTCGGCGGAGAAACCGACAACTGGATGTGGCCCCGCCACACCTGCGACTTCTCCATGTTCCGCGTATATGCCGGCAAGGACAACATGCCCGCCGAATACAGTGAGGACAATATTCCCATGAAGCCCGCCAAGAGCCTTAAGGTATCCCTGAAGGGCGTCAAGGAAGGGGACTACACCATGATTATGGGTTATCCCGGCCGTACCCAGCGCTACCAGACCGCCGCCCAGCTTGAAAACATGATTGAGACCAACCGCATCCGCATAGACGCCCGTACAGTGCGCCAGGACATCATGTGGGAGGCCATGTGCGCAGACCCTTCGGTCCAGCTCAAGTACGCCGACAAATACGCCGGCAGCGCCAATGGCTGGAAGAAGTGGCAGGGAGAGGAACTGGCTTTCCAGAACCTCAACATAATCGGCCGTGAAGAGGAAAAAGAGGCCGCCCTCAAGGCCTGGATTGAGGCCGATCCTTCCCGCAAGGAAAAATACGGTACCCCCATCAAGGACATTGCCGATTACGTAGAGGACAATGCCGCCGACAACCGCGCCATCACCCTTCTCACGGAGGCTCCGCTGCGCATTGAGCTTATCGGCCTTGCTGCAAGCACCTTCCGTCTGTTCTCCAATGGAATGCCTGCCGGCATAGACACCCTGGCTGCCATCAAGCAGGCCGTTGAGGTAGTCAAGGACCAGTACCGGGACTATGTGGAGCCCCTGGACCGCAAGGAAGCCGTTGCGCTTCTGGAATTCTACAGGAAAAACGCCCAGCCGGAAGACTATCTTCAGGGCCTTGGCGGCTCCGATTTCGCTGCGCTGGACATTCCCGCCTATGTGAACAACCTCTTCGACAATAGCATCTACACCTCCTACGACAAGCTGAGCGCTTCGGCAACCAGCCTTGAGGCCCTTGTAAGCGACCCCGCCGTAGAGCTTTACAACAGCGCCGTCACCGTTCTCATGAAATACTACCAGAAGATGTTCATGGGCGGAAACTCCAAATACGACGCCGCCCGCAAGCACTTTGCCGCCGCCCTCATGGAGTGGGGAAAGGGCAAGGCCATGTACCCGGACGCCAACTCCACCATGCGCCTCACCTACGGCCACGTGCTCCCTTACAGCCCCAAGGACGCCCTTAAGTACGAATACTACACCACCGCCCAGGGCCTCCTGGAGAAGGAAGACCCCTCCAACCCTGAATTCATCCTTCCCGCCGGCATCAAGTCCCTCCTCCTTGCAAAGGATTATGGCCGCTGGGCCGAAAAAGACGGCACCCTCCGCACCTGCTTCCTCACCAACAACGACATCACCGGCGGCAACTCCGGTTCACCGGTGCTTGATGCAAAAGGCAACCTGATAGGCCTTGCATTTGACGGAAACTGGGAGAGCATGAGCTCCGACGTCATGTTCGAGCCCGCCCTCCAGAGGTGCATCTGCGTGGACATCCGCTATGTCCTGTGGCTTGTTGAAAAATACGGCAAGGCCACCAATATCATTAACGAAATAACTTACGCCAAATAACTTATGAAAAAACTGTTTACACTCATATTGGCAGGTGCCGTATGCCTTGGCGCCTATGCACAGGAATCCCGCATCCTTGAAGACTGGGAAGAGAAAATAGAAGAGCAGGAAAACGAATTCCTCTCATCTTTCTCCTATCTTAATTTCACCTACAACCACAACCTCAACGCCCCCGAAGGCTACAACGCCAGCGGCTGGGGCATTGAATGGTCCATGCTTCACCTTGGATTCAACCCCTGGAGAAACGGCCGTTTCACCCTTGGCCTTTTTGACATGGCTTTTGACTTCAACTACCTGCAGAAAGGATACTGCTTTGCCCGCGGCATGGAAAACGACATCGTTGCCCAGAATGTAGTTGTCCCCGCCGGAACAGCCAGCCGCGCCACCAGGTTCGCATACAAGTTCCCTCTTGGGTACATCCAGAGATTCGGCTCCTCAAAGGGCTCTGCCGCCTTCCTGGTGTCTCCCGGTATTGGTTGGGACAAGTATTACAACGACATTACGAACAATAATATCAAGGAATACCAGCGTTATCTCATCAAGGGCGGCGCCTACTTCCGCCTCGACCTCCAGGTCATGGTATGGTTCAAGAATATGGGTATTACCGGCCGATATTCCTTCCCCAAGGACTTCAAGGGCCCCGGAGTCATCTCTGCCGGTCTCTCCTTCCGCCTGTAGTGCAGCCGGGTAGTGCTGAAAAATATTGTATTTGCGTGAAAAATCATTATATTTGCAGGCTACCTCAGAAAAACGCAAAAACATAATACACAACAATGAAAGCTTACACTACTAAAAACATCCGCAACATCGTCCTGATTGGCGCACCCCGCAGCGGTAAAACCACCCTCTCCGAGGCCATGCTTTTTGAAGGCAAGGTTATTGACCGCCGCGGTTCCGTAGAAGAAAAGAACACCGTATCGGACAACACCGAATTCGAGCAGACCAACCAGAAGTCCATCAACGCCACCCCCCTGTACGCAGAGTTCGGCGGCTGCAAGATCAACTTCATTGACGCTCCCGGTTCAGATGATTTCTCCGGCGGCGCACTTTCCGCATTCAAGGTGGTTGACGCTGCAATCATGGTCATGAACGGCGCAGCCGGAATCGAGGTCGGTACCACCCTCTTCGCCCGCTACGCAGACCAGTATGGCGTTCCCATGATCATCGCCGTCAACCAGCTGGACCACGACAAAGCAAACTGGGAAGGCGTCCGTAACGCCATCGCAGAGGAATTCGGCAAAAAGGCCGCCATCTGCCAGTTCCCCGTTGCTCCCGGCGTTGGCCTGGAGGGCTTTGTGGATGTGATAACCATGAAGTTCTACGACAGGAAGGGCGCAGAGCTTGACATACCTGCCGCATACGCAGACGAAGCCGAAGAACTTCGCGCAGAACTCATGGAAAAGGCCGCAGAAGGCTCCGACGAACTCATGGAGAAGTTCTTCGAGACCATGGAACTCACCACGGATGAAATCCGCGAAGGCCTCCGTCTTGGCCTCCAGAAGGGTGAAACCATCCCCGTATTCTGCACCGCAGCAAAGGAGAACATCGGCACCAAGCGCCTGATGGAATTCATCGTGAACGTTGTTCCTTCACCGGAAGGCAAGGAAGAGCCCACAGTTGACGGCGGCACCCTCAAATGCGACCCCGCAGGCCCCGTTGCCCTGTTCATCTTCAAGACCAGCGTAGAGCAGCACCTCGGTGAGGTTTCCTACTTCAAGGTAATGAGCGGTACCCTCAATGAGGGCGCAGACCTCGTGAACCCCGAAACCGGCAACAGTGAGCGCCTCAGCGCCATCTACGCCGTAGCAGGTGCCAAGAAGGAAAAGGTCTCATCCATCGCCGCCGGCGACATCGGCTGCGTCATGAAGCTCAAGGCCGGAAAAACCGACGTTACCCTTGCACAGAGCGGTGTAGAGGCCATCAAGCACATGGTGTTCCCTGATGCTAAGTACCGCTGCGCAGTGAAGGCCGTTGACAAAAACGACGAAGCCAAGGTTGGCGACGCCCTCAACAAGATTGCCGCACAGGATCCCACCATCAACGTGGAATACTCCAAGGAACTCCGCCAGACCATCCTCTCCGGCATGGGCGAGCAACACATCAACTACGTCAAGTGGCGCCTCACCAACGAGTTCAAGCAGAACGTCGAATTCTACGCACCCAAGGTTCCTTACCGTGAGACCATCACCAAGATCGCAACCGCCCAGTACCGTCACAAGAAGCAGTCCGGCGGCGCCGGTCAGTTCGGTGAGGTGCACCTCCTGGTATGCCCTTACGTAGAGGGTCAGGAAGCTCCCAAGAACTTCAAGATAGACGGCAAGGACGTTGTGTTCAACTTCAAGAGCCAGGATATCACAGACCTCGAATGGGGTGGAAAGCTTGAGTTCTACAACTGCGTGGTTGGTGGTTCCATCGACCTCTCCTTCATGCCCGCAATCCTCAAGGGTATCAAGAGCAAGATGGAGGAAGGCCCTCTTACCGGTTCCTACGCCCGCGACATCCGCGTGTATGTATATGATGGTAAGATGCACCCCGTAGACTCCAAGGAAATCGCCTTCATCATCGCCGGCCGTAACGCCTTCAAGGAGGCCTTCCGCAATGCAGGTCCCAAGATCCTTGAGCCTATCTACAATGTAGACATCATCACTCCTAATGAGTATGTAGGCCCTTGCATGAGTGACCTCAACACCCGTCGCGGCATGATTATGAACCAGGATATGGACAAGGGCTTCACCGTGCTTCATGCCCGCGTGCCGCTCGCAGAGCTCTATCGCTACTCCACCATCCTCAGCTCCCTCACCGGCGGTTCCGCAACCTTCTCCATGAAGTTCGCAGAATATGTCCAGGTGCCCGCAGACGTCCAGACCAAACTTCTGGCCGAATACGCTGCCCAGGAGCAGGAAGAGGACTAACCCTGCGTGGGGTCAAATTGCTGATACTCAGCTTGTTATTGAAAAACGTCTACCTGAAATCGGGTAGACGTTTTTGCATAATAGCCTGTCTATGAGCGCATTACGCCCACGCGTAACCCCCGCCCTCAAAAAAAATTAAAATATCGCTTGCGATATAAAATAATTGTGGTATATTTGCATCGTGAACGATATAATGATGATCAAAAAATTAATCCTGGCGGGCATCTTAGGGATACTGTCCCTGTCGGCCTCCTGCAAACAAGACAAAGACATGGCAAAGATTACAGACTTCAAAGCCCTCAATAACAAGGGCGTGGAGGTAGACTTCAAAGAGTACGAAGGCAAGGTCCTTCTCATTGTCAACACTGCATCCAAGTGCGGTTTCACCCCTCAGTACGACGGCCTGGAGGCTCTTTACCAGAAGTACAAGGACAAAGGGCTTGTTGTCATCGGCTTCCCCTGCGACCAGTTTGCAGGCCAGGAGCCCGGCTCGAATGAGCAAATAGAGGAGTTCTGCCGCCTCAACCACGGCGTAACCTTCCCCCTCATGGCAAAAGGCGACGTAAACGGTGAAAACGCCCATCCCATCTTCGAGTTCCTCAAGGCCCAGGCCCCCAAGGAAGAGTACAAGGGTCTCAAGGCAAAAGCCACCCAGACCATGCTCAAGGGCATCAGCAAGAGCTACAAGAAGGAGAGCGACATCCTCTGGAACTTCACCAAGTTCCTGGTAGCTAAGGACGGTGTCACCGTAAAGCGTTTCGCTCCCGTGGCCGAACCTAAGGACTTTGAAAAGGATATAGAAGCATTTCTTTAATGGATCCCGCACTTAAACTGGAGAACCAGCTCTGCTTCCGTCTTTACACGGCATCCAGGCTCATAACTCAGGCCTATCATCCGCTTCTGAGCAAGATAGGCCTGACATATCCCCAGTATCTGGTGATGATGGTTCTCTGGGAAAACGACGGCCAGAAGGTCAACGACATTGCAAAGCGCCTCTACCTTGAAACCAACACCGTTACTCCGCTCCTCAAAAGGATGGAGGCCGAAGGTTTCGTGAAGCGCTCAAGGGGTGCCGAAGACGGCCGTCAGGTGATAGTGTCCCTTACCCCCAAAGGCCGAAAACTGGAGCAGGAGGCCGGCTGCATCCCCTATAAAATGGGAGGAGCCGTCGCCTGCCGCTCAATTACGCAGGAAACGGCCCCAGGCCTTTTTGCAACTCTGGACGACCTCATCGGCCACCTGAGCAAGCTCTAAAGAGCGCTCATGGCTTCCCGGAGCTTTTCCTTGATTTCCTCTAGGTTCATGCGCGGGGCGTTGTCGGAGTTATATTCCTCCACAGGAGCGTCGGTGTGGTCTTTCACCGCCGGAATCCGGAAGAAGCCGCCCATGTCCTGAGCCTTTACGCCCTCCTCCTTTGTGAGGAGGGTTTCGTATAATTTCTCGCCGGGGCGTGCGCCAATCACCGTGACGCCGCTTCCGCCTTCTAGTTCGCAGAGCCCCTGCGCCTGAAGGCCGATGGTACATGCCGGAGACTTCTGAACCAGGATGTCTCCGGTTTTTCCGTTCTCAAAGGCGTAGATCACAAGGTCTATGGCTTCCTCAATTGTCATGATGAAGCGGGTCATGTCCGGATTGGTCACGGAAACCGGTTTTCCTTCGGCCACCTGGCGCTTCCAAAGAGGCACAACGGAGCCCTGGGAGCACAGTACGTTCCCAAAGCGGGTGCACATGATGCGCGTGCCTTTTCCAGAAAGCGAAACGGCAATTTTTTCGCCTATTGCCTTGGTGTTTCCCATTACGTTCACGGGGTACGCGGCCTTGTCCGTTGACAGGTAGACGGCGGCCTCAACTCCGGCCGCCACGGCCTCCTCAAAGAGGACGGTTGTGCCAAGAATATTGGTTTCCACGGCCCCTACGGGGTCTTTTTCGCAGCCGGGAATATCCTTCATGGCCGCGGCGTGGAAGAGGTAATGCGCCCCTTTTACGGCCTCCCGGCAAAGTTCCCGGGAAGTGATGCTTCCGGCAAAGAAGCGGAGCCTTGAATCCCCGTGATAGAGGTCCCTCAGGCGGGCCTGCTTGCAGGCGTCGCGGGAAAGGATCCTTACCTCCGAGGCGCCCTCGGAGAGCATGCGTTTAAGTGCGGCCGACCCGAAACTTCCGGTTCCGCCGGTGATCAGAACTGTTTTTCCTTTAAAAATAGACACGGTGTCAGTATTCAAATTTGTTGAACCAATATGCCCTGTATGATATTCCCTCGCGGCTGATTACCCTTAAGATGTTGCCCTGCAAGTCCGTGAACACGACTTTGCGGGAATCGGTGCTGCTGAGCATCATTATTCCCTCGTTCTCAAGGAACTGGGCGTTGCTGCGGTCGCGGGAACTGTATTCCTCCGGAAGGGAGATGTTCAACTCATACACGGCAGTTTTTGCCACGGGATCCACGCGGAAAATGACAGCGCTTGAACGCTTGATGTCACGCCCGTTGGAATAGCACAGGATACGGTCCGGGGCCAGCGGAGTGGCGGCATGGAGGCCTCCCGTGGGGAACTCTCCGTCCAGGGTTACATCTCCGTTTACGCCCACCCTGTATACTACGTCCCCGGTTTTCCCGTCAATCTTCCAGAGCTCGCTGAGCGCATTGAAAGTCATGTAGTAGTCTCCTTCGGAATCCAGTGCCACGGAATTGGCATGTACAAGGTCCGTAAGGCGTTTTTCGGCCTTGAGATACGGGGCAGAAAGATCTCCAAGCGCGGCAAAGCAGTCCCACTGCCGAATGACTTCGCGCTCCGGGCTCATTACGGTAAATCCGTCGCCCCATACCGTCCCTATGGGATAGTCTTTCAGTACGTTGTTCACAAACATGAGGTTGCCGTCTTCAAGGATCTTTATCTCATGGTGAGGATACTCTATGTTGCCTTTTCCGGACGTCCAGTAGAGGATGCGGTTGCCGTCAAGGTCCGTGACTACGGTATGCGCGCACAGTCTCTGGATGTCCTGGTCCTGAAAGCCTGTGAGGACGGCGATGCGGTTTGCCTGGGGGTTGCACCAGCCCACGCGGATTTCTTCCCCGAAGGCTTCGTACCAGACAACCTTTCCGTCTATGTCACAGAATGTCACGTATCCGGACGGAGAGGCCTCCCACTGCATCAGGTAGCCGTCCAGGCCGGTATTTCCGTCTTTCTCTACAGTATAAGCAGGGCAGTCGGCGGGAAGGGAGCCTGTCCTGAAGGTCATGGGCTTTGATTCGGCCGCGGCGTTCCCTTCCGGGACCACCACAAACTCATATTCCGTATTGGGATACAGGAATTTGAGCACCACGCTTTCCCTGCCGCCATCAGTGTGGCGGAAGGCTGTTTTCTGCGCTGCGCTACGGCCTTTGGCGGTTTCCCAGTACAGGACGCTCCAGTTGCACGGCGTGGTGAAATCTACATTGACGGTAAAGCGGAGGGCGTTTTCCGTCGGGGCTATGCTTACAGATGCGGCGAAGTCCGCGAACCCTTCCGGGCTCACGGACCTGCCGCACGAAGCGAGGGCAATAAACGCTGTTAACGCAAGTATTTTAATTTTCATAAATTACCTGTACGGACTTCACCCAGAAGCAGTTGACTTCGTCGTTGGTGGTCTTCCACTTGATTTCCAGAAGGCCTCCCACGGGATCCGGAGCGGTGAATGTGTAAGGAGTCATGTCGTTCACAAGGGGATAGGTGGTGCCAATCTTGGCGCCTCCAATGTAAACTTCAAGTTCGGCGGCGCTCTTGTCTTCTCCTTCCTCGGGAGCGAAGCGGGCCGTGCTCACGGTTACGGAAGAAATCTTCTTGTCCGTGAAGCTTTCCGTCCACATGCGTGCGCTCTTGGCTGTTTCGGCAGCGGCGTTGGCTCCCCATGCGCGCCCGATCATAAGTCCGGCGTTGGGATTCATGTAGAAGAAAGGCATTGCGGCTTCTACCTCCACATACCAGGTTGTGCCCTGGTCTTCCATGGGCCTCACTTCTTCGGCACCTTCATCGGTTACGCCGAAGTCTCCGTTCTTGAAGCTGTGCACATAGGTCTCCTTGCCCTTGGGCTGGAGGAAGATGCCAAGCACTGAAGGGCCTTCTTCGCCCTGGTAAGGATATTCAAGAACCATTTCGGATTCGCTGATGCTTACAACTGAATACTTTCCGCCGATGCCGCTATTGTCGGCGATCATGAGCGGGAAGGCGTTTCCGCCAAACTGCACGTAAGTCACGTCACCTTCCTTTACTATCTCCCAGCTTTCCTTTCCGGTCATCTCCACTTTCTGGGCCTCGTAGGTGGTGTTGTTGTAGGTGTCGGAAGCCTCTCCAAGGTCCATCACAACGCTGCCGTCGCTCTTGAAGGTGATGAAGTCTCCAACAACGGAGGCGGGGTTCTCTAATCCGCGCTCGATGTTTACCCAAGGATAGTTGCCGGGAGTGCCGTCAGCACCGCGGGAACCGTACTTGAGCAGCAGCCAGGTGCCAAGGAAAGCCTTTTCTTCGGCACTCATTGCGCGGGCGAGGTTGGGAAGCTCATAAACGCCGCCGGCGACAAGGGTGGTGGCATCGGCCGAAACTTCCATCTCGTCATTGCCTACGGTGTAGGTGAGGGTGAGTTTTCCAACCTTTCCGGGGATTGCGTTCACGTAGTATGTGGCGCCGGCCTTGAAAGTGCCCTCAAAGGCCGAAACCTTGATTTCCGATGACGTTGTGCCTGCACTGAGGACGGGTTTTCCGCCGCAGTCGATGCTCACGGTGCCTGAAAGGGCGCCTTCGGCAGTCTTGATTTTAACGGAATTCACGCCCACGGCGTCCTCGTCAAGGGAGAAGCAGAGAACGGCCGAAACAGGGCTGAAGGCAAGGTTGTCGCCGTCGCTCTTAGCGGCCGAAAGCACCTGGATGTCGGCGCCGCCGGCACTTGCGGTCTGCTCGGTGGCAATCTTTGTCTGGACAATGCTGCCGCTCAGGGTTGCCGAAGCGTCATAGGGGAAAATGGCGTAGTAGGTGTCGGCTGCCACAGCGCTGCCAAGGAGTTCGGCGGAGGCACCGCTGCCCTGTGCGCGGAACATCTTGTTGCCGGCGCCGTCAAAGACGCTCACCTTGTCGGCCTTGGTCCATGAGAGGGCAAGTCCGTTCTCAACGGTAACCTTGGTAAGGGTGGGCAGGGAGGCCTGGAAGGTCTTTTCGCCTGAAGTGGCGGGGGTGTTGTCATTTCCGCCGCTGTTTTCCTGTTTCTGGCATGCTGCGGCAATGGTGAGGGCTGCGGCAAGCCAAAGTAATGTGCGTTTCATCTGTGAGTTATTGGTTAATGGTTTATTGCTCGGGTGTTTCTACGGTGACCCAGTCAAACTTGGCCGTGTGGTCCCTGGTGGGCATGTGGTCTCCAAGGAAGGTAAGGTTCTCTACGCTGCAGGCAACCAGGAAGTTGGAATACTTGTCCGGGCCGAAGTTCAGCGGAAGCGTTTTCACGGTTTCCCCGTCTATCACCCAGGTTGCCTTGTAGTAGTTGTTGGAGTCTACATCCATCTTTATTGCACATTCATGCCAGCCGGGCTTGATGGGCACATAGGTGGAGTTATGGGGGTTCTGCTGGTTGGTAAGGCAGGCCACAAGCTCGTCTTCGGCCGCACCACAACTTTCACGTGCATAGGCCTTTCCGTAGCCAATCTCAAAGTCAAGCTCGTGTTCGTCGTTCTGGTAAATGAACGCTCCTACGCTAACCTGGGCCTGTTTTTCAATCTCGGGAACATACAGCCTCCAGGTGTATACGCCCTCTCCAAAGCGGTCATTGCTCTGGAGCTTGTTGCGGTCCATGGTATTGCCCTTGGTGGTAATTGAGAGCATGCCGCCGCTTACAGAGAAGCATGGCGCACCCTGTTCAGGGTTGTGCGTGTAATAATACCAGCCGTCAATGGAGTCAAAATCCCAGCGTGTTACCTTGGGCCCGGGCGTGGGCGGAGTAACCGGTGTTACAGGGTCGTCATCCACTACGTCCGGCCCGGTAAACGGCTCCCATGTCCTGGCATCTTTCAATGAGGGGTTAAGGGTAACCTCGCGGTAAGGGACGGGCATGTAGCGGCGGATGTCGTCGTCGGTGAGGGTTGCAACATCCGGGTATGCAGCCCATGCCGGATCATAGTAGCCGGCTTCCTGGCCTTCGTTGGAGGCCTTGTAGGCATAACGCTGCTTTATGGTATTGATGTACTTTGTCATGCGGTCTTTCCAGAGGCCCATCCTTATGAGGTCCGGGCGGCGCAGGCACTCCATGTTAAGCTCAAACAGGCGTTCGTCGCAGATTGCGCTGCGGAGCTTTTCCCGTGTGCCGTAATTGGCCAGTTTGAGCCCGTGGGCGCTGTCCTGGAAGGCGCGGTCGCGCACCCTGTTTATGAGGTCTATGGCCTCCTGGGTGGGGCCGTTAAGTTCGTTTAGGATTTCGGCCTTGCAAAGGATCATGTCCGAAAGGCGCATGAGAGGGAGGTTGTTGGGGGTGTCGTAGATGTACTTCCAGGTGTTGAGGAACTTGTACTTCTGGGTGTATGTTTCGGCAAGCTCGTTCATGAGCACGTAGGTTTTGCCGTTAACAGTGTGGTTCTTGTTCACCGCGCCGGTTTCGGCAATGTTGGAAGGGGCCCTGTAATAGGTTTCGTCCGGGGAGTAAACGTCCTCATACTCAGTTACCTGCAGTACGGTAAGACGCTGGTCTGCGGGGTCAAACTTCCAGGTCATTTCCAGAGGCTGGTACATGTTGCCCCAGCCCATGTCGTAGTTCCATCCGGTAAACTGGAGGCCGAGGTCCCAAGAGCCTGAAGGGAGGTCGTTGCCGCTGGCCCTGATTGCAAAGATTAGCTCGTTGTTGTAGATGCCGGCCTCGGTGGTGGGGTCGAAGACGTCCCAGACGGTGGGCTGCAGGGAATACACGCTGCCTTCCAGGGCAAGCACCTTGTTAACCTCGTTGAGGGCGTCTTTCCAAAGGCCGGAAGCATCCTCGCCATTTTGGCGTGCGCGGCCTGCCTGACGCATGTAGAGGCGCGCCAGATACCCGTGGGCGGCGCCGTAGGTGGGACGTCCTGCGTCCTTGTTTGAGGCATAGGACCGGGGAAGGTAGTCGCAGGCGTTGAAAAGGTCGTTCTCAATGACGGTCTCTATCTTTGCAAGGGGCGCATAGGGCTCCCTTGCGGTAGGGTCTATTTTGCTGGAGGTGACAAGCGGCACCTGGAAGAATACGTCCGTGAGGTTGTAGTAGGCAAACGCCCTCATGAAATAGGCCTCTCCAAGGAGCTGCTCCTTTGTTACGCCGCCGGCAAACAGGTTGTCGGCCATTTCCGGCACCTGGTCTATCACGATGTTGGCGCGGGTGACAATCTCAAAAAAGCCATTCCAGGCCACCAGGATACGGTTGTCGTTGTAAATGGCAACATCGTTCATGGACTCGAAGTAACTGTCTCTTTTGTATCCGCCGTCCGTAGAGATGTCGTTGATGTAGAACATTGGCTCCCTGTAGGTGAGGTGGAGGGAGGAGTAGAGGCTGTTCACCGCCGCCTGGGCATTTTCGGCGGTGGTAAAGGCGTTTTCATCCGTAAGGTTGGAGTACACAACCTCCTTGAGCTGTTTCTCACATGAAACGGAGGCGAGGAGCACAAGAGAAATGTATATGAGTTTTTTCATGGCTGCTTTCTTTTAGAAGGTTACTTTCACACCTACGTTAACTTGCCTGTAAGCCGGATAGGTGTTGAAATCCAGGCCCTGCGTGACGGCGCTGGCGCCGTTGGTGGAAACTTCAGGGTCAAAGCCGCTGTACTTTGTAAGGGTAAGGAGGCGGTTTGCGCCCACAAACACGCGAGCGCCCTTTATGAAGGTCACGCCCCAGTCTTTGAGCGGAAGGGTGTAACCCACTTCAATATTACTGAGGCGCAGGTAGCTGGCGTCCTCCACGTAGTAGGAGTTGACAAATGAACCGTACTGGGGACCGCCCTCACGCTGCCATGTTCCGGCAATTATCCTTGTAGAGGGGTTGGTCTTGGTCCATCTGTCGGCGCATTCCTTGAGGCGGTTGTTGTCCTGCAGCAGGACGCGGGAAATGTTTAGCATCGAGCCGCCAATTGCGGCGTCGAAGAAGATTGTGAAGTCAAAGTTCTTCCAGCGGAGGGTGTTTCCCCATCCAAGCACAAAGTCGGGCTCTCCGTGTCCAAGGGAGTGGCGGTCTTCGTCTGTGATGACGCCGTCGTTGTTGAGGTCCACGAATTTAGGCTCGCCTTCCGTGGACTTGGGCTGAGGGGCGTAAGTTTCACCGGTTTGGATAATTCCGTCCCACTCATAGCCGAAGATTGTGGAGAGGGGCTCCCCTTCCTTCACCATGGCGTACTGAACGAGGTCGTAGCTGCCGTGAGGGCGCACCGTATAATAGGTAGGAGTCTCTATTGAAATCACGGTATTTCGGTTGTGGGCCATGTTGAGGGTGGTCTGCCAGGAGAAGTCACGGGTGTCAAATACGTGGTATTTCGCAAACAGCTCAACGCCGCGGTTGCGGATGGCGCCGTTGTTGCCCTTCTGGGTCTGGAGGCCCACCGTGCTCATGGAAATGTTGACATCCGAGAGGAGGTCCGTTGTAACCTTGTCGTACCAGTCGAAGTTGATTTCCAGTTTGCCCTCAAGCAGGGCGGCATCCAGGCCGAAGTCCAGCTGGGAGGTGGTTTCCCAGTGCAGCAGGGCGTTTCCGGCGTTGTTGGGGTGCATGCCCTTCACAATGCTGTTGCCGCCAAGGTAGATGTCCTGGAAGGCGTATGTGCGCAGGGACTTGTATGTGCCGATTCCGTCGTTACCGGTGCGGCCGTAACTGGCGCGCAGCTTGATGGAGTTGAAAAGGGGCTTTGTGAACTCCATGAAGGGTTCGTCGCCAATCTGCCATGCAAAGGAACCGGCGGGGAAAACGCCCCATTTGCTGCCTTCGCCGAAGTTGGAGGCGCCGTCAAAACGCACGCTGGCGTTGAAGATGTACTTGTCAAGGAGCACATATTCGGCCCTGCCGAAGAAGGAGATGTTGGTCTTTTCCGTCTTTGCCGTGGCAATCCATTCCTTGACATTGGCGGCTCCCATATTGTTATATGAGAAAACGTCCGTCGTGAAGTCGTGTGCCCCCATTCCGGAATAGTTGTACACGTTGTTTATCCAGCTGGCACCGCCTATCACCTTTACGTCGTGGGCCGTGCCGAACTTCTTGTGGAAGGTGAGGATGCCCTCAAGCTGCTGGTAGTGAACGTCTTCCTGCTCTACGCTTGCCTGTCCGTTGTAGGAGGCCCCCACGGAGGTGTTGCGGTCGAAGTAACTCTGGTACTTGTCGTTTTCACGGCTTGTGGAGTACTGCACGCGGGCCTTCAGGAAGGGGAAGGGGTCTACTTCGGCATACAGCGTAACGTAGTTGTTGTTTACGTTTATGTTGTAGTCCTGGTACATGGTTTCATAGTAAACCTTTTCCACGCGGGCGTCTCGGCCGAACACGTCCTTGCCCTCTATGGTGTTGAGGGGATTTGCAAGGAACATCCAGTAGATGACGTTGGAGGTGGAGCTATCCGTACCGGTGCTGAAGTAGGTGCGCTTTGTGGCGGCCAGATAGGCGTTTATGCCCAGCCTGAGCCAGTTAGTAGGGGTGAAATCCGCGTTTATACGGGCGCTGGTGCGGCCGAAGTCGGAGTTCATCACAAGACCTTTGTCAGTGGTGTTCACAAAGCTTGCGGCGGCCCTAACCTTGTCGTTGCCGCCCTGAACGTTCACGGCGTGGGTCTGTGTAAGGGCGGTACGGGTCATCTGCTTGATCCAGTCCGTGCCCGCGCCCTTGAAGGCCTGTTGTTCCTCTGTATACGGAGGATCACCGGCGCTGCCGTTTTGCCGCCATACATCCATGTCGAAGTTGATTTTGTCTTCGGCATTCATAAGTTTCCAGGGATTCCTCAGGATCTTTGCCGAAAGATTATAGGAATAATCCACGGAGAAGCGCCCTGCGGCACCCTGCTTTGTGGTGATGAGGATGACTCCGTTGGCGCCGCGCGCTCCGTAAATTGCCGTTGCGGCGGCGTCCTTGAGGATTTCTATGCTCTCAATGTCCTCCGGACTCACCTGGTTGCCCACGTTGCTCTGGATTCCGTCCACTACATATAAGGGGTCATTGCTGGCCGAAATGGATGACGAACCTCTCACGCGGATGTTGATGCCGCCGCCGGGCTCGAAGGAAGTCTGCCTCACCGCAACACCGGCTGCACGGCCTCTCAAGAGGTCTGCTGTGTTGGTGATGACGCCGGCCTTCACTTCGTCGGCCTTGATGGAGGAGACGCTTCCGGCAAGGTCACGCTTGCGGGTTACGCCGTAACCTACCACCACAACGTCTTCCAGGATTTCGGCGTCTGTCTGCATGTGCACCGCCACGGAAGGGCCGGTGACGGTAACGGTTTCCGTCACCATTCCAAGGCAGGAAACCTCAAGGGTCTGGCCCTTGGATGCCTTGATTTCAAAAAGTCCGTTGTTGTCGGATGTCACGCCCGTGGTTGTACCCTGAATAAGGATGAAAGCTCCGGCCACGGGAGCACCGTTTTCGTCCTGGACAACGCCTTTTACGGTTTGCTGGGCGTATGCCGAAAAAGACACCGCCATGGCAGCAAAAAACAGAGTCAGTTTGTAAATTATACTATGCATAAAGCAGGCTTGGTTATCGTCTTTTACAAAGATGCACAATAATTGCCAAAATTGGAGACAAATTCTGCCGAAAAAACTCACATATCGTCCAAATATCAATGCACGGGGTACTCGCCATACACGTTTTGGGACAAAAATGAGCACGCTCAGAACCATTTGGTACTGAGCGTGCACGTTTTACTGTGTTTTTGCTACCGGCGAGTACCGGTGAGGACGCAAACTACAGGTTTTCGGCCTCTTCTACGGCCTTGAAATAGCGGTAGCTTGAAACCTTAACCTCAGAGATGGAACTTTCGTCGCAGACGATGGTTCCGGCGGGGTGGTTCTGCAGGCCGCTGAGGGTGCAGTAGTGGCTCATGGGGCCTTCTACGGCGTCCTTGATGGCGCGTGCCTTCTTGGGGCCGAAAGCCAGGATCACAACCTCCTTGGAGCTGAGCACGGTGGCTACGCCCACGGTGAGTGCCTGCTTGGGAACCTTGTTGAAGTCTCCGTCGAAGAAGCGTGCGTTTACCTCACGGGTGTCCTGGGTGAGGGTTACAACGCGGGTGCGGCTGGAAAGAGAGGAGAAGGGCTCGTTGAAGGCAATGTGGCCGTCTTCGCCAACGCCTCCCAGGAAGAGGTCGAAGCCGCCTGCATCCACAATGGCTTTCTCATAGGCTGCGCATTCGGCCTCAATGTCCTTGGCGTTGCCGTTGAGGATATGGATGTTCTCCGGTTTTTCGTCAATGTGGTCGAACAGGTACTTGTGCATGAAGCTGTGGTAGCTCTCGGGGTGCTCTACGGGGAGTCCCACGTATTCGTCCATATTGAAGGAGATAACGTTCTTGAAGCTGAGCTCACCGGCCTTTACCATGCGGATGAGTTCGGCGTAAGTCTCAATAGGGGTGGAGCCTGTGCAAAGGCCAATTACGAAGGGCTTGTCGGAGACAGCGGCCTTTTCCTTGATGCGACGGGCAATGTAGTGAGCTGCCCACAAAGAACCCTCGGCGGAGTTCTGTCTGATAATAACTTTCATACTTTTAGAGTTTTAAGTAAAAAATTAATCCGGAATTCCATACAACGGCGGCAGGAATTCCGGAATGCAAAGTTATTAATTTTTTGAATACATTAGCACAATTTCAGGAAAACTTCAATTGCCTGATATTCGGCCATTCCAAGCTTGTCGTAAAGCATGGCGGTGTTCTGGGTGCGTTCTTCGGCCCTCTGCCAGAATTCGCGGGGATCTTCTCCGGGGAACGGGACAATATCCTTCTGGGAAAGGTGGCGGAAGATGGCGTGACGCTTCTTCACAACTTCATCAGGGCTTAGCGGAACTGCCATGTCCACGCGGCCAAGCTCCCACTCCATCCATGCGCCGCGGTACAGCCAGATGTGGGTTTCGGAGAGCCACTCATTGCCTTCGGCCTTGAGCTGCTCCACCGCCTCCAGGGCGGCCTCTGTGCACACACGGTGGGTTCCGTGAGGGTCTGCGAGGTCTCCGGCCATGAAGATCATGTGAGGCTTGAGGTCACTGATGAGCTTCTTGATGATGTCAACGTCGGCCTGGGAACGGGGGTTCTTCTTGATGCCGCCGCTCTCGTAGAACGGGAGGTTGAGGAAGTGGACGTTTGTATTGTCATTCAGGCCGAAGGAGCGCACTGCTCCGCGGGCTTCGGAGCGCCTGATGGCACCCTTCATCTCAAGGAGGGCGCGGGGCTCGGGCTCACCGGGAACCTTGCTGTCCACGATTGCCTTGACCTCTGCGAACTTGTCGGCAAAACCAAGCTGATATGCGCAGTCCATGTGCTGGAGCACAACGTCGTCGTGAACGGCCACGTTGCCGGAAGTCTCGTAGGCCACGTGCACGTTGTGACCCTGGGACACCAGGCGGATGAAGGTGCCGCCCATGGAGATGACGTCGTCGTCCGGGTGGGGGCTGAAGATGAGCACGGTCTTGGGGAACGGCTTTGCACTCACAGGACGGGTGGTGTCGTCTGCGTTGGGCTTTCCGCCGGGCCAGCCGGTGATGGTATGCTGGAGGTCGTTGAAGACGTCTATGTTAATCTTGTCAAACGGGCCGAACTTCTGGAGGAGTTCGTCCAAGTTGTTGTTGAGGTAGTCCTTTTCCGTGAGCTTGAGGATGGGCTTTCCGGTTACCTCGCAGAGCCATACCACGGCCTTGCGGATAAACTTGGGAGTCCAGTCGCATGGACCTACCAGCCAAGGGGCCACGCTACGGGTGAGGAGGCTGCCGGCGGTTTCGTCCACGTACAGGGAAATGTGGTCGTGGGCCTGCAGCAGGGATGCCGGGCAGTCCGTGGTCATGTTGCCTTCGGCAATGGCCTTCACCACATTGGCCTTGTCTTCGCCCCAGGCCATGAGGATAATCTTCTTGGCGCTAAGCATTGTGCTGATTCCCAGCGTGATGGCTTTGTCCGGGGTGGCGGTTATGTCGTGGTTGAAGTTCTTTGCCTGACGCTTGCGGGAGTTGTAGGAAAGGCGTACCGTGCGGGTGCGTGTTTTGATGTTGGAGCCGGCCTCGTTGAAACCAACCTGACCCTGCTCACCTACACCTATTACCAGAAGGTCCAGATTGCGGGCTATGTTGTCAAACGCCATGCAATACTCGCTGAGTTTGTCTTCAGGGACTGTTCCGTCCGGGATGTGGATGTTTTCCTTGAGGATGTCCACCTTGTCCAGAAGAGCTTCATGGATGGAGTGGTTGCGGCTCTGGAGCTCATCAGAGGAAGTGGGATAGTATTCGTCTATTGTAACTACCTCTACGTTCTTGAAGGAGATTTTACCGGCCTCATAGCGGCGTGTAAGCTCATTGTAAAGCGAAGTGGGGGTGGCGCCGGTTGTAAGACCCAGCCTGAAAAGGCCGTCCTTGTGGTTTTTGATGGCATCTTCTATGATGTCTGCAACGGCATAGGATGCCGGACGTGAATCCTGATATACCTTTGTCCAGATTTTCTCATAGGTGTGCAGGATTCCTGCCGGGAGGTTTTTCTCAATGAGACCGCCCTCATAAGGTAAAGTGAAATGTTTGCTCATATATTAAAAATTATACTCTTCTATTTCACCTCTCTCTAACTACCTTATCGGAATCACAAAGATACCGATAATTTTAATAAATCGCAATTTTTCATGTTCCGGTACTCGCCGGTAACAAAAACAGCAGAAAACGTGGGGCCGACTAAAAAGATTCTTCACTTCGTTCAGAATGACAGTCTCATGTCATTCTGAGGCAGGTGAACCTGCCGAAGAATCTACTTTTTAGTCGGCCCCTCATTTTTGCCCCCAAACGTGTATGGCGAGTACCGTTACGCCTGAAGGGTGGCGATGAATTCCTCCATGCCCTTGGTGGCAACGGCGCGGATGTGGGTGATGCGTTTGTCGTACACCGGAACGTCCGCGGGGTCTATGATGTAGATGGGGGCCGAAGCCGGGGCGTAGCGGTACAGCCCGGCGGCGGGATACACCTGCAGGGAGGTGCCCACAATGAGGAGGATATCGGCCCTGGAGACCATTTCAATGGCGGTTTCAATTGCGGGGACGGACTCCCCGAAGAACACGATGTGCGGCCTCAGCTGCTTGCCGTTGGGGGCAAGGTCTCCGAGTTTAACCTCCGAGTACCCGATGTCTATGACCTCGTCTTCCTGGAAGGTTTTGTCGTAGAGGCCCCATTCCGGCCGAACCTTGGTGAGTTCCCCGTGCAGGTGAAGGACGCGCGTGGAGCCGGCCCTTTCGTGGAGGTTGTCCACGTTCTGGGTAATCACATCTACGTTGTAATCCTTCTCCAGCCCTGCAATGGCAAGGTGGGCGGCATTGGGCTTTGCGTCCTTGAGCTGGGCGCGGCGGGCGTTGTAGAAATCCAGCACAAGGCCGGGATTCCGGAGCCAGCCGTCGTGAGAGGCAACCTCCTGGACATCATACTGTTCCCAAAGGCCGCCGGTGTCACGGAAGGTGGCAAAACCGCTTTCGGCACTTACTCCGGCGCCGGTTAAAACTACAATACGCTTTTTCATTATTTCAGTATCTTTTCAATGCGTTCAAGCTTGCCGTCTACGGGTGCGGGCTTCACGCCAAGAAGCTTGCACAGCATGGGGTAGAGGTCTGTGTTGTGGAAGGCGCTCTGCTCTCCTTCCGTGAGAGGAGCCTCATAGCCCTCCTTGAAGTCCGGGCCCACTGCGCGGAAGGCCACCATCATGTCCGTTTCCCTGGGGTCGAAGCCGTGGGTGCCCTGGTTGCGGGAAGGGGCAAAGTTGAACTGCCATCCAAGGTCCGGGCTCACAATTATGTCTCCAAGCCTGTTGGAGGTGCCGTAGTTGAGGTATTCCGGAACCTCACCGTGCTTCCAGACATTGAGGTGAGGGATGTCCTTGAGCCGGTTGTAGAGGCTGTCGGCATAACCGGGCTTGGCCCAGATGCTTGTGGGAAGCGAGCCCACAACCCTCTCTGTCCATTCCTCCGGCATCACGTCCCACCAACCCACAAAGCGGTCCGGGGAAATCTGGGTCATGCCGTGGTCTCCGGCCAGGATGAAGTTTATGCGGTCTCCGTGGGGAAGGGCCTTTAGCCGAAGGTAAAGCGAATGCATGAGGCTGTCCATTTGCTCTGCCATCTCCTTGGTTTCTGGTGAGAAGGGGCCGTACACGTGGCCCTGGTGGTCGGGCTCGTCAAAATAACCCATCACCAGCTGCGGACGTTCGGATTCCGGCAGGCTCAGGAGACGCACAATTTCGTCGCAGCGCTGGCTGAAGGTCCAGTGGGGCTTTGCGTCCCAGTGCCGGTAATATGTAGGGTACTGTCCCTTGATTGCGATGTCCGAGCCCACCCAGTACACCACGCCGCACTTCACGCCCTGCTTCTGTGCCGTCACCCAAATGGGCTCTCCAAGGTAGTAGCGGGGGTCAAAACGGGCTTCGGCATCCTTTATGGCATAGCCGTGATTGGTTTCCGGGTTCCAGAACGTGTTGTTCACAAGGCCGTGGTGGTCCGGCACCAGGCCCGTAGCCATTGTGTAGTGGTTTGGGAAGGTGCTGGAGGGGAACGACGGCTCCATCCTGGCCTTTACGCCCACCGTTGCCAGAGAGTCGAAAAACGGCATCTCATAGTAGTCTGGATAGTCCCAGCGGCTTCCGTCGAGGGATATTATGACAGTGTAATTCTTGGGTTTGCAGGCCGAAAACAGAGCCACGGCCGCAAGAAGGCTTAATACAAGAGTTTTACGCATCTTCTATTCTTTTTATCCATGCAAATTTAACCATTCTTTTTGACTTTTCCTCCCCGCCCCCTGATGGTTTTCCCTGTTCGGTGGAGGTTAAAGCGCTGAGCGACAGTTATTTATAAAAACGTTTCCCATTACTTTTAATGGGAAACGTTTGTGTAATTAGCTTAAAATGAGGCGCTTAGCCTCCACTAACCTACTTCTTGTCGCAGGCAATTCCTTTCCAAGCGAGAGCTGCAAGAGCACCGCCCACAAGAGGTGCGCAGATGAATACCCAAACGTCCTTGAGAGCCTGGCCGCCGGCGAAGATTGCAGGGCCGATAGAGCGGGCGGGGTTCACGGAAGTTCCGGTGAGGTTGATGCACACAAGGTGGATGAGGATGAGGCTGAGGCCGATTGCAAGACCTGCGAAGTTGCCTGCACCGGTCTTGGAGTCAGTTGTTCCAAGCACTACCACTACAAACAGGAAGGTAGCGATAACCTCCACAAGGCAAGCACCCCATACGCCGCCGGCATTTGCAACGCCGTTGGAACCAAGGGCTCCGGTAAGATCCTGAGCTGCAACGGTATTGGCAACAAGCAGGAGCACAGCACCGGCAAGGATACCGCCGATGATCTGGCCGCACCAGTAACCGCAGGCGTCTTTCCAGGTCATTCGGCCAGAAAGGGCAACGCCAAGGGTGATGGCGGGATTGATGTGGCAACCGCTGATGCCGCCGATGGTGTAAGCCATGGCAACAACTGCAAGACCAAAAGCGATGGCGGTTCCAACTACTCCGGCGGGAGTGGTGCAACCAAGGAACATGGCAGTGCCGCATCCCAGGAAAGTGAGCACGAATGTGCCCAGACATTCAGCAATGTACTTTTTCATTTTACTATAAGGTTTAGTGTTTTGCTTCTCAAATTTACAAAAAAAACTCCTACCCTTCAAGCGTTTTTGCAATTTTTTCTATGTTGAGGCTTCTGGCCGAAGCATCTATGATGTCCTTGTAGATGCCCCCTTTCTTGTAAACGTCGTCCGGGTCTCCGTGCTGCTCAACCCGTCCTTTCTGAAGGGCGTAAATAACGTCAGAATCAATTATTTGCGAGATGCTGTGGGAGATAATTATCACCGTTCGGCCCTTCTTGATGGCGTCTATGCTGCTTTTGATCTGCTCGGTTGCAACGGCGTCAAGGGAGGCCGTGGGCTCGTCAAGGAAAATGATGGGCGGGTTCTTGAGGAACATCCTTGCAATGGCAATTCGCTGCTGCTGGCCGCCGGAGAGGTCCGACGCCTTCCCCTGGAACTGTTTGGGCAGCGCCATTATCTGGTCATAGATATAGGACTTCTTTGCGGCGTCCACAACTTCCTCAAACGTGGCGTCCGGTTTGCCGTAGCGGATGTTCTCCTCAATGGTGCCGTCAAAGATATGGTTTTTCTGGAGCACCAGGCCGATATTCTCCCTAAGGAACTGGGTATCATACTTTTGGAGGTCTACCCCGTCCAGGGTGATGGAGCCTTTCTGCGGCACGAAGAACTTGTCCAGGAGGTTCACGATGGTGCTCTTTCCGGCCCCGGAGAGGCCCACCAAGGCGGTTATCTTGTCTGGCTCGATGACCATGTTCACGCCAAATAGCGCCTGCGTGCCGTTGGGGTAGGTGAAATCAACGTCCCGGAGCTCGAATCGGCCGGAAACTTTTGCGGGCCGATAATCCCCGCTTGGCTCAACATCGGCCTGGGAGTTCAGGATGTCGAAGAAGCCTTCGGCATAGATGAGGGCGTCGTTGACGTCGTCGAAGATGCGCTGGAGCTGGGTTATGGGGGCAATCACGTTGGAGAAGAGCATCACGTGGTACATGATTTTACCGATGCTCATTCCGGGGTACTCTATGAGCACCAGATACGCGGTGAGGATAATCACAAGCACGGTTCCAACCTGTCTCACGAAGCTCTTTAGGCCGTTGTAGTAGAAGGCCACCTTGCGTGTTTTCATCTGGTTGGCGGTCACCTGGTTTTGGATGTCAAGCTGCTTTGCGGCCTCAATCTTCTCCCTGTTGAAGGACTTGATAACGTTAATGGAATCCACTATATTCTTGATTCCCTGACTCTTGGTTTCTAGGTGGGAGCGCATTTCACGGCGCCAGCCTTTGAGGCGACGGGCCTGGCTGATGGTTATCCAGAAGTACACCGGCACAATTGCAAGGGCCACCAGGCCTACGTACACGTTGGCGGCGAACATGAGGATAAGCGCCAGCGCCGCGCTGGTGAACAGGGGGAGGAGGTCTATGAAGAAGTTCTGCACCGTGCGGGAGAGGCTGCTCACGCCCTGGTCTATACGGGCCTGGACCTTGCCGGTGGCGTTTTCATCGGCATTGAAATAAGCCATGCGGAAGGTGAGCACCTTCTCAATCACCGCCTGGGAAAGGTCCCTGGACACGAAGATTCGCATGCGCTCCCCGTAGTAGTTCTGCGCAAAGGTGATGAGTGCGCTAAGCACCTCTTTACCAAGCAGTACGGCCGAAATAATTGTGAGGATCCTGGCCGCCTGGCTCCAAGAGAAGTTTGTGCCGATAAGCGCGTTGATTGCATCCACCGTGCGGTCCAGCACAATTGCGTTCACCTGCTGCATCATGGACCCCACCAGCGTGAGGATGAGCGTTGCCAGCACCAGCAGCCTGTACGGCTTCACAAACGGCCGGATGTTCTTAAACAGTTGTAATAAGTTCATAATGAGTGCAAAGATACGCATTTTCCTCGTTTTCGGCCTTGCCAAGTGCAAAACCACCCCGTTTTTGCACCTGGCCCGGCGTTTTCGGTCCTCCCAAGTGCAAAACCACCCCGTTTTTGCACCTGGCCTGGCGTTTTCGGCCTTCCCAAGTGCAAAACCATCCCCTTTTTGCACCTGACCTGGCGTTTTCGGCCTTCCCAAGTGCAAAACCACCCCGTTTTTGCACCTGGCCCGGCGGCAGAATGGGGAAAAACACTATATTTGTGCTAAAAGACGTTAAGAAATGAGACATTTACCCCTCCTGGCCGCAATGGTTTCGGCCGCAATTCTGTTCCAGCCGAATTCCGATGCCTGCACCAACCTCATTGTGGGCAAGAAAGCGTCTGTGGACGGCAGCGTGATATGCACTTACAACTGCGACGGCTTCGGGTTTGCCGCATCGCTGGGCTTCTCCCGTCCGGGGCGCCATGAGCCGGGGGAGATGATTGCCATTCGGCAGGGCTGGGGACCGGACGCCAAGGTCAACTACATCCCGCAGGTGGAGTACACCTATGGGGTTGTTGGCCTTGTGAACGAGAAGCAGGTCTCCATCGTTGAAACCACATGGGACGGCAGGAAGGAGCTCAGGAACCCGGACGGCTGGCTTGACTACTTCACCCTCATGAACCTTACGCTGCAGCGTGCGGCTTCGGCCAGGGAGGCCATTGGTATCATGCATGAGCTTGTGCAGGAATACGGCTACAACGCCACCGGAGAATCCTTCGCCGTGTGTGACAAGGAGGAGGCGTGGTTCATGGAACTTATCGGCAAGGGCCCCGGAAGGAAGGGCGCGGTGTGGGTGGCAAGAAGGCTCCCCGACGACTGCATCACCGCCTACGCCAACGCCAGCCGGATAAGGCAGTTCCCGCAGGCCAAGAAACTCAACAAGAAACTGGGCTACAGCATTGTAGAGGGGGAGTGCATGTACTCCAACGACGTCATTTCCTTTGCCCGTGAAATGGGTTATTATGAGGGGGCCGACAAAGACTTTTCCTTCCGCGAGGCCTATGGTCCGCTTGATTTCGGCGCCATCCGTTACTGCGAGGCCAGGGTGTGGAGCTTCTTTCGGCATCACTACGATAAAGAGGTGATGGACAGCTACTTGCCCTTCCTTAACGGGGATCTCACAGAGCACGACGCCCTTCCTCTTTGGATTAAGCCTGACGCTCCCGTGAGTTACCGCGACATCCAGGAGGACATGCGTGACCACTATGAGGGCACCGCCCTTGACATGACGGCCGATGTAAGCGCAGGGCCGTGGGCGTCGCCATACAGGAACCAGCCGGTGAATTTCCAGGCTCCGGACGGGACCAAGATGTTCAGGGAGAGGCCCATCGGCTGCCAGCAAAGCGGCATGACCATGGTTTGCCGAATGCGATCCTGGCTCCCTGATGCCGTTGGCGGCGTGTGCTATTTCAACCTTGACGACGCCACCATGGTGGCCTATGTGCCCGTGTATTGCGGTATCAACCGTATCCCGGAGCCCTTCCGGAGGGAAAACAACAACATCCGGGAGTTCTCTACGGAGAGCGCCTTCTGGATGTGCAACTTCGTGGCCAATATGGTGTACCCCCGCTGGAGCGCCCTGTACCCGGATCTCAGGGAGGCGCAGGTAGAGCTCGAGGACTTCTTTGAGGCCGATGACGCCGAAGTCGTGAGCCGCGCCGCCTCGCTTACCGCCGGGGAACTCTCCGACTTCCTTTCGGCCAGGGTCATTGCCAACACGGATAAGATGATGGCCCGCTGGGACAAGCTTGCTAAGTTCTTGATTGTGAAGCACAACGACCAGATCATGCTCCCTTCCGCCGGCGGCGAACTCCTCCCCGGCCGCCACACCTCTCCCGCCTACTCCCCCGCCTTCATCAGCGCCATCAAGGCCGAAACCGGCAACCGCTACGTCCGGCCGGAGTAACTCCCCGCTCTGGCGTAATGCCGTCCCGGTGCAGGCTAACCGCTTGTCCGTGAAGCGTTTGCGCGGTTCTTTGGTATTAAATCTTTTCCCAGAGAACCCCGCAATCGCCTGTGTATGAACCACTTAACCCGCACCGCGGTTGCTGGTTTTACACAATGTTATTTTTGGATTACAGCAACATTTTCGCTACTTTTGCATCCGGAGGGCCGGCACTATGAAAGCAAGTGAATTGAAACGGCTTCTAAAACAGGCAGGAATATGAAAAAGTACAAAATCAAAGCTATAATAGAAAAGGGAAAGGACGGACGTTTTTCCGTTTATTCCGATGATCATATCGGAGACAGCTTCTTCGGCGGTTTTGGAGACAGTGTAGCTAAGGCTAAGGAGGATTTTATGGCGAGCGTAAAAGAAGCTCTCGAAGAGCAAAAAGAGGAGTCTTTGGACGCGGTTATGGTTAGCTATAGCTACGACCTTCCGTCGTTCTTCAATTTCTTCGACTTTATCAACGTGAGCCGATTTGCCGAATATGCCGGCGTCAACGAAAGCAAGATGCGAGCATACAAAAGTGGCGTTTCCTTCCCCGGCGAAAAGACAACCGCCAGAATATTCAAGGCCGTAAAAAGAATTGCCGAAGACCTCTCCGCTGCAACACTGTTGTAAGCGAGGCTGGTCGCACAAAATCCATCCTCGCCCAGAAAAAAGCGACGACCTCACACGGGGTCGTCGCTTTTAAAAAGCTTTAAACTAGACTATTCAACTGATACTGATACCGTCGGGAAGCCTTGAACGGTCTTGGGGTCACCGGATGCGTTGTCTGTTACGACTACATAATTAGAAGCCGTACAAGTAAACTTAATATCATTTGTCTTGTTCTCGTTACCTGGATTCTTAATAATCAGACCAAGTTTGAAATTTTTATTTACTTCAAACATTCCGTACCAAACGTCATCATGAATAATGGACCAATCGAAGTATGTGTCATTGCTTTTTCCGGACCCAGGCCAAGCGCCAAATAATTTGTCGTCATTATCGGTATTCCAGGCGTATACATTATACTCCCAACCATACTGCTGCCCGTTATTATCTCTAAAATAGATTTTAGTCTTAGCTTGTTCTACATTATTGATAGAACAAAAGATGTCAGAAGAGACAGATGAAACCGATGTTGAGACCCTTGTGAAATCTTCAACTCCAAAGCCACCACTTGCAGATGCATCTCCACCATTAAACAGCAGAGTTATATCTTCCCCAATCATAGATTCGTCGATGGAATATCTTGTATATGTGCCGCTGTTGTGAGTGAAAGAACCTGAAGCACTAGCCCCGGGCCAACCATTATTCTTAGTAGCGCTAAATAGGTGTAGTTTGGTGGTAACAATCCCATCCCAGGGGTTAGTTGTGCTTAAATATACATACTTGGGCACAGTCAGTTCTGCCATCCTCTTTATAGATGCACGGGCGGCCTCAATGCTGGTTTTTGCAGTGCTGTGAGTGTATAATGTCTCGTTTGCCTCGTTTTTAAAATCAACAGTAAAACCACCAGAGAAAGTGGTAACAGGAACGGGGAAGAAGAATTCAGTGGCAGTTGTACTGAAAACTCCCTCTGTGAAGTTCAATGTCACTGTGCTGTTACCAGTACCGGCAGAAATGTAGTCGTCAGTAGCATCTGTAACTGCAAAAGTTCCGGTTACGGTCTTTCCGGGAACGGTAAGGACGAGTTTGTTGGCGTCGGCCGGAACATAACTGACCTTTACGGAAAGAATGCCACCAAGGTGCTTAAGGGACAGGGCTTTGGCACCAAGGTTTACCGTGGCAATCATAGGCGGGCAGACCGTTGCATCGGCACCGATAGTGTAAGATGTCGGCAGATTTACAGAGCCAGGAGTGCCGTTATTTGCGATTGAAGCGGGATAATAAGCTACGCCACCATCCTTAACTTCTTTATCTCCCAAAGTAGCGGAAAACTTTTTTGTGGAGGATGAGTAAGTAAAGGGAACAAACGTGTTATCGGTCATTTGGACGGCAATAGCATCACCGTTTGCCCAATTTAATACTCTAGATGAGGTGTTGATACCAAGCTTTGTCTCAGGATCTTCTCCCTCAAAGAATGCTTTGAAAGATACTACGTTAGTATCCTGATTGCTAATGAAGAGCCTTGTATCCTGTTCTTTGGAGCAGCTGCAGACAATCACTGCCAATGCGGAAATAACAATGCTAATCTTTTTCATAACGTACTCCTCCTATTCCCAAGATTCAGTTGATCCCCATCCACTCAATGTTTCAATGCCGCTGGTGGGGTCTTCCGTAGCGAGCAGCGTCAAAATGCCATTAGACACGTCCAGGATGCGCTGTTCCGTGCTCAGGGCAATTACCTCAATACGAGGCTCTTGATAAGTTTTCTTCATATGATAATCTTATAGAGATTAGTCTAATGTTCGTGCTCCCTTATGTGCAAGATAAGTGAGCCAAGCTGAAAGATAGTATTTTTAACAATATAAAAGACAAATCCCCCCCGATAATTCGACGAATAGCCATCCTAAAAGGATGACTAGAGAAGAGAAATGATTTTAGATACCTACTTTATAACCCCAGTGGCCGTTAGAAGATTCCGGTTTATATGATTTGGCGGCTACCAATACATTTGTGTCAACAACAGCAGATATCACTGTTTTTTCTTTTTATGCCGATAATCCGCAATTAGTTGGTCAATCTCTTCATTTGTCCACTCGTGCTGCTCCTTGGCTGATAGTTTCTGTGCCTGAGCCAACGCATTCTGAGCAGAAGTATTCAGTGAGATTGCGAACGGAATTGCCTTCTCGCGGACTACCGTTCGGGCAAATAGATTAAATGCGGCATTTGTACTGATGCCAAATTCTTTGCAAAGATTGTCAAATTGTTTCTTAATGTCCGAATCAAGGCGGATAGAGATAGCTGTTGTTGACATAATGTGTATCTATTTTATGTTGCAAAGATATCATAATAATATTATTTTACAATACATAAGGCTTGTTCCTTTGACGCAAATGAACAACAAGTAGATGAAAATACCAAGCATCCCAAAAAACAGTTTTACGTTTCAAGGGATTAGGGACGAATACTCGTATTTAGGGACGAACGAACGGCGTTGTATCACGAAGATGTCCTTTATCTTGCACATAAGGGACCGCCACATTGATAGTAACAATAAAACAAATATCTATGAACAAAAAACAAACTTATGCAGCCCCGACTGTGGATCAGGTGGTAATTCTTCCGCAGGAGGCAATGTTGGACGTCAATTCTCCAACTTCATATAGTAATCTTGCTATCCAGCAGATACTTGGTGAAGGTTCTGGTGAGGATGCTGGTGTAGAATGGTAATGATGGAGGATAGAGTTATGAAGAAATACATTATCATACTTGCCGCTGCCGTTTGCGCACTTTGTGCCTGCCAGAAACACGAGATTGAACTTCTGGATAAGCCCATCATCGAACAAATTGATGCCAACACTTATACGTATACATTTTCTGCTGTCATCTCTGACAATGTTTCTGAGGTCGAGGAAGATGGCACAAAAGCCACAGTAAGCCGCGCCGGAGCATTCGCTTGGGCCGTTGACGACGAACTAAAGTTCTTCAAGAGCGATAATACTTCGGCAAGTGCAAAAATAACGGCCGTTGATGGTTCCACTGCAACTATTACCGTGTATGATGTGGATAGTCGTGCCGACTTTGTCACTGCAATATACCCGGCTTCGGCAGCCGTTTCAAATAATCAGATTTCTTTTAATGCCCGCGGCCCTATTGTCGTTGCCGATATTGCTGGTGGCGGAACCCTGACTTTCCATCATATCGGCTCTGTTATCAATCTCAAGTTCTACGGAATTGCTGGGATGGATGATATCAAAAGTTTGGTTTTTGAGCCGACAACACCTTTCGGCTATGACGGTTCATTTACTTTCAATGCCAGCCACGAACCTTCGTTGTCTCCATCCGTAACAACCACATCAAAAATAGTTGTTCCTGCGTCCAAGGCTGATAACAATGAGGATATTACTGTTGTTGTCCCTAGTGTAATCCTTTCAGGTTTCTCCGCCGCGTTGAACAACAAGGCTGACGGTACAGGGCGCAACTTATTTAAAAAGTCAACAGCAACTGAACATGACTTGGCGACAAAGCGTCCTGTTCTGATGAATATGAAGAAAGTAGCATTCGAGACGGCTAAAATATTTTATGTTAGAACCGAAACTACGGAATCAAAAACGTATGACGGGGATCAAATATTGCTCCAAACAGGTACTAACACCTTTGAGGTTTGGCAGAATTGTGACAAAAACACAATATCCTACATTTACGATGAATATAATGTTGGTAATGATGTAACAAGTGCTGGATGTCTCACATATACAGCACAAGTTAATGATCCAAATAAATATAAGATATCTTACAATTCATCAACTAATACGGCTTCGATGACTTATATTAGCGCTCAGTATAGTGAGCCGTATGGATGGAGCGGAGTTTATTCCGGCCTATATTTACGTGGATCTTTCGATGGCTCCAACTGGACCAATTCTGGATTATCTGGTTCAAATCATGTGTTCACAGGAACTCTTACAACTACAGCTACTACGGGAAACTTTGGCGTAAAGGGCTGGGAAGATGATAATAAATGGTGGACGGCAGATACTGATAGTGGTTATTATACAGATATTACAGCGGGGGACTCTGGTCGAGGGATTTATTATGCTGGGTTTGTTACTAATGCTTATGCTCATGGAGGATTCCATAACCAAGCACTAACAAATCTACCCGTTGGAACATACTCTGTATACATTAACATTACTTACGACACATACAACGAAAAACCTATTCATTTAATGTTTGTTAAACAATAAGTATGTAATGTGCGGCGACTCCTTTCCGGGTCGTCGCTTTTTTGTGGGCGAGGTTGGCGAGGAAAAAACCAGCCTCGCCCAAATGTGCTACCAACCTCGCCCGCGGACGATGATTTGCTCTTTCCGGGAAATGTTGTTAACTTAGGGCAAAACTAATTGAAGATGAGAAGACTGATTTCCCTTCTGCCGTTCCTTGGCTGCATAGCCTGCGCCGGGGGCAATTACAGCAACCTGACAACTGCGGAATTTGCTACCGCCATCAAGGGCGGAGAGTACGCTGTGATAGACGTCCGTACCCCCGAAGAATACGCCGCAGGGCACCTCAGGGATGCATCAAACATCAACTGGTTCGCCTCCGACTTCATGGACCAGATAGCCAAAACCTACCCCAAGGGCACATCCCTGGCAGTTTACTGCCGGAGCGGCAAGCGAAGCGCGGCCGCGGCGGCAAAACTCTCCAAGGCCGGCTACAAGGTGAGTAATATGCTGGGCGGATACCTTGCCTGGACTGAGGAGAACAGGCCCGTAACCACCTACGCCGTGGAAACGTTCATAACTCCCGCCGGCACCCCGGTAGCCATTACCCTAATAAAACACGGCACCCTCGCCATCTCCTACAAAGGCCTCTCCTTCCACATAGACCCCGTGAGCGGCCTTGGAAAGCCAACGGACTATTCTTCGGAGTTCACTCCGGCCGATGCAATCCTTGTCACCCACGAGCACGGAGACCACTTTGACGCGGAGGCGATAGCCGCGCTTTCTGCCCCCGGTACCCTGGTTGTAACCAACCCCCGCTGCGCCGAGATGCTTGGCCGCGGCACGGCCCTTTCGAACGGCGACACCGCCGAACTTCCCGGAGGGATCGGCCTTACAGCCGTACCTGCCTACAACTACACCGAAGGCCGCACGATGTTCCATCCCAAAGGCCGCGACAACGGCTTTGTGCTGGATTTTGAAGGCCTCCTTGTATATATTGCGGGAGACACGGAAGACATCCCTGAAATGGCTGCCCTGAAAGACATCTCCGTTGCCTTCCTCCCCGTGAACCAGCCCTACACTATGACGGTGGAGCAGTGCGTGAATGCGGCTAAGGTTATCGGCCCCAAGGTCCTCATACCTTACCATTTCTCCCAGACGGATGTTTCCGGGCTGCCGGCCCTTCTTCCCGGCATTGACGTTCGGCTGAGGGATATGCAGTGATGAACCACCTTGGAGAAATAATCTCGCTTGTGGTGGCGGCGTCCTGGACGGTAACGGCCTGGTTTGCCGCAAAAGCCAGCCAAAGGGTGGGCGCAATGGTCACAAACGCGCTCAGGCTGGTTATGGCCACGGTTGTGCTGGCCGTTCTTCTGTGGGTTACCATCGGCCGGCCGTATCCGGTTTACGCAGACGGCAACACCTGGCTCTGGCTGGGACTTTCGGCCTTGGTGGGCTATGTCTTCGGGGACTACTGCCTGTTCAACTGCTACCTCTACATTGGCCCAAGGTTCGGGCAGCTTCTGATGACCCTGGCTCCGCCCATGGCTGCAATCGCCGGCTGGATAATGCTTGGCGAGACCCTCAGCTGGACCTCCATCCTTGCAATGGCCGTGACCCTGGCCGGCATTGGCATCTCCATCATGAGCCGTGACGGCGGGCATCACTTCAAGCTGGACCTCCCCCTCAAGGGCGTCCTGCTGGGGATTGGCGCAGGCATCGGGCAGGGCGTGGGACTGGTTCTCAGCAAGATAGGCATGCAGTTTTATGCCGAAGCAATCCCCTCCAACGCACCTTCGGCCATGGAAGCCATGCTACCCTTTGCATCAACTATGATGCGCGCAATCATCGGCGGCGCGGGCTTCCTTGCCATCCTCCTCCTTCATAAGGACTTCGGCAAGCTTCGGAGCGCCGTAAAAGACCCTGTAGCAATGAAATACGCCAGCGTCATAACGCTCTTCGGCCCGGTACTGGGCGTGTCTCTGTCCCTTATGGCCGTGCGCTATGCCAACGCCGGAATAGCCTCCACCCTTATGGCCCTCACCCCGGTCTTTATCATTGTTCCGGAGGTGCTCATAGAGGGCAAACGCATTCGCTTCAAAGAAATTGCAGGCCTTGCCGTGAGCATCGCCGGCGTGGCGCTCTTTTTCCTGCTGTAGGGATTTTGCTATCTTTGTACCATGAAACGCACGCAGCATCACGGAACGGCACTCATCACCGGCGGAAGCTCGGGGATAGGCTTGGAGTACGCCAGGCAGCTTTCGGCCTTGGGATACAGCCTTGTGCTTGTTAGTAACCGGGCCGAAGAACTTGCCTCAGCCTCGGAGGCCTTCCCCGGGGCGCAGACGCTGTGCCTGGACCTGGCGGAACACGGGGCGGCTTCCAAACTAATGGCTTGGTCCGACTCCAAAGGCATTGACCCTGAAGTCCTTGTGAACAACGCCGGAATGTTTTTCATGGAGTACCTGAGCCCGGAGAACCTTGGGAAAGCCCAGGCCATGCTGGCCCTCCACACGGAAACCGTGACGGAGCTTTGCATCCTCATGGGCGCCCGAATGAAAGAGCGGGGTCGCGGCTACATCCTCAACATGTCGTCCATGACCGCCCGTATCCCGGCGCCCGGAATAGCCATCTATTCGGCCACAAAAGCCTATCTCAAGAGCTTCGGCCGAAGTTTTTCCTATGAAATGAGGCCATTTGGCGTGAAGGTGACAACCGTTTGTCCGTCCGCGATAGACACCGGCCTTTATCCGCTCCCTGAGAAGCTCAGGGGCTTCCTTAAAGCAATTGGCATAATCCGCAGCCCTCAGTGGCTTGTGCGCCGTGCCCTCCGCGCATTGTTCCGCGGCCGCCGCGTCATTTCCCCGGGCCTTATGAACACCGTTGTCCCGCTACTTGTGGCTGCGCTGCCCTCGGCCCTCATAGACCGCCTTGGGATGCGCTGGATAAACCGCTGAGCTCCGGAATACTCAAAAGTTCTTCAAAGCTGTCAATCACGTGATGGGCTCCGGCTTTCAGCAGCTCTTCCTTGGAAGAATTGCCGAAGGTGACCCCGCAAGTGAACGCCCCGGCGCCAAGGCCCATTTGAATGTCCACAGGCATGTCTCCTACAACAATGGTTTCGGCCCCGGAAAGGCCGAAGTGCTCCAGGGTCTTGAGCACCGGTTCCGGGTTGGGCTTTGCGTGCGTAACATCTTCGGCACCAAGCACATAGGAGAAGTATTGCGCAATGCCCATTCGGCCAAGGAAGTTATTCAGGGAGTCGGTTTCACGTGAAGATGCCACGGTAAGGATGCACCCGCGGGAATGCAGGGCCTCCAAGGTTTCCGCCACGCCTGGAAAAAGCGACGGCGTAATCCGGCGCTCGTATTCAGCAAACACTTCACGGTAAGTCTTGAACCACAGGGGAATCTCTCCCGGGGTTACGCCTGGATTCATTACAGAGAGTCCGTCCCTAAGGGGGATGCCGATGGTTGCTATGATGGAAGAATCCGGGATAACGGGAGCGCCCATGCGCCGACGGGTTTCGTGGTTGCAAGCCAGGATAAGCTCCAAGGTGTCTCCAAGGGTTCCGTCAAAATCGAAAACAATGAGTTTAATCATGATGCAAAGATACGAGTTTTCTTTTGTATATTTGTGCATGACTATCCGTCGCGCTAATACAGAGGATGTTACGGCCATCATGGAGGTCCTGGAGGCCGCCAAGGGCATTATGCGTGCTTCCGGCAACGCCCTCCAGTGGGTAAACGGCTATCCTTCCAGGGAGGTTATTGAGGCCGATATCGCCGGCGGTTTCGGCCATGTTGTCATAGATGCCGCCGCTGTGGTGGGCTATTTCGCGTTCATCCCTTCTCCGGAGCCAACCTACAGTTATATAGAGGGCGGCTCCTGGCTGGAAGACACGCTGCCGTACCACGTTGTGCACCGTATCGGGAGCCTTCCTTCGGCCCACGGGGTGTTCCGCGCCATCATGGACTGGTGCTTTTCCAAAGACCCCAACATCCGCATAGACACCCACCAAGACAACCACATAATGCAGCACTGCATCCTGAGCTACGGCTTCACTTACTGCGGGATAATATACCTTGAATCCGGAGATCCCCGGCTTGCGTATCAGAGGCTTGTAAACTTAATACATTGATTTTTAAACGATTACACAAAGTGCCGTGCTCTAAACAACCCATGGCACATTCCATAAACGCCTTACAATGAAAACTTTAACTTTGCGCTTCATTTCGCTGATCACAGCCGCCGCGATGTGCCTGAGCCTTGGCGCCCAGCCCCGTCAACTCACCGTGAAGGAATTCCTGAAACTTTCCCCCAAAGATACCACCTCCTATATTGTAAAAGGCGTGGTAGACAAAATCCGCAGTGCCTCCAGCGGCAGTTTTTACCTTAAGGACCGCACGGGAACAATGCTGGTTTACGGCATCCAGGACCCTTCAGACCCTTCGGCCAGTATCAAGAAGATGGGCATAATGAGGGGCGACACCGTTGCCGTCCAGGGCAGGTTCCTCCTGTACGCCGGGCAGACCAAGGAAATGAAAGACGGCCGCCTTCTTTCTAAGGCCGATGGCCCTGAGCACGGCAAAACCTTCCTGGAGCGCCTTGACAGGCAGCCAAGCTTCCAGGGGAAAGAGGGCGATGAGGGCACCAAGGCCTTCTCCAAATGGGTCAACGAGCATGTAAAGCGCCCCGCAAACGGAGAGAAAGGCACAGTGGTGGTAGATTACGCTATTGGCCGCAACGGCAAAGTGCAGGAAGTGCAGGTAAAACGCGGCGCATCGCCTGCCCTTGACGCCGAAGCTGTGCGCGTAGTGAAAAGCGCCCCCAAGTGGAAACCTGCCAAATATGACGGCGTCCCCGTCCGCCTCACGGCTTATGTTACAGTAGTATTCGATTGATTTTCAATTAATTTTACTATATTTGCAAATAAGTGCCACATAAAAACACATAGCCATGAGTAACAGTAATCTTCTGGACGACCTTATGAAACTGAAATCGTCGTCGCCGCAACCACCTTCCAAACCCCAGTCCCCCGCAATTTCCCCGGATGCCAAGGCCGAGTTCGACAAGTGGAAACAGTGCTGTGAGGACAAGGCGTATGAGGAGGGAGTGCCTCATCTTCTGAAAGCCGCAGATGGCGGCTATCCGCCCGCTCAAAGCGATATGGCTTTTCAGCTTTTCAAAGGCCGGCTCATTCCTAACGACATAATGAAGGCCGAACAATATGCGCGGGCTGGCGCCGTGCAGGGACATGACGGCTGTCAGCTATGGCTGGGCCAGATTCTCCGCCACAAAGGGCAGTTTGCCGAAGCTGTTGACTGGCTCACGAAATCGGCAGCCCAGGGCCAGGGGTGGTCGGCCTTCATCCTTGGAGAAATGTACGAAAAAGGTGAAGGCGTTCCCGCCAATTTGGATGAGGCTGTCCGCTGGTATAAAAAATCGGCCAGAACCACAAACGCTTACGGAAAAGACGCCAAGAAAGCGCTGGATCGTCTGGGGATCGCCGTATATGAGGAGGGAGAGTATATGGAGGCAGTTCTGAGTGTTCAAATATCGCCTGGCTTGAGCGTTGACGACTTTTACAACCATGGCCGCTTCTGGGACCACCTTCAGCAGCCGGAGCAGCTCGCCTACCTTATTGCCGCCGCCAACAACGGCCATGCGGAAGCTGCCAAAAAACTGTCAGATATCCTTGTGAGCGACGATGCCAAATCCTACGGATTCTATAGCCCTCAGGCATCGGCCCACTACTTCCAGCTTGCCAAGGATAATTTCAAGAAGTTGGCCGATGCCGGAGACGCCGAGGCTATGTCGGATTACGCATGGATGATAAAGGACGAGAACAATCCTCTGGCCATGCAGTATCTGGAGCGCGGTGCAAATATGGGCAATGAATCCTGCCAGCTGTATCTGGGCCGGATCTACTTGGATCGCCGGGTCTATGACAAGGCCATGTACTGGCTTACAAAGTCTGCAGAGCAGGGTCAGGGATGGGCTGCGCTCCTTGTGGGCCAAATGTATGAGAACGGAGAGGGCACAAGACGTGACATCTCCAAGGCCAAGTACTGGTATCAGGTATCTGTGGACTCCAAGAATTATTATGGTCAGTATGCCCAGGAATGTCTGGACCGTCTTGCTGCAACGGGCGGCGGCGGCATTGACCTTGGTGCCATAGGAGATGCCGTGGATGAGATCAACGGCAAGCTCAGCGACATTGGTGACACCATCTCCAGCGGCCTCAAATCCCTGTTCGGCCGGTTCAAGAAATAGCCCTGGCGCTTAAGTTGCTGAAAATCAGACGCTTATAATTCCCCGGGTGCACCTGCAAGTGCACCCGAGTTTGCGTTATAGTCTGAATATCAGTTATTTGCTGGCCAGGGGGGATATTGCTATTTTTTAGCTATCTTTGCAAATAATGAACAATGATGTTGTCATAATTCGCGGAGAATCCGTGGCCGAAGTTGCCGCGGCGCTTGCCGGTGAAACCGAGATTTTCATTGTGCATGACGCCAATGTGGCGGCTACGGCGGCATCGGTTGCCGCAGTGCTTCCTGCCGTGAAGGCGGTTATCGGCATAGAGACCTCGGAGGAGCGGAAGACCATGGAAACGGCCGTAGAGCTATGTGAGAGGCTTCTGGAGGCCGATGCATCGCGCCGGGCGTTGGTGCTTGCCATAGGCGGCGGCATTACCACGGACATCGCGGGGTTTTCGGCCAGCATGTACAAGCGGGGCATCCGCTATGCCAACATTCCCACAACGCTCCTTGCCCAGGTAGACGCCGCGATCGGCGGCAAAACCGGGGTGAACCTCCGCGGCTATAAGAACATGCTGGGGGCCTTCCACATGCCCGAGTTCACGTTTTTGGCTCCGGACGCCCTTGACGGTCTTCCCGCAAAGGAGGTTCGCTGCGGCCTTGCCGAAATGCTCAAGACCTTCCTCATCGGAGATGCCGATGCCTACGCCGCCGCCATTTCCCTCCTTTCCGGCACGGAAAAAGTGTCCGGCCTGAAGGATTTTGCCGTACGGGCGGCGGAAATAAAAGCCGAAATCGTGCGCCGGGACCCTCTGGAACACGGAGAGAGGGCGGTTTTGAACCTCGGCCACACATTCGGCCACGCCATTGAGCACTGTTCCGGCGGGAAGATAGCCCACGGAGAGGCCGTCGGGAAAGGAATAATCCTTGCAGCAAAGATCTCGGAGGGCCTTGGACTTGCCGAAAAAGGCCTTGCAGCACGCCTGAAGGCAGATTTTGTAAGCGCTGGCCTTGATGTGGAGTGCCCGTTCGGCATAAAGGAACTTGCCGCGGCAATGAAAAAAGACAAGAAAGACGGAAAGTTCGTGCTCCTCAGGGGCATTGGGAAACCCGTTGTAATGGAAGTTTCAGGGGATGATCTGTGTAAGTGTACAAAATAAGGAACTATCTGAGATTCAGGAACTTTTGCAGGGGCTGGAGATGGCGGAAATCCGCTTGGACCGATGCTCCCTCACGGACGAAGAAATAGACACCCTCTTCTCCCAATCCGACGTCCCTCTCATAGCCACATGCCGCATGGCCGAAGATTCCGACGCTCCCGCCATCCTTGAGCGCGCACTCAAGGCCGGAGCAAAGTATGTGGACCTCGAGATGGAGGCCCCCGCCGCCGTTGGCCGCCGCATAAGGCAGGCCTGCGAGGAATGGGGCACGGTGCTCATAAGGTCCTACCATAATTTCGAGTGCACGCCACCTCTTCCGGTGCTGGAGTCCCTTGCCGAAAGAGCCCGCAGCTTTGGCGCAGAGATAGTGAAGATTGCCGTTATGGCGGCCTCTGAGGCCGATTGGAACGTTGTATCTGCCTTATACAACACCTTTGAAGCCGGTTCACTTGTGGCATTCTGCATGGGAGAGGCAGGCCGAAAATCCAGGCTGGAGGCCCTTAAGTTCGGAGCCCCGTTCACCTACGCCGCACTCACAGAAAATGACGCCACGGCGCCCGGGCAGTGGACCTGGTCCAGCCTCCGGGAAGCCCTTTACGGAAGCTTCCACTTTGTAGATGCCACAGGTCTTCCCATGCCGTCTTCAAAGAGCTTCGCGCAAAGGGCAATTGTTGCCGCCGCGCTTGCTCACGGCGTGTCCCGCCTTAGCGGATATTCGGCCTGTGGGGATAATGAGAGCGCTATTTCCGTGGCACGGGCGCTTGGCGCACGCGTTACAATAAACGGAGCCGAGCTTGAAATTGAGGGAATTGGCGCCTCCAAGGGCTGCTTGAATCTTCAGGAACTCCATACCGGAGAGTCCGGACTCCTGACCAGGCTAATGGTTCCGCTTCTTTCCGTCCTTTCCCCGGCGCCGGTTAGGGTGACGGGAGAAAAAACCCTGCTTGGACGCCCTCTGACGGGGGCTCACGACATAATGGCGGCTTACGGAGTAAGGCTTTTCCCCGAAAGTAACACCTCTGTTACATCGGCACACCCCCAGGACCTTCCGGGTAACAAAGCTGTTACGGAAGCCAGGAAATCAGACTGTTACTTGCCTCTGAGCGTATCAGGGCCCATTATTCCCGGCCGGGCCGATATTTCAGGCCGCGGCGGAAGCCAGCTTATCTCCGGTCTTCTTGCGGCGCTGCCTCTTTCGGAGGGCAAATCCATCCTCTATGTCCATGAGCCAAAGAGCATCCCCTACCTTTTCATAACGGTGGATGTCCTCAAGAAATTCGGCATACGGATAGGCTCCGAAATGGAAGGCGGGGAAGATTTCCTGGAAACCCAGGACTGGAGCCTTTGCACCGGGCTCAATTTCCGGATAAAGGGCCCTCAGACATATCAGGCGGCATCTTTCGCCATAGAAGGAGACTGGTCCGGTGCCGCTCCGTTCCTTGTTGCGGGCGCCATTTTCGGCAAAGTGGAGGTTACCGGCCTTGACACCCATTCCCTCCAGGCCGATATCTCCATAATGGATATCCTTATGGAAGCCGGCGCCTCCATGAGTGAACTGGAGGACGGAACCCTGCATGTTCAGCGCGCGCCCCTCAGCCCGTTCAGTGCCGACCTCAACAACTGCCCGGACCTTTTCCCCATTGTCTCCGTGCTGGCTGCCTTCTGCCCCGGAGAAAGCCATCTCAAAGGTGTGGAAAGGCTCAGGCACAAAGAAACGGACCGCGCCGCCGCCATAGTGGAAATGCTTGAAGCAATGGGAGTTACGGTGAGCACATTTGAAGACGAAATGACAATTTCCGGTATGGGACTGTCCCAACGCATCGCCTCTGGAAACCTCCTTAAGGGCGGCCCATTCCGCTCTCACGGAGACCACCGCATGGTAATGGCCCTGAAGGTTGCCTCCCTTGGAGCCGCAGACCCCGTTGAGATAGACGACACCGCCTGTGTCTCCAAATCTTTCCCTACATTTAATGAGATATTTGACAAGCTATGAATACTTTTGGTAACAAATTCAGAGTAAGCATCTTTGGTGAATCCCACGGACCCGTTGTGGGAGTGACGCTGGACGGCGTTTTGCCCGGAATGCCGCTATGCGAGGAAGATTTCACCCCGGACATTTCAAGAAGAAAGGCCGGTGCCCTTGGAACCACCCCCAGGACAGAGGCCGATGTCCCCGAAATCCTCTCAGGAGTATACGAGGGCCGCACTACAGGCGCTCCTCTCACCATTATTTTCCGCAATGAGAACACCAGGCCGGAAGACTATGAGCGCTTCCGGAAGCACCCCCGTCCTGGTCATGCCGACTTCACCGCAAACCTTCGCTTCGGCGGGTTCAACGACCCCCGCGGCGGCGGCCACTTCAGCGGCAGGCTTACCCTGGGCATTGTTGCGGCGGGCGTCGTTGCCAAAAGGATGATGCATTTTGCGCAGTTCAGCGCCGCCCTCAAGGAAGTTGGCGGCATCACCGAGCCCGAAAAATGGCCGGATGCCCTTAAAGCCGCCGCGGCCGAAGGCGACTCCCTTGGCGGAGTGGTGGAATGCGTGATAAACGGCCTTCCAATCGGCCTAGGAGAGCCTTTCTGGGACAGTGCCGAAAGCCTTATCTCCCACGCCATGTTTGCAATTCCCGGCGTAAGGGGCGTTGAGTTTGGCGACGGCTTTGAGGCCGCCCGCATGAAGGGCTCTGAGCACATAGACCTTTTTCCGGAGCACAAGTGCTGCCACGGAGAGCACGAGGACGGCGAGGAGCACCACTGTTGCCACCATGGAGAACACGAAGACGGTGAAGAGCATGAGTGCTGCCATGGCGCCGATGGCCATGAAGAGGGCCACCACTGCTGCGGCCGCCACAACCGTCCCCAGCCGCCCGTGACAAACCACGCCGGCGGCATAAACGGCGGCCTCACAAACGGCAACCCCGTAGTGTTCCGCGTTGCCTTCAAGCCCACGGCCAGCATAGCAAAAGCCGGAGTGGAAGGCCGCCACGACGTTTGCTTTGCCCTTCGCACTCCGGTTATCGTAGAAGCCATGGCCGCCATTGTGATGGTAGACCTGGCCCTGTAGCCTATTTCAGATACGGGTTGTACTTGTCAAAAGGAGTATAGCTCATCCAGTCAATCTCAAGCTCGTAGGGATACCGCGGTGCCTCAACGGACAGCGGGTTGGTCTCTACGGGCCAGTTGTTGGTGTGCCAGAAATTGAGCCTGTACTTGCTCTTGAGGCAGGGAACGCCGGTCTTTGAAGGCTGGTCAGGGAACACTTTCTTGCCCTTGTAGTCCCAAAGGATAATCTTTTTACCGGTTTCCGGGTGCTCCATCCACCATACCATGCGGCCCGGGTACCAGTCCCAGCCGTAGGTGTAGAAGCGTGCCGAAGCATCGTAATCCGGAATGGCCTCAATGCGCGAAGGCTTGTTCTGGCGGCCCTTGAAAGCCGTATTGGGAACGCGGGTCACCGTGCCGTCCTTGTGGCGGACTTCACTGCGCCAGATAGTCTCCAGGATCTCGCCTGTAGCCAGGTTTATGATTCGGCCCACCCTGTTGTGAGCCCCGCGCTTACCGGTCCATGTGCCCACGTAAATGATTCTGGGATCGGCGATAAGCCATTCAATGTCAATCTCGCTCTGCCCGAATTCCCTGTCGATGTTGTAGGTGAAATAACCCACCACGGCGCCAACGTTGGGCTGAATCTCGCGCGGATCCGGCACCTTGATACGGGCCGAATAGCTGCCATAGAACGTATAGTCCTTTGAGATAATCTCAGGGCCGCGGCCAGCTCCGGCGGGGTCTGCGGGGTCCATGCGGTAAAGCATCACCTCCGTTCCTTCCTCGGAAAGCGACGGATAACCTGAAAAATAGCGGAAATCCTCTCCTGAGGGCCTGTAGTTGAAGTCAAAGTACTCTGAAGACTCACCTGAGAAGTCTTCCTTGAAGGCTTTGTGGAAGCGAATCTCTTCCTGGCCGAAGGCCCATGCGCACAGCATCAGCCCAAGGCAAATGGTAATGCAGCGTTTCATTATTCAGAGGGGGTATATTTAATCCAGTCTATTTCAAGTTCGTAGGGATAGGCGGGGGCCGCAGTTCCGCTGGGGCAGAAATAGCGGAAACCAAGCTTCTGTGGCTTCTGGGGCACGTTTTCCGTTATGGAATCAATCTCTTTTGCAGTCCCGGAAGCCGTGGTCTTTACCCACCGCGTGACTTTTTCGGCACTCCAGTCTATGCCGAAGATGTAAAACTTTGATGCAGAGTTGTTTCCGGCCACAGTGGGAGACGCCAGATCTATCCCGATTTCCAGTCCTTCCGGGCCGAATTCCACCCTTGCGCCAAGCTTGGGCTGTACGGATGTGATGTCCGGAAGCTTCATGCGCACGGAATAACTTCCAAAGTGAACATAGTCCTTGGTGGTAATGGATGCGCCAGCCTCTGTGAGCCGCATCATCATTACAGTTTTTCCGTTTTCCGTAAACGACGGGAATCCAGGGAAAAAGCGGAAATCGCCTCCAGAAGTGTCCAGGACAAGGAAGGACGGCACCGTGGCGGTGTCAAAGCCCTCGTCAAAAGCCTCGGTAAGAGTCACCTCCACGGGAGGGTCTACGGTACCGGGATTCTCCCCGGGCTCTTCCACAGGCTCTTCCTCAGGGTCCTTGGGGGCCGGCTTGGGTTCTGCCGGCAGCGGGTATTTCCCACTGCTGCAGGAAAGTGCGGCCCCCATGGCCACCATTAACAATAAACGCTTAAAAATCATGTTCTTCTCTCCACTTGATGTTAATCTCATCATAGGGTTCATATTTCATCCAGTCCACCTCCAGGCAGTAGGGATATTTGGGCGCCTCCGTTGAACGGGGATTGGTATCTACAGGCCAGTTGTTGGTGTGCCAGAAATTCATCATGTAGGTGGTAGGAGGCTGAGGAATGCCGGAGAAGTTGGGCGTAGTGCCCTGGTAGTCCCAAAGGATAATCTTCTCTCCAGTGTCTGGGTGCTCTATCCACCAGGTAAGGCGGTCGGGGTACCAGTCAAAGCCGTACACATAGAACTTCTTTGAGGCGTCGTAGCCGGAAATGGCAGGGATTGTGCGCGGGGTAAGGGCGGCATCGTCGGAGCTGTCGAAGTTGTGGTTGCGGTTGCCGTCGTGATACGACCTGTAATTGGTGTAGAGGATCTTTCCTTCGGCAAGGTTGATGGTTCGGCCAACCCTCTGGAGATTCCCCACATTGTCCGGGGCGCTTGTCCAGGTGCCAATGTAAATGAGCCTGGGGTCTGCTATAAGCCACTCAAAATCAATCTCTGACAGGCCGTAGCCCTGAGTGAAGCGGTATGTGAAATACCCTACCACTGCGCCTACGTTTGCCTGGGCCTTCTTTACGTCCGGGACGCGCAGACGGGCCGAATATGTGCCGAAATGCGTGCGTTTGTTGGAGGAAATTTCCGGGCCGCGGCCTGCTCCGGCAGGGTCCGAGGGCTGGATGCGCTCAAGCATTACGGTTGTACCTTTCTCAGTAAGGGAAGGCACGCCGAAAAACAGCTTAGGGGCGCTTCCGCCGCTGAAATTCTGAGGCTTCGAGCCGTCGAAATCCTCTTTGAAGGCTCCTGAGAAACGGGTGTCAGGGTCCTGTGCCAGTGCCATCACCGGTATAAGGAGCGCAATAATAGCTGAAAGTCTTTTCATCTTTCCTTATAATTAAAAACTTGGAGAGGCAGGGCGGGGTCGGCCGCCCTGTCCCTTAAAAATACTATTCCTCTGCGGGTGCGGGAACAACCTTTACGCTAAGGCTGTCAAAGTAGTAATCCTTGCCAGGGCCGAAGCGGCTGCCCCATACGGAACGGAGGTTCACATAGAAGTATACGGTGCCAGTGGCCTGAGCCCAGTAATGTGCAACGGGTTCGCCGGCATTGCTGTAACCAAGGCCAAGTTCTTCGTTCTTTGCGAGGTATGCGTCAGTGCCGCCGAAGCCGCCGTCGTATGCGGGAACAGCCTCTGATCCGGGATTGTCAAATCCGGACATCCAGTAGTTGTACATTTCAACAATGGAAGTACCGTCCGTGCTGGATGCACCGTCAAAGCCCTGGGTGTCGGGGGAGATGCCAAACCACAGCAGGCCGCTGTCGTTGGTCTCCTCGCCCCACTTCATCTGGGCAGAAATCTCGAGGTAGTCGCCTTCTTCCACTTCAATGGCCTGGTACACAATTACGTTGTTGGCCTGGTCGTGAATCTGGTTCTCGGAGGAGAGCCTGAGGCAGCCGCCGTTACCGCCGGCCGGCTTCACCTCTGTATAACCGAAGGTAGGAACCCAGCTGTAGACACCGGCCATAGGGGCATAGTCGCCGTCAAGGACCTCGGTGCTCACGACTGTCCAGTACTGTGCATCGTCCTCTTCCATTTCGCCGCCCTTAAGGAGCTCGTTGTAGGCAATTACGTCAACTTCGGCCTGATAAGTATTCTCATCACCGGAGTCGTTCTTGACGGTGGCCTTTACGGTGTACTTGCCATAGTCGGGGAAAATGTGGACGGGCTTGAATTCAGTGCTGCCCTCGCCGCCGTCGCCGAAGTCCCATGCAATGCTGCTGGCGTTCTCTGAAGCGGTGGCGTCGAAGTTTACGGTAAGGCCGAACTTACCGGCGCGGTCGGTCTGGGCCGCGAAGGTGAAATAGGCCTTAGGAGCACCTGCAAGGGTGAGAGTGGCCTCCTTGGAAGCGGTGGCGCCGTCTGCGTTGGCCGCGGTGAGCTTCACGGTGTAGGTGCCGGCTGCAGCATAGGTGTGCTCAGGGTTGGCTTCCTTGGAAGTCTCGTCGTCGCCGAAGCTCCATTTGTAAGCGGTGGCATTGGCGCTCTTGTTGGTAAAGGTTACCTTCAGGCCGTCAATGGCGTAATCGAAGTCTGCGGTAGGGGCTTCTGCGGCGGGAGTTTTGCCACCCTCGTCGTCGTTGCCAGTAGTGGCAGGCTTCTGGCAGGCTGCCATTGCTACTGCAACGGCGGCTGCGGTGAGAAAGTAAAGAACTTTTTTCATAACACTAGTGTTTTAAAAATGGTTAATATTGGTTTAGGATTTACTAGTCAAAGGGGAAAAGCGTGCGGACTTCGGCCTCGGGTTTGCTGGCATCTACGCTGTCCCAGTGCTCGCTGCCCATGTCCAGTTTAATCACTACGGAAGTGTTGGAGCTGGCAAGCGCATACTCTGCGGGACCATGGAGGTTGGAGAGCTCAAGCCCAAGGTAAACAATCTGGTAAACGCCTGAGGCATAAAAACTTGCGCGCTTTGTGGCAAGGGCCTTGAGGTCTACGCTCACCTTCACCGTGGCTCCGCTTTCTCCGTCCGGAACAACTATGCTTGAGGGGAAGGAGACAACGTCGGCGGGCATTTCAACGCCATCGGCACCGGATGGGGTGAACTTGCCAAGGGACACGCTGTAGCCGCTTTGGGTGGCAAAGTAGCCTGAGCGGATTACGCCAACCACAATGTCCAGCTTGCCTGTTTCCTTGCTGTAGGAGCAGGTGTACTTGGAGTTCTGGTAGAAGGGCCCCAGGGGGATGGGGTAAGAGTTGTCTATACCCGTCACCGTGGCCTGCGGGATGTATACCTTGGCAAAGCCGTAGTCCTTGTTTGCATCCTCCTTTCCGCAGGCGCAAAGCGCAAGGGAAAGGGCTGCGGTAAGAATTATCTTAAATGCTTTCATATCTAGTTGTATTCAGGGTTCTGGGTAATTGAGCCTGCGCCGTTTGCAATCTCCTTGCGGGTGAAGGGGAAGTAGTAGTTGCGCTCATAGAATGTGCGGTAGGCCACTGTAGGGAAGGTGTACTGGAAGCCGCCCAGCTGGTTCTTCCTTACGGAAACGCCCTTGATGGACTTGTTGAGTACGCTCATTGCGTCTTTCCAGCGGAGAAGGTCCCAGTAGCGGTGGTCTTCAAAGGCAAGCTCTACGCGGCGCTCCTGCTTCACGGCATTGCGGAAGTCGGACTTGGATGCCGCCGTAACGGCCGGGAGGGATGTGCTGGCGCTGTTCCTTACTTCCGTAAGTGCCTGACGTGCAGTCATTCCGTAACCCTCAGGGTCTGCGTCCGGGCCGTAGGCCTCGTTCATTGCTTCGGCATAGTTCAAAAGGACTTCGGCATAGCGGTAAAGGGGCCATACGTGGTCTGTGCTGCCGCCTTCAACAAGGTTGAGGTTGGGTGCAAGGAACTTCTTGAGGTAGTATCCGGTGGGGCTTGCGCCTGCAGTGCGGGAGTCATAGTTTCCGCCCTTGGACTCATCTATGGTGGTTCCGTTCCAAGTGCTGCCGTTGGTCACTATTGTAGCTGCAAGACGGGGATCCCTGTTTGCGTAAGGGTCCGCTACCTGGGGGCCGACATACTCATAGGCGTCCACAAGGTTCTGCGTAGGGCAAACTCCGCTGTTGCCGCCGCGGGTGGCCACGGGATAGTTGGCAGCCTCGGGGGCGCTGCCGGCAGCCTGGCGTACCAGGAAGATGGACTCGACGTCGGAGGTGGAGTTGTTCTTTATGAAGTAGTTACCGTAGTCCCTGTTGGCGGGCATATGCCAGTCCGGGTAGCTCTTGGCGCCTTCTCCAAAGCCGAATCCCTTTGCGAAGATGGCTTTGCGGAGCTGGATCACGTCGTTGGCTGCCTTTGCGGCCCTCTCCCATTTCTCTACGTCGTCCATGGGGTTGTTGCGGGGGCTGGCTGCGTAAAGGAGCACGCGGGCCTTTATGGCAAGGGCTGCGGTGCGGTCGAAGCGGCCGGTTTCGTCGCGGAAGTTCCAGTTTGCAACGTCTGCTATGGCGTTGTCCGGGGTCTGGTCAAGCGCCACCCTCCAGTCAAGGTTGAGCTCATCCACATGGTCGTCGATAAGCTTCACGATATGGTCCACAACCTCGTCGTAGGTGGCCTGGCGGGCCATTCCGGTTTCGGGGTCTATGAGCGGAACGCCGCCGTACATCTTGATGAGCTCACCATAATAGTAAGCTTCGGCAATGTAGGCTTCGGCCCGCTGCCATGCAAGGTTGATGCAGTCTCTCTTGTAGGCCTTGGGCTGCTCCGTGCTGTAGATGGTGCCATCCGGGTTGTAAACCGTGCTGGTGTCCCTGTTCAGCGCCAGGAAGTTTTCTCCGTCCTTGGCGTAATCCAGGAAGAAGTGCGCCGCGCGTATGCCCTCGTAGTAGTTTACGTACTTGTAGGCGAGCGGGTTCAGATCGGCCGAAAGAAGGCCCCTGTTGAAGGTCTGGGCTTCGGAGGTGGGGGCGGCCTGTTCGGCTTCGTCGGAGGCGCTGGCAAAGAGGTTCCCGTCTATCACGTTGAAGCCGTTGCCCATGGGGGTATAGTACGCGTATGCAAAGCTTGTGAGCGTGCTGGAACGCGTCTGGAGCCTGTCCATGGTGTCAAAGACATCCGTGCGGGTGTTGAGGAACTTGGTGCAGGAAGGGAGCATGAGTGCTGCCGCCGCTGCAATGATTATAGTGTATATCCTACTTGTGCTCATACTCTTAGAAACTTATTTGAAGTCCAAGGTTTACCGCCTTTGAAGCGGGATATCCGTAATTTGCCGTTTCCGGGTCCATCTTGTATTTGGCCAGGAGAGTGCTCAGCGTAAGGAGGTTGTATCCGGTTACGCAAACGCGGAAGTTCTTGATGGCCTTTGTGTTGAGCGGAATGGTGTAGCCAAGTTCCACTTCTTGAAGGCGCAGCCAGGCGTTGTCCTTCACCCAGAAGGAGCTTGCGTGGTAGTTGTTGTCGTTCTGGCCGGTGGAAAGGCGGGGGAACGTGGCGGTCTCGCGGGTGTCAAGCTTGGCCTCAGGGTAGTATACCCAGGCACCTTCGGCCCACTCAAAGGCGTTTCCGTAGTTGAGGAAAGGCTTCCATTCATCGTAGTCCAGGAGGTTCACGGTGGAGCCTGCGCTGCCGGTGATGAGGAAGGAAAGGTCGAAGCCTTTGTACTTGACCTCGCCTCCAAGGCTGAGGGTGAGTGACGGATAGGAAGGGTTGCCGACTTTCACGATATCGGTGTCGTCAATGAAGGAATCCCCGTCCTGGTCCTTGTACTTTAGGTCTCCGGGCTGAATTGCACCGTAAAGGGGAACGGGAAGGCCCATGTTCAGCTCTCCGTCAAGGTCGAAGTCAGTGACCTTGTAGAAACCGGTGTTCTCAAGGCCCATCCTGGTGCCGTAAGGGAGGCCTGTGACGGCGTTGTAGGGGTATTTGGCCCCAACTTCGCCCATCTCAATGACCTTGTTCTTCGCAAAGAGGACGTTCCCGAATACGCTCCAGTCAACCTCTCCGCTCTTTTTGGCAACCACAAACTGGGCGTCCACGCCGTGGTTGAACATCTTGCCAAGGTTGGTGTAGGCAACCTGGGCGCCATTGTAATCCATAAGGGTGTTGTCCGGGGTGATGATGCCGGTGCGGTAATCGGCAAAGTAGTCGGCCTTGACGGTAAGGAGGTTCCAGAGGGTGGCCTCTACGCCGATATCAGCCTTCAGGCTCTTTTCGGCCGTAACGTCCGGGTGGCTCATGAATAGCGGACGGATGCCGCTGGCGCCGCCTCCGAAGTTGGGGCCCATGCCCTGGACAAAGCTGCCGGTCCAGGTGTAGTACTGCTCATAGAGATACCTGCCATTGGTCTCGAATCCCTCAATTCCCACATAGGCTTCCGTGGCTCCGGTAAATCCGGCCGAAGCCCTGAGCCTCAGTTTGTTAACCACGGGGCTGCTCTTCAGGAATTCCTCGTTGGAGAGGTTCCATCCAAAGCCCACGGTGGGATAGGGAACGAAGCTCTTTCCGGGAGCGTAGGCGTCTGAGCCGAACACGGAGAGGGCCAGGGTGGCGTCAAAGCGGGAGTCGTATGCCCAGTCGGCCCTTGCAACAAAGTTGGCGTAGCGGTACTTCCAGTTGTAGAAGGCGCTGCCGCTGCCGCTGAAGTCGGAGATGCGGGCGTCCAGCTTTGTCCTAAGGGTGTGAAGGCCGAATTCTGAGTCCCAGCCCACGGTTACGTTGCCCTGCATCCAGTTCTCCTTGCCGGAGCTCCAGTAGCCATTTGAGCGGATGTAGGTGGAAATGTCGGCGGTTTGTGGAACACCCTGGTTGTAACGGGCGTAGGTGCGCGTTTTTGCGGTGTTGCCGATGGTCCTGGAGTAGAAGGAGAAGCCTTGCAGTAGGTATAGGCCCTTGACAAGGGAACCTAGGTCTTCCTTGAACTTAAAGTTGGCCTGCATGAGCTTGGTGCGGCTTGTGGTCCATCCAAGTCCTGAGAGCGAACCTACGGGGTTGTTGGGATGAACCGCCGTACCGGAGTAGTTGGAAATAGGGTCTGTGGCATCTGCGTCAAAAATGGGGTAAATATTTGACGGATAGCTCATTACATCGTTCACAAGCTGGTAAACGCTGTAGTTGGGACGGTTGCGGTCTTCAAGGCGGCCGCCCACATCCACGCTCACCGTGAAGATGTCATTGAGCTTCATGTCAAGATTGGTGCGGATGCCGTATTTCACAAAGGAGACGTTCTTGGTGCGGTCCGTGTTCCTTACGTTAAGGAAGCCCTGCTGGTTGGCATAGTCAAGCACAACGCTGTAAAGGGCCGTGTTGGAGCCGCCGCGGATGGAAAGGGAGCCGTCGGCATAGTTGGTGAGGGGCTTGAAGACTTCGTCGTACCAGTTTACGTCTATGCCTTCGCCGGCTTTGTAGGCGTTCATGGCCTCAAAGTCGTAGTAGGGGTCCCACTCACGGCCGTGGTCGTTGCTCCAGGCCTGGTTGTAGAGGGCGGCGTAGCGCCGGGAGTTCAGGGGTTTTGCCACATTGATGGGCATCTGGACTCCGCCGCGGGTCTTGAAGGTGATTACGGGGGCGCCCACGGTGCCGCGCTTGGTGGTGATTGCCAGCACGCCGTTTGCGCCGTTCATGCCGTATTCGGCAAGGTCTGCGGCATTCTTGCAAACTACCACGGACTCAATTTCTTCCGGGGAAAGATAGCTTATGAAATCCTGCTGGACCTCAAAGCCGTCCACAAAGATCTTGAGGGTGTTGACGTCGGTCCCCTGCGCAAAGGAGCCAATTCCGCGGATCATCATCCTGGGGACTCCGGCGCCGGGGGTGCCGTCGTTTCTTATGACGGTAAGGCCCGGATACTTGCCCTCCAGGGCGTCCGTAAAGTTGGCAAGGTCCTGGGAATAACCCGCAAGGGAAGCAAGGAGTCCCGCCGCAACTGTAATTATGAAGTGTTTTTTCATTGCTCTACGGATTTATCTGTTAATAACCGGGGTTCTGTGCTATTATGCCCTTGTTGACCTCGTCCTGGCGGAAAGGCTCAAGGAACCACTTGGGATGCCAGTAGCCAGTGTATGAGTAGGCGTCCCAGTAGGAGATGAGGGCTGCCATGGTGTTGGCGCCGTCGGTGGTCAGGAAGGAAATCTCCGTCATGGGGCCGCCAAGGATCTTGGTGCCGATATCCGGATGCTTCCAGTGCTTGACGTCGTAGTAACGCTGGTTTTCCTCGAAGAATTCAAGGGCCCTTTCGCGCACTATCAGTTCACGAAGCTTTGCCTGGTCTGTCTCCGCCACAGACGGAAGGCCCGCCCTGTTCCTTATGATATTCAGGTACTTGAGGGCGTTGGCAGCGTCTCCGTACTCGTTGTAGCATTCGGCCAGGGACATGTAGGCTTCGGCCAGGCGGAACAGCGGGAACTCGAACCAGCGGCGGGCGCCGGCCTTGTAGTAGAACTTGGTGGGGACGCCTATTGAGCGGCCTTCGATGGCACGGGACATGGAGGCTGCGATTGCGGCGTCGGAGGTTAGGCTTCCCATATACCAGATGCCCTCGTTCCACTTGGCGTCGCCGTCGTTGGAGCGGCCGTATTTGCCTGGTACACAGATATCTACGCGGAAGCGGGGCTCAATCTTGTCTATGTTGGCGGCAAAGTCGGAGATGTCGCGGGGGGCTGCTTCTCCAACCACAGGCCAGTCAATCTCTCCGCCGTCCTTGTCGCGGTAAAGGCGCACGAAGTTGGTGAGGACGCCACGCAGGGAACGTTCGCCGGCGTCTACATAGGCGCTCCAGTTGTAACCTTCGGTCATGTTGTTGTAAACCTGCTGGTCACTCTCGATCTTGAAGGCAAGGAGGGTTTCGGGGCCGTTGAGCTCAGAGACACCGCGGCCGTAGTCGTCGATTGCCTGCTCAAAGGTGTTGCGGTTACCCTCTCCGGCAGTGAAAATGAGGTGTTTGCCGTGGGCTTTACCCCATTCAATCACTGCAAGGTGGGCATCTATGGCCTTCTTGTAGCGCTCTTTGTCGTAGCCTTCAAGCCAAATGAGGGAATCAGCGCTGTAAGCCATGCCGAATTCCTTGGCGTAGGACTGCTCTGCGTTGAAAAGCGGACGGGCGGCGAAGGTGAGGAGGCGGGCCTTCATGGCAAGCACCGCGCCCTTCGTGATTCGGCCTTCCCACTTGTCTCCGCAGCCGGGCTCGATGTCCGTCCAGGTGTCCGGGAGGCGTGTTTCGGCCTCATTAATCATCTCCAGCGCAAAATCCAGGGTCTTTTGGGCCGATGCGCGGGGGAATGCGATGTCGTCGGTCATTTCGTTGGCCTGGCGCACGATGGGAACGCCGCCCCAGCGCTGGAACATGCCCACGTAGCGGTAGGCGATGAGCGCGTAGGCTTCTCCCTTCATGTACTCCTTCATTTCGTCGGAGAGCTCCGGGCACTTGTCTATGTTGGCGATAATGATCCAGCAGGCCCTTATCACTTCCCAGTTCTCGTTGAAGTCTGCAGGTGCGCCCTGGAACTGCCCGGAGGCATCCAGGACGGTTGTGGGGCCGTTCACCACAAGGTTGTAGCCGGCGTGCCAGCTGTATCCGCGGGTGATTTCGCCGGACAGGGATGCAAGGGTGCCGTGGTTGATGGCCCAGCCTTCCGGCAGGCCTTCGCGGAGGCCCCTGTGGTATGCTCTCCAGAGCATGCCCTCGGTGTCTTTTCTGTTGGAGAACACGTCATCAAGGTAGACGCTGCCGGTTACCTCCGGCATCTCCAGGAACAGGTTGCAGCCGCTTACGCTCAAAAGCACTGCGGTCATGATTGCTACTATGCGTATCTTTTTCATAATCCTGTCCGTTTAGAAGTTGATGTTTACGCCGATGTTGGTGGTACGGGTGAGAGGGAACACGTAGGAGATGTTGCCCTCGCTGCCGCCAAGGTTGTCCTTGGTTTCTGGGTCGATTCCGTATCGGCTCATCTGGTCAAACAGCGTGAAGAGGTTGTTTGCGTTGATGTACAGCCTCAGCTGGGAAATCCGGGCTTTCCTCAGGAAGGCCGAATTCTGCGGGAAGGTGTAGCCGAACTCCACGTTCTTCACTCTCAAGTGGTCCGATGACAGGGCCCAGAGCTGGCTCTTGGGGCCGAAGTCGTAGTGGTCCTGGCTGGCGTCGTATACGGCGCGGGGATAGGTGATGGGCGTTCCGGCGGCCACCTTTTCGGGAGTCCATCGGCCTTCATACTGCCACAGGAAGGCGTTGCCGGCCCTCTTGAAGAACGGGCTGGTGATACGGGCGATGTAGTAGGAGCCCATTGCCGTACCGGAAAGCACTACCTTGAGGTCAAAGCCCTTGTAGCTTACTCCAATCTTGCCGCCGAAGTTGAGCATGGGGCGGTTGGGATAGCCTATGGGGCCCTGGTCCTTGGAGTCGATTACGCCGTCGCCATCAAGGTCTACGTACTTGATGTCGCCGAGGGTCACGGCTCCGGCGCTTTGGGAGAAGTACGGACGGTTGTTCAGCTCCTCAAGGGTGTCGTAGAAGCCGTCGGTCTTGTATCCGTAATACTGGCCGATAGAATGCCCTGTCTGGTTCATCCAGTCGTAGGGATTGGGGGCTTCGGCCATGTACTCTATCTTGTTCTTGGCGTAGGTTACGTTACCTTCAATATAATAACGGAGGTCTCCGCGTTTTTCGTTCCAACCAAGCACCAGCTCATAACCGCGGTTTGTCACCTGACCCACGTTCACGGCCGCCGTATCCCACGAGGGAACGCCGAAGGTGACGGGAATTACGCCAAGTGTGGTGAGGATGTCACGCCTGTTCTCGTAGAAGAAGTCGGCGTTGAAATAGAGCCTGTCACTGAAGAACTTAGTCTCCAGGCCGGCGCTCATCTTCTCACTCTTTTCCCAGGTTACCAGAGGGTTTCCAAGGGCGCCTTCGGCACTTCCGGTGTAGATGGTGTTGTAGGTGCCAGTGCTGGTGCCAAACTGGTAGTAGTTACTCTGGAGAGAACCTGAACTTGTAGTTGAGGTGAGGCTTCCGGGGCCCATGTTAATTTGGTAGGTACCGGGGAGGTAGAGGTAGCGTTTGCCGCCAATTTGGTCGTTACCCACAAGGCCGTAGCTTGCGCGCACCTTGAAGAAGGTGAGGTAGGGGTTCTGCGGGAACCAGGGCTCGTTGGTGAGCACGTATCCGGCCGAAGCCGCCGGGAAGAAGCCGAACCTGCGGTCTGCGGCAAAGTTTTCCGTGCCGTTGAGAGCGAAGTTCAGCTCCAGGAGATACCTGGTGTCGTAGTCGTAGGTAAGACGGGCCGAAGTTCCTATGAGGCCGCTGGGGGTGTTGAAACTGTCATAGGGCATGGTGTACTTGGTGGCGCGTCCAAGGAGGAGGCCGCCCACGTTGTGCTTGCCGAAGTTGCCCTGGTAGTTGAGGACGATGTCGGCATAGAAGTCTCTCATGCCGCCCCAGGAACCGGAGGAATAGCTGTCGGCGCCAACTGTGCCGCCGAAGAACTCAAGCTCGTTGGGGTTGGTGATGCTGCGGCGTACACGGTACTGCGGAATGGCAAAGCTCTGGACCGCAACCTTGCTGTAGTTTTCCTGGTAGCGGACACTGGCCTGGAGGTCAAGGCCCTTGAGGAGCCATGAGAAGTCGTGTCTCAGGCGCATGGTCACGTCCACGCGCGTATTGGATGTGGTACCGACGCTGCGGCTCAGGAGGGCCGGCAGCCAGCCGCCCGTCATCTCGTTGTCCGTGCGCTTGTGGAGGCCGTCCTGGACTGAGTTCTGGGGGTAGTCGAAGTCCACAATGAGCTTGTCGTCCAGGATCATGCTCCGGTTGGTGAAGGGGTTGCCTTCATAGATGATCTGCATGATTCCGCTATAGCGGCTGTAGAGGGAACCAGTGCCAGGGCCGCTTGTGGAGCCAAACTGGCCGCTGGTGTTCACGCTCAGGGTGGTGTTCTTGAAAATGTCCACGTCTATGTTGGCCCTCACGTTGTACCTCTGGTAGCGGGAGCCCGTCTGGACGCCGAAGTAATTGGCGTTCTGCATGATGGACTGCTGGTCGAAGTAGTTGAGGGAAACATAGTACTTGACTCTTTCGGCACCGCCGGAAACGCTTACGTTGGCACTCCACTGAGGGGCTACGCGGCTGTAGAGCTCTGCGTAGGCGTCAGAGGTGCCATAGTAAAGGGCGGGGCTATCCTTGAGCTGCTGTTTCTGGGCATCCGTGAGCCAGGTCATGGAGTCTACTTCGGCGGGGGTGAAATCCCTGTTGTTCTGGAACTTCCAGAGGTCGTCCTCGGTGAACAGGTAGTTGAGGAGCGGCGTGCTGCCGTAACCTGCAACCTCGTTCTGGATGGCCTCGTTCCTGAACAGCGCATATTCATAGGAAGAGAGTCCCCTTTGCACGTTTGTGGCATTTGTAAGGCCGAAGTTTCCGGAGAAACTAACCTTGGGACGTCCCTGCTGGCCGCGGCGCGTGGTGACGATGATTACGCCGTTTGCGGCCCTGATGCCGTATACCGCCGTGGAAGAAGCGTCTTTAAGCACGCTTATGCCAAGGATGTCGTTGGCGTTCATGCCGTTGAGGATGCTCATTGCCTGGGAGGCGGGCTGCTCGATGCCGTCTATTACAATAAGAGGTGAGGTGTTTCCGGAGTAAGAGGAAATACCGCGGATGGCAATGTCGGCGGCATCCTGTCCGGGCTCACCGGATACCGTGACGGCGCTGAGTCCGGGGGTGATACCCACAAGGGCCGATGAAACGTTGGCCACGGGGGCCTGGATCACGTCTTCACCGGTGACGGCGGTGATTGCGCCGGTCACATTGACTTTTTTCTGGGTGGCGAATGCCGTGACCACGGTTTCCTGAAGCAGAAGAGCTTCTTCCTCAAGGACAATCCGTAAGGGGGCTCCGGCTTTTGCCTGGAAGCTGTAGTCGGCGTATCCAATCCAGGATACTACCAGGGTGGTGCCGGGAGTTGTCCGGATTTCAAAATTACCGTCAAGGTCAGTGATCACGCCGTTGGTGGTTCCAACTTCCAGGATGCTGGCTCCTATTGCCGGCTCTCCGGATTTGTCCGTGACCGTTCCCCTGACCGTAATTTTCCGTCCTCCGGAATCATTTCCTCCCTGGGCCAGAAGGGCCTGCGGGGCTAAAAATGCCGCTGCTAAAAGGACGCAAACTAACAGTTTTTTCATACTGGGTTGATTATTAGCTGGTTTGGTTAATACAAATTTGGGGAATCGTTTTATGAGAGGCGTGACCATAATTTCCAAAAAAAGTTTAACTTTGTCCAAACATTTATATGAGCCATGAAAAAGTGTTTGTTTTTGTTCATTCTATTACTCCAAAATTGGATTTTGTGGGCAGATGGCTTCTATTGCAAGCAAATCGGCATAGAGAACGGGCTTTCGCAGAGCTCCGTTACGGCAGTGGACAATGACGGCAGGTCACTTTGGATTGGCACGCGTTTCGGTCTCAATGAGTATAGGAACGGAGAACTCCGTACATTCATGATGGAGGGAGGGGAAAGCGTGATGGGAACCTATATTTATATGTTGCACCATGATTCCCGCGGCTCCATGTGGGTATCCACCGACAAGGGGCTTTTTGAATACAGTCCCGTGGAGGACAATTTCTCCAGGGTGAGTGAAAGCACGGTTACCTGCGCAGTGGATACTGAGGACGGAATTTGGTTAGGTGCCCATTTCGGCCTCAAGTTCTATTCCTATGAAACAGGGCTTGTGAGCGGTGAGGACGGTGACATATACACGGACTATCTGATGCTGTTCTATTATGACGGAGAACTCTATTCCCTTGACAGGAGGGAAGGGCTTCACCGTCATTTTGCCGGAGGTGAGGAGAAGGTGGTAATTCCGGAAACGGACGGCACCCTTGTGATGGCTTCGGCCCTGGACGGAGATACGCTTTACCTTTCGGTCCTTAATTATGGCCTGGTGGCGTTCAGTCTCAGCGAGCGGCGCACGGTGTATACTCTGCAGCGCGGCCAGGGAGGGCTTCCGGTTACACCGCTTCTGGCGCTCATGGTGTTTGACGGCACTCTTTGGATGGGATTCGACGGCGACAGCATCTCCATAATGGACCTGGAGACCCGCCGGCTGGAGCCTCTTGACCGCCAGATAGACCAGTCCGGGGCAAATATTCCCCTTTCTGTCACAACTCTCTACCACGACCTCCACGGCAATGTATGGGTTGGCAGCGTGCGCTCCGGGCTTGTGGGGCTCAAGATGTCTCCAATCAAAGCCATGTCCCTCAATGGAAAAGTGTTTGAGGCCGAAAACGTGGTTATTTTTGTGCTTTCGTCGGAAGATGGCAACATATATCTTGGAACGGACGGCAGCGGCATCTGGAAATACAATGCCGAAGACGGCCTGCGCCCGCTTGCCGGAGAAGACGGCCTCAAAGTTACCGCCATCGCAGACTACGACAGCCGGAGGCTTTGCCTTGCCACATACAACAGGGGCTATTTCCTGATGGACAGAAATACTCACGCCTTAACTCCTTTTGCGATCCAGGACAGGGCCACGAATGCCGCCGAATGCTTCAATAGCAATTCGCCGTCGGTATATACGCTCCAGGACGGCAGGATGTTGTTTTTGGCCGTTAACACGTATCTTTACGACATTGGCACCCGAAAATTCCGGAAGTTCACGGACACTACGGCGGGCGAAGGCCTTGAACTCCTTGTGATCGGGGAGGCCGGAAAGAACATAGTTTACGCCTATTCTGCTCCGGGAATCTTCTCCATAGACCTTGACACCATGGAGCTTAACCTTATATATCGAGTGGATGCGCAGACTGGTGTCATCAACACGGCCGTATATCACGGCGGAATGATCTGGTTCGGCACAAACTACGGGCTTTACTCTTTCGACCCTCGCAGTTTGCAGGTCCAAAAAGTGGAGACTGGGCTGTTTTCCAGGGTCAGCCGCCTGGAATCAAACGGTGCCGACAACCTTTGGATTTCGGCCGACAATACTTTGTTCCTAAGGCGAAACGGAGTAATTGAGTACGCCGGGGAAAACCGCGGCGTGCCGGCAAATGAGATTGTAGCTGGAGCATGTGCTCCGGATGGCTCCGTTTACCTTGGCGGAAACGCCGGTTTGATTGAGATTGGTGCCGACTGCTATTTCGGGGAGCCCGAGGACGGCACGGTAGAACTCCGTGACCCCGGCCAGTCGTCCATAAAACTGCCCTACAATTACCAGGCGCTGGATATTTCCATTAACCTTTCGGGGGCGGATCCCTTTGAGAGGGTGCTCTACCGTTATTCGCTTACGGGGGCTTCCGATGCCACTTTCGAGTCTTTCGACCAGAGCATTTCGCTGCCAGCCCTGAAACCCGGCCATTACCGTCTCAGGGTGTCTTATCTTAAATCCGACGGTACCTGGAGCCGCGCGCAGGCTATCTCCAGCATCAACATTCTTCAGCCCTGGTACCTTTCGGTCCCCATGGTAGTGGTGTATGTGGTGTTGTTCCTCACCCTCGCGTTTTTCGGCATAGACCGTTTGAGCCGAAGGCGCCTGAGGGCACTGGAAGAGCAGCTCAGGGCGCGCGATATGGCGTTCACGTCAAAACTCGAGTCTTACATAGACCAGCATCTGTCGGATCCCGGCCTCAGCGTAGCCATGCTGGCCGACCACATGGCCATGAGCCGCGCCACCTTGTATTATAAAATGAACGCGTCCTTCGGCAAAGGTGTTGCGGAAGTTATTGAGGAAAAGCGAATGGCCCTTGCCGAAGAACTCCTGAGCACCACGTCCTTCTCCATCCTTGACATATCGGAAAAGGTGGGCTACTCGTCTCCCCGCTACTTCAGTACCCGTTTCAAGCTGCTGCACGACGGAGAGACCCCTCTGAAGTACCGGCAGACACATCACTGATTCCCCTCTGGGCAGGATACTGACAAATCAAAAAAAGAAATGTCGCTCCTGTTTATGTGTTTTGACAGGGGCCGGGTGAGCGTTTTTCGTATTTTTCCGAAAAATAACTGAATATGAAAAAACTCATCGGAGCCCTGGCCGTCCTGGCCCTTTTGGCTGCCGGGTGCACAGCCCCGGAAGTTACTCCCAATAACAACAATGGAAATTCCGGCAATCAGAATAACGGAAACGGCAACAACAATAACGGCAATAACAACAATCCCGGTCCAGTAGACGAAACCCCGGATTTTTCAGATCCGGCATGGTACAGCGTCAACTTCTGGGACCGCACAGACCGTGAGAAGGAAGGTCTTCGCGGCCCGGTGAAAAAGTGGCACATCGGCACTTACACCACTTATGATGAGTATGAGTACGACCAGTCCGGACGCCTTGTGAAACAGGCTTATGTAAACACTACAGATTCCGAGAGCGGACACGAGTGGCGTTATACTTATGACAGCAAGGGCCGATGCATAAAGCGTGTCTACTATGACTCTTATTATACCGACGGCGGCGATTATTATGAATTCGAGTACAATAATGAAGGAAAATATGTTGCCGGGGACTTTTTCTGTGCGGGTCCTTCGGTTGCCGGTTACTTGGACGGTATCATAAAGGATCTTTCGCTTATCCGCTACGTGATGGTTCAGCCGGACCGAAAAACTTTCCGCGAGTCTATATACGCCTTTGGCGATGACGGGAACCTGAATGTTGAGGAACATACCTACCTCCTGATGATGGGCTCGGATGAAAAGGAATACGAAGAAAGTTATTCCTATACCTGGGTGTACGAAGGAGGCTATCCCAAATCCCTGGAAACCGACAATCTACGCTACAACGTCCTGAACATCACCTACTATCCCAACGGTATGTACAAGGACTTTGTGTTCAAAGAGGAAAACGCGTATAATTTTGACACCGGCTGGGATGTCCACACCTACAAGATGCTGGACAACCCCCGTTACCTGGAAGTGGAAACCTTTGTACTTGGCGGTACGCCTTCCACTATAAGTCTCACTCCCGGCCGTATGCTCAAAACCTACGACGACCACTTTGACATAGTGAAGAACGAGGAATGGTACGAGGACTCAGAAACCCCTAGCTATACAGATACTTACGTAGACTACACCTACGACAGGTACGGTAACTGGATCACCCGCAAGGAAAACATCATCGCCCGCTGGACCGGCCAGGAATCCTCAAGTACCATAGAAAGGGAGATAGAGTACTATTAGCCGCAACTCTTTGTAATTCGCAGACTTATTTATTATTTTTGTTGGTGAAGACAAAACAGCGTTGCCTATAAGGCAATGCAGAGACTAGAATACTTCACCTTCTAATATCCAAAAAAGCAAAGACTTTTTATAACCTTATTGTTGAAGGATGGCGTCCTTGGTCCTTGGCATTGTCCAGGCAGGGGTGCTGCGGTCAATGCCGTCGGAAAGGCCCATCCACCAGCAGGTGGCAATTCCCTCCTCCCTGGCTTTTCCGGAGAAATATCCGGCAAAGGTGACGTTGGCGTCATTGTCGTCATTGGTCCCGCCGCCCCATTCGCCTATGATTACGGGTACCCCAAGGCGTTTTACAATATAGGTGTCAAGGTTTGTGAAGAGGCGGTCTATATCGGCCTTCTGCGCGTCAAATTTGGAGGCATCCCAGTAACTGTGCACCTCTATGGCAATATGGCCGGGTTCTTCGGGAATCTGGATGCTTGCTATGGGATCATGGAGGTGTGGACTCCAGGTGCCGTCGCCGCTGCAGGCGCCGTAGGTATTAACCACTAGGTTCCTGTAGAGATTGTTGCCGCCGGTTGCACGGACAGTTTCCGTGAACAGTCTGGCGTAGTTGTAGATGGCGTTGTAGGCGCCCTGGGCCACGTTTGCGTCATAGTTTCCTGGAGCGGCCAGGGATGCAAAGCACCAGGAGCCGTACTGGTCCAGCATCTCGTTGTACGACTCAAAGAGGAGTTTCTCCCCGTAGTCCTTGAATGTAATGGCAATCTGCTGCCAGAGGACCTCGTATCGGGCCTTTGCTGCGTTGAAACCGTCTTCGGAGGCCCTCAGCCAGGCCGTGGTGGCATCTCCTGTGTCGTGGTGGACGTTTAGGATGCAGTACATCCCTTCGTCAATAACGTAGTCCACAACTTCCTTCACGCGGGCCATCCACAGAGGGTCCACCCTGGTGCCGGTCCAGGTGGCTGGATTCCATTTGTTCTGGTCGTGGAGCGTGATTGTGCCCATATGGGGGTACCAGGTTACGGGCACGCGGATTACCCCAAAACCGGCTTCCTTGAACATATGGATGAGTTCACGGGTGGTTTCCGGCTGGCCCCAGGCGGTCTCGTAATCCTTGGGGGTGCGGGCGGTCCAGGCCTCTATCCACATATTGTTAATGTCCCCGCTGTTTGAATCCAGGGTGTTCCCAAGGTTCCAGCCTGCGCCCATATTGAGGACCGCTTCCGCGGCGCTTTCAAAGGGGTCCGTGACATCCGGCGAATCCGGCTTCACGGGGTCATCGGGCTTGTCCGTATCATCGGTTTTGTCCTGGGGCTGCTCCTTGGGCGGGACAGGGGTGTCCATCGGCCTGCACCCAAATGCAAGCGCGGCAAAGATGCACAGTATGAAAGCTTTTTTCATCAGGGCTTCCGGAAAATCAACTCACAAATCTACAAATAAAAGTTTGAATTCCCCTCAATTGACCCCGTAAATCACAATTCCTTGATTATAAATCACTTGTGCATTTTACTCCAGGAGGTTTTGCTGGGAGTAAAATGCATAACATACTGAATATTAGTTACTTAACGAAAACGCTACTTGTGCCTTTTCCGCACGAGATGCCTGGTCGTAGCCGGGCATGACGAAGGCGCCCCTGTAAGGGAGCGCCTTTTTATGGCACGAGGTTGTTAACTTATATCAAACTCTTGTTGAAGAACTTGGTTATCGGCTGCTGAAAGCAATACGGTTAGTTAAGGCGGTAGTAGGATTTGATGACACTGCCTGAGTATTCAGAAAGACCGGTAAGCGTCACGTCTCCTGTTTCAACGTCTATGAGTACGGTTACGCTTTGTGCCGTACGTGTTTTCCCGCTGACGCTGAACACACCGTTGCTGTAATAAGCATTATAAGTTACGAAACCGCCGAAGTCCACCTGCTCCCAATGAATGGGTGTCTGCGTTTTCTTCTTGGAGTTGAGATTGTACTTGATAATACTGTTATCCGTCATTTCGTATGCAATACCATTCTCATCGTATAACCTCCAATCCTGGGGGAAATCGCTGGGGAATTGCTCTTCGAAAATAGTTTTGTTTATCAGATCTGCAACTAACTTCTTGCCATTGGTGAGAATAGTTATACCTGTTTCTGTTCTGGTAATCTTGGTAGATCCAATAACGAAATATCCAACACCGAATTGGTAATCAGATTCCAGGAACAATTCAAGTGAGCAGTCCAGCTTTCCATCATTTAAAAATATCCTATACACGGCTACGCCGGGTTTTTCCTGCCCTCCTATTTCAAAGTTTCTTTTTCTTAGGATTATATAAGTGTCAGATTTCAAGTCAAATACGTAAGATTGTGCTTCGTGTGGCAGTATGTCGGACAGGAGGTTAATCAGTTCCTGGGTATAGTCTATAAAAAGAGGCTTCAATCCAAGATCAAAAGACCATGTTCCTTGCCCCTGAGTGCTTAAGGGAATAATGGTGTTATCCTTTGTGAGCATAAAACCACATACACGAAAAGTGTCAAGCAATGGTTCTGACGGATATTTCAATTCAAAGCTGTTCCCTTTGTCTGTTATCACCACCGGCATATAACTATCATCGGGGCCATCAATTAAACAACCAAATTCCCAGCCTAGATACTTTTGAGCGTCTGGAGAATAGCAAACCACAATATGTTTCTTATCGGGAGTGAACTTTAAAAAGCTGTCAAAGGAATTGAAGCTAATTCCAGAGTAATCACATAACTCAAAAGGGCTCTTGAACAGCGCGCCATCTGAGGTTCTGAGGAGATACGGCCCAGAAATAGACTGTAGCAGACGGTCTATGGCATCTGTCTCTTCAAATCCCCAGGCGTCATTTCTCCATTCCGTATACTCATAAACAGGATGCACTGAACTAAGCAGAATCAGGTCCTTAGTAAGAGGAACAATTTGATATGGCACCAGAGTAAGCGTTTCCCGGATCATTTTCCAAATCTTATTGTTGGATGCACCATCTTCTTTGAAAGAGAACGATGCCAGTGTGGTCTTTCCGTCTTTATCCAGAATAAACAATCTGTCGTCATACTCCTCGCCTCCCGCTTTGGTCTGTATGGTAGACTCCCCATCCGAGTAGGGCATCACGGCCAAAGCAGAGGCATTGGTCAAATCTACCTTTTCCACCTTGATGGACGAAGGCGCTGAACCATGAAAAAGTGGGTATACTTTTCCGCACCCCTGAAGAGCTATGGCTATGGCTGCATAAGCTAATAAAGACTTGATTTTCATATTTAATGTTTTGTTCTATACAAAGATAATACTTTTTTCTTATTGTTCCACCACCCACTCTCCGGTCTTTGCTGGGCATAACGAAGGCGCCCCTGTAATGGAGCGCCTGAGTTTTGTGCCCCTAACCGTGGTATTCTCGAACCTTTTGCTGGAGGGGATAGAGCGGTTGTGGGAAAATCATGAGTTTTTGCCGAATCCAAAGCACTTTCCTCTTGCAACTGTTGATTGTTGTTTGTAGATTTGTTGAACATACATATCGGACTATGTCAAACTTGGAACAGATACAACTATTTGGAGAGAAGCAGATAAGAACTGCCTGGAACGATGCCGAGGAGAAGTGGTATTTCTCCGTAATAGATATTATAGCTGCACTGGTGGATACGGATCGCCCAAGAAAGTATTGGTCCGACCTGAAACGGAAACTGATTGCAGAAGGGAGTGAGTTGTCCGAAAAAATCGGACAACTGAAAATGAAATCGTCGGACGGAAAAATGTATGCTACAGATGTTGCCGATCAAGAGCAACTCTTCCGTCTTGTTCAGTCAATACCATCTCCGAAGGTCGAACCTATAAAAGTATGGATTGCGCGAGTTGCCAGCGAACGGATTGATGAAATGATAGATCCGGAGATCTCTATTGACCGGGCCATAGAGATGTATCGGCGCAAGGGATACTCGGAGGAGTGGATCAATCAACGACTTCAAGGCAAAAGGGAACGTAAGAAACTTACCGATGAATGGAAACGAGTTGGTGTAAAGGAAAAGCAATATGCAATCCTGACAAATGCGATTTATGAGGTATGGTCGGGCATGACCGCGAAAGAATATAAGCATCTTAAAGGCCTGAAAAAAGAAAACCTTAGAGACAATATGACTGATACGGAAAGTGCTCTAACCACGCTTGCCGAAGTGGCAACCAGGGAGATATCGCAGAATGAGGACCCCGGGACAATCACCCATAGCATCGATATCGCCCGCAGAGGAGGTGGCGTGGCCAAAGTGGCTCGCGAAGCCTTGGAAGACCAGTTGGGAAGAAGCATTATATCCTCTGAGAATGCCAAGACGTTGAATAATCCGGAAACACCCAAAGAGATAGAGGAGCAATAACCAATTATATTAGTGCAATTATCTTTACCATACACAGCGATGATAACTACAATAGACCCAAACAAATTAAAAATCGCGATTGACTGGATTAATAAACTCGCCAACGGGATGAATCCGCTTGATGGTAGTACACTTCCTGATAGCGACATCGTGAACAACGTTCACATCTCCCGCTGCCTGTTCTACGTATCCCATGTGCTTGAAGATGCTGGGAAGAAATCATCCTCCCGTCAGAAGCAGTATGAACTTGAGTTTCAGCTTACCCCGGAGATAGCGTCAAAGGTCTATATTGCCGAGAGAACGGGTATCGCTATGTTCGTCAAGGAGATCAACAAAGTGATTCCTGAAAATATGCAGCCTTTGGCCGCATCAAAGGTAACTCAATGGCTGGTATCAGTAGGGTACCTGGTGGAACAACAAAGTAGCGACGGCCGCAAATACAAGGCTCCGACAGAACTCGGAGCATCCATCGGCATGACATCCTCATGGAGAGATGGCTCTCAGGGGCATTATCTTGCTGTTTCCTATGATGCCAACGCGCAGCACTTTATCCTTGAGAACCTTTTCAAGCTATAGCTCAATTTCGCCTCGCTTTAGCATATTCTCATAGTACGTCAGGTTGATTTTCCGGTTGCAGCCGCTCTTATCGGGTTTATAGTTCGTGCAACCAAGGAAGGGTGTGTTGTCTTTCTTCCTAACAATCAGATAGCCATCCTTGCAGCAGTCACATTTGAGGATGGGGAGTATACCGCCGGAGAGGTCGTTGGTCATGAAGTCACAGATTTCAGGCTCATTCGTGCAGAGCCATAGACGCAGACCAAAGTCCTTCTTCTGTCGAACTCGAAGCGGATAGCCACATATCGGGCAGCGTTTAATCATTGAGATGTCCGGCGAGTCAGTCTTGGAGATGTCCAGGTCGCCGTTGACGTGGACTGCCGAATAGTCCTGAATCAGTTCTGCCACGAATCGAGACGGGCGCTGCTGGGGTACTACAATATAGACACGATTCTTTGTGCGGGTCATCGCCACATAGAATAGGCGACGTTCCTCTGCGTATTCAATCGTGCGGTCCTCCTTGATGACCAATTTCATCACCGGATCGTCTTCAATTTTGGACGGGAAGCCGTAGACGGCGTTGGCGGCATTGATGATGATGACGTTGTCGTAGCCGAGACCCTTTGCGCGATGTGCGGTCAGGAAGGTAATCTTCGCTTTTGGGTATGCCTTTGACTTGACCTCGCCAGTCTTGTCATTGAGGAAGAAGAGGCCGGTCTTGGCCAGGTGGAATCCGTCGAAGTTGTATCGGCCTATGAGCAAAATGGAAGAGCCCTCCGGTTTCCCCTCGGCCTTATTGGATTCGAGAATCTGGCCGATGCAGCGTTCTACAGCCTGGGCACGGAGATAGAATTTGCCGCCCTTTCCTTCCGCCAACTCCTTATCGGCTTCTTCTGAGTACGCCTCAATGATAATCGGCCGCTGAATATGCTTCGGGCTGATAAGGGACTTCTGAATCTGCGATGAGTTCTTCTGAATGAAACTGCCGGCGATGTCGATTACCTCCTGGGAATTACGGTAGGTCTTGGTGATTTTTAACTCTTCGCCGTAGCCCATGATGTCGGAGAAATGGGTGAAGAGTGTGATGTCTGAGCCAGCGTAGGCATAGATGGACTGCCAGTCATCTCCCACGGCTATAATCTTGGCGTCACAGACGTTAGAAAGTGCCCGTGCAAGGTCGAAACGCTGTCGGGATATGTCCTGGTACTCGTCGATGATAACGTACTTAAAATCGAGTTTCTCGCCGATTTCCACCTGCTCCTGCAGTATCTTGGCGGAGTCGTTTATCATATCCTCGAAGTCCACGGCTCCACGTTCCTTCAATTTCTTAGAGTACTCCAGATAACTCTGGTGGCAAACGTCCAGGAAGAGTTTGGTGCGGACATTATCGGTCATCCGCTGCATCTCACGGAACTTGTCGGTATCGTAACCGTTGGTCTTGAAGTTCTGGATGAAGGCACAAATGAGGCGAGTGAGTTTGAAGATGTATTTGTTCTCCTCCGTGGAGACAATCTTCTGATATACCTCCATATCGGAGCGGCGGTCCAGGACAATGCCTTTCTCCTTCAACTGGTCTTCCAGATGTTCAAGGAACGGACGTCCGTCATTGTAGGCAGAGAAGGTATATATCAACTCGGTGCCATGTTCACGATGGAAGAGAATCTTATCGTTGACTTCCTTCTTGTATCGATTCAGTTCCGTTTTGGAGTAGCGATTGTTCTTACCGTCCTCGGTGATGCCGAAATGCTCGATGTAGATGGTTCGATCTCCTTGCCTGATGACAAAATCTGGGGTATATGGCTTGTGAGAATGGCGGAATCCGTAAGGGTAGGGCCGCTCATATTCATAGTCAATCTTGTGTAAGTACAGGAAGTTTGCAATCATCACTTCCTGCGAAGAGCGGAGGGATTCGTAATTGATGGTGATGGATTTGCCTGTACGCTTATAGGTAATGGTCTCCACGTACTCATTCATATTGGAACGCATCGTGGAGAAATCGGCCTTTGAGATGTAGTTGAAGAAGGCGTTAAGGTCATCTCCTTCGTATGGAGCATCGAAATAACTACCGAAGAAGAGGATCAGTTTATTCACCATATCCGACTCCCGGAGGACATCGTTCTTGAGGTAGTTATTGATGACGTCAAACATATAGCCGCTGTCCACCACATTCTTCTTATCGGCATCCTGCTTACGGAGGATGGCATAGCCGGTCTTATGGAATGTGGTGACGGGGCAATTGATTTTCAGTGCCTTGTTAATCTTATCTTGAAGTTCTCCAACGGCCTTGTTCGTGAAGGAGATGACAAGAATCTGCTCGGGTTTGACGCCCTTCTTCTCGACCAGGTACTTCACTTTGGCGGCCACCGTGGTAGTCTTTCCGGCTCCAGCACCGGCCACTACCAGCATATAATCCTCGTCCGTGAGAACCACCTTTCGTTGCTCCTCGTCCAGGGAGATAGCGGGATCGACTTTGGATAGAACCGTGTCCAGATAGTGCTTATCGGTTTCCAGGTGCCTCTGCAGGAAGGAATGATTGTGCTGCTGGATGCCAGTGGAGCCTTCTCTTAGGTCTGAGAGGTCAGCATAATTCCGCAGGAAAGCCTCGACGGATGCTGCTGGTATGGCGAACTTCTCGCAGTACAGGCCGAGAGTTGTTGCGGTCTTCTGGTTCTGGAAGAAGGTGTTGATGTCAGTATATTCGTCAATCAACTGCTTGTAGTCACTGCGTGCCAGATACCTGTCCTCGAGGAGTAGTGAATTCAATCGCTGGGTGAACTGGAGCAACTGAGCATACTCTGCTGTAGGTGCTTTAGACATGACGTTGGACGGCTCTGGTTTCTTGGAAGCCTCTTTCGACTTGTTGCGTCGCGAGAATATGAAATCAAGAAGGGACATAAATCTTTGCGAATGCAAAGTTACTTAATTTTTATCGAACCCTTATTGTCAACACTGATTCTGGCTACATCTTCCAGGAAGCCAAGCGTTTACAACAAAAAAACCGGAACCTCCAAATTCTTCTGGAGATTCCGGTTCCGTGCCCAGAGCGGGAATCGAACCCGCACGGTATTGCTACCACAGGATTTTGAGTCCAGCGCGTCTACCAATTCCGCCATCCGGGCAGGGGGATGGGAGTGCAAATTTATTGCAAAATCCTGAAATTGCAAAATTTACTGCTCGTCAATGCCGGATGCGGCAAAAGAATCGGCCAGAAGGTGCTTTGACATCTGCTTGCGGGCAAGCCTGAGACCCCAGAAGCAGAAGAGGAGGATGGTGATGGAAATGATTCCGCTCATCTCCGGGGTTACTTCGGCCTGCATGGCTATGGTGTCGTAGATGCCGTGGGCAAGGACGGGGTACAGCCACATCTTGATGCTGGCGCCGGGGGCGCGGAAGCGGTCGAAGTGGTTGAGGGAGTAGTAGTAGCCCATGATTACGGCAAAGCCGAAATGGCCGGGAATGGCGGTGAGGGACCGGCCGATGCCCGTTGTAATCCACTGAGAGCCTGATGCAAAGAGGTATTCTATGTTTTCAAAGGCTGCGAAGCCCATGCCCACGCATACGGCGTATACAATGCCGTCCATGCGTTCGTCGAAATCCTTGCACTTCCTTAAGAACAGCCACAGGAGCACTAGCTTGGCCGTTTCTTCAGGAATGGCCGCGCCGAAAAACGCCATGCGGAAGGCATTCCAGAAACTGTGGATTTCCATGGGGAATGCGCCCATATTCCTTAGCGGAACCGATATGAGGAGGGAGGCGAACACCGAGCCCCAACCGTAGAAAAACGCCTTCACGATATTCCCTACAGGCTCCCTTTGGAGTTTGTCCTGCAGGTAAGTGTAGTAGATAAGGATGATGGCAGGCAGTACCGCCAGTGCGATTACGTGTAACATGTTGCAAAGTTAGTAAAAATGAGTCATCGGCGTATTTCGCAATCCAACAAGATTTTATATATTTGCAAAAACTACTGAATACATAACTTTATGGCAACACTAAATCTATCTTACGAAGACCTTGCGTCGGTTATCTGTCTGGCTGTTCACCTCGCAAACGCCGACGGCAATGTCTCCGACCAGGAAATGGAGGCAATAGTCAAGGCAATCACTGACCAGTATAATTTTGAAGGCCGCCAGGATCTCCTGAAGGAGTACATCAACGACGGCATGGCCATGAGCCCCCAGGTGGCCCTCCAGCACATTGCTGCATTCGGCCCCGTGGAAAAGCAGTGGACATCCAACTTCTTTGTGAAAACCATTGTGGCCGATGGTAACCTCGAGGAAAACGAGAAGAGCCTCTATTGGGATATTCAGGAAAAATGCGGCCTTCCGGACCACAACCTTGAGAGCGACAGCTCGTCCTCGTCAAATGCTTCGGCGGAGGACGACGAAGCCCAGATGGAGAGGCAAACCTGCGTCACCGTCAATTACAGGAGGGCGTACGACAACATCTGCGACGGCTCTGTGACCTATGTCCAGTACGACCGCGGCGTAAATGTGCGTGAAAAGGTGTTTGCGTGGTTCAGCGATGCCGAAAGCCTCCAGTTTTACAGGAGGTCCAGGGCCCTTGACGCCATCAATGAAAAGTTGGGCCTTGCCGGCGGCTGGAAGCTCATCATGGTGTTTGCAAAGAAGGAATACTGGGCCAAACCCAATCTCAACAGGGTGGGAACGGTGATTGCCGGAGAAGATGTCTACGGCCCCGTGTTCTTTGTCCTTGAAAACGAGGACAAAACCCTCATGGGCTTCAACTACAAGAGCTTCATCGGGAAGTTCCTTATGGGACTGAAAGACCTTGACAAGAGCATCCTTGTCCAGGGAGAAGAGAACGAAGGCCTCTCCAACCGTTATATGCTGACGGCCTTCACCGCCCTGGAAGATCTGAAGTAGCGGTTACCGGCCGAAATTTCTGGAGGCAAACGGCAGAGCCATCCTAAGGGAGGTGTGCCAGTATTCCCAGTTGTGGATACCGTTACGAACCCTTAGCTGCGCCGGAACGCGGGCATCGCGCATGGCGCGGTAGAAGTCAAGGCTCAGGTAAAGGATAAAGTCGTCGTCTCCGCAGTCTACAAACCATTTAACGCTCCTAAGCTGCTCCAGAGTCTCTGGAGTGGCTTTTTTCACGTATTTTATGGCCGAATTCTCCGCTACGGAGTTGGAGGTTGCGGGGAACTTGCTGCCTTCGGGGATATCGGCCCACACTTCACGCTTTTCATTGTCCAGCCAGCCGCTCATGGAGTAGCAGCTGGAGAACATGTCCGGGTGATGCTGGGCGTAAACCACGGAGCCGCCGCCGCCCATCGAAAGGCCCATTATTGCACGCTGGCCCTTGCTGCCGCCGCAGTTGAATTTGGCTTCCACGGCAGGGAGGAGTTCCTTGAAGAAGTAGTCTTCGTAGTTCCAGCCGGGAACGTTGAAATAGCCGTTCTGATAGGCGTGGATATCGGCATTTCCGGCATTTGGCATGAGCACCACCACCGGAACGCATTCTCCGGAAGCGATGAGCTCGTTTGCCACCCAGTCCATGCGGCCGCGTTCCTGCCACGCGGTGTAGTCGTCCGACAGCCCGTGCAGCAGCACCACAAGCGGATAATGCTGCTCCGGGTTGTATCCGCCGGGCAGGTACACGTTGTATTTCTGGTCTGTGTCCAGAACGTTGCTATGGATCTCATGGGTTTCGATTTTTCCCTGCGCAAATGCTGCAGTTACGGCCACAAACGCCGTCGTGATAATGGTTACAAGCTTTTTCATGGCACTAATATACGCATTTTTGGTTATCTTTGTTGTATGCTACTAAGTCTTTTATACGTTTTGATCAGCGGAATCGCCCTGCCGGTGGGCGGAATCCAGATGCAGTATCTGTGGCGGAACCAGCTTGGGGACGTTTATTCACTGGGCCTGGGCTCCGCGGCGTGCCTTGGTGCGGCGGCGGCAACAATGTCCGGGTGGTGCTCGCTCACGGTGGGGAGTTTCATCTGCACGCTCATCTGCACGCTCATCTGCTTTTTTGTCACGCTAAAGGTTAATACCCAGCAGCTTATAACGTTCGGCATACTTTTCGGCACGTTCATTGGCTCCCTTGGAACCATTGTTGTCACAAACGCTCCCACCGGGGACCTCCTCAAAAAATACTACCTTTGGGGCGCGGCAAACTTCCGCTTGGAGGGCGTCACCACCGGGGACATCATCTTCTCGCTGGTGCTCTTCGGCATAGGGCTTGCCGCAGCACTGTCCCAGGCCGGGCGGTTAACCCGTCACTTCAAGGCCGAAATTGAAATCCCCAACTCCGGGAAAGCCGTCCTCCTTCTTGCCATCATGTGCCTGGTTACCAGCGCGGTAAGTATCTGCGGGCCCATCGGCTTCATCTCCCTGGGCGTTCCCAACCTCAGCCGCCTCATCTGCAAGAGCACGGACATCCGCAAGCACTACCTCATAAGCAGCGCCATGGGAATCGGCCTTCTTCTTGTCACTTACCTTGTTGTGCAGTACGTCAACTTCGGCATATACCTGCCCATAAGCGCCACCATGGCTATCATTGCGCTGCCTCTCATGGCCATGATTTTTGTGAAACAGTAGGCCGCCCGTGGAGGCAACAAGTTGAAACACAGTAATTTATGTAAAAGAGGGTGCCGAAAAACAAGCACCCTCTTTTGCGTAAGTGACAATGATTCAACCATTTATCTCCACGCCCGACATTCAGCGGCGGCAGATGTAAAAAAATCACTATCTTTGTAACCTTATGGCAAATGATATCATACAGGAGTTCACTAAGGCCGAATACAAGGAAGGTTTTGTGACGGACGTTGAGCAGGAGTTCATCCCCAAAGGGCTGAACGAGGATATCGTACGCATGATTTCGGCCAAAAAGGAAGAGCCGCAGTGGCTGCTGGATTTCCGCCTGGACGCATTCCGCAAGTGGCAGGCTATGCCGCAGCCGGACTGGGCTCATCTGGATATGCCGGAGATTGATTTCCAGGACATTATCTACTTTGCCGCCCCCAAGAAAGACAAAGACCGCCCCAAGGAGATAGACCCTAAACTTGCCGAAACCTTCGACAAACTGGGCATTCCCCTCAAGGAGCGCGACGTCCTGGCTGGCGTGGTTGCCGTAGACGCCGTGTTCGACTCGGTGTCCGTCACCACCACTTTCCGTAAAACCCTGGCCGAAAAAGGCATCATCTTCTGCTCCTTCTCAGAAGCCGTAAAAGAGCACCCTGACCTTGTGAGGAAGTACCTTGGAAGCGTTGTGCCGTCGTCGGACAACTTCTTTGCGGCCCTAAACGGCGCCGTTTTCTCCGACGGCTCCTTCTGCTACATCCCTAAAGGCGTCCGCTGCCCCATGGAACTCTCCAGCTACTTCCGCATCAACGCCCGCGGCACCGGCCAGTTCGAGCGCACGCTCATCGTGGCCGATGAAGACTCCTACGTCTCCTACATGGAAGGCTGCACCGCCCCCATGAGAGACGAGCAGCAACTTCACGCCGCCGTAGTGGAAATAATAGTTGAAAAAGGGGCCGATGTAAAGTACTCCACCGTCCAGAACTGGTACCCCGGAGACGCAGACGGCAAGGGCGGCATCCTTAACCTTGTGACCAAGCGCGGAATCTGCAAAGGAGACGGCTCCCACCTCTCCTGGACCCAGGTTGAAACCGGCAGCGCCATCACCTGGAAATACCCTTCTACCATACTGAAAGGGGATTTTTCGTCCTCGGAATTCTACTCCGTGGCCGTCACCAACAACCACCAGCAGGCCGACACCGGCACCAAGATGATCCACCTTGGCCGTGGCACAAAGAGCCGTATCGTGAGCAAGGGAATTTCGGCCGGAGTGAGCCAGAACAGTTACCGCGGCCTTGTGAGAATGGGGCCGAATGCCGAAAATGCCCGCAACTACTCCCAGTGCGACTCCCTCCTCATTGGCTCCCGTTGCGGCGCCCACACCTTCCCGGACATCCGGAGCGTGAACCCCACCGCCACCGTGGAGCACGAGGCTACAACCTCCAAAATATCTGAGGATCAGCTGTTTTACTGCAACCAAAGGGGCCTGGACCCAGAAGAAGCCGTGGGGCTTATTGTCAACGGCTACGCCCGCGAAGTCCTGAGCCGCCTCCCCATGGAGTTTGCCGTTGAGGCCCAAAAACTCCTGCAGGTGTCCCTTGAGGGCAGTGTTGGATAAACGTTCCCTTGTCATTCTGAGCGTAGCCCGCAGGGCGAAGCCGAAGAATCTCAAATAGAAATAGAATGTTTGATACCGTAATATTTGAACTTGCCGGCAAGCCGGTGCTGCTCATAGACCTGATATCCAGCATATTGGGCCTTACCTGCGTGGTGCTTGCGGGCCGGAATTCAAAGTACAACTTCTGGGTGGGCTACCTTTACACAATTGCGCTCTTTTTCCTCTTCTGGAACCGCAATCTGTACGCCAGCCTGCTTCTGCAGCCAATTTCGCTCTCCATCAACATCCTTGGCCACTGGCGCTGGACGCATCCCCGCAAGGAGGAAGCCACGGACAAGGGAGAGCTGAAGGTGACCATACTCACCTGGCCCTGGCGCATAATGAGCGTGAGTGCCGTGCTACTTGTGGCGGGCCTCTGGGGCTGGACGCTGGACAATCTTTTCCCCTCGGACCCCCATCCGTACCTGGACTGCACCGTGACGGTGCTCATCCTCATGGCGCAGCTGCTTTCGGCCCTAAAGAAATGGGACTGCTGGATAGCCTGGCTCCTTGTAAACGTTACCCAACTCATCCTCCACATAAGCGTTGGCAATGTTTTCATGCCCATTGTGAGCGGCCTGTACCTTGTAAACGGCATCTGGTCGCTTGTGACCTGGATTAAACTGTATAAGAAAAATTCGTGATATGCTTCAGATAAAAAACCTTCACGCAAGCGTTGAGGACAAGGAAATCCTCAAAGGGGTGAACCTCACAATCGGCCCCGGAGAAATCCATGCCGTGATGGGCCCCAACGGCGCAGGCAAAAGCACCTTGGCGGCGGTTCTCACCGGCCGTCCCGGATACACCGTCACAGAGGGCAGCGTCACCTTCATGGGCAAGGACCTTCTTGCGATGGCCCCGGAAGAGCGTGCCTGGGCGGGCCTTTTCCTCAGTTTCCAGTATCCCATTGAGATTCCCGGAGTCACCATCACCGCTTTCATGAAGGCCGCCGTAAATGCAAAAAGGCGTGCCGAAGGCCTCCCGGAGCTCAAGGCCGGCGAATTCCTGAAACTCCAGAAAGAGAAGATGGCCTTCCTCAAGATGAAGCAGGAATTTGCCAAGAGGGAAGTGAACGTAGGCTTCTCCGGCGGCGAAAAAAAGCGCAACGAGATATTCCAGATGGCAATGCTGGACCCTATGCTCAGCATCCTCGACGAAACCGACTCCGGCCTTGACGTAGACGCCCTCAGGATTGTGGCCGATGGCGTCAACGCCCTCCGCAGCCCGGAAAAATCGGCCATCATTGTGACTCACTACCATAAGCTCCTGGAGTACGTCCAGCCGGACTTCGTGCATGTTCTCAAGAATGGCGCCATTGTGAAAACCGGTGGTCGGGAACTCATCGGGGCCATTGAATCTGAAGGATTTGACCAGTTCTAGCCATGGGACACGGCAGGTATATTGATCCTATTGGAGATGCCCGGTCAAAGCCGGGCATGACGGAGTCCGTCATGGCCGACTCCGATCGGCCATCTCCTGTCATAACCATAAAGGCAGGGGAACACCTTGACCTTGAGTATGTTGTGCTTCCGGGAGAGTCCCGTGACATAGACGTAACGGTAGACCTAACGGGCCCGGGGGCGGAGCTTAGTCTCAAGGCGCTCTATCTCACAAAGGCCGAAGAAAAGGTGAAATTCCGTATCCTGGTGCACCACAGGGCCCCCGGATGCCGAAGCTCCCAGCTTGTGAAGGGCGTTGCCGGTGGCAGCTCAAAAGTTACCTTCAGCGGCACAATAGTGGTGGCCCCGGACGCCCAGAAGACAGAGGCATTCCAGGAAAACCACAATATCCTTCTAACGGAATCGGCAAATGTAGAGACAAAGCCCCAGCTTGAGATTTACGCCGACGACGTCAAGTGCTCCCACGGTGCCACCGTAGGCCGCTTGAACGAGGATGAGCTCTTCTACATGCGCTCCCGCGGCATCCCCATGGGTGAGGCCCGGGCCCTCCAGATGCTTTCCTTCCTCTCCCCCGTAATCCCCCAGGAGCGCCGGGAAGAAATAGAAAACGTGATTATGGCATTGTGAGAAGCCGTTTTCTCATATCCATAGTTGTCATTGCCGGCTTAATCGTCATTGCCGGCCTGACCGGCAATCTCCTTACCTCATGCTCCCGCCGGCCGTCCCTTGACCGCGCCACCGCAGATAAACTTGAGGAGCTTGACCGCTACATAGCTTCCCGCCAAATCTACTACGCCCGCAAAAACGGACGTCTGGAGTCCCTGCGCTCGATTATCGGCACTACCGCAAATCCGGAAGCTCTCTATGAGCTCAAGATGAATATGGCAAGGGAGTTCTTCTCCTACAGCCAGGACTCTACCCAGCACTATCTCAAATCCTGCCAGGCCATTGCCCGGGACCTTCTTAAGGACAACGACCGTTACAATGCCGCCACCATAATGCTAGGGCATCTTTACGGCAAAGGAGGCAGTTACCTGGAGGCCTCGCAAATCCTCTACGGCCAAATAGATTCGGCGTCGCTTTCGCCCGCCCTCAAAGCCGAATATTACTGGGTTCTTTACGATTTCTGCGGAGATATGGCCGGTAATTCCGGTATTGTGGAGAGCCTCAGTATTCCGCCTGCATCGGCATACCTTCCCACTCTTTTCAAGCTCCTTCCCAAAGACAGTCCCCGCTGGCGTATTGCCCTGAGGAATAAATATTTGCAGGAACGGAAACTGGACAGCGCCGACAGCGTGAGCCGCCTTCTACTTGCCGGCGTAAAGCCTGAAGACAGGGATTACGCCATCCACGCGTTCTTCCAGTCGGAGATAGAGGAGCGCCGCGGAAACCAGAAGCAGCGCATGTTCTGGCTCATAGAATCGGCCAAATGTGACCTCGTGAATGCCGTGAGGGACTACGCTTCCCTTACCATGGTGGCCCAGAATATCCTCCCGACGGACGTAGACCGCTCTTTCCGTTATCTCAGGATGGCCCAGGAGGATGCCTTGGCCTACAACGCCCGCCTGCGGCCCTGGCAAATCTCCCGCTTCCTGATGGACGTTGAGGACGCTTATGCAAAGAGGCAGGCCGAAGCCAACAGAAGCGCAATTCTTGCCGCCATAATCATGGCTGCCCTGGTGCTGGTTCTCCTCTTAATCACGCGCATGCTGGTGGCCCGTTCAAGGAACCTCACCCGCACCCAGGCCGCTCTTGAAAGCAGCAACCGCAAGCTTGCCCAGGCCGATAAAGTAAAGGGAGACTACATAGTAAATTTCCTGGAGGGGCTGTCATCCCAGGTGTCCGTAATCCGTGCCGAAGACAACCATTTCAGGAATCTTCTCAAACAGGGACGCGCCGACCAACTTCTCAAAGAGCTCTCCATCTCCGGGCGCTCGGAAAAAGCCAAGGAGGAATTCTACGAGACCTTCGACCGCACCTTCCTTGCAATGTACCCGGATTTCCCGGAGCGCTTCAATGCTCTCCTGAAGGAGGAAGGCCGTATATATCCTCCTGCCGGAAGGCTCACTACAGAGCTCCGGATCTTCGCCCTTATCTGCCTTGGCGTGGACGACTCCAAGAAGATAGCCTCCATGCTGGATTACTCCGTAAGCACCATATATAATTACAAGGTGAGTGTGAAAAACATGGCCCTCGGGGACCGTGATTCCTTTGAAAAGAGGGTGAAAGAGCTGTCTTATAACCTCTAATACCACTACTTTTTTATATATATTCAGAAATTTTAAGCGCTTCATTTATAGCGCTTTAGGTTTTTATATTCGCTACTTTAAAACTACAAACGAAATCTTGGTGTTTCATTTCCCATAATTTTGCACTGAACAGATAATTATTAGCACGCGGATATGAGACTCACAAAACAGTTCCTGTTCCTCACATTTGCAGTTCTGGCCATCTCCTGTGGCCGGAAGGTTTCTGACGTTGACAAGAAGGTCAACGACCTCCTCTCCCAAATGACCCTTCAGGAGAAGATTGGCCAAATGAACCAGATTTCAGTGGGCGGAGATGTAAGCAATTTCGCCGGGGCTATCCGTGACGGCCAGGTTGGCTCCATCCTCAATGAGGTTGATCCCGTTAAAATAAATGAGTATCAGCGTATTGCCGTTGAGGAGACCCGTCTTGGAATTCCCCTTCTTGTAGCCCGTGACGTTATCCATGGTTTCCATACCGTTTTCCCCATTCCCCTTGGCCTTGCAGCTACCTTCGACCCTCAGTTAGTAGAGGAAGGCGCGCGCGTAGCGGCCATTGAGGCAACCGCCCAGGGCATCCGCTGGACTTTCTCTCCAATGCTGGACATTGCCCGTGACCCCCGCTGGGGCCGCATTGCCGAAGGCAGTGGCGAAGACCCTTACCTTGATGCGCGTATGGCCGAGGCCATGGTATACGGTTATCAGGGACGTACCTCAGACAGCACCTCCATGGCAGCCTGCATCAAACATTTTGTAGGTTACGGCGCTGCCGAAGGCGGCCGTGACTATAACAGCACGCTTATCCCGGAGCATCTTCTCCGCAATGTTTACCTCCCTCCCTTTGAGGCTGCTGTAAACGCCGGTGCAATGACCCTCATGACCTCTTTCAACGACAACGATGGCATCCCTTCCACCGGCAACAAGCACGTGGTAAAGGATATCCTCCGCGGAGAATGGGGTTTTGACGGCCTTGTTGTCACGGACTGGAACTCAATGGGAGAAATGATAAACCACGGTTTTGCCGAAGACCGTCCGGACGCGGCGAAAAAGGCACTTGAGGCAGGTGTGGACATGGACATGATGACCTACGGCTTTATCGGCCACCTTGAGGAAATGGTAAGAAGCGGGGAGGTGAAGGAGTCCCAGATAGATGCCGCTGTGCGCAATATCCTCAGGATTAAGGTAAAGCTCGGCCTCTTTGAGCATCCTTATATTAATGTGGAGGAGGCCGAAAAAGTGCAGTACGCCCCGGAGCATCTTGCCGCGGCGCAGAAATCGGCCGAAGAAAGCGCCATACTTCTGAAAAATGACGGTACCCTCCCTCTTAAGGAAGGTCTCCGCATACTTGTCACCGGACCCATGGCCGATGCACCCCACGACCAGCTTGGCACCTGGGTGTTCGACGGCGAAAAATCCCATACGGTTACGCCCCTGAAGGCCCTCCAGGAGCGTTTCCCCGGTAAAGTTACATACGTCCCCGGCCTTACTTACAGCCGTCAGGAGCGCGACAATTTCTCCGACGTTGTTGCCGCCGCCCGCCGCGCGGACGTGGTCCTGGCTTTCCTTGGGGAGGAGTCCATCCTTTCCGGAGAGGCCCATTCCCTTGCCGACCTTAATCTCATAGGCTCCCAGAGCGAACTCCTGAAGGCCCTGAAGGCAACGGGAAAGCCCGTGGTTGCATCTATTATGGCAGGACGCCCCCTTACAATAGAGAGGGATCTTGAAAACTGCAACGCGATGCTCTATAGCTTCCACCCCGGAACAATGGGCGGCCCCGCCATCGTAAACCTTCTAACCGGAGAGGCCAACCCTTCCGGAAAAACCCCCGTCACCTTCCTCCGTACGGTGGGCCAGGCTCCCCTGTACTACAATCACAACATGACCGGACGCCCCTACAGCGGGGAACTCCTCATGAAGGACATCGCCCTGGAAGCCGGCCAGACATCCCTCGGCAACACCTCCTATTATCTTGACTACGGCGCATATCCGCTCTTCCCCTTCGGCTTCGGCCTAAGTTATACAAGCTTTGAGTATTCCGGAATAAGCCTTGACAGGCAGGAGTATCGGGCCGAAGACACCATTGGCATCACCTTCACCCTTGCCAATACCGGCAGCCGTGAGGGTACCGAGGTGGCCCAGGTTTATGTCCGTGACCTTGTGGGCTCAATTGCCCGTCCCGTAAAGGAACTTAAACATTTTGAGAGAATTACACTTGCCGCCGGCGAGTCCCGCACGGTGAAAGTGGAGCTTCCGGTGAGCAGCCTCGCCTTCTTCGGCCTTGACGGCCGCCGCAAGGTGGAACCCGGCAAATTCCAGCTCTGGGTGGCCGGAGACAGCGCTTCCGGCGAGCCGGTGGAGTTTGAAGTACTTTAGGAAAAATGTTAATTTTGTAAATAATAACCAATAATCTATGAGAAAAGCACTACTTGTTGTTATGGCTTTTGCCATTTCCGTTTGCGTCTTCGCGCAGAGCCGTATAAGCGGTTTGGTGCAGGACAATTCCGGCTATCCCGTGATAGGTGCGGCTGTAGTTGTTCAGGGCACCACAAACGGTGCGGTAACAGATGCAGATGGCGCCTGGACGCTTTCGAATGTTCCTTCCGGAGCAACTCTTGAGGTGTCATCCATCGGATATGTTACCAAGTCAGTATCGGCTTCAGATGCAGCTGTCATTGTTCTTGAAGAAGATACAATCATGCTTGATGATGTTGTTGTTGTTGGATACGGTGTTCAGAAAAAGAGCGTTGTAACCGCTTCAATTGCAAAAGTGTCTTCCGATGAACTGGGCAAGACTGCTCCCGTGCGCGTGGATAATGCTCTAAAGGGTCTTGCAGCCGGTGTTAACGTAACATCATCTTCAGGCCAGCCCGGTGCAGCCGCAAGAATCCGTGTCCGCGGTACTGGTACCATCAATAATTCCGATCCTCTCTATATTGTAGACGGGATGCCCATAGAAGGCGGTATCGATTATCTGAACCCATCTGATATCGAATCCATCGAAGTGCTCAAGGACGCAGCTTCCGGTGCCGTTTACGGTGCACGTGCGGCAAACGGTGTCATTCTGGTGACGACCAAGAAGGGAACCAAGGGCAAGGCCAGGATCAACTACGAATTCTCATATGGTCTTTCCAGCCCCTGGAAGCAGCTGGGTGTGCTCAATGCTTCCCAGTACGCAATGATGGTCAATGAGGGCATGATGAATTCCGGACAGGCGCCCAAATATGCCGACCCTTCAAGCTATGGCGTGGGAACAGACTGGCAGAAGGAAATCTTCTACTACAATGCCCCTCAGAGCCAGCACGAGCTCAGCGTCAGCGGAGCTTCAGACAAGGTCAATTACTATCTTTCACTTGGCTATATAAGCCAGAAAGGTATAATCGGCGGTAATGTCGGAAGGTCAAATTACGACCGCCTCACACTTAGGAGCAACACCACCTACGATATCTTTGACAAAACTTCCGAACGCAGTTTCCTCAATAAACTCACCCTTGGCAGCAATCTCTCTTATGCTTATATAACCTCCACCGGCATCACTGCCAACTCCACCTGGGGATCTCCGCTGGGTTCTGCTGTTGCTCTTTCTCCTATTCTGAACGTTTATGCTTCAGAAACAGAAGCGGCAGACCAGATTGCCACTTATGGAGAAGCCTCCATGCTTTATGGCGCCGATGGAAGGATGTTTACCGTTCCCGGCGGCAGCTACAATGAGATGGTTAACCCTGTGGCCGCCCTGTCACTTCCCGGCACAAAGGGCTGGAGCCATAAATTCGTAGGCGGTTTCAGCGGCGAGCTCCAGATTATCGACGGCCTCAAATTCAGAAGCGCCCTCGGCCTTGACCTGTCATTCTGGGGTGATGACGGATATACCGACGTGTTCTACCTAAGCAGCAGTCAGCAGGCAACAGAATCTTCTGCTACTTCAAATGCCTGTCATTCTCTGGTTTGGCAGGTTGAGAACACCCTTACATACAGCAAGGAATTCGGCAAACACAGCATCACAGCACTGCTCGGCCAGTCCGCCAAAGCTTCTAACGGAGCTTATCTGGGGGCTTCCTCCAAGTTCCTCAAAGACATTAATAAGCCTTATATTGACTATACCAACGGCATTCAGGCCGATGGAGACCGTAACGGTTGGGGCGCCCCTTATGCCCAGTCCAAACTGGCATCATACTTTGCAAGGGTAAGCTACAACTACGGAGAGCGTTATATGGCTGAAGCAACTGTACGTCACGATGGTTCAAGTCGATTCGGCTCCAATAACCACTGGGCCACATTCCCTTCATTTTCTCTTGGCTGGAACCTCTGGAAAGAGGAGTTCATGCAGGGCCTTCTCCCCGTCCTGAGCAACGCCAAGCTTCGTGCCTCCTGGGGCCAGAACGGTAACGAGAATATCGGTAATTTCGGTTACACCGTGCTCACCGAAGGCAATAACAACTATTTCTACGGAAAAGACCAGTCCGAGGCTATCGGCGTAAAGGCAAGCGGCCTTGCCAATAAGAGCCTCCGCTGGGAAACTTCCACCCAGACCGATATCGGCCTTGACCTTGGTTTCTTTGCAAACAAGCTCACCTTCACGGTGGATTATTATTACAAGCGCACAGAAGGCATGCTGATGACTATGCCTATTCCTTCATATGTCGGCGAGAGCAAGCCTATCGGCAATGTCGGTATAATGGGAAACAGCGGCGTCGAGTTCGAATTGGGATACAAATACAGTGTTGGAGATTGGAATTTCAGGGCAAATGCAAATGCCACTTATCTGAAAAACCGTCTTGTCAAGCTTGGTAACGACACCGGCTGGGCCAACTATGATTCGTTCCAGGGTGTCGGGACTATTTCCCGTGCAGAAAACGGGTATCCTTTCCCGTTCTTCTATGGTTACCAGACGGATGGCCTGTTCCAGAACGCAGCAGAAATCGCCGCTTATACATGGACAAATCCCGAGACCGGCGACATCAAGGTTATACAGCCTAAGGCCGCCCCCGGTGATGTTCGCTTCAAAGATCTGAACAACGACGGTGTAATTGACGACAACGACCGTACATACATCGGCAAGGGAACTCCCGACTGGACATTCGGTCTCAACCTCCAGGCAAGTTGGAAGGGCTTTGACTTCTCCATGCTTATCCAGGGCGTTGCCGGAGTACAGGTGTATGACTGCACCCGCCGCACCGATATCCGTTCGGTCAACCTTCCTTCATATATGCTTGATCGATGGACCGGAGAAGGCTCTTCGAACAGGATTCCCCGCTTTGTCATAGGCGACAAGTTCAACTGGGTGTCTTCCGACCTTTATGTTCACGACGGCTCTTACGCACGTATCAAGAACATCCAGCTGGGTTATACAATCCCCGAGTCACTTACCCGCAAGATCCTCATTTCCAATGTTCGCGTCTACGTTGCCGCAGAGAATCTTCTCACTCTAACCGGCTATCATGGATTTGACCCTGAAATCGCTTCCGGCGGAACGTCCCTCGGTATCGACTACGGTGTTTATCCCCAGGCCCGCACCTTTACCGCAGGCATTAGCGTAGCATTCTAATCAATGGAGGGAAAAGTTATGAAAATCAACAATATACTTTCTGCATTCGCATTCGTTTTCGCTATCTTTGCCGCATCTTCCTGCGGGGACAAGTTCCTTACCGTGGAGAATCCTACCGCACAGCCTATCGAGGAGTACTTCACTACAGAAGCCCATCTTCAGGAAGCCCTGGTTGCGGCTTATGCACCGCTTCACTGGACAGACTGGGCAAACGGTCAGTACAATCCGCTCATGATTATGAGCGACATAATGGCAGATCAGATCTGGGTAGGCGGAGAAAGCAAGACAGACAACCAGTACTGGCACCTCATGATGAATTTTGAGGCGCTTCCCACTAACTGTATGACTTCACTCTGGACCTGTGGCTACTCAGGAGTCAAGAGGTGCAACGACCTTATCCAGTATACCGGATGGACCAAGGATGCCGGCGAGATTGATTCAGAAGAGGAAAAACTTATCCTTGAACAGGCCCGCCTTCTGAGGGTTTACTACTACAGTTGGCTTTGGAAATTCTGGGGCAACATAGTATACTATGAGACAAACCTTGAGGATCCGTACCTTGGCACACAGTATACTGCCGACGAAGTTTATGGCAAGATGATTGCCGACCTTGAAGGTGCAATTGCACTTGACGCCCTGCCTATGAGGCAGCCCGATACAAAGGCCGGCTACCTTACCAAGGCTTTTGCCTATATGCTTTATGCGGAGATTGTCATGTATCAGAAGGACGAGAGTCGTTACTCCAAGGCCCTTGATTATATGAAGGAGATAATCACTTCTACGGAATATGACCTTGTGGCGGATTACCGCACCATCTTCAAGCCCGAAGGCGAGTGGAGCCAGGAATCAATCTTTGAGATTGCCTACAGGGCCGACGGTCAGGTACGCTCCTACGACAACGTTCTTGGTGCCGGAGGCACAATCCTTCCACAGCTTATCGGCCCCTATACTCTGTCTGAGGATGCCGATGACCATAAGGGCGGCTGGGGTTTTGCCCCCGTCCGCAAGGAGACCTATGATATGTACAACGCCGCAGATACGCGCCGTAGTGCAACTTGCTATGACGTTTCCGGTAAAACATATGATAAACGTTACCAGGACACAGGCTACTTCCTTGAAAAATACCAAGGACTTCAGTCCGAATACAATACCGGTGACGGTGCCCCTGACATGCGTTTTGGCAATAATTACCGTATCTACCGTTTCTCTGAGACGCTTCTCAATGCAGCAGAACTTGCGTTGGCAAGCGATCCTACAAACGCAAAGATATGGCTCAACAGGGTTCATAGCCGCGCAGGGCTCACGGACACCGTAGATGCAACCCTTGCCAATATCAAGCAGGAGCGTCGCCTTGAATTCGTTGGCGAAGGAAAACGTTACTGGGACCTTGTCCGCTGGGGTGACGCTTCCTCCGTGCTTGTACCCGACAGTTACGGATATCGTACAAACACCTGGTCTGAGAGCAAGAAGTATCTTCCTATACCCCAGAGCGAGATTGATGCAGCTCTCGGTACGCTCAATCAGAATAACTATTAACAACCATTAATCAATAACAACCACAATGAAAAAGTTTTTTGCATTTTTGAGCATCGCTGCACTTGTCATTGCAACTGCAGCCTGCAGCAAGCCGTCCAATGGTAACAATGATACACCTGGTGGCTCAAATCTTCCTTCAGCGGCCGGAATTAACCCCGTAGTGGCCGTTGATGGCAACGTCGTTACCTTCTCCCTCCCTGAGGGTGTAACGGGACTCATTCCTATCTGGCAGACCAACGAGACTGGCGAATTCGTATTTGCAGGTACCGGTAACGGTTTCCAGAAGACATTCTTTGATGCCGGAACTTTTAAGGTACGCATGTATGTCAGCAATTCCGCAGGACAGTCAGCGGACTATACAGAGGCCGAATTTACAGTCAAGGGCCAGGAAGGCTGGAATGGTTACAACTACAATTCCCAGTACAATATCTGGAAAGTTGGCGAGGATGCCGGTATGGACAAGAGCTACACCTGGTGCAGCCCGGGTTGGACAGGCGAGGTAAATCTTCCCTTCACCATCAATCCTTACACACTTACAATTCCTGCTACCTGCAGTGACCGTTGGCAGGCCCAGCTCCATCTTGTTCCCGGTGCTGACGTGGCGCTCTCTTCTGAAAAACACTATGACTTCTCCTGTGTCATTGAACTGAGCAAGCCCGCAGGCGTCACCGTCAAGGTTACGGATGTTACAAGCGACGACAACTTCCTTTTCGTAGAACTGGAAGATATGGCGGAGGGCAGCAACATTTTCTGGATGAAGGACGTGCCCGGTGTAGATGCCGCATCAATCAAGGTGGTCTTTGACTTCGGTTATAGCGAGGAGGGTACTGAAATCTCTGTTTCACGCATTACACTTAAAGATCATGCCAATGATGATGGTACCAATGCTCCCGACAAGGAAGAGAAGCCTGATGATCCCACTCCCACTCCGGATCCCGGTACCGAAGTTGATCCTTCATTCGTATTTGATGTAAATGGCTCTGCAAACCTCTGGAAGGCTGTTGCTGATGCAAACGGCGAGTCCTATTACTACTACAACTGCATAGGCGGCGATTGGAATGGTACCGATACTATCTCAGACGAAGTCCCGTTCCTGACAAAGAGCGGCAATAGCTATGTCCTTACCTATGCAAACGGAACAGGCTCGCAGTGGCAGAATCAGTTCTTCATTTTCCCCAAGGAAGGTAATTTTGTAGCTCTTGACGGCTCAAAGAAGTACGCTCTCCAGATTAAATTCACAACAACAGCAACAACACCTGCATTCTTCAAGATTGAGCAGTACGATGGTGCGCACGCAAAACGCGAAGGTGCTACAATATGGGAGAACGGTGCATTTACAATCACCGCCGGCGAGGAAACAGTCCTCACCTCTCCTGTTATTTCCGATGTCACTTGTGAGAACGTGAATCTTGTATTTGACTTTGGCGGCAACCCCGACAACGCAGCTATAACCATCAAGGATATCTGCCTCCAGGAGTACAACAAATAATTGACTTATGAAATCCATCCACGCTTTGACTATCCTTCCTTTCATTCTTTTGGCAGTTTGCTGTTCCCAGCAGCCTGTTGCGGTCCCGGAAAACAGTATCGCATTTTCTCCTGAAAAGCTTGAATTTGAGCAGCAGGGAGGTGAGCTGAAGTTCTACGTAACCTCTTCGGCTGCCGGAATACAGGTTTACAGTGACGACGATTGGGTGTCCAGCATAGAGCCTCCTTACTCAGTTGACAAGGATGCAACTTTCACAGTCAAGGTAAAACCAAACAGCCTTACTAAGACACGTGAAGGGAAAGTGGTAATCAAAGTCGGACAGACAAGGGCATATCTGCCCGTCGTACAGCCCGGTCTCGATCCCGTTGAATCCGGGATCGAGACTCCCGAGGGCTATACGCTCGTATGGCACGATGAATTCGACGACTACGAGGGTCTGCCTGCATCGGCCGACTGGAAATACCAGACCGGAGATGGTGGTTGGGGTAACAATGAGCTTCAAGACTATGTAGCCGGGGAATACAATGGCGTCAAAATAGCCGAAGTATCCAACGGTACACTAAAAGTTCATGCAAAGAAAATAGACGGAAAGGTACGGTCCGTGCGTCTTAACACCCGCAAGAGTTGGACGTATGGCTGGATTGAAGCCTCAATCAAGCTTCCTTCCGGAAAAGGCACATGGCCCGCATTTTGGATGATGCCCTCCCAGTTCACCGGCTGGCCCAAGGACGGTGAAATTGATATTATGGAAGAGGTTGGCTATAATCCCAACTACTGCAGTGCCACTATCCATTGCAATCGCTACAACAATGGTGGTACCGCTACGGAACATGCCGAAAGATACATCGCTGGGTCGCAGACTTCATTCCACGTATACGGAATGGAATGGACAGAGGACTATATGACCTTCTATCAGGACGGAAAAGCCATCCTCACCTACAAGAATAACGGCAAAGGTCACGACTATTGGCCGTTCTACAAACCTTTCTACATTATCCTGAACCTGGCTTGGGGTGGAAGTTGGGGTGGCGCTCAAGGCGTAGACGAGTCCTGCCTGCCCACCGCAATGGAAGTGGATTGGGTCAGGGTGTTCCAAAAGCTTTGACCTCCCCGTGGAGCTAACGGCTTGATTGTTAGAGACTTGCATAAATTAGGGTGCGCTTTTTAGCGCACCCTAATTTGTATAACAAATTGACTGCCAGCCACTTATCTCCACGGGTGGCGTTATAATGCTGCACGGATGGCATTGTTAATAAACTCATTCAGGCTTATTCCCATGGCGTTTGCTTTTTCCGCAGCGCTAGAATGCAGTCCGGAGGACATTCTCAAGACAATTTTACCGCTGTATGGCTTCTCTGGTTCAACGCCATTTGCGCGGCATCCTTCCAGGTAGTCGTCAATAGCTTCCTCAAAATCGGCCTTCAGTTCATCGGCCGAAGAACCTTCATATGAAATTCCGTCTCTGTGCAGTCCTAAAACATGCCCGAAGAAGTAGTTCCCTTCTTCGTGGTATTCGACATTTCCCGTGTACCCTTTGTATCTGAGATTACCCATAATTATAAAACACCCTTTAAAGTTAAATATGCTTTTACATCTACGAGTACTGCTTTTTTGACAATACTTCCGGGATGAGGTTTATGACATGTATAGCACAGGTCATTGTTTCTGAACCGGACTCTTGAACCGGAAGTCCGCCCTTTATTGTCTACAATAAAACCGCATAGGTTGAACAGCCTTACCAGCTCGTCAAAAGTAAAGTCACTTGGGATGGACTTGAACCGCTCAATCAATTTTTCTTTTGTACTCATTGCAAAGATACTAAAAATAGTACTATAACTCCAAAAATATTATTAAATAACTTGCGTGCAAGAACGTAAAATGCCTATACAAAAGCAAGAATCCTTACAAAAGAATATACGTTTCTACGGATTGTGGGACGAAAACACAAATACAGGGACGAAAAAAAGCGCTATTGTAATTCTTGATGTATTTGACTAACTTAGCAAACCCAAATGAAACGCGTCATAACATATCTGGCAGCTTTTGTGCTGGCGTTTGCCTGCACAAAGGCGCCGGATATTGTTCCGCGTGAAGAGGAGGAACCGGCGGGCCCCAGCGGCCCGGTGCTGCGCTCCATTACGGTAACGGACATGTCCCTGACGCTGGAACCGGGCGGCAGCGCGCCCCTGCATTTCAAGGTTGAGGACGCTGATTTCAAGTTTGACTCCGTTACGCTTCAAGGAACGGACGGAAACCCTCCAACGCTGTTCCATTTAGAGTCTTATTCGGCCGATACCACTCCAGGCAGCTATGTGGCCATAGTGAAGAACGATAGCGTAGACGAAGATTACGTGCGTATGGTAAAACTTTGCATCCGGAGCGGGGAGAATTCCTTTATGACGTCCAAGTCCTTTGCCGTAGTGGGGAAGGCCCCGGAAAAGCCTAGGGAGGGGATGGTGTACACCGGCCTTCCGGTGGTTTTCATAGACACTGACGGAGGCAAGGCCATAACCTCAAAAGAGGATTACGTAGGGGCTAAGATCTTTATAAAAGGCACGGAAACCCTTCCCGGGCTTGCCGAAAGAAACTGCTCCATCCGCGGGCGCGGCAATACAACATGGAGCTGGCCCAAGAAGCCGTATCTTGTGAAACTGGAGGAGAAAGCCTCCATCTTCGGCTTCCCTAAACACAAGCGCTGGGTGCTCCTTGCAAACTTCATGGACCGCACCATGATGCGGAACATGGTAGCAATGAAGGTCTCCTCCATGACCCGCCTTGCCTGGACGCCACGCTGCCAGAGCGTAGAGCTGGTCCTGAACGGCAAGCACGTAGGGAACTACCTTCTCATAGAGCAGGTGAGGGTGGACGGAGACCGCATTGACATTGAGGAAAAAGGCGGCTATCTGTTTGAACTTGACTTCCACTGGGACAACGAAGTTCAGTGGAAAGACCACAATATTCCCTTTGCCGTGAAGCATCCGGACCCTGAGGTCATTACCCAGGAGCAGAAAACTTATGCCAAAAACTACATAGCTACGGTTTCAAACGCCCTTTACGGTTCGAATTTCAAGGACCCCGCCGAAGGCTATGCCAAGTACCTGGACGTAGACTCCTTCATAGACTACTGGATAGTCTTTGAGGTGATGACAAACCATGAACTGGGTAACCCCGGAAGTGTCTTTTTCTACAAGGACAAAGACGGAAAACTCACCGCCGGCCCCTGCTGGGACTTTGACTGGGGAGTGCTCACCTTCGACACCACCGGAGGGGACTACAGGCTCATAAACCGCCATGCAATATGGTACGACCGCCTGTTCCAGGACCCCGCATTCCTTGAAGCTGTGAGGGCACGCCTCCGCGAACTCCTTCCTCAACTCCAGACCATTCCGGCCTACATAGATGAACTTGAGGGACAACTCACGGAGAGCGCAGAGCTGAACTTCAAGATGTGGAACCCCGCACAGGATGCTTCCCAAAACGGCGGCAACATCATCAACGGAGACGAGCGCATGAGTTTCCACGATGCCGTCCAGCGCATCAAGAAAAACTTTGACATTCACCTCCAGCTGGTCCTGGACAAGCTATAGCCCCATCACGTGACGGCGGTCCAGGAAACGGTAGCTGGCGGCTTCGGCAATGTGGACGGGAAGGATGTCCGGCGCTCCAGCAAGGTCTGCGATGGTGCGTGAAATCTTGATGATGCGCGTATATGCCCTGGCGCTCAGCCCCTGCCTGTCTATTATCTTCTCCAGAAGGTCCTTGCAACTGGCCGAAAGCGGACAAAACTCTTCCAACTGCGCCCCGGACATTTCGGAGTTTGTGAATATCCCCGTCCCGCGAAAGCGGGCCTGCTGCATTTCCCGCGCCCGCACCACCCTTTCGGAAACGGCAGCGGAAGGTTCGGCCTTTCCGCCATTGATAAGCGCCTGAGTCTCAACGGGATGCATCCAAAGTTGGATATCTATCCTGTCCATGATGGGCCCGGAGAGCTTTGACAGATAGGCGTTCCTGACGGTGGGCGTGCAGGTGCAGCGGTCGGCCTCTCCGTAATAGCCGCAAGGGCAGGGGTTTGTGGCCGCCACCAGCATGAACGACGCCGGATACTCAATCTTTGCCTTGAGCCTGGAAATGCACACTTTACGGTCTTCCATAGGCCCCCGCAGCGCCTCCAGGGTAGACTTCGGCGCTTCACAAAATTCATCAAGAAAGAGTATCCCGCCCGTAGCCAGTGAAACCTCCCCGGGAAGGATGTTGTCTCCGCTTCCGCCACCCAGCAGGGCCGCCTTCGAGGCCGAAATATGCGGCGCCCTGAAAGGCCTTGTCCTCATGAGGCCGAAGCCCCCGGCCGACGCTCCCGCAACGGAGTAGATTTTGGAAGTGACGGCACTCTCTTCCAGCGTCATGGGCGGCAGAATCCCCGCCAGGGCCTTTGCAAGCGAAGTTTTCCCGCTTCCCGGCGCCCCAACCAGAAGAACATTGTGCTGCCCAGCCGCCGCAATCTCCACGCCCCTTTTTGCAGCGTCCTGTCCCACTATTTCCGAAAAATCCATGTACTTCCGCAAAGGATGAAGGGCGCTCTCACGGGCCTCGCGGTAGGCCTCAGTGTTCCAGATAAGGAGGTCTTCGGCATCCTCCTCCCCGCTAAGTATCCTCAGGACGTCTTCCAGCGTCTTTACCCCGTACACCTGCGTTCCCGTGTAGTCCACCGCCTCCAGGGCCGAAACCTCCGGAAGGATGCACCCCGTAAAGCCGCTTTCCATGGCAAGTTCCACCATAGGCAGGGAGCCGCTCACATACCGGACACTTCCGTCCAGCCCCAACTCTCCCATTATCAGGAACTTGTCCAGTAGCGGCATCTCCCTTTGGCCGGACGCCGCCACTATCCCAAGGGCAATGGGGATGTCGTAGCCGCTGCCCTGTTTGTGTAGGTCCGCGGGTGCCAGATTTATCACTATTTTCTTGCCCGGAACATGGAATCCAAGCGCCTGGAGGGCGGTCACCGTCCTAAGGAGGCTCTCCCTCACGGCGGTATCGGCCAGGCCCACAAGATGAATCCCTATCCCAAGGGTGATGTTTACTTCCACGGTTACGGGCACGGCTTTTATGCCCGTTATCTTTGCCGAATGTATATTGACAAGCATTACTCAGATATTGTTAAAGATGTGAAGTACCCGTTGAATTCAAGCGGAATCAGACGTCCGCCCACAAAGATGCGGTGAGCCCTGAAAGAAGTGTCTGAAAGGGCTGCGGCAAACACTCCGCCTTTGTAGTCGGCGCAGGCCGAACCCGACGATACAAGGCACAGGCCCTCTTCCTCTATGGAAAAGTCCGTGCTTTCGGCATGAATCATTGTCACCTTGTCGTCAACGCCGGTGACAAGGTGCGCCAAGGAAACGCCATCTGAGTAGATGTCCGGAATGCCCCCGCGGCGGCTTGTTACCTGGTGGCGGATCCCGTCCTTGGACCTTATCCAGTGGGTGGTGATGTTCCCGGCCACGGAATACCCCTTTATCATCATCTCCTCCCCAAGTTCCATGAGCCGGCAAATGTGAATGTCCTCCGACTCTCCAACGCCCATGGAGTGAAAGGCCTCTCCTGCCACCAGGCACAGGCTGGACGGGCTTTCGCCCCTGCGCTCGCTCCGGTAAACCGTACCGTCCCGCACACGGATGTCATAAATGACACCCCCCTTGTTCGGCGTAACGGCCTTGATGTCTTCGGCCCCTTTTATTATATGGTATTCCGTGGTGGCCGAATCTCCATTTCTGATGGGGATTCCGTATACGAAGTAAACCCCGCTGGTGTCCCTCATGAAAGTGCCCATAACCGTGCCGGCGCCGGTGGAAAAGACTTCCTCCCCGTCTATCCTGTAGCAAAGGCCCTTCCCTCCCGGACGCTGCCCCAGGGTATGTATGCGGCCGTTTTCCGTGAAAAGTCCCTTGATCAGTTCCTCGGCGGGGATAGTAAGCCGATGCTCCCCGTTGCAGAAAACCTCCGTGGTTCCGCCTTCGGCAATGTCCGTCCACATGTGCCCCTCCAGAATCCGTATCCTGGCGGGGTCCGGACGCGGCCCGGCCGAAGCCTTGGCAACCTCCGTGCTGTCCAGAAACAGCACGGCTTCGGCCCCGCGGAAATCCCCTTCCCGCCATTTTGCCCAGTCCGGAAAACGGAGGGCCGTAAAGTAGATGCCTCCCTTTACCGGCTTCCCTATGGCCGAAGTATCCTCCCGCTCCCCGGCATTGGCCATATAGGAGCGCGGCCCCCGGCTGTACCAGCGGGGCAGGGTATCCATCAAGGGCTTTTTACATGAAATCAGTGTGGCGGCAACCGCCAGCGTAAAGACAATTCTCCTCATGGCTCGCAAACTTTTTCCCTCACAAGGTCGGGAGTTGCGGGCTCAAAAACAAGAATCCTAATAAAAGTTTTGCTGTTTCTAAGGATTAGGGACGAAAAAGCGCATATAGGGACGAACCGCTGCCGCTCATCGCCACATACAACGCTCCCCGTAAATAAATATCAGCCTTTATTTGGGCCAATTTGGGGTATTTTGCAAAGACCGTTTCCTCAAAATCGTTCTTGAGATCCTCTTTCCAGGTGGAAGGGTCCTGCCTCAAAACCTCCGCCAGCGGCTTTGCGGGAATCCGCGGAACTATGCCGCGATATGCATCGGCCGTGGAGACGGAAATGCCCTCCGGAACAATTACCTCCAGCCTAAGGTCTCCAAGGTCCAGCGGGAACGGCTCCAGGATTTCCCCGCGGCCGCTTCCCATCATGGGCACATTATATATGAAAAATGCGCAGTCGCTGCCAAGGCGGGCGGCATAACCCGCCAAAGTCTGGTCAGTGAGCCCCAGTTCCGCAAGTTCGGAGATCATCTTGAGCGCAAAGGCGGCATCGGCCGAACCTCCCCCAAGACCGGCCCCAACCGGGTTGGTCTTTTCAAGGTATATTTTCATGGGAGGGAGCTTGAAGTCCTCCGCCAGCATCATGTATGCCTTGGCGGTGAGGTCTTTGAGCGGATCCCAGTCCACGCCCTCCTTCCGGGCAATTGTAATCATTAGTTTGCCGTCCGGGGAAATGGCCTGCGAAAGATTCCCGTATTTTTCCTGCAGCGGGCCGATAGTGCGGCTGTAGTCGTCTCCGGTAATAATCTCCAGGGTGTCCGTAAGGCCGAAATAAGGCACAAACAAGGTCTCGAGGTCGTGGTAGCCGTCCGGGCGCTTACGCAGCACGTTGAGGCCCAGGTTCACTTTTACGTTAGGATGCGTAATCATGGCCTCAGTCCTCCCAGGTTACCAGCCTGCTGCCATCCGGCTGCACTGTAATATACACTTTCAAGGTCTCTTCCGGAAGTAACTCCTCTATGTTCTCCGGCCACTCCATAAGGCACAGGTATCCGCTGTCCAGGTAGTCGTAGAGCCCAAGGTCCAGGGCCTCTGACAAGCGGTTTATGCGGTAGAAGTCAAAGTGAAACACCGGTTCTCCAGCGGCCGAACGGTATTCGTTGAGGATCGCAAACGTAGGGGAACTCACGGCGTCTTCCCGGACGCCAAGCTGGTGGCAGATTGCCGTGGTAAAAGTGGTTTTACCGGCTCCCATAGGCGCATAAAACGCTATGAGCCGGTTGTCTCCTATCTCTTTGAGGAATGTTTCCGCCGCGGCGGGCAGCTCCTGAAGGCCGCGAATTTCAATATTGTGTTTCATAATCTTAATCCCTGAGCCAGTTCTCGGGGTTCTGGGGGGTGGTGCCGTTCCAGAGTTCAAAGTGGAAGAGGTCTTCCCCGCCAATGGTGTCTACGGTGCCCACAATCTGGCCGGTCTTGACCTTGTCGCCGGGTTTCACAGCAACGGTGGCAAGCTTGGAGTAGAGGGTGTAGTAGGCCCCGTGGTTCACAAGCACGCACTGGTTGTAACCGGGCAGCACCACTATCTGGCTCACGGTGCCGTTGAAGACGGCCCGGGCCTGCGTGCCGCGCTTCACGGCAAGCGTAACTCCGTTATTCTGGGGAAGTTCCACGTTCTGGTACACGGGATGCCTGTGTTTCCCGAAGCGCTCCACAATGGCGCCCTCCACGGGCCACGGCAGGCGGCCCTTGTTGGAGGCGAACTCGTTGGAAAGCTTGGCGTCAATGACCGTAGATGTCTTCTTGCCACCCTTAGAGCCGGAACCCTTGCCGCCGCCCTTACTTTGCTGCTGGCGTATAAGGTCTGCGATTTTCTTGTTTAGGGCCTCCTTCTGGCGGTTTTTCTCACGAAGCTGGGACTCGTACTTTTTCCTGTCTTTTGAAAGTTTCTCCACAAGGCGGCTACTCTCGTCTTCCTCCGACCTAAGTTTGGAGCGCTCGGACACCACCTGCCTCCTGACATCGGCCTCAGTGGCCCTCAGGGACTCCAGACGCTCTTTCTCAACCTCCAGGGCGGCCGAAGTCTCACGGATGCGGGTTGCCTGCGCACCCATTTCGGAAGCCAGGGACCTGAGGTAGCCGAAGCGCCTGAACCCCTGCCCGATGGACTGGCTGGAGAGCACGTACATGTACCACATTCGGCTGTCGCGGTTTTTATAAGTGCTTCTGACAAGGCGGGAATAGTAGGCCGAAAGGGTGTCGTGGCGGGCCTGGAGTTTCCCGATGTCCGCGCGGCATGTGCGGATGGAGTCGTCCAGAATGCGAAGCGCCTGGTCGGATGCCGCAATGAGCTTTTCACGCGCCTGTATCTTGCTTTTCACAAGGGAAAGCTTTGTCAGTTCCTTCTCCTTTGCCGAAGAATTGTCCTTGAGCTGGCGGTTGAGCACGGCTATTTCCTTCTCCAGCTGGGCCCTCTGGCTTTCCAGCTTTTTCATGGAGGAGGATTTCTGGGCCGATAGCGGAAGCGCCGCCGCCAAGGCAAGAAGTACTATGACAAGGACCTTTCTCATTGCTCCAGACGTTTTGCAAGATTGATATACACCTTTGCGGAGTCTTCCTCCCCAAGCACCCTGAGGACTTCGGCATAATGCCTGAGAATTACCGGGCTCTCCTTACCGCCGTAAAGCATGGCGTGCTTGAAGAAAGGCTTGGCCTCAAGGTCCTTGCCCTGAAGGTGGAGTATCCAGCCGAAGGTGTCCAGGTAGGTGGCGTTGTCGGGTTCGGCCTCAATTGTCTTCTTGGACATGGTGTAGGCCTTCTTGAGCTTCCGGCCCTCCTGAGAGAGGTAATAGGCGTAGTTGTTGAGCACCGGGGCGTACGAAGGGTCTATCTTGAGGGCTTTGTCGTAGGCCTTGAAAGCCTCCTTGGAGTTGCCCTTTGAATGGTAGGCGTCCCCAAGCTGGGACCACGACGACAGCTGAACCTTGGTGTCCTTGGGGTAATTCTTTATGAGATGCCGGCAGTTGCCTATTATGGCGTCGTAATCCTCCAGCTGGTAGTTTGCCATGTTGGCGTAGTCCATGAACCCAAGCTCCCGGAAGTGGCCGAAAGCCTCCAGGGATGCGTCCCTCATGGCTTCCCACTTGCCCTGAAGGGAAAGCACCTGGATGTAGGTGGCGGTCATGGAAACGCTCTCCGGGAAGGCCTTGGCCGCAAGGTAGAAGTAGTTTTCGGCCTCTTCCTTGCGCCCCGTGGAAAAGAAGTAGGAGCCCACCGTAGTGTAGAGGGAACTGTCTGCGGGGGAATTCTCCACTGCAAGCACCGCCAGGGTGTCGAAACCGCTCCTGTGGGCCTGGACCTGCTTGGGGTCTATTGTGCGGGTGATGTTCCCTATATACATGCTCTTGGACTGGGCGGGGATGTCCGGGGAAGAGAAAAAGGGCCGAAGGGTCTTGAAATACGCGGGGAAATCCCTTTCACGCCTGTAAACCTCTGACATTCCAAGGGTTGCAGGGATATAAGAGCTGTCAAGGGAAAGGGCCTCCGAGTAACGGGCGCGGGCCAGGGAGTCCTTGAAATCGGCCAGATACGAATCCCCTAGCATGGAGAGGATCTGGGGCGACGAAAACTCATGGTTGAACTCTTCCAGGGACTCCAGGGCAAGGTCCGGGCGGCCCATGGCCTGGTAGATGTCGTGGCGGGTGGCGGCGACGGACTCCGACGGCCCCCTCTGGGACTCTATCTCCTTCAGGGCCTCAAGGGCCTTGTCAAAATCTTTCTGGGCAAGATACACCTCCAGAAGCTCATACGGGAGCGACTGGTTGGCAGGGAAGTCCTTCACAAGGGACTCGTAGACGGCTTTTCCTTCGGCCCCGCGGCCCTGCGCAAGGTACAGGCGGGCAAGGGCTCTGCGGTACCAGAAGTTGGTGCTGTCAAGGGCCACGGCCTTTTCAAGGGAGGCGCGGGCGGCGTCCATCTGGTTTTGCCGAAGCTGGGTCTGGGCAAGGTAGTACCACACGGCGTCGGATTCCGGGGAAGCCACGCTGAGGGTCCCGAGAAGGCGCCCTGCCTTCTCATATTCTCCGTTTGAATATAGGGATACGGCGTCTACCAGATTTGACTCCACCGTTTGCGCCCTTAAGGGGAGCAACAGGGCCAAAATGGCCAGGGCCGATACGATTGCTTTTTTCATCCTTGCAAAATTACACGATTTTTCCGATTTTTGTGTAACAAATACCGCACCTTTTGAAACGTTTCTACGCAAAACTGCATCTTATTATGTGGGCAAGGGACGAAGAATCCCTTGGAGGTCGTCGGCCCCTGGAGGAGTTGGCGGCTGCGTGCCAAGGTTCGGACAGGAAAGCCCAAAAACGCCTGTTCGACGCCCTGGCTCCCAAAATGATGGCAGTTTGCCTGCGGTATATGGGAAACCGTGAAGATGCCGAAGACGTGCTTCAGGAGGGCTTTGTGACCCTTTTTACAAAGCTGGATTCCTACAGCGGCGCCGGTTCCTTCGAAGGCTGGGCCAGAAAGATATTTGTAAACACTGCGCTGATGCACCTGAGGAAAACCAATGTCCTTGGAGACTCCGAAGACATTCAGGAAGCGCGGTCGCTGTCCTCGGAAGAGGCCACGCCGCTTCAGAAGATGGGCTACGCGGAACTGATGAAACTCATTTCATCCCTTCCCCCGGATGCCAGGACGGTTTTCAACATGTATGTGGTGGAAGGCTATTCCCACAAGGAGATTGCCGCCACGCTGGGTTGCACGGAGGCCACTTCCCGCTCAAAGCTTCAGCGGGCAAGGGTACAGCTGCAGGAAATGATTAAGGCAAGAAGATGAGAGACCAAGATATAAGAGAGATGTTGTATAACGCGGAGGAGCCCGTATCCCCCGGCGTTTGGAGTGCAGTGGAGGCCGGGCTCAATGCCCGCCACAGGGTTGTGCCGGTATGGCTCTGGAGCGCAGTGGCCGTTGCCGCGGCGGCAGCCGTTGTGGCCGGTGTTTTCCTTTGGAGGCCCTCCGCCCTCAGGCTGGAAGAGTTCTCTCCCTCATCACAGCTCACAGCCCATCTGGACTATTCACTTCCCCAAGATATAGTTGAGCGCGTTCCTGAGGCCCCTTCGGCCACAGGAAGGGCTGTTTCGGCAGTTGCTTTACGGGAGGAAGCTTCCCTGGAGGCCGTACAAAACGCAACCATTAATCCAGAGGTCCTTCTGAAGGTTTCCTCCCGCCTGGCAATGCCGCCGCAAAGCTCCTACGCCCCCACCGTCAATGACAACTACCTCCTGAATGAACTGGCATGGGAGGCCCGGCCGCTTCCCGGAAGGGATTTCTCCCTCACCGCTTCCGGAGACATCCTGGCAAGTTCCCGCGCCCAGGCCTTCAGCCGCCGTAGCGCAGCCGCTCCGGCCAGCACCATGACCGAAGGAGTTGAGTACATCTCCGGTGACAGGCCCGGGATTCCGTTCTCTGCCGGAATCGGCATAAAATGGACCCTTATCTCCAGATGGTCCCTGGGAACCGGGGTGCGCTACACCAACCTCCGCCGTTCATTTGTTGGAAACTACTATTCCGGACAAGGCTGGAGCGCAGACGAAAAATCCATAGACAACACCCAGCACTGGATTGGAGTTCCCGTCAACGTTTACTTTGACATTATAGACAGCCGCCGCTTCAAGGTACATGCATTTGCGGGCGGCGCCATGGACTACCTCCTTGGCAACAAGTTCACCATCCACTCCTCCAACGACATCCTCTGGCGCAAAACCGGCACTTACTTCCAGTGGTCGGCCACTGTGGGCGCAGGTGCCGAATACCTCATTACAAGGCGCGTAGGCATATATCTGGATCCCAGCGTACGCTACTGCTTCGGCCAGGCCGGCGGCCAGGACATCAACGGCCTGCCCGCACATCCGCTCCAGTTCATGCTGGAGGCCGGCGTAAGGTTCTCCATCAGCAGCTATTGATTGGGGTGTTGATAACTTTCCCTGAAAAGAAACAGAAAAGTTATTATTTATAACAATTCTAAATAACAAACCTTTATAATTACCTGTTAATCAATAAATTAACAGGTTTTTTCATGCGTTGTTGATAACTTTTTTCGGGAAAATAGTAGGAAATCCAAAAACGTTGATATATCTTTGTCTTCGCTCGACCTAACCAAGATCACAGAAAAATAAACGCTATATGGTAAAACGTGTACTCAAGCGCGATGGACGTCGCGTCGAATTCAACAACCAAAAGATTGTTGCCGCCATCCTCAAGGCAATGGATGTCACCGAAAACGGTGAGGATATTGTGCTTGCCGCCCAGATTGCCCACGACATCTCCCTGCTTCCTAAGGAGGAGATGACCGTTGAGGAAATCCAGGACGTAGTTGAGAGCCACCTCATGAACAGCCCTCGCCAGGAGGTTGCCCAGGAGTATATCCGCTACCGCAACAAACGTAACCTTGCCCGTAAGGCCAAGACCAACGAGATTTTCGAGACCATCATCCAGGCCCAGGCCAACGATATCACCCGTGAAAACGCCAACATGAACGCAGACACCCCTGCGGGCATGATGATGAAGTTCGCTTCGGAAGCCACCAAGAGCTATGTGGACGAATGCCTGCTCAGTGACCCCGTGCGTGAGGCCGTTGCCGGCAACTACATCCACATCCACGACAAAGACTACTATCCCACCAAGTCTCTCACCTGCATCCAGCATCCTCTGGATGTGATTCTGGAGCATGGTCTCAAGGCCGGTCACGGAGAGTCCCGTCCCGCAAAGCGCATAGAAACCGCAGCCGTTCTCGCCTGCATTTCCATGGAAACCGTCCAGAACGAGATGCACGGTGGTCAGGCCATCCCCGCCTTCGACTTCTACCTGGCTCCCTTCGTACGCAAAACCTTCGAGGAAGAGATTGACAAGGTGTGCGCCATTATGAATGCCGATTATGAGGACCTCAAGACCGCCAAGATTGACGATTATCTTAAGCGTGATCTCACCGGATTGCAGGGCCGTGACCGCGCCTTCCAGCATGCTATAAACCAGACCGTGGGCCGCGTCCACCAGGCAATGGAGGCCTTTGTTCACAACATGAACACCATCCACAGCCGCGGCGGCAACCAGGTTGTGTTCTCATCAATCAACTACGGCACGGATACTTCGGCCGAGGGCCGCTGCATCATCCGCGAAATCCTCAATACCACCTATGAGGGTGTGGGCAATGGCTCTACCGCCATCTTCCCCATCCAGATCTGGAAGAAGAAAAGGGGCGTGAGCTACCTCCCTGAGGATCCCAACTACGACCTTTACAAGTTCGCCTGCAAGGTTTCGGCCCGCCGTTTCTTCCCCAACTTCCTGAACCTGGACGCCTCCTACAACCAGGACGACGCCTGGAAGGCCGACGACCCTAAGCGCTATATCCACGAGGTTGCCACCATGGGCTGCCGCACCCGCGTGTACGCTAACGCCTTCGGCCCCAAGACATCAATCGGCCGTGGAAACCTCAGCTTCACCACCATCAACATTGTGAAGCTTGCAATTGAGGCCATGAGGGAAGAGCCTGAAAAAGAGGCCCGTATCCAGAAGTTCTTCCAGAAGGTAGACTGGGCGCTGGACATTGCCGCCCGTCAGCTCAACGAGCGCTTCGACTTCCAGAAGACCGCCCTCAAGAAGCAGTTCCCGCTGCTCATGAACGGCCTCTGGCTTGGCTCGGAGAAACTCGACCCTGAGGACACCATCGAATCCGTCATCAACCAGGGCACCCTTTCAATCGGCTTTATCGGCCTGGCCGAATGCCTTATCGCGCTTGTCGGCAAGCACCACGGAGAAAGCGACGAAGCCCAGGAGCTGGGCCTCAGGATCATCTCCCACATGGCCGACAGAGTTAAGGGCTACACGGAGATCTACAAGCACAACTTCACTTTCTTCGCAACTCCCGCAGAGGGTCTTGCCGGAAAGTTCACCAAGAGGGACAAAAAGACCTTCGGCATTATCCCTGGCATCACGGACAAGGATTACTACACCAACTCCAGCCACGTTCCGGTATACTATCACTGCACTCCGGAGCACAAGGCCAAGATTGAGGGCCCTTACCACAAGTATGAGAACGCCGGCCACATCTTCTATGTGGAAATCGACGGCGACGCCACCCACAACCCGGAGGCTATCATGCAGATCGTGGACCTCATGGACAAGTACGACATCGGCTATGGTTCCGTAAACCACAACCGCAACCGCTGCCTTGACTGCGGTTATGAGAACGCCGAAAAAGACCTCCGCGAGTGCCCCCACTGCCACGGTCATCACATTGATACCCTCCAGCGCATCACCGGTTACCTTGTAGGCACCACAGACCGCTGGAACGCCGGCAAGCTGGCCGAACTCCATGACCGCGTGATTCACAAATAAGGAGTCCGTTTTCGTTAGAACATTGACAATCAACTGATTATTGAATTTACTCCGGGCATTTTCACCCGGAGTAAATTTGCCAAAAGGCTGGAAGTCAGCCATTTAAGTAAAACAGTGAAAATAAGAGTTTTAGACATAATCCCCCAGACAATGGCCGACGGCCCGGGTTTCCGGACCGCCATCTACTGCGCAGGGTGCAAGCACGCCTGCAAAGGATGCCATAATCCCCAGAGCTGGGACTTCGGGGCGGGGAAGTGGATGGACGTTGAGGAACTCCTGGAGATAGTGAAGTCAGACTCAATGTCCAACGTAACGTTCTCCGGCGGAGATCCCATGTACCAGGCTCCGGCATTCACGGAACTTGCACGGCGAATAAAGGAAGAGACCGGGAAAACCATCTGGTGCTGGACTGGCTTCACGCTTGAGGAAGTTCAGGCCGATCCCGTGATGGCCGCCATGCTGCCGTGGCTGGATGTCCTTGTGGATGGCCCGTTTATCCTGGAGCAGCGGGACACGGACCTTCTTTTCCGTGGCAGCCCCAACCAGCGCATCATCTACCTTCACGGAGAGCCTCCCCAGGACGACATCCCCGGCACCGTGCCGCTAGAGCCGCTGAGGTAACGGATGCCCTGGCGCGCAATACGTTGATACTCTGCATATTACACAAAGTCGGGTGCACCTGCAGGTGCACCCGATTATTGTTAAGCGGCTGATTTACAGCCAGTAGCGCGCCAGATTAAAGATTGGCGTTGTCCTTCTTCCAGTCTTTTACTGCGGGAACGATGCCCAGGGAGACGATTTCGTCTCTCATCTTCACGAGGTGCTCATAGGAAGCGTCCAGTGCGGCCATTTCCTCTGCGGTACCCTGGGGAGCGGTGAAGTGGCAGCCGGTGGCATCGATAACGGTGGGCATTGCCATCATTACGTTCTTGTACTTGCCTTCGTTGACATAGGTGCCGGCGGGCCAGTAGAATTTGTCGCCGCCCATTGCTGCCTCAATCATCTTCACGGCCTGGTATGCGGGGCTCTGGAAGGAGCTGCGGCCACGGAGCTTGATGATGTTGGAACCACCCTGAACGGTGTTGTGCTTGATTTCGGCAAAACGTTCGGCCGAAAGACCCATCTCTGCGAGGGGCTTGCCGTCGATCTTGACCTGAGATGCGAACACTGCCATGGCCTCACCGTGACCACCGTAGGTGTGGGCGCCGGTAACCTTGTACTGAGGTACGCCGAATTCCTGTGCCAGGGCTTCCTGCAGACGGGTGCTGTCAAGGGCGGCGAGGGAGGTGAGCTGTGAAGGCTTGAGTCCGGAGTGGATGAGAGCCGTGAGGGCGGTTACGTCTGCGGGGTTGAAGATAACAACCACAAACTTGGCATCCGGGCAGTACTTCTTGATGTTGTCTCCGAATTCGGCGGCAATCTGGCAGTTGCCTTTGAGAAGGTCCTCGCGGGTCATGCCCTCTTTACGGGGTGCTCCGCCGGAGGAGATGATGTATTTTGCATCCTTGAAGGCCTCTGCGGGATTGATGGTGGCGGTGAAATTCACGCCTTCGAATGCGCAGTGGTCCATTTCGGCCAAAACGCCCTTGAGACCGGGCTCAAAGATATCATAAAGGCAAATGTTTGAGGAAAGGCCAAGGCAGGCGGCTGTCTGGGCCATGTTTGAACCGATCATTCCGGCTGCGCCGACAATGAGGAGTTTTTCATCAGTAAGAAATTTCATGATATAATAGAATTACGATTTTCATTTGCAGCCACAAAGATACTAATTTCCCGGCAAAAAGTGGTTGATTTAATAAAAATGAGTTATATTTGCAGACAGAATTTGTAACAACTAGTATGGAGCCTCCCAGTCCGGTTATATCCAGCACTTTAACGGGCGTCAGTCAAGACGACCCCTGCCCCCGATTATCCGTCAAATAACTGAGAAACCTGATACCCCCTGAAAGGTGTCGGGCGCTTCCGTATTGTTGTTCAGAGCACTTTGTAATGGCACTTTATTTAAAGAAAGAACTTGAAAACGAAGCCACAATAGGCGTGTGGCAAATCACTGAAACGGAGGAAGAGCTGGTCAAATTGGCCGCCACCCCCACCGACGAGATGGAAGAAATCTCGTTCATCAAAAGCGAATCTCTCCGCAAGCAGCGCCTTGCGGTCAGGGCTCTCCTGAACACCCTCTTCGACGAAAAGGTGTACCTGAGTCACCACGACAACGGCAAGCCCTACCTTGAAAACAATCCCGTAAACATATCCATCACCCACACAGAGAAGTATGTGGCGGTGATTCTCCACGACGAAGAAGACTGCGGAATTGACGTGGAGTCCCTGGACCGTGACTTTTCGGCCGTAGAGAAAAAGGCCCTCTCGGAAGACGAGATCGATGACCTCACAGACGAAAAACGCAACGAGCAACTTGCCATCTACTGGTGCGCCAAGGAAGCCATTTTCAAGCTCCTGAGCCGCTACAGCGTGGATTTTGCCGAACAAATTGAAGTGGACCGCTTCCGCCCCCGCGGTGAAGGCGAACTTGAAGCCACCTTCATTGACAAAGACGGCGACGAACAAGAGTTCGACCTCGAGTACATGACCTTCGACCGCCACGTGCTGGTTTGGGTTGTGGGGGACTGAGCCTAAGCCCTCCCGGTTGGCGCGTAACCAGCTATGAATCAGCAACTTGACTATTTACGGGTGCACCTGCAAGTGCACCCGATTTTGCGTAAATACCTGTGTGTCAGCGCTTTGTGCGCCAGGGCCTTTGGTTGCTGCATTGGCAGTGAAATCGGCCATATACGGGTTTTAGATGAAAACACGGCACGGGTGCGCTATCCCATTAATTTCGTATCTTTGCAAAAGTACTACTTCATCCGCGGGCTATGACAGACTTTGCAGCAATAGACTTTGAAACGGCCAATGAGCAGCCGTGCAGCGTATGCAGCGTATGCAGCGTGGGCGTTGTGATTGTTCGCGGCGGGGAGGTGGTGGATTCGTTCTATAGCCTCATCCACCCGGAGCCGGAGTATTTCCAGTGGTTCTGCCAGCGGGTGCATGGGCTTTCGGCCGAAGACACCGAGGATGCGCCGGTGTTCCCGGAGGTTTGGGCCAAGATTGCGCCCAAGATTGAAGGACTGCCGCTGGTGGCGCACAATGCCAGGTTTGACGAGGGCTGCCTCAAGGCCGTGCACAAGGTATACCGGCTGGACTATCCGGACTATGTATTCCATGACACCCTCGCCGCATCCAGGAGGCATTTCGGCCACAGGCTTCCCAACCACCAGCTCCAGACCGTGGCCGCCGCCTGCGGGTTTGACCTCACGAACCATCACCATGCCCTGGCCGATGCCGAGGCTTGTGCCCGCATCGCCATGGAAATAATGTAGCCGGTTGTATAAATCGGCAGATTTAAGTATTTTTGTGTCGTAGACAAAACACCGACTCACCATGCTAAACCGCATACTCACATTGACCGCAGCCCTGATGGTTACCCTGGGGCTTGCTGCGCAGAATCCTTCCCAGGAGGAAGACTTGGACCTCCAGTACGCCACCACCCTTCTCAAGGCGGGGAGTTCGGCCCCGGATTTCACGCTCAACGACCTTGACGGGAAGCCCGTCACGCTGTCCTCGTTCAGGGGAAAGACGGTTGTCCTTGTGTTCTGGGCCACCTGGTGCCCCGATTGCCGAAAAGAGGTCCCGGACCTGAAGGCCCTGTACGACAAGGTGGACAAGAAGAAGGTGGCCTTCGTGTCCGTCTCCTTCGACCGCAGTTTTGACGCCCTCAAGAACTATGCAAAGGAGAACGCCCTCCCCGGCACGCAGCTCTTCGACCCTTTGGGGAAGAAGGATTCCCAGGTTGCCGCCTCCTTCGGCATACATTGGATTCCGTCCCTGTACCTTATTGACAAGGACGGGAAAGTCGTCATCGGCACCGTGGTCCTGGACAAGATAAAGAAGGCTCTTGCAAAATAGGCTGCCGGCCATGTCCCACCCCAAGTTTATACTGGTCTCAGACCCCAAGACACCCCTTGTGGGCACCTTCGTCTACGGGATGGTGGACCAGCACAAGGAACTGGTCCGGGGCTATGTGAAAGTCCACGGCGGCGGCTGGTACCTGAAAGACGACGCCAAAAAGACCATGACCCTTTACGGCAGTTCCGGAGACTACGGAGAGCCCCGTCTGGCCTTCCTCAACCGTATCCCCAGGGAGCTCAAAGGCTACACCTTCATCTTTTCCCCGGGCTGGAATCTCCCCGGAAATGAACTGGACCTCTCCGAGGTTGAGTGGGTATAATATTGTGCCGAATCTCCCATCCCCATTTATTGGGATTGACGGGGAGCATAATATGCCGTACCTTTGCAAGCGTAAAACCAGACTATGATACTTGCAGACCTTAAGACCGGGGAAAAGGCGGTGATTGTGCGCGTGCACGGTCACGGCAGTTTCCGTAAGCGTCTTATAGAGATGGGCTTCATCAAGGGGAAGGACGTGAAGGTTGTTCTCAACGCCCCCCTCAAGGACCCCATAGAATATGAAATAATCGGCTATAAAGTTTCTCTCCGGAGAGAGGAAGCACGTCAGATAGAAGTGGTTACGGAAGAGGAAGCCAGGGAGGCGCTGGTAAGCGATGAGCACCTTCAGGGACTTCCTGCCGATATGGAAGAAACCCGGCGGGTGGGAGAAGCCATGGCCCACGTTGCCGATGAACGTCACCACTCCATCCGTGTTGCGCTTGTGGGAAATCCCAATTGCGGTAAAACATCTCTCTTTAACATCGCATCCGGAAGTCATGAACACGTAGGTAATTATTCAGGAGTTACGGTAGATGCCAAGGAAGGCCGTTTCAAGTTTCGGGATTATGACATAACCTTGGTGGATCTACCCGGCACTTACTCCCTCAGCGCCTACTCTCCGGAAGAACTTTATGTGCGTAGGAACCTTCTGGAAAGCGTCCCGGACATTGTTGTGAACGTAGTGGACGCTTCCAACATAGAGCGAAACCTCTACCTCACCTCCCAGCTCATAGACATGAACCTTCCCGTTGTGATGGCTCTTAACATGTACGACGAACTTGAGCACAAAGGGGACAAACTTGACACTAAGCAGCTTGGGTATCTCCTTGGCATGCCCGTATGCCCCACGGTAAGCCGTGACGGCCGCGGCATTCCGGAGCTATTTGACACTGTCATAAAAATTTATGAGGGGGCCGATTCCCGCCTTGCCCGCCACATCCATATCAACCACGGAAGCGAAATAGAAAAGAGCATAAAGCGCGTCCAGCCCTTCATTGCCGCCAACGAGGAACTAAAGGCCACGTATTCCACCAGATACCTCACAATCAAGTATTTGGAGGAAGACAAAGAGATAGAGAAACTCCTTGATTCCAAGCCGAACATCCAGGACATAAGGGACGCCCGCGCAGATGAAAAGGAGCGCGTGGAAAGCCTTCTTGGCACCTCCATGGAAAGCGCAATAGTGGACGCAAAGTACGCCTTCATCCAGGGCGCCCTTGCCGAAACATACCACAAGTACCAGGAAGAAAGGCCCCGCCGCACCATCACGGACCGCATAGACGCCATCGTCACCAACCAGTGGGCGGCTTTCCCCATCTTCATCCTCCTTCTATGGTTCATCTTCTGGGCCACCTTCACAATCGGCCAGTATCCCATGGACTGGATAGAGGCCGGCGTACAGTGGTTTGGAGACAAGGTTGGCTCCCTCATGGCCGATGGCTGGGTCAAGGACCTTGTGGTGGACGGCTGCATTGCGGGCGTAGGAAGCGTGCTGGTGTTCCTTCCCAACATCATGATCCTGTACTTCTTCATTTCAATAATGGAAGACAGTGGTTATATGGCGCGCGCGGCTTTCATAGTGGACAAACTTATGCACAGGATCGGCCTCCACGGAAAGAGTTTCATCCCCATGGTTATGGGCTTCGGCTGCAATGTGCCGGCAATTATGGCCACCAGGAGCATTGAGAGCCGAAAGTCCCGTCTGGTAACCATTGCCATCATCCCGTTCATGTCCTGTGCAGGCCGATTACCAATCTTTGTGCTTTTTGCGGGCGCCTTCTTCCCGGAGAACCCTGCAACGGCGCTCCTTGGAATATACCTTCTTGGAATAGTCCTGGCCATACTTTCGGCCCTCCTTATTGGAAAATTCGTGAAGGACGACGACCTCCCGTTTGTGATGGAGCTACCCCCGTACCGCATGCCCACCGCAAAGGCCATCTGGCGCCATACCTGGGAGAAAGGCCGGCAGTACCTTGAGAAAATGGCCACCACCATTCTCTTTTTCTCCGTGGCCATCTGGTTCCTGGGATACTTCCCGCGCCACGAAGGCGAGACCGCCGCATATCAGCAGGAGCACTCGTTCATCGGGACCATCGGCAAGGCCATAGAGCCCGCCATGGAGCCCCTTGGCTTCAACTGGAAAATGGACGTGGGCCTTCTTGCCGGCGTGGGCGCCAAGGAGCTGGTTATCAGCACAATGGGCGTCATGTACGCCCAGGACGGTGAAGAATACGAGGGTATGGGAGACGAGGACGACACCCAGCTTCAGGCAGCCCTCAAGGCCACCGTTCCCACTGCCGCCGCCCTTGCCTTCATGGTGTTTGTGCTGCTGTACTTCCCGTGCATAGCCACCTTCGTGGCCATCAAGAACGAAACCGGCTCCTGGTGGTGGGCCATCCTCCTGTGCCTCTACACCATCCTTGTGGCCTGGCTCTGCGCCTTCGCCGCCTTCAGGATAGGGCTTCTTCTTTGGCCTGGCGCATAATCATCTAAGAATCAGCGCGTTGCGCATTCCCGGGTGCACTTCAATGTGCACCCGATGTTGCGTAAGTGCTTGAAAAACACTATCTTTATGGTCATGAAACGTTTACTTGTATTCTCACTGATGGCAGCAATAGTATTTGACGCCTGCGCGCCCAAGAAAGTGGTGACGCGCAAAGACAACACCGTAGACACATATTTCGGCACGGAGGTGCCAGATCCTTACCGCTGGTTGGAGGACGACGCATCTGAGGAAACCGCCGCCTGGGTGAAGGCCCAGAACAAGGTGACGGACTATTACCTGAAGCGCCTTCCCGGCAGGGCAAAACTCCTTGAGCGCCTCAAGGAAGTGGCTAATTATGAGAAGGTTGGAACGCCTTGGCGGGAAAAGAACGGCAAGTGGTATCAGTATCGCAACAACGGTCTCCAGAACCAGAGCGTCCTTTATGAAATGGATTCCCCGGAGGCCGAAGCCCGCGTTTTCCTGGACCCCAACACCCTGTCTGAAGACGGCACTGTGGCCCTCAAGGGCTGCTACTTCTCCCATAACGGAAAATATATGGCCTACACCATTTCCCGCAGCGGCAGTGACTGGGAGGAAATCTTCCTTATGGATGCCGAAACCCTCGAACTCCTCCCGGACCACATAGAGTGGGCCAAGTTCACGGAGGCCGCCTGGTACAAGGACGGCTTCTACTACAGCGCCTATGACAAGCCCGGTGAGGACCACGCCTACAGCGGCAAAAACGAAGGCCACAAGATCTACTATCACAAAATCGGCACGCCGCAGTCGGAGGACGTCCTCTTCTTCGAGAATCCGGCCGAACCACTCCGCTTCTACCAGTTCTCCGTCAATGAGGCGGAGACCATGGGCTTCCTCTACGAAGACGGCGCGGATATCGGCAACAATCTCTATGTGAAGGATTTAAGGAAGGCCGATGCCCCCTTCGTGCAGGTTACCAGGGATATGAAAAACACCGTTGTCCCCGTGGAGACCGACGGCGACCTCATCTACCTTTTCACCAACGTGGATGCCCCCATGAACAAGCTGGTGGTCACAACCATCGGCAATCCAAAGGCTTGGAAGGACCTCATTCCTGAGGCCGAATCCGTGCTAGACGGCGTCTCCTTCATAACGGACGGCTTCATCATCGCCTCATATTCGGAGGATGCCGCCACCCACGCCTACCTCTATGACAGAAATGATGGCCGAAGGGTTGAGGAGCTTCATCTTCCGGGCGTTGGAAGCGCTTCCTTCGTTTCCAAGCTTGGAGAGCCCTGGTGCTACTACTCCTACTCCAGCTTCACCACCCCCGGCACCATCTACTCCTGGAGCATAGAAACCGGAAACAGTGAGGTTTATGCCCAGCCCAAGACCGCCTTCGACCTCTCCGGCTTTGAAACAGTGCAGGTGTTCTTCCCTTCCAAGGACGGCACCCGCATCCCCATGTTCCTCACATACAGGAATGGCATCAAACTGGACGGCTCCAACCCCGTTTACCTCTACGGATACGGCGGCTTCAACATCTCCCTGCCTCCTTCCTTCAGCGCCATGAGAGTGCCTTTCCTTGAGGCCGGCGGCATTTACGCGCAGGTAAACCTCCGCGGCGGCGGAGAATATGGTGAGGCCTGGCACCTTGCCGGTACCAAGATGAACAAGCAGAACGTGTTCGACGACTTCATCGGCGCGGCCGAATGGCTTATTGCCCAAGGCTACACCAGCCCAGCGAAACTTGCCATTGTGGGCGGCTCCAACGGAGGCCTCCTGGTTGGCGCCTGCATGACGCAAAGGCCTGATTTGTATGCGGTTGCCATTCCTCAGGTGGGCGTTATGGACATGCTCCGCTACCACAAGTTCACAATCGGCTGGAACTGGGCTCCGGATTACGGGACGTCGGAGGATTCCCCGGAAATGTTCAAGTACCTCTACGGATATTCCCCGCTTCATAACCTGAAGCCCGGAGTGTCCTATCCCGCCACGCTTGTCACAACCGCCGACCACGACGACCGCGTGGTCCCCGCCCATTCCTTCAAGTTTGCGGCAACCCTCCAGGAGTGCAACGCCGGGGACAAACCGCAGCTTATAAGGATAGATTCCAAGGCCGGTCACGGCGGCGGAAAACCCCTTGCCAAGGTGCTTGAAGAGCAGGCCGATATCTATTCGTTTATAATGAAAAATACCGGAATGTAGTCCAATCAGGTACAACTTTTGAAAAAAATTAATAAATTTGCAAGATTTTACTGAAAGTGAATATGAAAAAATTCATTCTGATTGCTGTCGCTCTTCTGATGGGTATTCAGGCAAATGCGCAGCTTATCTTCAACGGCGGCTATCTTCACGCCACGGAGCAGACTTCTATCAGCGAAGCAGGGAACACCGTTTCCGGAACCGACCTTCTGGATGGTCTCTATGCCGGAGCAAAATATCGTTTCGGCCTTGACGGCATCACTGAGGGTCTCAGCATTGCACCCGGTGCCAATCTGTCGTTCCTTTTCGGCCGTCACAATGCCATTGACTCTAAGGACCTTGTGGACGACAAAGCTTTCTTGAATCAGATTGCACTGAATGTTCCGGTTCATGTCCAGTACCTGTTTGAGATTACCCCGGACTTCAAGCTGGAGGCATGGGCAGGTCCCACAATGCAGATTGGACTCTACGACCGTGCAATTGACAACGGCGAGAACCCTACCCTCATATATAACAATTTCAAGGAGACACCCCGCCTCATGGGTAAATTGGGTGCGCGAAGCCTCTTCAACCTCTATCTGGGGCTTGGTGCAGGCGTAGAGATTTCGGAACTTGTCCACGTTAATGTGGGCTACGATTTCGGCCTTCTCAATATCTCTACGGACCCTAATGCCAAAGTCACACGCGGGCTTCTGCGCATTGGATTCGGATACAACTTTTAACCCTAAATAAAAGCAATGAAGAAAATTTTTGCAATCGTTCTCAGCGCAGCAGCACTGCTAATGGGAACCCAGGCCTATGCACAGCTTTCCGTTGGCGCAGGCTGGCTCAATTCGACAGAGACTGTAAAGAGTGGAAATTCCGATCCCTCTAAGACAAACCTTAACGGTTTTTACGTAGGTGGCCAGTACAACCTTCCCATTGTTTCCGGTCTTGGCGTAGCTCCCGGACTGTATGTCTCTGGTATTTTCGCAAAATTGACCGATAGCGCAGCCGCTTATGGCCTTACTGGTAGCCAGACAGCAACAAGCAGGGAGTTCGATATCAATGTTCCCGTAAACGTGAACTATGCATTTGAAATCGGCCGTGATTTCAAGGTGTTCCTCTATGCAGGCCCTGTCTTCCAGCTGGGTATCGTCAGCAAGGCTTCTTATGAGGCCTCTGCCGGAATCGCCGGTATTGGTGGTGTATCAACCGGAAAGTATACTACCGACAACTACAGCGGAAAGACCTTTGATTCAAGTAACAAGGAAGTTGGCCAGCACGACGGTGGCTATCAGAATCCCTTCAACATCTATCTTGGCGGTGGCGCTGGTATCCAGTCCGGAGCTTTCCAGGTTATCATCGGTTATGATCACAGCCTCCTCAACTTCTCCAAGAACAGCAACGAAACAGCTTCCCGTTCCCAGATTAAGCTTGGCGTAGGTTACGCTTTCTAATTTTTACAGGTGGATACCCACTTGCCCAATGACTTCGGCCCCTTTGCAAAAAGGGGCTTTTTTTATATCTTTGCGCTTGAAAAGACAATATGCTATGAAGAAATTATTCGCCATCGTTTTCAGTGCGGCCGCACTGCTTATAGGAACTCAGGCCCACGCCCAGCTTTCTTTTGGCGCCGGCTGGCTCAATTCAACAGAAACAACTAAGTACACTAGCGGAGACCCCGATAAAACCAACCTCAACGGCCTTTACCTTGGCGGTCAGTATAATCTTAATCTGGTGGCCGGCCTTGGAGTTGCTCCTGGAGTGTACTTCAACGCACTTATTGACAGAAGGAACAACGGCGAGGCCATTTATGGTACTTTCAAGAACGTAAGAGAAACCTACAGGGAATTCGCAATCAACGTTCCTGTGAACCTGAATTATACTTTCGAATTCGGCCGTGATTTCAATCTCTTCGTTTATGCCGGTCCGGTTTTCCAGCTGGCATTCAGCAGCAAGGGCTCCTATGAGGCCTCTGCCGGAATCGGCTCATATGTCCAGACTACCGGAAAGTACACGCTGAACTACTTCAACGGAAAAATGTACGGCCCGGACAACAAAGAAGTCGCCACCATCAATGAAGGCGGAATAAGCAATCCCTTCAACATCTACCTTGGCGGCGGTGTTGGTATCCAGGCCGGCGACATCCAGGTAATCGTGGGCTACGACCACAGCCTTCTCAACTTCTCCAAGGTTAAGGATTGGTCCACTTCCCGCTCCCAGATCAAGGTTGGTATAGGTCTTTCCTTCTAGCGCAGGTTGGTTGCGGCCAGTTTGCGGGCAGCCACTTACACGAAAATAGCCATTTTTGCGCGTCTTGTTGCCCTTTTGGTCAACCATCCGCACAAAAATGGCCTTTTTCGTGTGGCTCGTTGCCCCAGCCCGGCGGTCTGTCGCAGGTCCGTAGCCGAAACGTCGCAGGTGGCGTGGAGAAGTGTCGCGGGTCTGCAGAAAATGGCTGACCTGCGACGGTATTTGCCCCCTGTGGTCGATTTGCGTCGCAGTTCGGCCGAAAAATGCAGACCTGCGACGAATCGTGCCCAGACCTGCGACGTTTTACGTCCTGATTAGCAACGTTTCCCTGCCAGACTGGCGACACCATACTTGACCTGCGACAATTCACGTCTTGCCTGCGACGAATCGAGCCCGGACCCGCGACGCCACTGCCCATCACACGCTTCGGCCTTGCGGCGTTCTTGCTCCGGAGGAGGTCAGCAAACCGGCGACGATGTTGCGCGGCATGCCCAGGCATCTGGCCAATTGCGGGATTGATGTGTGATACGACCTGTAAAGGTATGTGAGCAGGCCCGCCTTCTGTTCCGGAGTCAGATCCATTACGTAAACGTGGTACCATTTGTCGGAGAGTCGTTTTATGACTGCCAGTAACTCTGTGTCGGTCTGACGGTTTCGGCCACTGGTGACCAGCATCTGCTGCATTTCGGCCATGTTTACTTCGCCGATCTTCCGGAGGAAAAAGGCCTGGTCGCCGGAAAAGGCGCTTTCAAGATAAGCGAAATCGCAGGCGCTTGCCGGTTCCACGCCGCCGTCGGAGTTCACCAGCCACGGGACGCGCGACAAATCCTCGTGGGTGTGGAACAACGCTTCCCGTTCCCTTCGGCCCATGTTTGCCACGGCGCGGACGGCGCCTGGACTTCGGCCTGCCGAAAACATGCCGCGGTACGACGACCACCGGTAATCCTCCACCTTGGAGCCCGCATCTATTGCGTTTCGCGGAATGTACGCCAACGCGTTGCGGACATACCAGTCGGAATCCAGATATTTGACGCTGATGTCGGAGCGCGCCAGCGTGGATTTTTCATTGTACTTCCAACTGAGGAACTGGGAGTGCCGTTTCTTGGCCGATTGGGCCATCGCGAATGCCGAATCGAAATTTTCGGCCAAAACGGAGGTGTGGCCATGGTTGGACATCGCTATCTCCATGACAACCAGGCAATTTGTTTTTATGGCCGAAATATAGAAGCTCTTTTCCAGGTGGTCGTAATCTTCGTCGTCCCGGCACAGGAGTACCGACTCCATCCCTTCCAGGCTTATGTGAAACGGATACACCTTGCTCACCTTGCCATTGGGCAATTTGCGAGTTACTATTCTCTGAAACGCCATGACTAATTCATTGGTTTGCCGATATCCGAAAACAAAAACCCTCCGGGGAACCCCCCTGTAACGGGGCGGATCATCTTTTTGGGGTCAAAGCCATAAGGGATTTTTAACGACGAGGAGTATTTTTCATACATCGGGATAAAGCTGAACATCATTGTACTCCAGAATTGTTCGGCAATGTCGTAGGGCTCTGCGCATGCTATTATTTCACCCATTGACAGGAAACGGATTGCCTTGCTTGCATGATAATTGCGGTCTTTCCAAATAGCCTTGACCAGTCCGCGGATTATCTGCCTGTACCTTACATCCATCTCTTTCGCCTCCTTTTCCAAATCTAAGGGAGGGTTCTCGATAGAGTCGGAAAACTTAAAATCCGTGCTGAAATGCATTTCTCCCTGGTCGTCTACCAGGACTTCCAAAAACTTTTTCATAAGTGTTATAATAATTATGTGAAACATGAAATTCCGGCCGGAAAAAGAAGATTTCAAACTCCGGGCAAGAGAATAAATCCGCAACAAACATATGTTAATGAACACATAATTGCAAGCGGTTTTTGAAAGTTTTGCTGTTTCTTTTGAAGATTTTGCTGTTTTTAAGGATTTTGTGGCTGATACAACATGTTCGTACCTGTGATACAACAACAGCCGTAAATTTATTTCATGTTGTATCACGGCGTTATCTGCCGTGGTGACAACGAATTTTCCCCGTATTTGGGTACGAAATGTTGCGGTGGCAGGGGGAGCGTCGCAGGTTCGGGGGTGATACGTCGCAGGTGGCAGGAACGCTACCGTTGATTGGATGCGTCGTCGCAGGTCTGGGGCCGAAATGTCGCAGGTTCAGGGGTGATACGTCGCAGGTGGCGTGGAGAAGTGTCGCGGGTCTGCAAAAAAATGCCTGACCTGCGACGGTATTTGCCCCCTGTGGCCGATTTGCGTCGCAGTTCGGCCGAAAAATGCAGACCTGCGACGAATCGTGCCCAGACCTGCGACGAATCATGGCCAGACCTGCGACATTCTTGGTGGAAACAATAACGGGCGCGGAATAGTATCCCATGGGGAAGGCAGAGTTCGCGGTGCTTCCAGAGTTGGTTCTGCGGCCATAACAGAAGTGCATGCCAAGGAAATAGCGCCGCATCACGGCAAGACAGAAAACGATAATGGCCAGTTGTGCAGTGCATTTATCTAAAAATGTGTATATTTGCACTTAATGAAAAGACTGATAACCATAATATGCCTTCTGGCCGGGCTTACGGCCAATGCCCAAATGCGCACTTATTCAGATAATGAGTCCAAGACCTTCATCATTGGTCTGGAAAGCTATTTCTATGGAGAAAACGGCACGCTGGATTTCTCTGTTGGCAATGCCGATTTTAAGGCATTACTTGCCTCAGGCACCGTTTCCGTCAATGATACTGAGCTGGAAGCCGGGGAGGGAGCCACTGTTATCGGCACGCATGATTTCACCGGCAACCGCGCTCCGGACCTTGTGGTGGCGCGCAAGAAGGACGGCGGCGTTTACGCAAACGTATACACCTTTGCCGATGGCAAGTGGAAGTTAGTGGGAAAGGTTGGTTCAACTGAGGCCGAAGAAATCCGTGTGTTCCGTCAGGTGCTATCCATCCGCAAAGGCAGCGCCCTGCTGTCCTGGACCTGGCACGGCAACAAATTTGACTACAAGGCCTCTGACGGCTCCTACGAGCCCGTTCTCTGAGAGAATTCGCAGCCGCAGTAAAGCTGGTTGTAGAAGTTCTGCTCCCTGATAATCTCATTACGGCGGTCCTGGAGGCCGCCTTTTCTCCAGTTCTGGGGCCACCACGTTACGCCATTGACCTGGCTGCAGGCCCAGGAGCCGGCCTTATTCACCTGCTCCAGGCTTTTCCATCGGGAAGACGCAAGCGTTGTTGTAAGCACCTCAAAGCCGTGTTCCGCGGCATATTCGGCCGCCCTGAGAAGCCTCTGCTTGAAACACTCAAGGCAGCGTGACCCCCTTTCCGGTTCCGCCTCCAGCCCGGACGTGCAAGCGCGCCAGGCGTCATGGTCATAATGGTCCTCAACCACCTCAAGGCCGAATTCCCCGGCGTATCTTAGGACCTCGCTCAGGCGATGGCCGTACTCCGTGAACGGAACAATGTTGGAATTCGAATAGAAGATTACCGGCCTGTAGCCATTACGGAACAGATACTCCACAATGGCCCCGGAGCACGGCGCGCAGCACGCATGCAGCAAAATCTTGCTGCTGCCGCCCGGAACCTCTATTTTGAATTTACTCTTCACGATACAAAGTTATACCTTTTTCCATAATATTCCACCTATCGAAAAAACCTAAAGTTGCCGTAACATTTCTGCCAGATTTTTGTTAATTTTGCAGGATGAAACCCCAATTGTCAATAGCGTCCATAAGTCCGGCCATGAAGATGGCAGACCTTCTGGACCTCAGTTTCTCTGTCCTTGGGGTGTTCTCCCGCTTTGGAATGAGTTTCGGCTTTGGTGAGGCCACCGTGAAGGAGGTCTGTGACGCCGTAGGTGTGGACCCCGAAACCTTCCTCATTATCTGCAAGGTTTACGCGTTTGACGGGTATCGGCCCTCCAAAGAGCAGATGGAAAATGCCTGTCTGGAAGATATCGTCCGCTACCTCAGGCTTTCCCATACATATTACATGGAGAGCGTGGTCCCGGAACTTGCCCAGGCCCTTGAGACCATGATTGCGCCCTGTGAGGAGATGCGGAAGAAAATTATCTGGAAATTCTTCACGGACTATAAAGAGGAGCTCGCCAGGCATTTTGAATACGAGGAAAAAACGGTTTTCCCGTATGTGGAGGCCATGATAGACAGCCGTGAAAGGGAGCCCTACAGCATTGGGGAATATGAGAAGAACCACTCCAACGTGGAGGAAAAACTGGACGACCTCAAAAAGCTCATCTTCATGTACATGCCGCCCCAGTGCAGCCATCCGGATGCCTTCCAGGTGCTCTTCTACATTTCCTGCCTGGAAAGCGACCTCGAGCGCCACACCTTCATAGAGAACAGCATCCTGGTTCCCGTGGTGAGCAAGATGGAAGACGAAGACCGTGAGCCACGCGGGGAAGGCGGGGAACTCAGCGCACGTGAGAAAGAAATCCTGGTAAGCGTTGCCAAGGGTATGCTAAACAAGGAAATCGCAGACCAGTACAACATCTCCATCTACACCGTAATTTCCCACCGCAAGAACATTACCCGCAAAACCGGCATCAAAACCGTGGCCGGCCTTACGGTGTATGCTATCCTGAACAATCTCATAGACATGAACATGGTAGAATAAGATTCCCGGTCAAGCCGGGAATGACAAGAGGCCGGGAATGACAAGAGAAACATAAGGTACAACAATATGGACTACACAAAATTCATCAAATTCTATCCGGATTTTCCCATCAAGGGAGTCAATTTTGTAGATATCATTCCTTTCCTCCAGGACAAGGAACTCTTCAAAAGCCTTATAGATGACCTCTCGGCCATGTGCGCCGCCCCCAACGTCGCGGCACCTGAAGCCAGAGGTTTTCTTTTTGCGGCCCCCATGCTCTACAGCGGCGCAAACGTGCACAACGTGATTCCCCTCCGCAAGAAGGGCAAGCTTCCCTTTGCCGAAGGAGACCTTGTCCAGGTGGAAATAATGAAGGAGTACGGTCCGGACCATGTGTATTTCCGTAACTCGGACCTCGCCGCCAGCAAACCCACCGGAGACACCGTGGAAATCACTTTCTTCGACGACATCCTTGCTACCGGCGGCACCGCAAAGGGCCTGGCCGAAGGCCTCAACGCCCAGAAAGTCATTATCAGCGGCAAGGAGTACAAGGTCAAGGTCAAGGACTTTGTTTTCCTTGTAGAAATCGACGACCTCCCCGGCCGCACAAAGCTGGAAGGCATCGCCCCCGTCAAGTCACTTATTCACGTCACTGAAGGATGAGCCTGAAAGACCGCATAATGCAGGAAGGCATCACCTTTGATGACGTCCTTCTGGTCCCCGCCTACTCCGAGGTCCTTCCCCGCGAGGTGTCCCTTAAAGGCCGATTCTCCCGCCACATCGCCCTTGACAGCCCCTTCGCTTCGGCCGCCATGGATACCGTTACCGAAGGCCGGATGGCAGCCGCAATGGCGCGCAAAGGCGGAATAGGCGTGATCCACAAGAACATGACCGCCGAAAGACAGGCCGAAGAAGTGGCTTCCGTCAAGGCCCAGGGCCTCAAGGTTGCCGCCGGAGTGGGCATCACCCCGGACATCCTCAACCGCGTGAAAGCCCTTGCGCAGGCCGGCGTGGACGCCATTGTCCTGGATTCGGCCCACGGTCACTCAAAAGGCGTCGTGGATGCCCTGAAGGCCGTTAAAGCCGCCTTCCCCGCCCTTGACGTGGTGGTTGGAAACATCGCCACCGCCGCTGCCGCCAAGGATCTCATAGCCGCCGGCGCCGACGGCCTCAAGGTAGGAATCGGCCCCGGAAGCATCTGCACCACCCGCATCGTTGCCGGCGTGGGCATGCCCCAGCTTACCGCCATCGCAGACGTGGCCGAAGTTGCCGGAGACATCCCCGTCATTGCCGACGGCGGCCTCCGCTACTCCGGAGACGTTGTCAAGGCCCTTGCCGCCGGAGCGTCCTGCGTCATGTGCGGCAGCATGTTCGCCGGCACCGACGAAGCCCCCGGAGAAGTGGTTGAGGTAGACGGCGTAAAAATGAAAGGCTATCGCGGAATGGGCTCCATAGATGCCATGCAGGCCGGAAGCGCAGACCGCTACTTCCAGAAAGGCGCAAAGAAACTGGTCCCCGAAGGCGTTGTCGCCCGTGTCCCTTACAAGGGCTCCGTAGAGGATGTCATCTTCCAGCTTGAGGGCGGCCTCCGCAGCGGAATGGGCTACTGCGGCGCAAAAGACCTTGACGCCCTGCACAGGGCCCAGTTTGTGAAAATCTCTCCCGCCACCGTGAAGGAAAACCATCCCCACGATGTCTCCATTGCCAAGAAAGCACCAAATTATTAGCGCATCACTCCCACTCTATGGTAGAAGGGGGTTTGGAGGAGATGTCGTAGACTACGCGGTTCACGCCGCGCACCTTCCGGATAATCTCGTTGGAAACGTCCCGCAGGAAATCGTACGGGAAGGGGAACCAGTCGGCCGTCATTGCGTCCGTAGAAACCACGGCGCGAAGGGCAACAGGGTTCTCGTAAGTGCGCTCGTCCCCCATCACGCCAACGCTTTTTACCGGTAGCAGGATAACGCCAGCCTGCCAGATGGCGTCGTACAGGTTTGTGGCCATTTCACGTGGGTCTGAGGCCGATGGAAAGCCCATACCGGCGCAGTCGTAACCCCGGAGCCCGCGAATGAAGATGTCATCGGCCTCCCTAAGGACAGCCAGTTTTTCTTCCGTGACTTCGCCTATAATGCGAATTGCCAGCGACGGGCCGGGGAAGGGGTGACGGCTCACCAACTCTTCCTTGATGCCAAGGGCGCGGCCAACGCGACGTACCTCGTCCTTGAACAGCATCCTGAGGGGTTCCACAACCTTGAGGTTCATCTGTTCCGGCAGGCCGCCCACGTTGTGATGACTCTTTATCTTGGAGGCAATTCCAGGGATTCCGGCCGATTCAATCACGTCCGGATAAATGGTTCCCTGGGCCAGCCAGCGTGCGCCGTCAATCTGTCTGGCGTATTTATCGAAGGTCTCCACAAACAGTCGGCCGATGGCCTTGCGCTTGGCTTCCGGCTCCGTTACGTCCTTGAGGGCCGCCAGAAAATCCGCGGCGGCATCGGCCCCTATCACATTGAGGCCCATGTCTTTATATGAGGCAAGGACGTCCTTGAACTCGTTTTTGCGAAGAAGGCCGTTGTTGACAAAGATGCAGGTGAGCTGACTGCCGATGGCTTTATTCAGGAGCACGGCCGCAACCGTGGAATCCACACCGCCGCTGAGGCCAAGAATCACTTTATCCTGGCCGATGATGGCCTTGAGTTCCGCCACCGTTGTCTCTATAAATGAATCCGGAGTCCAGTCTCCCTTGCAACCGCAGATAGTCAGCGCAAAATTAGCCAGTATTTTGGCGCCTTCCGTGGTGTGGTACACCTCAGGATGGAACTGGACGGCATATGTGGGCTCATCCTTGAACTGATATGCAGCGTTTTCAACATCGGCTGTGGAGGCGATGACTTCCGCTCCTTCCGGCAATTTGGAGATGGTGTCTCCGTGGGACATCCACACTTGCGTTTTCGGGCTTATGTCCTTCAGAAGAGGCGAATCGGCCACCTTCCGGAGGATGGCCCTGCCGTATTCACGGGTATTGGAAGCCTCTACCTTTCCCCCGCGGGTATGAGCCAGATACTGCGCCCCGTAGCATATTCCCAGCACGGGAATCTTGCCTGTTGTGATCTCCGCCTTGGGCGCGTTTGCATCCCTCACTGAACATGGGCTGCCGGAAAGGATGATGCCTTTCACGGAATCATCCAGCGCCGGGACCTTATTATAGGGGTATATTTCGCAGAAAACATTCAGTTCCCTCAGGCGACGGCCTATCAGTTGCGTCACCTGGGAGCCAAAATCCAGTATGATGATTTTATCCATAGCCCAGAAATATGCTGCAAGTTACAAATTCTTTGGCAAAAAACATTGAGCAAGGTTAGCCTCGTGCATTCTTCTCCAGCGCAGCTTTAACCAGTGCTACAAACAGTGGATGCGGGTTCTCCGGAGTGCTCTTGTATTCCGGATGGAACTGTACGCCGATGAAGAAGGGATGATTAGGGAGTTCCACCACTTCCACAAGGCCGGTGGAGGGGTTTGTGCCTGAAGCCACAAGACCGGCGGCGGCAAAATCGGCCGCATATTTTCCGTTGAACTCATAGCGGTGGCGGTGACGCTCGTGGATAAGTTCTGAGCCGTATATCTTGGCCGCCAGTGAACCCGGTGTGAGTTTGCACTCATAGGTGCCAAGACGCATTGTGCCGCCTTTCAGCGTGGTCTTTTTCTGTTCCTCCATAAGGTCTATCACCGGATGGGTGGTCTTGGGGTTGAGTTCCGTTGAGGATGCATCGGCCCAGCCAATAACGTTACGGGCGTATTCCGCCACGCACATCTGCATTCCAAGGCAAATTCCAAGGAAAGGGATGCCGTTTTCACGGACGTACTTAATAGCGTGGATCTTTCCTTCCAGGCCGCGCTCGCCAAAGCCCGGGGCAACAAGGATGCCGTTCATTCCGGAGAGCTTGCCGGCTACATTATCGGTCGTTATGTCGTCGCTCAGGAATAGATGCACTTTCACCTTGCAGCGGCAGGCGGCGCCGGCGTGCACAAAGGCTTCCTGAATGGACTTATAGGCGTCCTGAAGGGCAACGTACTTACCCACAAGACCGATATTTACCTCCTGGAACGGATTCTGGAGATTCTCCAGGAAATCCTTCCATCGGCCCAGGTCCGGCTGGTTGAAATTCTCTATTCCAAGTTGGCGCACCACAAGGTCATCCAGATGCTCCGCGTGCATGTTCAGCGGCACCTGGTAGATGCTCCAGGCGTCCTGGCTCTCTATCACGTGACCGGGCTTGACATTGCAGAAAAGGGCAATCTTGCGCCTTAGTTCCGGCCCCAGGGGATGCTCCGTTCGGCATACAATCACATCCGGCATCACTCCTGCGTGCTGGAGTTGCTGGACGGAGTGCTGAGTGGGCTTTGTCTTGATTTCCTTTGCGGCGCTCAGGTACGGCACCAGAGTCAGATGGATGCACATGCAGTCGCCTTCCGGAAGTTCCCACTGCAACTGGCGCATGGCCTCAATGAAGGGGAGGCTTTCCATATCGCCAACCGTGCCGCCAACCTCGGTGATAATTACATCATACTTGCCGGTCTGGCCAAGCAGGAGCATCCGGCGCTTGATTTCATCCGTGATATGGGGCACAATCTGGACGGTCTTTCCAAGGTATGCGCCCTCGCGTTCATGCGTAATGACGGTATAGTAAACGCGCCCGGTGGTGACGTTGTTGGCCTGGGAGGTGGGAACGCCCAGGAAACGCTCGTAATGGCCCAGGTCAAGGTCGGTTTCGGCCCCGTCGTCGGTTACGTAGCATTCCCCGTGTTCGTAGGGATTGAGAGTTCCCGGATCTATATTGATGTACGGGTCAAATTTCTGGATTGTGACTCGAAGCCCGCGGGCCTGCAGAAGCTTTGCAAGCGAGGCCGCAATTATTCCTTTTCCCAGGGAGGACACAACGCCTCCGGTGATAAATACGTATTTTGCGTTCATAACTAACTGATAAATAGCAGTTCCCTGTATTTGGGCAGGGGCCAAATGGCATTATCGGTAATTTCTTCAAGGGCGTCAATGCTTTCCCTCAGGCACATAAGGGCCGATGCGGCTTTCTCCGCTGCAATGGCCTTGGGATAGGCCTCTTCCAGGGCTTCGGCCTTTTCCCTTGCGCGGTCAAGTTCTCCGGCCCGGCTGCGGATGCTGTCTATAATCTCAGAGCATTCTTTTATGAGGCCGATTTGCGTTGCGCCCATCACCATGTACTCTCCAGGGAAGTTCTGGCGCATAAGGTCCAGGTTCTCAAGCAGTTTGCGCTGATATGCGAGGCCTGCGGGTAGGACGTGGTTGAGGGCCATACGCGCGGCCATACGGGCTTCTATAAGCACTTTGGTGGAGTAGGTCTGCCACCTGACGTCGGCCCTGGCTTCAAGCTCTCTAAGACTGCAGATGGCCTGGCCGGTGAAAAGCTCCACGGCCTCGGCCGATGTAAACTTGCAGAACATCTTGGGAACGCTGGATTCCGTGTCAAGACCGCGACGGGCGGCTTCGGCCTTCCATTCCTCCGAATAGCCGTTGCCCTCAAAGCAGATTGTGTCAAGAATCGATGCGATTAGCGGCTTCAGGCAGTCCATTACGGCAGTTTCCACGGGTTTTCCGGCGGCCATGGCTTTGTCAACATCGGCCTTGAAGGCCTTGAACTGCTGCGCGACGGCAGCGCTCAGCACAGTGAGGGAGCCGGCGCAGTTGGCGCTTGATCCTACAGCCCTGAATTCAAAACGATTGCCGGTGAAGGCAAATGGTGATGTGCGGTTACGGTCCGTATTGTCCACAAAGATTTCCGGGATTTCCACCAGCCCCACCTTTCGGCCTTTCTTGCCGACAATCTCAATGGGCGTATCTGACGGAATCTCAAGGAGCTTGCGCAGTACAGCCGTCATAGTCTGACCCAAGAATGCCGATACAATAGCCGGCGGAGCCTCGTGCGCGCCAAGCCTGTGGGCATTGTTGGCGCTTGCCACGCTGGCCTTGAGAAGGCCGTTGTGCCTTTGGACGGCAGCCAGGATATTTACAAAGAATGTTACAAACTGGAGATTGCCTTTGGCGTCCTTGCCGGGCGCCAGAAGTTGAACTCCGGTGTCTGTCCCCAGCGACCAGTTGTTGTGCTTGCCGCTTCCGTTGATGCCCTCAAAGGGCTTCTCGTGGAAGAGGACCACAAAGCCGTGCTTCCTCGCGATGCGCGTCATCACGTTCATAATCATCTGGTTATGGTCGTTGGCAAGGTTGGCTTCTTCATAGACGGGGGCCATTTCAAACTGGTTGGGGGCAACCTCGTTGTGGCGTGTTCGTAGGGGAATTCCCAGCGCGAGCCCAGCTACTTCAACATCTTTCATGAACGCGGCCACGCGTGAAGGAATGGCTGCAAAATAGTGGTCGCTCAACTGCTGGTTCTTGGAGGATGAATGCCCCATGAGGGTGCGTCCGGTGAGCATAAGGTCCGGCCTTGCCGCGTACAGGTCCTCATCCACAAGGAAATACTCCTGCTCCCAGCCAAGGTATGAGAACACGCGGTTTACCTTGGGGTCAAAGAGGCGGCAGATAGGCACAGCAGCGTCTGAAACGGCCTTCAGGGCCTTTTTGAGAGGGGTTTTATAGTCCAGCGCTTCTCCTGTGTATGCTATAAATACAGACGGAACACATAGCGTATCGTCCTGGATGAATACCGGTGAGGTTGGATCCCAGGCAGTATATCCGCGTGCTTCAAAAGTGGCGCGGATACCACCGTTAGGGAAGGACGATGCGTCTGGCTCCTGCTGCACAAGGGCCTTGCCGTCAAACTGTTCTATGGAGTCGTGTTTCTCTGCGGTTCCCTCAGTGAGGGGCTGGAACCAGTGGGTTACGTGAGTGGCTCCGTGCTCCTGAGCCCATTTTTTCATTCCGGCGGCAACTTTGTCGGCCGTCTTGGCATCAAGCGGCTCTTCCTGGTCAATACAGTGGACCAGCCTCTCATATGTGGAGGCGTCCAGGTACTGTTTCATTTTGGAGCGGTTAAAGACTTGAGACCCAAAGAATTCCGGGGTTTTGCCTGCGGGGGTGTCTATTGTGGCGGCCTTCTTTTTAAAGGCGTCCTGCACCACGTCAAATCTTAGATTTCCCATAATGATCAAAAAATCAATACGGGACTCAAAGTTGGCTTTTTTCTCCGGAATAATCAAGAAAAACCGGCATTTTTTATATTTGTGCGTTAACTATAACATTATGAGTTATATGAAACGTATTTTGTCATTACTTGTGATGGGCGCTTTGGCTTTTGCCTGCACCGTCCCGGCCCAGCCGGATCAGAAGCCTCAGGGCCAGGATGAGCAGAATTCCGGGGAAGACACAAACCCGGCATTCAAATAAAGGTTCAGACAAGACACACCATAAACGGCAGAACTGATGCAAGGAGGTACATCTAGCAGTACATTCCGCCGTTTACCGCAATAACCTGCCCGGTTACATAGGAAGAGAGGTCGGAGCCCAGATAGAGGGCGGTGTTGGCAATTTCTTCCACCGTGGCGCCACGTTTGAGAGGGATGAGTTTAATGAACTCATCCTTCACTGCTTGTGGCAGGACCTCCGTCATCTCTGTGAGCACATAGCCGGGAGCGATGGCGTTGGCGCGGATGCCGCGGGGCCCCATTTCCTTTGCAACGGACTTTGCCATTGCAATGAGCCCTGCCTTTGAGGCCGAATAGTTCACCTGGCCGGGGTTTCCGGTTTGGCCGGCGATGGAAGCCATGTTGATGATGCTTCCGCTCCTCTGGCGCGCCATGATGGGCACCACGGCGTGCAGGAAGTTGAAGGCGCTCTTCATGTTCACGTCAATCACGGCGTCCCACTGGGCCTCGCTCATCCTCATTACAAGACCGTCCTTAGTGATTCCGGCGTTGTTTACAAGGATGTCAATTCGGCCGAATTCCTTTTCAATCTCCGCCACAACCGCCTGAGTTTCATCAAAATTGGCGGCGTTTGAGGCGTAGGCCTTCACCTTTACTCCAAAGGCCGATATTTCGGCCACGGTCTCTTCTGCGGCCTCATTTATTACAAGATCTGTGAATGCGATGCTGGCCCCCTCAGAGGCGAATTTGAGGGCAATGGCTTTGCCAATGCCGCGGGCCGCTCCGGTAATGAGCGCCACTTTTCCGTCTAATAATCCCACTTTATTTTTTACGTTTTATGTGTTTTTCTATTCCGGATACAACCGTAATTACCAGTGAGCCGAATATTCCGGCGGCTACTGAGCCAAGGAGCACGGCAATCTTGCCGGCGTCCCTGAGGTGCTGGGTCACTTCCGGGGTAATGTCGGCCCCGCCAAAGGACAGGGTGTCGACGAAGATTGACATTGTGAAGCCTATGCCGCCAAGGCACGCAACGGCAAAAAGCATGGGCCAGGAGGCCTTGGAGGGCATTGCGCCAACCTTCAGCTTGATTGCCAGCCAGGAAGCCAGGGTTATTCCGATGGGCTTTCCAAGGAGGAGTCCCAGGAAGATTCCAAGGCCTACTCCGCCAAGGGCGGGATTCCACTGAAATACGTTGAAGTAAGAGAGGTCCGTGATTTCCACGCCCGCATTGGCAAGGGCGAACACCGGCATGATGAAGAAATTCACAATGGGGTTCAGCTTGTGCTCCAGGCGGTAAGACGGCGGGATGGTCTTTGTGGTGAGGCCGGAGAGGCGCCTTAGGTAATAGCGCTGCGGGCCGTTGGGAAAGGCCTCGGAGGTGGACACCTTTTCACTTTCCACAAGGCCCTCGAAGAGGATTTTTGCCCTGCGGTGGAACTTTGCCTTGTTGTAGCGGGCGTCCATGGGGATGAGAAGGGCAATGACCACACCGGTCATGGTGGCGTGGATGCCGCTGTAGTAGAACAGGAACCACACTAAAATTGCAGGCACAATGTAGTATGCCACCCTCTTTTCTCCAAGTTTCTTCTCAAGGAATACAAAAAGGATCACTACAAGTGAAATGGCAAGCAGGGGAAGGTTTATGTTTCCGCCATAGAAGAACGCCACCACAAGTATGGCTATGAGGTCGTCGGCAATGGCAAGGGCGGTAAGGAATACCTTCAGGGAAACCGGAACTTTATCTCCCAGGATGGAGAGGATACCAACCGCAAAGGCAATGTCCGTTGCAGTAGGGATACCCCAGCCGGATGCCGCTGCGGTGCCGTGGTTTACAATGGCATAAATGGTGGCAGGTACCACCACGCCGCCGAAGGCCGCAATGACGGGGAGAATGGCCTTCTTGAAGGAAGAAAGCTCTCCGCACACCACTTCACGCTTGATTTCCAAGCCCACGGTGAAGAAGAAAATCACCATGAGGATGTCGTTGATGAACTTCTCCATGGTCATTCCGCGCGGGAAGTACCAGTCTACAAGGCCGTCCGGGGACGCCAGGTGCATGGTGAATTCCGTGTGGAGGAAGTTGTGGTAAATATTCTTTGTGAACGGCAGGTTTGCAAGCAGCATTGCCACCGCCACGCATGCCAGGAGCACTACGCCGTTTGCCCACGGCTGTTTCTTGAAACTCTGCTGTGAAATCTGGAAGTTCCTTACCTCCTTGTTCCACCAATAAATAGGAATCAGTGCCATAGTCTATCCAAACAGATATTTATGCTGCTCTTCAGTGAGCGTGTCTATTTCAATGCCCCAGTGGGCCAGTTTCCTGCGGGCAATGTCCTCATCCACTTCCCTGGGGACATTGTTGAGTTTGCTTTGGAGGCGTCCTTTGTTCTCTGCCAGGTACTTTGCGCTCATGGCCTGGATTGCGAAGGACATGTCCATGATTTCCGCGGGGTGGCCGTCTCCGGCGGCAAGATTCACCAGCCGGCCTTCGGCAATGATGAAAATGCGCCTGCCGTTTTCAAGGGTGTATGCCTCAATGTTATTGCGGGCAGGAGCGTGACTTACAGCCATTTTCCTAAGTTTTGCAACGGCAACCTCCACGTCAAAGTGCCCGGCGTTACAGCAGATGGCGCCGTCTTTCATGAGAAGGAACTCTTCAGGGCCGATGACGTTGTCGCAGCCCGTGACCGTCACGAAGATGTCTCCAACCTTGGCGGCCTGTTTCATGGGCATAACCTTGAATCCGTCCATTACGGCTTCCATTGCCTTTATGGGGTCTACCTCCGTTACGATTACACTGGCGCCCATACCTTTTGCGCGCATCGCGACGCCCTTGCCGCACCAGCCGTAACCTGCCACCACCACATCCTTGCCTGCCACTATGAGGTTTGTGGTGCGGTTGATGCCGTCCCAAACGCTCTGGCCGGTGCCGTAGCGGTTGTCAAACAGGTGTTTACAGTCTGCGTCGTTTACCAGCATCATGGGGAAACGGAGCTTTCCGGCGGCGTCCATCGCCCTGAGCCGAAGGATGCCGGTGGTGGTTTCCTCGCAGCCGCCGATAACTCCGGGAATGAGTTCCGGGAATTCATTATGGAGGGTTGTAACAAGGTCTCCGCCGTCGTCTATGATTATGTTGGGGCCCACTTCCAGGACTCTGCGGATATCCTCGAAGTATTCGGCCTCATTACAGCCGTGAATGGCGAAGACGCTAAGGCCTTCGTGTACCAGGGCCGCTGCTACGTCGTCTTGGGTGCTCAGGGGGTTGGAGCCAGTTATGTACATGTCTGCGCCGCCCGCTGCAAGGACCTCGCAGAGATGGGCGGTTTTGGCCTCCAGATGCACGCTGAGGGCAACCTTCAGGCCCTTGAAAGGCTGTGATTTACGGAAATCCTTCTCAATGGAGTCCAGTAGGGGCATGTGGCTGCGGACCCAGCTGAGCTTCAGCTCTCCGCTTTCCCATAGGTTTATGTCTTTGATGTGGCTCATAAGGTCACAAAGTTACTAAATAAAATTCAGATATACCGCCTCTGCGGCGGTAACTGCGGCAGTTTCTGTCCTGAGGCGGGATGGGCCAAAATGCACGGGAATGTAGCCTGCCGTCATGGCATTATGGGCCTCCTCCTTAGAGAAGTCTCCTTCCGGGCCGATAAGAACAGTCACGTCCCGTCCCTTGAATTCCCTCAGTACGTCCATTATGCTCTGGCGCGGATGGGTTTCGTCTTCGAAGCAGTAGGCGATTAGTTTGAGCACTTCACCCTCGGCCTGATTGTGGGGCTCGTTGATGAAGTCTTTCACGCTCACAGGCTCATCTATTACAGGAATCCTGGCTTTCAGAGACTGTTTTGTGGCCGATAATGCTATACGCTCTGCGCGCTCTGTCTTGTAGACTTTGCGTTCCGAGTGGTCTCCGATTAGTGGGACAATCCTGTCCACGCCCAGTTCTGTGGCTTTTTCCACAAACCACTCAAACCGGTCGTTGTTCTTAGTGGGGCAGCAGCCAATGGTAAGATGGTAGGGGTGGGAGCCCCAATTGGCCATTGTCTCAAGAATCTGTGCCTCCGCCCCTTTAGGGCTGTCCAGCGAGAGCCTGCAGTGATACAAGGTGCCCAGCCCGTCCATGATGTCCACGTTATCCCCGGCCCTGTGCCGAAGAACCTTCACGCAGTGCGTGCTTTCTTCGGCATCCAGACGGCACATGCTTCCTTCTACTTGATAAGCATAAAACAGTTCCATACTGCAAAAATAACGAAAATAGTTGATAGGCTGGTGTAAATGCCAATTTATTTATTGCCAGTACTTTATAAAAATTACTCCCGTCTATTTGGACGGGAGTAAATTGTGTAACAGGCTTACAATCAAGCGTTTGGCAAAAACAGCCTAAATGTCCTTGTGAAGTTTCTTTGAAATCTTCATGCTGACTCTAAGGGACTTGAGGTCGCTTCTGGAGATTTCGGATTCGCCGGTGCGGAAGCCCTGAGGGAAGGTGAAGCTGAGGTGCTTCCCAAGGCAGCCCTTGTGAAGGGTGCACAATGCGGTTTCTCCGCCGAAGCACTCAAACTCCCTTTGGGCGCCGTTCTCTTCCTTGAACATTTCAATGAGGCTGTCAAGGGTTTCCATGGCCTCTTCGTATGTTTCACCGATGAACAGCGTGGCGGCATCCAGAGTGGTTGACTCGCTGGAGAAGCTCCCTATGGAAAAGCTCAGTGAGCTCGTGACACGCCCTACGTTAAGGTAGAAAGCGGGATTGCCTTCCAGGTCCTTTACCTTGAACAAGGTGAACTGCTTGTCGTTGTTCTCAATGGAGGCAAGTTCCAAGCTGGCTCCGGCAGGGATGTCCCTCTGGGCATATGCCGAAATTGCCATCAGTGCGATGGCAATTGTAACAAGAAGTTTTTTCATAGGTGGCTTGTAATTACTTGAACCACTCTGTGATATGGTCTTTTGCGTAGAGGTAGTAAACCAGAAGGCCGATCCAGCTGGTAGCAAGAACCACAACGCTGCAGATAATCTTTCCAACCAGGGAAATGGGTTTCTTGAGGATGTCAAGAACGGCCAGGATTGAAAGGACAATACCGGCGATGTAAATAATTGTAGAAAGCATAGTTATAATGTTTTAAATTGTTTCCGGTCACAAATATAACAAAAAATATGCTAGATGATACCAAGTTCCTGGAGCACGTAGTCCTGGTGGGCGTAGTGGCGGAGGATCCAGAGGACGTAGCGGATATCCACGCACACGCACATGTTGTAGCCGGGTACGGACTCAAAGTTGGAGGCCAGTGACTCCTTGTTGCCGTCAAAGGCAAGGCCGATGAGCTCTCCGCGGGCGTTGAGCACCGGTGAGCCGGAGTTGCCGCCCGTGATGTCAAGGTCCGTGAGGAAGTTCACGGGGAAGTCTGCGGGCGGAAGGGCGTCGCGGAAGGCGTCAGGGTAATGGAAGTCGTAGTTGGTCATGGAGTACTTCTGCCGAAGCCCGGCCGCGGTGCTCTGCCAGTGCGTGTAGACGCCGTCCCACGGCTTCATGGCCTGAACCCTTCCGTAGGTGAGCCTCATGGTAGAATTGGCATCCGGGTACTGCGGAATCCCAAGGGCCGAAAGATGGCGGTAACGGGCCCTGACATAATCTCGATGCAGCTCCAAGGGATCAGCAACATGGTTTTCGGCCTCATTGAGAGTGACAATATTGAGGTCCCTCACATAACGGTACAGAGGGTCTTCCTTTATGTCAAGGGAGCCGGTGGATACGCAGGAGCTGTCCCAAAGCCAGTCGGCCATGGCGGTGTAGTCCGTGCCGAAGCGCTCCAAAAGCTCGCGGTGGAACTCCGGCAGGAACTCCGGTTTGATATGCGTGAAGAATTCCTCCACGGAGAACCTCAGGAGTTCCCTTTCAACTCTGGGGTCGGTTTCGGCAAGGGCCTGGTTCAGTGCTTTGCGGCAGTCGGAGGTGTCCTTCGCACTGCCCATACGCATGAGATAGCGGGAAATTATGAGGCCGCGCACCAGAGTCTCACGGTAGTACACCTTCTGGAGTTCCACATCTGACGTTGCCGAAATCTCCTTGTCAAGCTGCCCTAGCAGCTCCTTGTCCGGCATTCCGGCCTCAAAGGCCCTGCGGTTCTCGATGGTCCTGAAGCGGTGCACGCAGTCGTATTCCCCTTCCTGGAGTTCGGCCACATTGGAAAGCGAGAAAAATGCGTCCGAGTACTTGTAGCGCACACCGGGGTCAAGGTCCATCCAGCGGCGGATAATCTCCATCTGGCGGCTGCGGAGGCGGTTCACCACCGGCCTTTCCACATTGATGGTCTGGTCCATTTCCGCGGCGCTCATATACCTCTGGGTACGCCCGGGATAGCCGATTACCATTGCAAAGGAACCTTCCTTGTAGCCTTTCTGGCTAATCCTCAGGTGCCTGCGGGGATGCATCGGCTCTCCGTTTTCGTAAATACGATAGATGGCAAAATCGGCCTTGTGCTGGGGCCATTCCCAGTTGTCCTCGTCTCCGCCGAAGGCCGCAACCTGCACGGGCGGGGCGCCCACAAGACGGATGTCCGTGTACTTGGAGTAGAGGCACATGTAGTACTTCTCTCCGGCCCACATGCCCTGAAGGCCTGCTTCAAGGCCGGTTTCCTCTGAGTACTTTTTCTCCATGACAGAACTTATCCGGCGGCTGCCGAACGGCTTTCCGGCGGCCTTGAGCTCTTCGCGAAGGGCATTGACCTCGTCGGTAACATCCAGTACCCTCCTTAGGAAGAAAAACTCCTTCCCCGGAACGGGGATTTCTTCGGCACGGGAAAGGGCAAAGAAGCCGGTTTCCAGGTAGTTGCGCTCCGGGGTGGAGAGGGCAACCACGTCTGAATAAGCGCAGTGGTGGTTGGTGATAAGGAGCCCGTCACCGGAAATCATGCTGCCGGTGCAGTAGAACCCGAGTGAAACCACGGCGTCGGAGATGCCGCCGGCTTCCTCGTTGTAGATTTCCCGGGCGCTCAGCTTGAGGCCGCGGGCCTTCATGTTCTTTTCCAGTGCCTTGTCCAGAGCCTGGATAAGCCACATGCCCTCATCGGCCTGTGCACCGGGGAGGATACACAGGCCGAGGGCTATGGTTATGAGCCATTTTCGCATAGGCTGCTAATTGTTAATTGTTACGTACGCAGCGTACGGGAGCGGCGATACGGTAGCTCACGTTGGTGCCGTTGCAGGTGTACTCTGCTTCGGTGGCCTTGTTGGTCATGGGCATGAAACCGGAGAACTGGATGTTCTTGAGGCCGGAAGTGGCGTCACCGGCGGTGTTGTAAGTGGGGGTGCCGTTCTGGGTGGAGCCGCAGAACATACCGGTGGCAATCCTGTCCTTGTAGGCGGCCATGAATCCCATGAATGTGCCGCTGGTCTTGGTGTTGTCTGCAATTGAGATGGCACCGTAGGCCTCCATGTTGAAGCCGTCTGCATTCAGGAGTGCGATGGAACCGTTGGCTCCGTCATAGTAAGGGGCGGAAGTATTTGTGGTGATGCCGGTTCCCTTACCTACGAGGTCTGCGATATCGGCCTTGGTGGGCACGTGCCAGCCCTTAGGGCAAAGACCCTGGGCGCCTTCAAGTGCCTGGGCGTCTTCAAGAGTCTTGATGTCACCGATCTTGAGGCCAAGGGCTACTTCGGCCTGATACAGATAACCGCGTTTCTCAATTACGGTGATGTCCTTGGAGAACTCTGCGGCGGTCTGGCCTTCGTTGACCACAATGGGATAGTAGACGCCGGCGGTGACGTTTGTGAGGGCGTCTCCAACGGTGATTCCTTCAGGGACATAGCGGAGGTTTTGGGTCATCCACCACTTGCCGTCCTTCATCTGGGCAACGGTGTACTTTGCCTCGTGGTAGGTGATGTAGCCCTTGTCAAGCTGCTCAATGAGGGTGTTGTCTCCACCGCCAATCTCTCCGCCGTTCTCCCAGTCCTCGATGTCACCGGCGAAGGCGACTGCAAGGTCCTTGGGGTTCACAATCATATTGATGGTGTACTGCTTTCCGGCAAGGAGCTCGGTTTCGGCAAGATTCTGTGCCAGCACATTGCCACCGGCCGTTTCAACGGTTGCGGTAAGCCCAACTTTCTGGGGAGGGAGGATGAGGCAGTAGGTGGTGGCGTCCTTCTTGAAGGCCGTGATGGTGCCTGTGGCGGCGGTCTCATCCACGGTTGCGCTGAAATCCGCGGCGATGTTTGCGGCAAGGCGGGCTCCGCCAAGCTTTATGGCCGAAAGTTCACCGGCGGCGTTGTTGGTGACGCTGAGGATAATCTTGGTGAGCTTGTGCTTGAAAGGAATCACAACGGCCGATGCCGAAGGCAGAACCCCTTCCTTGGAACCTGCCACAAAGTCGGAGGCCGATGTCCCTGCGCTCTGGTTTGCGGCGACGCTGAACTTAGCGGGAACCGCATCTGCATAAGGGTAGTAGGCCGATACAGTGGCGCCTGCGGTGCCTTCGGCATACCACATGAGGCTGCCGGAGAACTCTGTTCCGTTGTAGGTGAGCTTCTCATTGGTTGCGTGTGCGCCGGATTCGCGTGTGATGGTAACGCCGATGGCGTCTCCGTTTTCAAATGCAGTATCCGTGACCTTTGTCATCACGGGAAGGATGCGGACGCTGAAAGTCTCAGCACTGGTTGCGGGCTGGTCCGGGGTGGCCGGGACAGTCTTGTTGCAGGCGGCGAGGGCCGCGATGCAAAGGATGGGAATCAATACTTTTTTCATAAGCGTATAGATTAGAAATTATAACCAAGTTTAAGGAAGGTGGTCTGGCGGTCGTTTCCTGAAATCAGTTCCACCTTGAAGGCATGTATCCAGTTGCAGCCGGCCTCCAGATATATGCCGGAGCCGAATGAATATCTCACGGCCGCATTGAGGATGAACCTTGTGGCGTCCTGAGCCTCCTGCTCCCTGTCCCACCAGTCCTGGAGGCGGAAAGGAGTTGAGGTAAGGCCAAGATTATCGTCGGCGAAATCCACAACGTGGGAATGCTCCCCAAGCTTTTGGATGAAGGTGAGGTTGGCCCTGATGAGGAATCGGCCAAGGACAACGCTGCCGCCTGCATTTAGTCTCAGGTGGAGGGAACGGTCGTCGTCGAAGAATGGATACATGAGGGTGCCAAGGTCACGAGCGTGCTCCAGGGATGCCCCTCCGGCTACGTTCCACCCATTCTTATGGGCGCCTTGGTAGGACAACCCGGCGCTCATGTCCTTGTGGCGGTAAACCAGGTTGCTGCCGTAGACGCGGGGGGTGGTTACGCCGCCTTCCGTCACTTTTTCCGTCACGGTCTCATGGTTTTCCATGGCGTTCCATTGGTATTCGGCCTTTATGATGTGGGCCATGTCATCTCCGTGAATGGCTGCAATCAGTTTGGCCGAAACCGACTGGCCGGGGAAGCGGAACCAGGTGTAGCCTTTTTCCCCGACTTCACCGCTGGTGCGAAGGTATTCGGCGTCTGCGTACAGGAAGCCTCCATAGCTGGCTTGAAGTGCCGCGCCATAGGTGTACTGCTTCACGGGGAAGCGGTTTACGCCGGGCTCGTTGAGGTGCGTGCCGCTACCGTCCCACACCTGCATGGTGCCGTAGCGCATGCCCTTGTCAAGGAAGGCCATGTAGGATTCGGCCTTGGCCTGTCCCACTTGTTCGGCGGTAATGAATTCGGAGTTCTTGCCGAAGACGGCGGAGAGGCCGGCCTCAAAGGAATCGGCCTTGTAGTGCACGGAGGGCGTGATTTCAAAGTCCTGGCGGTATGTTGTGTGCCGAAGGTCCTTGCGCTTTGCGTAGTTTATGCCCTGGAACGCTACGGTTATGCCGGGAGTCCAGGCGCTGGAGTTTTTCCAGGCAAGGCCGCCGCCAATGCTATAGGTTTGTTTCACCTTGTTTCCGGGGGTGAATTCCAGCATGTCCACGGGATAGAAGCCGGGGTCGGAGAACATGGAACCCATCATCTGGGTACCGTAGGCAAGGTCAAAGCCGAAGTCCCCGGCAAGGTAAAGGTCGTCGTAGGCCGAAACCGCCTGGGCGTGGGCCACAGCGTTCCAAACTGTCTTTCCCATGGAGGGGGAGCGGAACTCTCCGGAAGTGAACTTCCCACCTATGTAGGCATCGGCCTCCTGGCCGGTTCCGGCGCCCTGGGCCGTTCCGGCAATGTTTCGGCCTTCTTCCCAGAGATTCTGGGCGTAGGCGGCCTGAGCGCAGAGAACAACGCTCAGGCTTGCAACCAGTAGCGTTCTACTGGTGAAGTGATTGTGTCTCGCGTTCATAAAAGTCTTCTGTTGAATTGTTTGTGTCCTGGAGAACCTCATAGCCCTGCTCTGCGGAGAGGGTTTCATCGGCCTTTCTCATGAGGGTGCGTCCCTTGAAGGTTTCGCTTAGGGTGACGGCCCCGGCGTCTACGGTTTCCGGGAGGCGTTTGATGTTGCCGGTGGAGCCGCCGTAGAATACCTCCACGCCATCCACAACCCAGTCCGGAGGTATTGCCACCACTTTTTCCGAGCCGCCGGGAACCTGGGGCTGGTTGGCGCTCTGCTGCACGTAATCCTTTATGTCAACGGTCTTGGGGGCGCGGAACAGGATGAAGGTGGGGGAGTTCACGGAAAGGGTGTAGGCGTTTGCCTGGCCGGTCTTTATCACCACATCCACATAGCGCTGCGGGAGCACGTTTGAGCCCGGGGCGGGATGGTAGGTGGCGTTGGGGAAGAGGACGGGGTCGTAGAGGGCAAACACTTCGGGGAGGTTGAGGTTTACGGACAGGGGATATTCGGCCGTATGGTCAATGGCTCCGCAAAGGGCCACAATGGCATCTTCACCGGGCTTTACGGGGAAGTCCGTGCCGCTTCCGGGAATGGCCAGGACGGCCTGGATCACGGGCAGGAAATCCGGAAGTTTTCCGTCCTGGAGCCAGGGATTGGCGCCAGTGCTGTTATACGGGGAAAGGGTTCCCATGCAAAGGCCGTCAAGGTATTCGGTGTCAAGGCTGTTGTTGTGGAGGATAATGTATTTGTCGCTTTGGTACGTACCCTCCTTGGGGGCCTTGGAGCACCCGCCGCAGTAGATTTCCTTTATCACTATGGCACCGGCCTTGGACGGCATCATCTCCATGTCAAGGCTTACGTCCTCATCTGAAATGAGCACCTTGTCCCTTGTGGAGTTGAACACGTAGTCGTCGTTTCTGTCCCTTACGTTAATGCGGTAGATGCCATTGGGGATATCCGTGACGGCGGTTCCGTTTTCCTTGGTCTTTATGGAGTATTGCGTGGCGCTGGAAACCTCCACAATGGATACGGTGGCGCCGCCCTTTGCGGCAACGCCGTCCGGGTAAACGGCCTTTACGGTGAGGCGGTTCAGGTTTTCCGGCACATACGGCTCTCCGTTGTCCATGCAGCCGGTAAAGACGGCTGTGAGGGCTGCCGCCAGTATTAAAACTTTAGTCTGCATCTGAGTCCGTAATAGAAGTTGGGGGTAAAGATGGCGCTTACTCCGGTGGCACGGCTGGTGACCATGGGGCGGGCGTTGGTGAAGTTATTGGCAAAGAAGGAAAGCGACACATGGTCTCCTATTTCCTTTGTCACGCTGAGGTTGGCGCAGAAATAGGGGTTGTAGCCGTCCTGCGCAAATGTGTAGATGTTTCCGGAGCGGATGATAAGCCTCTGGAGGGCAGGGTCCTCCGCCGAAGCATCCGTCCAAGGGTGCACCGTTCCGTCAAGGTCCATGTAGGCCTCCGGATAGACTGCCGTGTAAGAATTGCCGTCGTAGATGTTGCCGCCGGTCTTGTTTCCGGCCTCATCTATGGTGAAGGCTTTGTCAGATGTATAACGGGAGTTTCTGAGGAGTGCCGCCTCAAGGCGTACGCTTATTACAAGGCGCGCCCTTGGGATGTGCGTTATGGCGGTGAGGTTGGCGTCAAGGTTGTCCGTGACGCGGCCGTTATACACGGTGGTCCCGCCCTTGTAGATGGCGGCGTATTCGTAGGACCTGCCGGGAAGGGTGCTGTGGGACCATCCGTCGCGGTACAGGCTGGAAGACACGTCCGATGTGTACTGGGTGTGGTTCCAGGCGGCATCCATTCGGAAGGTGGTGCGGATGGGCTTGATTTCCGGGAAGTCTACGGTAAACTCCACGCCGTAGCGGCGGATATCGGCCCCGTTTTCCTGACGGCGCGCTGCAGCAAAACTGCGGTCCGTGAGTTTGAGATCAGATGGCACGTAGTACCCTTCAGGGTCCTGGAAATACACCATGCCGGTCTGGCTGTCCACCTGCACGGTGGGATTCTCCGGCATTGCGTAACCCGCGGGCACCTGATAAACATTATAGGAGAAGGGGGTGTACACCGTACCCATCTCGTAGGGGGCTTTGGTGACGTTCAGGAAGCCCACGAGGCCAATCTTGAAGCCCTTCCAGTCTATGTCCAGGCCGATTTCGGAGTTCTCGTTGCGCTGCCACCTGAGCTCCGGATTGTACTCCATCCTGTAGGGCTGCGTATAATATATATATGATGCGCCGCTGCCGTGGGAGTAGTCTATGGTGCGGATGTCGCGGTATTCCGGCTTGGGGTAAAGGATGTAGAACGACGGAAGTTTACCTGCAACGCCCCAGCCGCCGCGGATGGAAACGCTCTTTGAAAGTTCCCACTTGGCGTTAAGGCGCGGCGACAATATATTCAGGCCGCTGTACATGGACCCCGCCACAAACACGTTCTCATACCTGACACCGGCCATGAGGTTCAGTTTTGTAAGGCCGATGGGAATGGTCACGTTGTCTTCCAGAAAACCGGAGAGGGTGTGCATATAGGGGTAGTCGGAGTAGGGTCTGGGGCGATACCCGTTGGCTGCAAGCGAGGGATCCTCGTACCATTCTCCGCGGCCCACGTTGCCATCGGCCTTCCACTGCACGCCTGCCTTCAGGACATTCTTCACGCCGCCCCAGTACCTCAGCCAGTGGTATTTGAGGGAGGCCGAATAGTCCAGTTCCTTGGAATCCACCACCTGGTCTGAGTAATAGGTGGTGGGGAGGGCGTCGGCCATCCAATAACCCCTTTCCGTGGCATGGACCGCGGGGAGGATGGATGCGTTGGAGTTGTAGGCGTGGTCAAGTGACCTGGAGTCGTGGTAGTAGATGCTGCCTTCCAGCGTGAGGTTGGTGACCCAGTTTTTGTTGAGGAGCCAGGTGAGCTTGAAGTGCGGAGTAAGGAGGTTGTCGTTTATCCTGGAATAGGCCTCGGAGAAGGCGTCAGGGTCACTCTTTGAGTTCATTCCGCCGATGTTTCCGTTGAGACCGGCCTCCAGCCTGAGCACCTTGGCGAAGGTCTGGGTGTAGTCCACGGTGAAGCCCCTTCGCGTGTAGGAAGTATAGGGAGAGGTGAGCTTGGAGGTGGCGTTGGCCCATTCCAGGCCCACGTTCATCACGCCCTTCCCAAGTTCGAATCCCTTTGAGGCCGAAACTTCATAGGTGCGCGGATTTACGGCAAACACAATGTTCCAGGGGGTGCGGCCTTTCTTTGTGGTGACGCGCACCATTCCGCTTCCAAGGTCTCCGTATTCGGCACTGGGAACGCCGGTTATGACCTCCACGCTCTCAATGTTCTCGACGGAGATGCTCCTGGTGCCGATTCCGGCCATGGCGGAGAAGTTGGCGTTGTCGCCCATTCGTACGCCGTTTACCTCCACGGCCGTGGAGAAGGCGGCGTTGCCGGCGTCGGAGCCTGCAGCCCTAAGGGACAGGGCGTTGTCCTGGGTGAGGTCCGGGTTGATGGTTTTTCCGCCCGGGAGAAGGGCGCCGATTCCGTCCACCCCGCTCATCTGGAGGTGGTCAAGGGCGGTCCGGCCTATCTTCTGGGTGGTGTTGAGGTTGTCCTTGGAGGTTTCGGCCGTAACGACAACTTCCTTGAGGGCAAGGGTGTTTTCGGAGATCTTGATTACGATGTCCTCGATGTCACTGGTCACTTTTATCTCCCGGGTGTAGGTTACGTATCCCAGGCAGGAGACTTCCAGGGCGTAAGTTCCCTTCTGGACACCTTCCAGCTCAAACTCTCCGTCTTCATCCGTTATGGCCCAAAGGTAGTTTTCGTCCAGGCGCACTATGGCTCCCGGCACGGGCTCTCCGCTGGCGGCATCCACCACCTTGCCGGAAATCTCCAGCCCGCCGGCGGCAAGTGCCGCCGCCGTAGACGCCAGGAATAGAATAAGTATGAGGATGGTCCGTTTCATATAAGGGTACAAAGATACAGGATACGGCGTTTACCGTCAATCCCAATTTTTGGGGATATTACCAGGGTTTTACAACTCCGGGGTTCTTGAAGCTGAGCTTGGCGGGTTCCTCGCGTACGTCGTCTTCCTTGTAGGTGATGGTCCAGGGATCCTCATTGAGAAGTTCCCATATGCGGGCCTCGGTGCAGGGAGCCGCAAACCTTATCTGGAGGGCGGGGGTAAGTTCCTCGTTGATGTTGAGGTACACGCCAATCACGCCTTCCTCCCTGGAGATGTGGTTGCTCAGGAAGGGAAGGTTGCGGGTGAAGACGGGTTTTTCGTAGTTGGCATCGGCAATCTCGTACTTGAACTGGGGCTTGCCTTCGTACACCAGGGCGCGCTTCTTGATGCCGTCATCGTACTTGCCGTTGAATTCGGCCTTGAAGGGGGAGAACATGTGGCGGACATAGTCCTCTACGGGGATAAGTTCCTCACCTGCTTCCATTTCCACAAACTTGAAGGAAAGAGGCGTGGTTTTGACGGTGCCGTCCGGGAGGGGCATTTCAAGCGCCTTTTTCTCTACAATCTGCTTGAACCACTTGGCATCGGCCTGCTCCTCAGGGTCCATATAAACGCGGATATACAGCGGGCAGCCGAATTCGCTCTCCACGCCGTAAATCTTCTTGCCGGAGAGGCGAAGCTGCATGCCGAAGTTGTTGAGGTCCATCTTGTCCGGCATGGATTCCGTGCGGATGGTTACCTTCTTCACCTGGGTGACGCTTGAAAGGTCCGGGGCCGAAACCTTGAACTTGGTGGGCACGAAGATGGCTTCCTGAATCTTTTCCGGGGAGGTGACGGAGGGGTCGTAGGTGATATGGACGCGGTGCTTGCCAACATAGGTCTTTACGCCGTGGGTGCCTGGAATCTGGGTGAGTTTTCCCTTGAATGCCATTGAGCTGCCAAAGCACTTGACGCTTCTGAGAGGCTCTATGTCAAAGCTCTTGAGGGCGCCGGCATCCACGTTTTCCATGTTCCATTCCTCGTTGATGGTGGGAAGTTCCGTCTTTCCGCCAATGTATATGCCAACGCACAGAAGCACTATGGTGATGATGGCGGGGACGAATTTCCAGGCGCCGCCCTTGGCCTTTTTGTTAAGGCCTATTTCAATCGCCTTTTTGGAGCAGGCGCCCACGCATTCGCCGCAGAGGGTGCAGTCCACGCATTCCACCTTGCCCTTGGCTTCGGCAATGTTGATGTGGTAGGGGCACTGTTTGTTGCAGAGGCCGCAGCCGGTGCACAGGGCGTCGTTCTTGACAACGTGCATGACCTGGAGCTTAGGCTTTCCGCAAAGGATTTCCAGGAGGTATCCGGCAAGGCAAAGGACACCAAGGAGCACCCACCAGGGAAGGTGGAGGCCGATGAGACCCAGAAGCCACCAGATTACGGTGATTCCAAGTATCCATGCCCAGAACTTAAGGGAGTTGGAGATGGCTCCAAGCGGGCACAGGTACTTGCACCAGAACATGTCCACAAGGAAGCCGCCAAGGATGAGGAGCGTAACGGTAACGATTGACATCCAAAGGGTTATTTCTCCCTTGAAGCCCGTTGCAATGGCGTAATAAGGGTCAAGGTTCTTGCAGAAAAGTTCGCTGGCCGTTGCGGTCATGTAGAAAATCCAGAACACCAGGATGTATTTCACTATGCGCAGCGCCTTGTCTGCGATGCTTCCGTTTTTGATGCGGATGGCTTTTATGCCAATTCCCTTGCGGAGTTTCATGAGGAGGTCTTCCACCGTGCCCACAGGGCATAGATAGCCGCAGAACAGCTTGCTGAACAGGATTACCGCCGCCGCAAGGCATATTCCCAGGATAATCTGGAGGGAACTCATGCTGCAGGGAAGCGAACCCCTTACCAGGAAGGTTGTGAGGGCCTCCAGCCCTCCCATGGGGCACAAGGCCTCAGGGTTTGCGGGTTCCATCTTTGTGAAAATGAGCCGTGCAAGGCCGGTAACAAAGAAAATGATTGCGGCAAGAGCGCCCCATTGCAGTACATAGCGGGGCCAGTTTTTCTTAACAGGAGACTTCATGGTAGATTAGTTTCGGTTAGTTTCACAAATATAGTAAAAACTTCCTATAAAACAAACCTTTCCGTTTCTTTTTGTTTCGATTTCCCGCGTTCCGGCCCTTCGTTATGCCCGGGGAGGGGAAAACTGTTGAAAAAGCTGATCATAACTTTTGGTAAATCAAAAAATTATCCGTATCTTTGCCGTCCGCAATTGTGCCCTGTTGGGCCTACAATTAGCGTAAAATATTAATAAACAATTAATTAACAAACACCAATGCCTGGTATTATTGGAAAGAAAGTCGGAATGATTTCCGTCTTCGGTGCCGACGGTAAGAATATACCGTGCACCGTCATCGAGGCTGGTCCGTGTGTTGTCACGCAAATCCGCACCGTGGAAACCGACGGTTACGCCGCAGTGCAGCTTGCCTATGACGAAAAGAAAGAGAAACGCACCAGCGCGGCCCTGAAGGGTCATTTTGAAAAGGCAGGAACCACTCCCAAGAAGAAGATTGTGGAATTCCCCGCAGACTTCGCCGGAGAGGTTAAGCTTGGAGACACCATCACCGTCTCTGACATCTTCACAGAGGATGTCAAGTTCATCGACGTGGTGGGTACATCTAAAGGTAAGGGTTTCCAGGGCGTCGTAAAGCGCCACGGATTCGCCGGAGTAGGCGGTGTGACCCACGGTCAGCACAACCGTCTCCGTCACCCTGGTTCAATGGGTGCATCCTCATGGCCTTCACGTGTATTCCCCGGAATGCGCATGGCCGGCCACATGGGCAATGAACGCGTGAAAGTGTTCAACCTTGAGGTTCTCAAAGTCATCCCTGAGAACAATCTTGTAGTAGTTAAGGGTTCCGTTCCCGGAGCCAAAGGTTCGTACTTAATTCTGGAGGACTAAACTATGGAATTGAATGTTTTGAAGATTGACGGCACTCAGTCCGGAAAGAAAGTCGTCCTTGACGAAAAGGTGTTCGGCGTAGAGCCCAACGACCACGTCATCTACCTGGACGTTCTCCAGTATCTCGCAGCCCAGCGTCAGGGTACCGCCCGTACCAAGGACCGCTCAGAGGTTGCATATTCCACCAAGAAGCTCGGCAGGCAGAAGGGCGGCGGCGGTGCACGTCACGGTTCCCTCAAGGCCGGTATCTTCGTGGGTGGTGGTAACGTTTTCGGCCCTAAGCCCCGCGATTACCGCTTCAAACTCAACAAGAAGGTCAAGCAGCTCGCACGCGTAAGCGCCCTTTCCTACAAGGCCGCAGACGGCAAGATCATTCTTGTGGAGCCCTTCGCAATGGACGCCCCCAAGACCAAGGAGCTCAAGACCATCCTTTCCAACATCAAGGCCGGAGACCGCAAGGTTCTCGTTGTCCTTCCGGAAAACTCCAACAATATTTTCCTGTCATCAAGGAACCTTCCCAACGTGCAGGTAATCACCGTTGACGAGATCAATACCTACGCCATTATGAATGCCCATTCCCTGGTGCTTGTGGACGGCGTGCAGGACATCCTCGCAGCAAGAGTTAAGTAAAGGAGAGTAAAGAAATGGGTATTTTAATTAAGCCAATCGTAACCGAGAAAATGACCGCTGAGGGCGAAAAGCTCAGCCGTTACGGTTTCATCGTTGACCGCAAGGCCAACAAGATTCAGATCAAGGCTGCCGTAGAGCAGATGTATGGCGTATCCGTAGCTGAGGTCAACACCCTCAACTACCACGGAAAGCGCAAACAGCGCTACACCAAGGCCGGACTTCTGAAAGGTCGCACAAATCACTTCAAGAAGGCATATGTAACTCTTGCAGGTGAAGACAAGATTGATTTCTACGCTAACATCTAAGAAGGAGAATAAACTATGGCAATCAAAAAGTACAAGCCGGTAACTCCCGGCCAGCGTAACAAGGCTATCAGCTCCTTCGACGAAATTACCGCGAAGAAGCCTTACAAGAAGCTCCTTGCTCCCATTAAGAGCACTGGCGGCCGTAACAACACCGGTCAGATGACCGTTCGTTACCGCGGCGGCGGACACAAGAGAATGTACCGCCTGGTGGACTTTGTCCGCAACCGCGACGAATTCAAGGCAACCGTTCTCACCATCGAGTACGATCCCAACCGCAGCGCACGTATCGCCCTCATCCAGTATGAGGATGGTATGAAGAGCTACATCATCGCCCCCAACGGCCTCAAGGTAGGTCAGGTTCTGGAGAGCGGTGCTGCCGCCAGCCCGGATATGGGTAACTGCCTCCCTCTCGCCAACATCCCCGTTGGTACCCTCGTACACGCTATCGAGCTCCGTCCCGGTCAGGGTGCTGCAATGGCACGTTCCGCCGGCACCTATGCCCAGCTCGCAGCCCGCGAAGGCAACTACGCAATCCTGCGCCTCCCTTCGGGTGAAACCCGCATGGTTCCCGTAGCATGCCGCGCTACTGTAGGTACCGTATCTAACCCGGATCATAATCTGGAATCCGACGGTAAGGCCGGACGTACCCGTCACCAGGGTCGTCGTCCTCACAACCGTGGTGTTGTGATGAACCCCCACGATCACCCTATGGGTGGTGGTGAAGGCCGCGCCTCCGGTGGACACCCTCGTTCCCGTAAGGGTCTGCCTGCAAAGGGCTACAAGACCCGTAACCCCAAGGCCGTGTCCAACAAGTTCATCATTGAAAGACGTAAGAAATAACGGAATAAACTAACAGATTATGAGTCGTTCACTTAAAAAAGGACCGTACATTCAGGAAGCTTTGGAGAACAGGATTCTCGCTATGAATGACGGCAGCAAGAAGAAAGAGGTTGTCAAGACTTGGTCCCGTGCCAGCATGATTTCCCCTGACTTTGTGGGCCACACCATCGCAGTTCACAACGGCAATAAGTTTATTCCCGTTTATGTCACTGAGAACATGGTAGGTCACAAGCTGGGCGAGTTTGCTCCCACCCGCATTTTCCGCGGCCACGCAGGCAACAATAAGAAATAATGTTTAAAGAAGTAACATTATGGGAAAGAGAAAAAGACTGATGGCAGAACGCCTGAAAGAGACCAAGAAGCAGACCGCTATAGCAAAACTTAACGATGTTCCTACCTCTCCCCGCAAGATGCGCCTTGTGGCCGACACCGTGCGTGGCGTTGAGGTGAACCGTGCCCTTGACCTTCTCCACTACTCAAAGCGTGATGCTTCCATCCGCCTGGAGAAACTCCTTAAGAGCGCCATTGCAAACTGGGAAGCCAAAAACCCTGAGCAGACCAAGGAGCTCGAATCCGGAAACGTGATTGTCAAAACCATCATGGTAGACGAAGGACGCACCCTTAAGCGTATCCGTCCCTGCCCTCAGGGCCGCGCCGGACGCATCCGCAAGCGCTCCAACCACGTTACCATCGTTCTTGACGTCAAAAAAGCAGTGGAGGAATAAACTATGGGACAGAAAACTAATCCTATCAGCAACCGTATCGGCATCACCCGTGGTTGGGATTCCAACTGGGTAGGTGGAAACTACGCAGAAAAGATTGCTGAAGACTACGAAATCCGTAAATACCTGGGCAGCCGTCTGGCAAAGGCCAGCCTCTCCCGCATCATCATTGAGCGCACCCTCAAGCTCATCACCGTCACCATCCACGCCGCACGTCCGGGTGTCATCATCGGCAAGGGCGGTCAGGAAGTTGACAAGCTCAAGGAAGAACTCAAGAAGGTTACCGGCAAGGATGTTCAGATCAACATCTTCGAGGTAAAGCGCCCTGAGGTAGACGCCACCATCGTATCCGACAGCATCGCCCGCCAGATCGAGGGCCGTGTAAGCTACCGTCGCGCCATCAAGATGGCTATCGCCACCGCAATGCGCGTTGGTGCCGAAGGCATCAAGGTTCAGATCAGCGGCCGTGTAGGCGGCGCCGAAATCGCCCGCTCAGAGATGTTCAAGGAAGGCAGGACCCCGCTCCACACCTTCCGCGCCGACATCGACTACGCACTTGCAGTTGCTCACACCCAGATGGGTACCATGGGTATCAAGGTGTGGATCTGCAACGGCGAGAAATACGGCAAGCAGGACCTCTCCCCTAACGCTGGCTTCGCAGCCAACGCAGCAGCTCCCGGCGCAGGTCGCCGTGAGGGTGGCCGCAGTGAGCGCGGAGGCCGTGGCGGCCGTGGCGCTCGCCGCGAAGGCGGACGCGGAGAACGTCGCTAAGACACTTTGCTCCTTAAGGAAGCGGCCGGGGTTGTCCCGGTCGCTTTTTTTATTATATTTGTACCTTAAAAATATTGTGAATATGAAAAAGTTATTTGTAATTGCCGGTATCGTTGCAGTTTGCGCAGTCAGCTGCAAAACCAAATCCGTAGAAGAGAAGCTCACGGAGTTTAACCAGTGGAACGAAGCCCTCATTGAGGAATACACCACCGGTATCATGAAGTTTGAAGGCAATCAGGAAGCCGCAGAGGAATACTCAGATTCCATCGTTAACATTTACAAGGACTACAACCTCAAGGCACTCAAGGAGAATCTTGACAATGCCGTTGGCGTTGCTGCCCTCAGGAACCTCTATGGCGCCGTAGAGCAGGACGAGTTTGAGGATTATGTAAATAAGATCACCGCTCCGGTGCACGGTAAGGATTCCGTCTTCCTGAGCGGGCTCAAGGAGGCCCTCAAGGCACAGAAATCAACGGCCGAAGGCCAGATGTTCACGGACTTTGAGGTAGATGGTGTCAAATTCTCGGACTTCATCGGCAAGGGAAAATACGTTCTTGTAGATTTCTGGGCTTCATGGTGTGGCCCCTGCCGCGGGGAAATGCCCAATCTTCGCGCCGTTTACAACGATTTCCACGGAGATAAGTTCGACATGCTGTCAGTAGCCGTGTGGGACAAACCCGAAGACACTGTCAAGGCCGCCGAAGAAGAGAATATTGTCTGGAACCAGATCATTAACGCCCAGAAGATTCCCACGGACATCTACGGCATCGAGGGCATTCCCCACATCATCCTCTTCGGCCCGGACGGCACCATCCTTAAACGCAACCTCCGCGGAGAAGCTATCCGTGAGGCCGTGGAGGAAGCCCTTGGTGACAAGTAAACTTGATGAAGGAATACTGGTTCTGAAATTCCCGCGAAAAACTTACCACTGTTTGTTGATTTATCTCGATATTCATATAGCTCTCCGACGAAGTCGGTGAGCGTTGACGCGGATTCTTTGCAGCTATGTTCTTTTTTATGAAGAATATACTCGTTTTACTTTCTTTTGTTTTTTTGTTTCCTGTAGCGTACGGACAATCCTTGAACGGAGTGTCTATGGGCTATAAGGTGTTCCAATCGCTGTCGGAATATAGAGAAATGAAAGGGAACGTAATGTCGGTCATTGAATATCAAGCTGAGATTAAACCATTGATTGAAGCAAAATTTGGTGATGGCGTCACACTTGATTTATCCCTTTTAAGTGAGTGGGATGTTGTTACTGCGAAGTATCCCGGAGGAGACGTGATTGATTTCGAGGGAGGGTGTCTGGCTGGTTATGATCTGGAGACATCTAAGTTTTTGACTGCTGAAGATATTTTCCAGGGGGGTGTACGTGTTGGTAATGTAGCACCTTCCAAGTTATTGCTTCCGTGGTCTCATACAGTAGATTGTGCCGTGACCGGGAAGAAGAAGCCTCTATTTAACAACTCGGTTGAGATCCCAGATGGGGACGTCCCTTTTTATTTTAATGTTGTTGACGGTATAGTTAATAGAATTTGTATGCCCTTGCGGCTAACGTAAGTGACCGTTAAAGAAAAAATAGCCTTATTCCCTCATTCCCCCGGCGTGTACCGTTACTACGACGCCGAGGGAAAGGTTATCTATGTGGGTAAGGCGAAGGACCTTCACAAGAGGGTGGCGCAGTATTTTGTGCCGCCGGAGAGGCTCAACACCAAAACCCGCATCCTGGTATCCAAGATTGCCGATGCCCAGTTCTCCGTAGTGGACTCCGAGGCCGATGCCCTCCTCCTGGAAAACAATCTCATCAAGCAGTACAAGCCCAAGTACAACATCCTCCTCAAGGACTCAAAAACCTATCCCTGGATATGCGTGACGGGGGAGGAGTTCCCCCGGGTGTTCATCACCCGCCGAATGGAGAAAGGCAAAGGCAACCGTTACTTCGGCCCGTATAGCAGCGTAATGCACGCCCGCGGGCTCATAGAGTTCTTCGATGAGATTTGGGCCCTCCGAACCTGCAACCTCCGCCTTACCTCTGACGCCATCCTTCGCGGAAAATACAGGCCCTGCCTTAAATTCCATATAGGCAAGTGCAAGGCCCCTTGCATAGGGAAAATCTCCCTCAAGGAGTACCAGGAGGGCGTAGAGGAGATTGTGCGCATCCTCAGCGGCCGCGGCAGCGAGGTCATAAGGCATTACAAAGCTCTTATGGCCGATGCCGCAGAACGCCTTGACTTTGAGCAGGCCCAGGTGTTCAAGGACAAGCTCCATTACCTTGAGAAGCACTACGCAAAGAGCATCATAACCCAGTCGGCCGATGTAGACGCCGACGTCTTCTCCATGGTCTTCGACTCCGGCGAGGCATTCGGCAACTTCCTCAGAGTGAGGAGCGGAGCCATTGTCCAAAGCCTTAACCTTGGTTTCAAGAGCCAGATTGAGGAAGACGAGGCCACCATGCTCTCCACCTTCATAGGGGAGATAGAGGACAAGTTCGGCAGCCTTTCCAAGGAAGTCATAGTGCCATTCCTCCCTGACGTGGAGATCCCCGGCACGGAATTCAAAATCCCACAAAAAGGCGACAAACTGGCCCTTCTGGAACTTTCGGCCAAAAACGCCAAGGAATTCCACTTCAACTCCCTGAAGCAGAAGGAGCACACGGACCCCGACGCCTGGCGCATGAGCGTGATGGAGGACCTCCGGAAGGCTATCGGCATGAAGGAACTGCCGCGTCACATGGAGTGCTTTGACAACTCCAACATCCAGGGAACCAACCCTGTGGCGGCGTGCGTGGTTTTCCGGGACGCCGAGCCCTGCAAGAAGGATTACCGGCGCTTCAAGATAAAGACCGTCATCGGCGCCAATGACTTTGCCTCCATGAAGGAGGTCGTGAACCGCAGGTATTCAAGGATGCTGGCCGAAGCTCCAGACGATATCCCGCAGCTCATAGTGATAGACGGCGGCAAGGGGCAGCTGGGTTATGCTCACGAGGCCCTTGCCGAACTTGGGCTCCTTGACAGGGTTACGGTTATCGGCCTTGCCGAAAGAATGGAGCTGGTGATAAGGGTGGGAGACCCTTACCCCCTTTTCATCGACAGGAACTCCCAGGCCCTGAAGGTGCTCCAGCGCATCCGCGACGAAGCCCACCGCTTCGGTATAACCTTCCACCGGAATCTCCGCTCAAAAGCGGCCATACAAAGTGCCCTGAGGGAGATTAAAGGCGTGGGTGAGAAGACAGAGCAGAGGCTCCTTCTCCACTACGGCAGCGTCGCCCGCATCGCGAAGGCTCCCCTTGAAGAGCTTTCGGCCCTTGTTGGCGCAGACCTTGCAGTAAAGATTCATGATTATTTGAATGAATGAGATTTCTCGACTTCGCTCGAAATGACAGATGATGACAGACAAACAATTCAATAAGTGGTTCAGCGCCATACTGATGGGGCTGATGGTGGTGGTGATAGCCATTACAACTGTGTTTAAGTTGCAGCAGCCGGATGCTCGCGTTCTAATGCTCCTCATTGCGGCCCTTGGCTCCGTAATGGGCGTGGCGTCAACGGTGCTGTCGGCCAACGGCATCATCTGGACCTTCATCTTCGGCATCCTGGATGTCACCTTCTGCTGTATAGTTGCCGCCGACAACCAGATCTGGGGCAACTTTGCCCTGCACCTTTTCTACTTCCTTCCCATGCAGTTTGTGGGAATATGGCAGTGGAAAAAACGCGGGGCCCAGGGCTCCAAATCCGAGGTCAAGGCCAGGCGCTTTACCGGAAAGCAGTGGCTCATAATGGTAGCGTCTGTCCTCGCCGGGCTTGCCGCCGTGTATTTTATCCTGGTTCAGATCAAGCTCCGTACGGTGGGGGCCGATTTCGACCGCGCGCAGGTGTTCTTTGACGCCGCCGTCACCACCTTCAACATTGCCGGCCAGATCCTGATGTCCCTTGCCTTCTATGAGCAGTGGTACCTGTGGATACTAGTAAACATTTCCTCCATATTCCTGTGGGGCGGCACAATGCTGTCATCGGCCGCCTCCAGCTATACGGTGGTGATGTTCATCAAATACTGCTTCTACCTGGTCAACTCCATTAACGGTCTGCGTATATGGTATAAACTCAGTAAACAATGAGATTTCTCGACTTCGCTCGAAATGACAGTATTGTCATCTCGACCGAGCGAAGCGAGCGGAGAGATCTCATGCTTTTTGCATTTAAAAGAATTTTTACTAAATTTGCACGTTATTACGCAATTGACTAAGAATAAAAAACGTAAATAAACTTAAAACCTAGTGTATTATGACAAAGGAAGAAATCGTAAAGCAGGTCACTGATATCATCGTTGACAAGCTTGGCGTGGAAGAAAGCGCAGTCACTGAAAGCGCAAGCTTTACCAATGACCTTGGTGCAGATTCCCTTGACACCGTAGAACTCCTTATGGAATTCGAGCGCGTATTCGGAATCAAGATTCCCGATGAGGAAACAAGCGGCATCGCCACCGTTGGTGACGCCATCGCAAAGGTAGCGGAGAAGCTCGGCTAATCCAAAACCCTTTAAAATAAAAGAGGCTGACCGTTTGGTCAGTCTCTTTTTTATTTTCCGGGGAATGCGTATGTGACCCTGAACACAGGAGGCCTTGAGGCCGAAGGACCGTTGAGCACGGCCTTGTAGTAGCGGTCTGTGTCCAGTTCCTGGCTGGTTGTGTAGGTTTGCTGGGAAGAAGCCGCCATCATCTGGGCCAGCATCATGTAGTTGTAGTAGTTGTTGTATCCGTAACCACCGTAGCCGCCATACCCGCCGTAACCGTAACCGCCGTATCCGCCGTAACCACCGCCATAAAGGCTATTGTAGTAGCTGGCATAAAGGAGGTTCTGGTAGTAGCTGTTGTCCATCATTGAACCATTGGCTTCGGCCACCACTTTTGTGTGTATGGTAAGGAGCCAGATGTCGGCGTCTGTGGCGGTGTCAAGGTCCTTGCGCTTGAGCAGTTCCTGCAGGTGGTAGGTGATGTCCGGGGAGTACATGAGGTTGGAGCGGTCTATGTCCCCTTGGTCTTCCGTGCTAACGGAAGCGTCCGTAAGGCCGGCGAAGGTGATGGTCTCTTCGTTGTCGGTTTTGATGGACGTGCGGATTGTGGGGCTCAGGACGGACGGGAAATACTTCATGTCCATGTAGTCCTGGGGCTGCTCGTAGGGGAGCTCTATGGTGGCCTTCACTATGATGGCTTTTTCGGGGTCTCCGCCGTTGGCCCTGATGGCCGCCGCGGTCTTTTCCTGAAGTTCCCTGGCGCTGATGACCGGCTTGAGTCCGGTGCCGCCTTCCACATAGATATTCCCGGACGGGGTGGTTTCGGCGGTTGAGTGGTAGGTGCGGTTGAAGCAGTACTGGTAGAACTTGGTATTGTTCTGTAAGGCCAATGCTTCATTTGCGAATTCGGGCTCTCCGGGGATTAGAAGGAAGGTGGAATCCTTGCGCACGCCTTTCCATTCAGAATTCACCTTGAGCAGCGCCACGTTGCTGTTGCGGGTGTAGTAACTGTTGGAAACTGAAAGGCAGGAGAAGTTGAACATGTTGATTCGACCTCCGTTGCCTTCCGGGATGTCGGTTTCAATGTATATGCCGGGAAGTTTCTTCACATAGTCTTTGTAAAGGTCCTCGGGATCGTCTTCATCCCTTTGCTTGAACACCGGTCCCATCTCCTTGATGGCGTCTACGTATTTTTGGGCGAACTCCGTGGTGAAGTAGAAGTCCAGGGCCCCCGTGCCATCTATGACCGGAATTCCCTTTGTGATGGTTTTGGTGCCGTGAGGGATGTCCTGGGCCGCAACGGTGTTCCCCCTGTCCAGGGAGTCCGTGAGCTCATAGACGTAGACATTCTGGAAAATGCCCTTCTGGGAGTCCTGTGCGCAGGAAATGGAATCCAGCGCAAAGTAAATGTCCATGGACACGGCTTTGGGGTTGGTTCCAAGGTCCAGAGTGTCAAGTGCGGGAATGAGCGGAAATGCCGCGGCCCTTATGGTAAGGCCGAAGGTGTCGTCCCGGATGGCTCCGATGGTAAGGTGGGAATCCGAGTATCCGGAAAGGTCACTGGAGAGTTTCATCTTGATCTCCGTGAGCGGGAACTCCTGGGTGTAGGTGTCGTATATAAGGCTCTTGTCAATGAGGCCTTTACCAAGGCTGCCGTCCACCTTTACGCATGAGCCCAGGCCGAAGCCTGCGGCAAGAAGGATGACGGCGGCGACTATGTTTTTTTTCATTTCAGGATTTGGTCGTAAAATGCGTTGTACTTGTCTGCGTAGGCATCTGAGGCGTACATCTCTTTTTGGTACTCCAGAACAGGGACGCCAAGCGTGCCCACGTGGCTCACGAGTTCCGGGTTCACATCCGGGCTGCCCAGGATGATGCCGTCTGAATACTGCGCAGCAAGTTTTGCAAGTTCTATGCCTGACGGGGCTTCCGTAAGAATGTCCACGTCTTTGGGCTTGACTCCGCCGAAGAGGATGGCTTTGTCGAGGCCGGGAGCGAACGATTCCGTGGGGGTGTCTTCAAACAGCGACAACACCACTTTTGCGCCTGTAAAAATGGGATCGTCTCTGTAAGCTTTGCTGAGGTACAGCGGCAGCACGTGGGAAATCCAGCCGGAGCAGTGGATGATATCCGGTGCCCAGCGGAGTTTCTTGACGGTTTCAAGCACGCCCCTTGCAAAGAAAATTGCTCTTTCGCCGTTGTCCGGGAAGAACTTTCCGCGGTCGTCGTGGTAAACGGCCTTGCGGCGGAAGTAGTCCTCGTTGTCAATGAAATACACCTGGATCCTGGCTGCCGAAATAGACGCCACCTTGATTACGAGGGGGCGGTCTACGTCCGATATGATAATGTTCATTCCGGACAGCCTGATAACCTCATGGAGCTGGTTTTTGCGCTCGTTGATGCATCCGTAGCGCGGCATGAACGCACGGATTTCGTTTTTGCGCTCCTGGATGGCCTGGGGAAGTTCTCGGCAGAGGTTAGAAATGTGACCTTCCGGCAGATATGGGAACATCTCGGAATTCACAAACAGTATCTTCTTTGCGGAATCAGCCATTGTAACAATCTTTTAACTCACAAAGTTACTAATTTTTTTTGACTTTTTCCGTGGTTTGGTGTAACTTTGGGCCGAAATTAGGCTCATTATGGCTGGATACAAGAGTAACGTAGCAATGCGCAGGCGCCTTGTCAGCGCATGGATTTCAACGGTTATCAGTCTTTCGCTGGTGCTGCTCCTGGTTGGCGTAGGCACCATACTTCTTGTAAACGCCAGGGCCGTGTCGGACTATTTCAAGGAGAACATGCAGGTGTCGGTGCTTCTGAGGGAGCAGGTCTCTGAGGAAGACGGCCTTGCCTACGAATCCAAAATTTCGGCCCTTCCGGGAGTTCGTTCCACCCGCTTTGTGTCAAGGGAGGAAGGCGTGGAGGAGATGTCGGCCCTCCTTGGCCGGGATTTCCTGGATGTCTTTGAAACTGCGCCGGTCCCCATCTCCATAGATGTGAATTTGAATGCCGAATATGTCCAGTCCGACTCCCTCAAGATGATGAAGGAAATCCTGTCCGAGTCCCCCCTGGTGGAGGAGGTCAATTACCAGACATCGCTGGTAGATGCCCTAAACGCCAACCTGGCCAAAATTTCAATAGGCCTGGCGGTGCTTGTGGGGCTGCTCCTTTTCATCTCCTTCGTGCTCATCTCAAACGTGGTGCGCCTGGAACTGTTCTCAAGGCGTTTCTCCATTCACACCATGCACCTTGTGGGCGCCACAAAAGGCTATATCCGCGCTCCGTTTGTTGGCCGTGCGGCCCTTCAGGGGTTGTTTGCGGCGCTGCTTGCCATCCTCCTTCTTGTGGGGATGCTGTTTGTGCTCAAAGGCGAATTCGCGCAGATGTTCTCCATATTCACTCTGGATACCCTCCTCATAACCATGGGGGTTATGGTAACCGCCGGCGTACTTATCTGCGCAATAAGCACGTTCTTCGTGGTGGGCCGCCTGGTGGGTTACAACAGAGACCAACTCTACGCATACTGATTTATGGACAATAAAGACAAGATGGCCACTTCGGCCAAAGGACTTAAACTCATGATAGCGGGGCTTCTTGTGATGGCCTCCGGCTTTCTTCTTCTTAGCGGGGGAGGCTCAGACGACCCCCAGGTGTTCAACTACGCAATGTTCGACTTCCGCCGTCTGGTTGCCGCACCGCTGGTGATAGTGGCCGGAATAGTTCTGGAAGTCATTGCAATAATGGGAAAATTTGACAAATAACTGTCATTCTGAGCGAAGCGAAGAATCTCAAAAAGAATAATATATGGATTGGTGGCAGGCAATTATCCTTGGCATAGTACAAGGCCTTACTGAATTCCTTCCGGTGTCCTCCAGCGGACACCTCATGATATTCAAGGAAATCCTTGGAGCAGACTCCGAGGGCTTCCTGGATTTTACGGTGGCGGTGCATTTTGCAACCGTAATTGCAACGCTGGTGGTGTTCTGGAGCGTTATCGTGAATCTCGTGAAGGGATTTTTCAAGTTTAAATACAACGACGAAACAGACTACATCTGCAAGATTCTGGTCTCCCTTGTCCCTGTTGCCCTGGTGGGCTTCCTTTTCAAGGACCAGGTAGACGCCCTGTTCGGCGGTTCCCTCAAGAACGTAGCCATCGGCCTTTGCATTACTGCGGCCCTCCTTTGGGTCTCCGACAGCGCCGGAAAGCGCTTCAGGGTGCCTGTGGCAAAGGATACCCGTAACGGCATTTCCTACTGGCAGGCGTTTGTGGTGGGCCTGGCGCAGGCTTTCGCCGTAGCGCCCGGCATCTCCCGCAGCGGCAGCACCATAGCAACCGGCCTTATCTGCGGCGTAAAGCGCGAGGCCATGGCACAGTTCTCCTTCCTCATGGTGCTCATTCCCATCATCGGGGAGCAGACCCTGGACCTTCTGAAAGTTGCCATGGGCTCCGAGACCTTCGGCACAGGGGTGGGTTCGCTGCCCCTTGTCCTTGGGTTCATTTCGGCCTTTTTGAGCGGCCTTTTCGCCTGCAAGGTTATGATAGCCATTGTGAAAAGGGCTAAGCTCCTGTGGTTTGCGCTGTACTGCCTTGTGGTGGCGGCCCTCATATTCATCCTCGCCTAATGAGAAACCTCACTTATTTTGTCTCGGACGTCCATCTGGGGCTTCGCCTTCCGGAGGCTCCGGAGCGCGAAAAACGCTTTGTGGAGTTCCTGAGAGGCATTCCCGCAGAGCGCACGGAGTCCCTGTACATGCTTGGGGACATCTGGGATTTCTGGTATGAGTACAAGGACGTTGTGCCGAAGGGCTATGCGCAGGTTTTTGCGGCGCTCCTGGACCTTATGGATGCCGGCGTGAAGGTTTATTTCATTGAGGGCAACCACGACCAGTGGAGCTACGGCTATTTCTCGGAGCTTGGCATGATATGCCCCAAGGCTCAGCCTTATTACACGGAGATTGGCGGGAAGCGCTTCTGCCTTGGCCACGGGGACATGCTCGGGAACGGCAACAAGAAGTACAAGCGCATCCAGTGGATGTTCCACAACAAGCTTTTCCGCGCCATGTTTTCGGCCCTCCATCCCCGCATAGGCATAGGCTGGGGCAAAACCTGGAGCCGCCAGTCCCGCACCCACAAGCCTGTTCCCAAATACGTGTTCAAAGGCCAGTCCGAGCCCCTGTACCAGTGGTGCAGCGCCTGCCCGGAGAAGGTGGACTACTTCATCTTCGGCCATTATCACACCTTCTGGGATACCCCGGTAGGGAATTCCCGCCTTCTTGTGATGGCCGACTGGAAAGAGCCCAACTGGCTTGTCTTCGATGCCGAAACGGGCGAGCTCAGCGCCCGTCCGTAAGGCGCTTCTGCCGTTAATCTCATTTTGGCAAACTATTTGCAAAACACTACCTTTGCCATGATGAAAAAAGCATTTCATATCGTCCTGTCGGCACTTCTTCTCTCCGGTTTCGCGTTTGACGCGGGGGCTCAGAGTCACGTCCAGAAGGCAATGCAGGCGGCAAAGGACCAGCGCGAGGCTTTAAACCGCGCGCAGGCTATCCGCGAAGGAAGCGAGGCTCCCCAGAGCGGGGAATGGCTTCGCATGAAAGTGGAAAACGGAGACACCACCTACTACGACAAACTTCGGCCCGTATGGATAACCACACGCCGGAAGGGGACCTCCGACAAACGCTGGAAAGACTACTACAAGCTGGTTTACCGCTTTGCGCGCGTGTATCCTTATGCCGAAGCCGCCGGCCCTATTGTGCAAAAGGCCGACAGCGTGATTAAGGCAAATAACATGAACTCCGTCAAGAAGGACCGCTACATAAAGGATGTCCAGAAACAGCTTTTCAAGAGCTACGAGGGCATATTCCGCAAGATGACCATCTATGACGGCGCCCTCATGATGAAGCTCATAGACCGAGAAACCGGAATGTCTTCCTATGAAATAATAAAGGAGTACAAGAACGGTATTGCCGCGGGCTTCTGGCAGGGCGTTGCCAAATTCTTCGAAAACGACCTCAAGAGCACCTACGACCCCACAGGGGCCGATGCCGACACCGAACTCCTGGTCCAGGCTTGGAAGGCAGGGGAGTTCCCCGCCCTCTACTGGTCCGTCTTCTGGGAAGACCCTCCCGTGGCCGAAATCGGCGAGATAAAACTGGACAGATAGAAATTGTCGAAAACTGAAGGAACTTTTTTTTATCACATATCGTAAAGCGCTGATAATTCTTCAGTTAAGTATCAAAAATCGCGGTAGAAAATATTGAAAAAATCTTCAAAACAATTTGGAGATTCGGATTTTTTTTGTAACTTTGCAATCCCGAAATTGGAGCAAGATGCACCCAACCAGCTGAGTTTCAATAAGTTAGGGACTAGTAAGGAAAATTTAAAAACATTACAGCAATGTTACAGCCTAAAAGAACAAAATTCAGAAGGGAACAGAAAAACCGCATGAAGGGCAATTCCGGTCGTGGAAACCAGCTCGCATTCGGCTCTTTCGGCCTTAAGAACCTTGAGAATTGCTGGCTCACAGCCCAGCAGATTGAGGCAGCCCGTCAGGCCATTTCCCGTAAGATGAACCGTGAAGGTCAGATCTGGATCCGTGTCTTCCCTGTGAAGCCGTTCACCGCCAAACCTCTGGACACCCGTATGGGTAAAGGTAAAGGTGACCCTCAGGGCTTCGTCGCTCCTATCACCCCCGGCCGTATCCTCTTTGAGGCAGAAGGCGTTTCGCTCGCAGTTGCAAAAGAGGCAATGCGTCTTGCAGCCAACAAGCTTCCCGTAGCCACCAAATTCGTGGTCCGCAGGGATTATGTAGAAGAATAATTAACGGAGACAAGGAAAATGAAAGTATCTGAAGTACGTGAAATGTCGGTTGCAGATCTTCGCGACCGCATTGAGGTGGAAAAGAGCAATCTGGACACCATGAAAATCAATCACGCGATCTCTCCGCTGGAGGACACCTCCAAGATTCGCAAGACCCGTCAGGACATCGCTCGCATGATCACCATCCTGGCCGAAAAAGAAAAACAGCAGAACTAATAAAGTAAGATTCGTATGGAAAGAAATCTTCGTAAGGAAAGGGTCGGCATCGTGGTGTCCAACAAGATGGACAAGACCATCGTTGTTGCCGTTGAAACTCACGAGAAGCACCCCATCTACGGCAAGTTCGTAAAGAAGACCACCAAGTTCGTGGCCCAGGATGAAAAGAACGAGTGCTCCGAGGGCGATACCGTCCGCATCATGGAAACCCGTCCCCTCTCAAAAACCAAGAGGTGGAGATTAGTTGAAATCGTAGAAAAAGTCAAGTAATTATGATACAGCAGGAATCACGTTTAACGGTTGCCGACAACAGCGGTGCTAAGGAAGTCCTCTGCATCCGCGTTCTGGGCGGTACCCGCCATCGTTATGCTACAATCGGCGAGACCATCGTCGTGACCGTGAAGAGCGCCATCCCCGGTGGCGACGTCAAGAAAGGCACCGTCACCAAGGCCGTGGTCGTTCGCACCAAGAAGGAAATCCGTCGCGCAGACGGCTCTTATATCCGTTTCGACGAAAACGCTTGCGTCCTTCTCAATGGCGCAGGTGAACTTCGTGGAACCCGTATCTTCGGCCCTGTGGCCCGCGAGCTCCGCGAAAACTACATGAAGATTGTTTCACTGGCACCGGAGGTCCTTTAACCCGTAAGAGAGTATGAAAAAGTTCAACATCAAGAAAGGCGATACCGTGTATATCAATGCCGGTAACGACAAAGGCAAAACCGGAAAGGTCCTCGAGGTCATCCGTGAGAAGGACCGTGTCATCGTAGAGGGCGTGAACATGGTGTCAAAGCACACTAAGCCCAATTCCAAGAACCCTCAGGGCGGTATTGTAAAACAGGAAGCAGGCATCCACATTTCCAACGTCAACCTTATGGACGCAGCTGGCAAGCCCACTCGCGTAGCCCACAAGGAAGTGGACGGAAAGAAGGTTCGCATTGCTAAAACAACCGGAGTGGAGATTAAGTAATTATGGCAAAGAAAGCAGCAAAACCCGCAGAAGCCCAGGCGCTTCCTAAGGGATATACCCCGGACCTCAAGAAGGTCTACAAAGAGGAGATCGTTCCCGCTCTCGTAAAGCAGTTCTCCTACACCACCGTAATGCAGGTTCCCAGGCTTGTCAAGATTACCCTCAATGAAGGTGTGGGTGACGCTACCCAGGACAAGAAGATGGTAGAGGAAGCCGCAGAGGAACTCTCAATCATCGCCGGACAGAAGGCAGTCATCACTTCCTCCCGCAAGGATATCTCCAACTTCAAGCTCCGTAAGGGCATGCCCATCGGCGCAAAGGTTACCCTGCGTGACGTCAGGATGTACGAATTCCTGGAGCGCCTCATCCGTGTGGCCCTCCCTCGTATCCGCGACTTCAACGGTATCTCCGAGAAAATGGACGGTCAGGGCAACTACACCCTCGGCATCAAGGAGCAGATCATCTTCCCTGAAATCGAGATCGACAAGAACCCCCGCATCCACGGCGTGGAGATTACATTTGTGACCACTGCAAAGACTGACGAAGAAGCTCACGCTCTCCTGAAGGCTTTCGGTCTTCCTTTCAAGAAACACAATAACTAAGATAACAGCATGGCAAAGGAATCAATGAAAGCTCGCGAGGTAAAACGCGCGAAATTAGTTGCAAAGTACGCTGCTAAGAGGGCTGCCCTCAAAGAGGCCGGCGATTACGCCGCCCTTGACAAGCTCCCCAAGAATGCAAGCCCCGTACGTCTCCACAACCGTTGCTCTCTCACCGGCCGTCCCAAGGGTTACATGCGCGACTTCGGCCTCAGCCGTATCCAGTTCCGCGAAATGGCCTCCCAGGGCCTCCTCCCCGGTGTCAAGAAGGCAAGTTGGTAGTATTACCTAATTATTATTTATAAACAACAATCGGATATCGGGCGCGAAAAAGCGCCGGTCCACAAAAAGACAAAAAAATGACTGATCCTATTGCAGATTTCCTGACCAGAATCCGTAACGCCTATTCCGCTGGTAAGAAGGTGGTTGAAATCCCTGCTTCCAACATCAAGCTGGCTATCACCAAGATTCTGTTCGAGAAAGGTTACATCCTCAGCTACAAGCTCGTTGAGGGTACTCCTTTCAACACTATCAAAATCGCTCTGAAGTATCACCCCCAGACCAAGGCTGCCGCAATCAAGAGCATTGTGCGCGTTAGCACCCCCGGCCTGAGGAAGTACGCCGATGTCGCCAACATGCCCCGCGTTCTCAATGGCCTGGGCATCGCCATCCTCTCCACTTCAAAGGGCGTTATCACCGACAAAGAAGCCAAGGAGCTTAACGTAGGCGGTGAGGTTATTTGCTATGTTTACTAATCGAATCTAACGTTATGTCAAGAATCGGAAAATTACCTGTAGTCCTTCCCGCCGGTGTCAAGGCTGAACTCCTTGACGGCAACGTAGTGAAGGTGAAAGGCCCTCTCGGTGAGTTGTGTCAGAAAGTTGACGCAGACATCAAAGTCACCATTGAGGGAAATGAAATCAAGTTCGAGCGCCCCAGTGACCTCCCTCGCTTCCGCTCCATGCACGGCCTTTACCGCGCTCTTGTCCACAATATGGTAGTGGGCGTCAGCGAAGGCTTCACCATCAAGCAGGAGTTTGTCGGCGTAGGTTACCGTGTAGTTGCACAGGGCCAGCTCCTCACAATGTCCCTTGGCTATTCCCACGACATCCAGCTCATGCTTCCCGCAGAAGTTTCCGCCGAAACTCCCCAGGTCCGCAAAGGTGAGAACCCCATTCTTATCCTCAAGAGCCGCGACAAGCAGCTGGTTGGCCAGGTAGCAGCCAAAATCCGTTCATTCCGCCGTCCTGAGCCTTACAAGGGCAAGGGTATCAAGTTCGCCGGTGAGCAGCTCCGCCGCAAGGCCGGAAAAACCGCTTCGGCTAAATAATAATCATAGGAGGAAAGAATTATGGCACTCAACAGAATTGAAAGAAGAAGAAGGATTCATTACAGGATCCGCAAGCATGTCAATGGCACCGCAGAGCGTCCCCGTATGGTTGTGTTCCGCTCCAACAAGCAGATCTACGTCCAGGTCGTCAACGACCTCGAGGGCAAGACCCTTGTGGCTGCCGCCTCCAATGACAAGGCTCTTGCAGCCCAGACAAAGGGTAAGAGCGGAATCGAAGCCGCAGCCATCGTCGGAAAGGCTATCGCAGAGCGCGCTCTTGCAGCCGGTATCTCCCAGGTCTGCTTCGACCGCGGAGGTTACCTTTTCCATGGCAGGGTAAAATCACTCGCAGACGCTGCCCGTGAAGGCGGCCTCGCATTCTAATAACAGAGACTACTATGGCAAATTCAAACGTAAAAAGAGTTAAGACCTCTGACCTTGAGCTCAAGGACAGACTGGTAGCCATCAACCGTGTTACCAAGGTCACCAAGGGTGGTCGTCACTTCCGTTTTGCCGCTATCGTCGTCGTCGGCGATGAAAACGGTGTCGTAGGTTACGGTCTCGGTAAGGCAAACGAGGTTACCGCCGCTATCGCAAAGGGCGTTGAGGATGCAAAGAAGAACCTTGTGAAGGTTCCCGTCATCAACACCACCATTCCCCACGAGCAAATTTCACGCTTCGGCGGCGCAGAAGTATTCATGAAACCCGCTGCTCCCGGTACCGGTGTCAAGGCCGGTGGCGCCATGCGCGCCGTCTTCGAGAGCGCTGGTATCCAGAACGTGCTTGCAAAGAGCAAGGGTTCATCCAACCCTCACAACCTGGTCAAAGCCACCATCGCAGCTCTCACCGAGATGCGTGACGCTTACACCGTGGCTGGTCTTCGCGGCATTCCCATGAGCAAAGTTTTTAACGGTTAATACTAGAGAGACTATGGCAAAGCTTAAGATTACCCAGGTCCGCTCCAAGAATGGAGAGACCAAGCGTCAGATCGCTAACCTCAAGACTCTCGGTATCCGCAGGATGCACCAGACCGTTATCGTAGAGGATACCCCTATCACCAGGGGCATGCTTGAGAAGGTCCAGCATCTGGTTTCTTATGAAGTAATTGACTAAGAGGAGGATTAGAGATGAAACTTGAAAATCTGAAGCCCGCAAAGGGCGCAACCCATAACAGCAAGCGCGTTGGCCGCGGCCAGGGTTCCGGTAAAGGTGGCACCGCCACCCGTGGTACCAAGGGTGCACAGGCACGTGCCGGCTATGAGCACAAGATTGGTTTCGAAGGTGGCCAGATGCCTATGCAGAGGCGTCTTCCCAAGTTCGGCTTCAAGAACCCTACCCGTGTAGCCTACAAGGGTGTCAACGTTTCCACAATTCAGGCCCTCAGCGAAAAGCTGGGCATCGCCGAATTCGACGTCGAGACTTTCATCAGCGCAGGTATCGCCTCCAAGGGAGAACTTGTAAAGGTGCTTGGCAACGGTGAAATCACCGCAAAGGTAGAGGTTAAGGCAAACGCTTTCTCCAAGAGCGCCATCGAGAAAATCGAGGCCGCCGGCGGAAAGGCAACCGTAATCGAATAATTCCCAGTCACAATGAAGAAGTTTATTGAGACAATTCGAAACATTTACAACATCGAAGAACTGCGCAAGCGGATAGGTTACACTATCCTGCTTGTGCTGGTTTACCGTCTGGGCAGTTTCATTCTCCTCCCCGGTCTGGACCCCGAGGTCCTCAAGGGTGGTATTGCAGGTACCCAGGAAGGCCTCGTAGGACTTCTCAACATGTTCTCCGGCGGCGCCTTCGGTAACGCCAGTATCTTCGCTCTCGGTGTGATGCCTTACATTTCGGCATCCATCGTGGTCCAGCTCCTCGGCATGTTCGTTCCCGCCTTCCGCAAAATGCAGATGGAAGGAGAGAGCGGCCGAAGGAAGATGAACCAGATCACCCGCTACCTCACCGTGGCCATTCTCGCCATCCAGGGCCCTGCCTATGTTGCCGGCATGATTCCCGCAGCAGCCCGCACCGTCACCTGGAGCCCCTTCATGTTCAACCTGGTTTCCACCATCATCCTGATGGCCGGTTCCATGTTCGTAATGTGGCTCGGCGAGCGCATCACAGACCGCGGTATCGGTAACGGTATCTCCCTTATCATCATGATCGGTATCGTTGCCCGCCTTCCTTACGCCCTCTTCGCAGAGGCCGCACAGAAGTTCACCGGCAACGGTGTCGGCGGTCCCCTCATGTTCGTTGTTGAAATGGTAGTTTGGGTGCTCGTCATCCTCGCCGCCATCGCACTCGTGCAGGCAGTCCGCAGGGTTCCCGTGCAGTATGCAAAGCGTGTCATCGGCAACAAGCAGTACGGCGGTGTGCGTCAGTACATCCCCCTCAAGATCAATGCTGCCGGCGTTATGCCTATCATCTTCGCACAGGCCCTCATGATGTTCCCTATGCTGCTTGGCCGCTATGACGCCACCCGTGGCATCGCAGCCGCCTTCTCCAGCTACACTTCCGTCTGGTACAATATCGTATTCGGCCTCCTCGTCATCATCTTCACCTACTTCTACACCGCCGTCACCGTGAACCCCACCATGATGGCCGAAGACATGAAGAAGAACGGCGGCTTCATCCCCGGCGTAAAGCCCGGCAAGAAGACTGCCGAATACCTTGACAGCATTATGACCAAAGTGACCCTCCCGGGCTCCATCTTCCTGGCCATCATCGCCTGTTTGCCGGCCCTGGCAAACGTGATGGGTGTGAACAATCAGTTCGCCTCCTTCTTCGGCGGCACCTCGCTGCTGATCATGGTTGGCGTAATCCTGGATACCCTCCAGCAGATTGAGAGCTACCTTCTCATGCGCCACTACGACGGACTTATGAAAACCGGCCGCCTCACCGGCAGGTCCGGAATGTAATTTTTGAATGTACTATCGAAGTTCGATATGGTAAGGCCTAAAACCAGCGAAGAGATAGAACTGCTGAGGATCAACGGAGACCTTGTGTCCCGTACTTTGGCGGAGGTCGGAAAACTGGTCGCCCCAGGTGTGACAACCGCGAGGTTGAATGAGGTGGCCGAGACCTTTATCCGCGATCACGGAGCAGAACCTTCCTTCAAAGGCTTTGAAGGCTTCCCGGCAGCGCTCTGCATGTCAGTGAACGATGTTGTAGTCCATGGTTTCCCCTCAGACTACGTCCTCAAAGAGGGAGACATCGTTTCAGTAGACTGCGGAACCCTGTACAAAGGGTACAACGGAGATTCGGCCTACACCTTCCCTGTGGGGGAGGTGGACGCCGAAACCCGGAAACTCCTGGATGTCACCAAGGCATCCCTGTACAAGGGCATTGAAGCGGCTGTGGCAGGAGGTCGCACAGGCGATATCGGATACGCGGTGCAGTCGTACGCAGAATCATTCGGTTTTTCCGTTGTCCGCGAACTTGAAGGACACGGCCTTGGCAGGGAAATGCACGAGGAACCCGGAGTTCCCAATTACGGGAGAAGGGGTCACGGCGCCCGCCTCATTGACGGAATGGTTATTTGTATTGAGCCTATGATCTGTGCAGGCGGCAGAGGTGTGTATCTTGCAAGAAATGGTTGGGCAGTACACACCGCCGATCACAAGAACGCGGCGCACTACGAGCTTACGGTTGTTATCCGGAAAGGCCGGGCCGAACAACTCTCTACCTTCGATTACATTGAGAAAGATGGTTTGATTAAATTTTAAGGAAAAACGTTTCGCCTATGTCCAAACAAGTAGCTATCGAGCAGGATGGTACTGTGATTGAGACCCTCCCCAACGCGATGTTCCGCGTGGAGCTGGAGAATGGTCACGTCCTCCTCTGCAACATTTCAGGTAAGATGAGGATGAACTTTATCCATATCCTTCTCGGTGACCGGGTAAAGGTAGAAATCTCACCCTATGATTTAACCAAAGGAAGAATTTCTTTCAGATACAAATAAAAACTAGATAACGATGAAAGTCAAGACCTCCATCAAGAAACGCAGTGAAGACTGCAAAATTGTCCGGCGTAAAGGCCGCCTGTACGTTATCTGCAAGAAGAACCCCAAGTTCAAGATGCGCCAGGGTTAATTAAGTGTAACTAATAAAAGTACAGATAGAATATGGCAAGAATAGCCGGTGTTGATTTACCCAACAACAAACACGGAGTTATAGGTCTTACCTATATCTACGGAATCGGCCGCAGCAGCGCCCAGAGGATTCTGAGCTCTTGTGGCATCGACCCTACTATCAAAGTCGGAGACTGGAACGACGATCAGATCGCCGCTATCCGTACCCTCATCAACGACGAGTTCAAGATTGAGGGTGAGCTCCGTTCCTCAGTCCAGATGGACATCAAGCGCCTTATGGATATCGGTTGCTACCGTGGTATCCGCCACCGTGCAGGTCTCCCTGTACGCGGCCAGAGCACCAAGAACAACGCCCGTACCCGTAAAGGTAAGAAGAAGACCGTTGCTAACAAGAAGAAAGCAACCAAGTAATCTCACAGACTAGCTATGGCAAAGAAAACAACAACTACCAAGAAAAGAGTTGTGAAGGTAGAAGCCTATGGCCAGGCCCATATCTCCTCCACCTTCAACAACGTGATCGTGTCCCTGACCAACGCTCAGGGCCAGGTGATCAGCTGGTCTTCTGCCGGCAAGTGCGGTTTCCGTGGTTCCAAGAAGAACACTCCGTACGCCGCCCAGATGGCAGCAGAAGATGCCGCCAAGACCGCTTTCGATGCCGGTCTTCGCAAGGTTAAGTGCTACGTAAAGGGCCCGGGTGCAGGACGTGAGTCCGCCATCCGCACCATTAACAACGCAGGTATCGTGGTAACTGAGATCATCGACGTAACCCCTATGCCGCACAATGGTTGCCGTCCCAAGGGTCGCCGTAAAGTTTAATTTTAATTGAAATAGAATTATGGCAAGATATACTGGTCCTACCACTCGTATCGCCCGTAAATTCGGCGAACCCATCTATGGCCCCGACAAAGCCTTTGAAAAGAGAAACACTCCTCCGGGACAGCACGGTCTGGCTGCAAAGCGCAAGAAGCAGAAAGAATACGGCACCCAGCTCAAGGAGAAGCAGAAAGTAAAATACATGTACGGTGTTCTGGAGCGTCAGTTCCGTAACACATACGCCCGTGCAGCCCGCATGAAGGGTCAGACCGGTGAGAACCTCATTCTCCTCCTCGAGAGCCGCCTCGACAACCTCGTGTACCGTCTTGGCTTCGCTCCCACCCGTCCCGCCGCACGTCAGCTTGTCCTCCACCGTCATATCACCCTGGACGGCGTGGTTTGCAACGTTCCTTCATGCCAGGTTAAGCCCGGTCAGGTAATTGCAGTCCGCGAGCGTTCCAAGAGCCTTGAGGTTATCCAGGCTTCCGTAGCATCCGCTACCAAGTACTCCTGGCTTGAGGCCGATATGAACGCCCTCTCCGGCAAGTTCCTTAATGTTCCCGCCCGCGAAGAGATTCCCGAGACCATTAACGAGCAGCTCATCGTTGACCTCTACTCCAAGTAATAGACTTTAACACCGTAAACTTATGGCAATCTTAGCATTTCAGAAACCCGACAAGGTGATCATGCTCGAAGGCACCGATACCGTTGGTCGTTTTGAGTTCAGACCTCTTGAACCCGGATACGGCCAGACCATCGGCAATGCACTCCGTCGCATTCTCCTCGCCTCATTGGAGGGATTTGCCATTTCTGAGATCCGGATTGAGGGTGTTCAGGATGAATTCCAGACCATCCCCGGCGTGATCGAGGGAATGCAGGACATTATCCTCAACCTCAAGCAGGTTCGCCTGCGCAGGATGGTGGACACTGTAGACTCCGAAGTGGCAAATATCACAATCAGCGGCAAATCCGAATTCACCGCTGAGGACATCTCAAAAGGATTGTCTTCTTTCAAGGTGTTGAATCCTGAGCTGCACATCTGCTCCCTGGAGCCTTCAGTAAAGATTGTAATCTCCCTTACAGTCACCAAGGGCCGCGGCTTTGTCCCCGCAGAGGAAGAAAGGGATGAGAACACGCCCATCGGCACAATTCCCGTGGACGCCATCTACACCCCTATCCGTAAAGTCAACTGGACCGTGGAGAACTACCGCGTAGAACAGAAGACCGACTACGAAAAACTCAACCTTGAGATTGTAACGGACGGTTCCATCTCCCCCGAGGCCGCCCTGCAGGATGCAGCAAATATCCTCATCTATCATTTCAAGCTCTTCACAGATGACAAGAAGATCGCCATCGAGTCTGCCGTTGAAACCGACACCAAGGAGCTTGACGAGGAGTCACTGAGGATGCGTCATCTCCTCCTTACCAAGCTTTCAGACATGGGCCTGAGCGTTCGCGCTTTCAACTGCCTGAAGGCCGCCGACATCGACACTTTCGCAGACCTTGTGTCCTACAGCCGCGCAGAACTCATGAAGTTCCGCAACTTCGGCCGCAAGTCCCTCAACGAAATCGACCTCCTTGTAGAGAAGATGAAGCTTTCCTTCGGTATGGATGTCACCAAGTACAATATTGAACCTAAGAAAAAGATCGTTTAACAATGAGACACAATAGAGCAGTCAATCATCTTGGTCGTCAGAGCGGTCACCGCAAGGCGATGCTCGCCAACATGGCATCCTCCCTCATCCTGAAGAAGAGGATCACCACCACCGAGGCTAAGGCAAAGGCTCTCAAGCCCTACCTTGAGCCCCTCGTGACCAAGTCAAAAGAAGATACAACTCACTCCCGCCGCATTGTCTTCAGCTACCTGAAAGACAAAGAGGCTACTGCCGAACTTTTCCGCACCATCGCCCCTAAGGTGGCCGACCGTCCCGGTGGATACCTCCGTATCCTCCACACCGGTTTCCGCCAGGGTGACGCTTCAGAAATGGTGCTGGTAGAATTCGTGGACTTCAACGAGGCCGCCCTTGCTTCCGGCAAGAAAGAGGCCAAGAAGACCACCCGCCGCAGCCGCGCAAAGAAGGCCGAAGAAGCCGCTCCCGCAGCTGAAGCAGAAGCTCCTGCAGCAGAGTAAGAGAAACTCACTTCGTTAAAAAACCCGGTCTCACTCAAGAGGCCGGGCTTTTCTTTTATGCTTCAATCAGGGGGAAGGCCAGCACAAACCTGGCGCCGTCCGTGTGCTCCGTATCCAGCCATACATGGCCGTTGAGGTTGGCTGCGATAAGCCGGCATACGCTGAGGCCAAGGCCGGCTCCCTGCTTGTTGTTGTCCAGCTTCACAAAGCGGTCGAAGATTTCTTCGGCTTTTTCGGCGGGTACACCGGGACCGGTATCGGCCACATAGAAGGTTATCTCCCCGGGATTCTCCACCAGGGAACTGCCAATCACTATTTCTCCGCTGGTGGTGTGCTTGCAGGCGTTTGTGAGGAAGTTCACAAGGATCTGCTGCACGCGCATGCCGTCCGTGATATAGCGCGCGTCCTCATCAATTCCGGGCTGGCGCACGATGGCAACTCCAAGGGGAATGTTGTGGTCTATGGATTTTATGGCCATGCGCGCAATCTCGTTGAGGTTGGTGGGGCCCATGTTTACGGCATACCGCCCGTTCTCCATCTCAGAGAGGTTGAGCATGTCGTTGACCATCACCATGAGCATCTGCGCGTTGTTCATTATGTAATCCAGGTATTCGGACTTTTCTTCGTCGGAATTGTAGCCGTCCGGCATGCACAGGAGCTGGGAAAAGCCGATGATGGAGTTGAGCGGAGTGCGGATTTCATGGCTCATGTTCTGGACGAACGCCACTTTCATGTCATTGGCTTTTTCGGCCATGTTGCGGGCCTTCATGAGGGAAGACAAGCTGTGGCTCATTGTTATCACTATTATTGCGCCGATGCCTACGAGAATGAAGAACAACGCCCACATGATTGCTTTTTTGTGTGCCTGCCACAGGGTTTGGGGGCCTTCCACCACGCGGGCGTCTTCCGGAATCAGGGCGGTATTAAGGCCGAAGTGCTTCATGGCTCTGTAGTTGAGGGAAGCGATGCCGGCCTCCATGTGGGAAAGATGCATCTGGGAAGGCTGCAACCCGTGATCCAGGACATCCAGGACGCGCTGCCTGGTTATGCGCCTGTACTCCATTGGAGAGTAGGTGTAGAATCCAATCAGATGGGGGTGCGTGTTCATGTCGGCCTCATAGAGCGTATATGTGGGGGCCAGGGATTCTATGAGACGCAGCGTATTGTGCCTGGTGAAAACGTTTCCAAGGTAGTCTTTCCTCACCAGCCATGAGCCGAAAAGGACAGCGGTGTCCGGGCCGGAATCCTCCCTGAGGGCGGCAAGGAGTTCGTCCGTGCTTGAGTAGAGGGAATGGATTACCCTATACGAGACATTTGGATAAGTGTCCGTGATGTACTGCTCTATCCTCCACTGGTATTCCTTGCACATGTAATTCTCCCCGGCAACAAATATGAACTTCTTGAGGCCGGGCTGCACCCTGAATATGAGGTCTATGGTGCGCCGGTACATGAACGGGACCTCAATGAGGGTATAGTTAATGCCAAAATTGTCAAAGGTGGATATTGGGTATCTTTTGGCCGAAGGGTCTCCGGGACCGTTGAGAGTGTATCCTACCGCGCAGTAGTAGTCCTGCTCTCCTATAAGGATAATAGGGACTCCCTCCCAGCGCTTGTGTACGTAAAAAGTGAAATTGAAGATGCTTCCGCCCACCATTATGACAAGGGATGGACGCGTCTTTTGTGCCTCCAGGGCCTCCTGCACGCTGCCGATAAGCGAGCTTACATTGGGGTGGGACAGGAGCTGGAAACGGTGAATGGTGACGGAGATATCCTCCCTTTCCCGGTCCAGTTCAAGTATTGGCTCCAGAATACCTTGTTCCCACTCACTTGACGCAGTGTGTGAAGACAGGATCAGAATGTCCTTGTCTGTCTGAGCAAAAGATGCCAGCGGAGCAGTAAGAAGTGCCATGAGGAGAAGGCACAGGTGAAAGTGGCGCAGCATAACGGTGTGGTCTTCCCTGCAAAGATAGGAAAAACTTTCTGATTTTGCGGCATTTAACTCACGGGAATAATCCAATTCTTATGAAAAAATGGTTCAGGCCGAATCTGAATTTGAATCAGTTGGATTATAATCCTTTGGCGACACTCCAAATTTGTCCCGGAAACAGCGTGAGAAGTAAGACAGCGAGTTGAAGCCTACCATCGTGGCGATTTCGGCGATGGGCCAGGTATTCTCCGAAATGAGTTTTGCAGCTTTTGCAAGGCGGTATTCCTTGATGTAGTCGTTTACCGGGATGTCTGTAATTACTTTCATCTTCCGGTAAAGGGTGGACCGGCTCATGTGAAGTTTATCGGCCAGGGTATTTACGTTCAGGGCCGGGTCTCCGATATTTGCCTCCAGGACATTTGTGACGCGGTCTTTGAACCGCAGATTCTCCGGTGTGGCGGCGCGCCTTGCGAGTTCCCGCTGAAGCGCTTCCATATTCATTTGACGCAGTTTTTTTATCAAAACCCTGACAGCCAACGCAAGAAGGAGAAGCAGCAGTACTATTTCTCCTATAATTGCCGGAACCGTCAGATACCACGGCGGCAGTATCCTGATATCCAGGCCCTTTACCGGCTCTCCGGGAGAGGAATTCAGGGGATTTGCCCTCACTTCCAGTCTGTAACGTCCCGGGCGCAGGTTAGAGAAACTAAGAAGGTGGCTCTGTTCTATGTCTATCCAGTCTTCACCCTGCCCAAGGAGCCTGTACTGATATGTCTTTATACCGGAAGAAGAGTAATCAAGGTCGGCAAAACCTATACTGAACATCTTCTGGCCTGGCCCAAGCACAACTTCGTCTGTAGGACCGGGTTTTACCTCTGAATTATATATATTAAAGCGGGTGAACACAATCTTGGAGGGCCGCGGCGGGAAGTTGAAGGCTTCCGGCCGAAAACTTACAAAGCCCTTTACCCCTCCAAAATAGAAAGTGCCGTCAGGGGCTTTCATTCCAGATTTGAAGTTGAACTGGTCTCCGGCAAGGCCGCTCCGGTGGTCGAAGCGCAGCACCCTGTCACGTTTGGGAGTTATATGGAAAAGACCGTGGTTGGTACTGCCCCAGATGCCACCTGCAGCGTCTTCCAGCAGCATATAAATCATGTTGTTGGGCAGTCCGTCTTCCTCTGTCCACTGTTTTTCCGGCGTTCTTGAAGTCTGGTTGTAAAATATGAGCCCGGAGTCTTCCGTCCCAAACCAAAGGTGGTGGGTAGAATCTTCCAGCATGCAAGTTATATACGGGTCTATATTGTCCGGACTGATCCAGATTCCGGTGTCGGGGTCCAGGCGGAAAACCCCTTGTCCCATGGTGGCAAACCACAGAATGCCGTAGAAATCCTGCAGGATGTCTATCACATTTGTGCTGATAAGGTTTTCGGCCACCCTTGAAAAGCGGTCCGTGGAGGCGTTATATTTGAAAAGGCCCTTTTCCGTTCCTACCCAGATTGTTCCTGAAAGGTCTTTATAGATGGAGTAGGCACTGTTTTCTCCGGGGCTGCCGCCTTCAGAGGCCAGGGTGTACCGCCGATAAGATTTGGTGGCGGGGTTAAGCACAAACAGTCCCTGGCCGTAAGAACCAGCCCATAGCTTGCCGTCAATGATTTCCAGCGCATGGATGTTGCCGGCGGGGAGAAATCCGGATTCAAAACTGCCGTCTTCCGGGTGGAAGCGGTGAAGGCCGGCATCTTCCGTGCCTATCCAGATACTCCCGTCATCGGCCTGGCAGAATTCGCTGATATTCTTGCCGCGGAGCTGGTTTTTTCCCGGAATTGGCCTGTACCTTTGAAACAGTGAAGCATAAGGCGAATAATAGTTTACTCCACCGAAATAGGTGCCAATCCATACTCCGCCATCATTGTCTTCGGTGAGGCAGAAGACAGCGTTGTCGGATAGTGGATTGGAGATGTCGGCCGTATGAATCAACCGGGTGATGCCGGAGGCGTCTTTGATGTGTACCCCGTTTTCTGCACCAACCCATACTTTACCGTCCGATGCAACCAGGATATCGTGCACAAAGTTGACGTCCTCAGGGCCCATCCCGGCCATCTCTGTGTAGGACTTGTTACGGAGGTCGAATTTCAGGACGCCGTGGTCTACGGAACCAATCAGCAGGGACTCGTTGTCAAAGGGCACCACTTTGGAAAACATCTGCGGAGCTTTTCCCCTGGAGGGAAACTTCTTCACTTTGTCAAATTTCCCGCCCTGAAGCTCAAATAGTCCCCCGGTATAAGAAGCCACCCAGAGGTTTCCGGATTCATCGGTCTGAAGGTCCCTGATGTTTATTCCTTCCCCTATTTCCCCAAGAGGGATTTGGCTTGCTGTGAGCTTGGTATCTATATGGATAATGCAAGTGTCGGCAATGGCTACAAAAGCGTCTCCATGCGGGCCGAATTCTATATCACGGACCAATCCTTCCACCGGCACTCCGGAAGCGTCCCTGAGAGGGATATAGCGGAAGGTTTCGGTGGCGGGGTTGAAAATGTGAAGCCCCAGGAGGGTTCCAACCCAGATATTGCCGTCCGGACTTTCCTTAAGGGAACATACTGCGTCGTGAAGGAGGCCACTGCCATCCCTTTTCTTGTAAATCCTGAATGAATTGCCATCGTACCTGTTAAGGCCGTTCTGGGTTCCTATCCAAATATACTCGCTCCTGTCCTGGATTATACAGTAAACCATGTTTTGCGAGAGCCCGTCTTCTACTTCCAGGCTGCGGAGTGTGTAAGGCTGCGCGAAAACGAAACCGCTCGAAATGAGGGCCGGCAGCAGAATAATGAATGCGAATATTTTTTTCATTTCACGGCAAAGATAATTAATATGGAACAATATTTAAAAAAAATGAGACAATTGTAGATTCTAGTAGAAAAACTGTTTCATAACTTTGTGTTAGACTAACTGCGTAAGCTATGCTTGGCCACAAACTATTCAGCACATTCGCAGCCACAATTCTAATTGCGGCATGCTCTTCTCCCGTCAAGGTAGGTATCGTTTCCCCGGACGCCGGTGTCAGGGAAATCCTTGAGGGGAAAGGATATTTCTGTGAGGAGATCACCCCTGGCAGTGCCCTGGAATCCTATGACCTTGTCTGGTGGAACCGCCCGGATTCATCGGCCCTTACCCCGGAGGAAATATCGGCCGGCCCCGCCTTTATAAGTTATATGGAAAAGGGCGGCAAAGTTGTGCTTTCCATGGATGCGGTCCGGCTTGGTAATGCGTGGGGGCTTGAGCCAAATCCCGTAGAAGAAAACGTATGGAATGCGGAAGATTATGGATTTGGCCGAAAAGTAGGCTTCCACTCTTTCCGCAGCCATCCCCTGTTTGACGGAATGCACGGCGGCGCCTATGTGTGGCACGGCCATGAGGACAATGTGAACCGCGTTCTGGGATATTCCGGAAAGAATGCCCCGGCGCGTGAGGGAACCCGGATTGTAGCCACTCTTTGGGAACTCATATTCTATCATCCGGACTATAAAGTTATCTGGGAGCAGAAAGTAGGGAAGGGCTCTATGCTTTCCATTGGCTGCTTCCTCTATTACGGCCGCCCCAATTTCAATACTAAAATCCTGAACCGCTTTACGGCCAACGTGGTCAACTGGCTTACGGGCGGCAAGACTGAGAGTGAGGAGCGCTACTGGACATACGCACCCGCAGAGGTCCTTACGGGCTCGGCCGTACCCGCTTCCGGTGTTTCGGCCGGAGACCCCAGCCACTGGGCACATGCAGCCGGCGTAGACTCTCTTGTCTTTGCGCCGGCCGCCCAAGAGATTGTGGTGCCGTCGAGAAGATGCATGACGGTCTGCGACGAGCGCGGCGGAATCAAGGAAATCTGGACGCATCCAGTTATGTCACTGAAAGACATGAATGTGTCTGTTTCCGTGGGTGGAGATACCTATAAACTATATAATGCCGACAGTGTCACGCTGAGGGCCGGCAGTATTTCAAGGTACTTTACCGCAGGACCTGCCCGTATCACGGAAATAATTACTGCAGATCCCGAATCACCCGCCGTCGTTGCCCACTATCAGTGGGAAGGAGAGGTAGACAGCCTTCTTGTCGGTTTTTCCACAAACATGCGTTTCATGTGGCCTTACGATTCCGAGGCCCTTGGCTCAATTTGCGGCGGCTGGTCTCATAAGGCCGGGCTTTATGCTGTTACGGCCGGGGACGGGGAGTTTGTCTCACTCATTGGGTCCAACCTTCCCGGAAAACTCATCTCCGAAGGCCCGGCTCCAAAACTTCTGCAGCTTAACGCCACCCTTTCCCTGGACGCTTCCGGGCAACAGGCCTGCGACATTGTGATGGCTGCCGGAAGCGAGGGCGTGACCCCGGCGCTTTCGGCCTATAAAAAGGCAATTAAGAACCCTCTGGGGGTATATGAGCGCAATACAGTATGCTGGCAGGAATACCTGGAGAACACTTTGAGCGTGGAATCCCCGAATCCCGTTTTCAATGAAGGTTACCGCTGGGCTACGGTTTCTGCAGGCCAGTTCATGGCCGAAACTCCCGGAATTGGAGCCGCCCTGATGGCGGGCTACGCTTCGTCGCTCCGCGGATGGGGCGGCGGACACCGCGTAAGCGGCCGTCCCGGATACGCCTGGTACTTCGGCCGGGATTCCGAAATTGCCGGCTTTGCGTATCTTGGAATGGGAGATTTCCAGGCGGTAAAGTCTACTCTGGAGGTCCTGTCCAATTTCCAGGGCGAAGATGGTCCCATCTTCCATGAGCTCACCACCAGCGGATCGGACCACTTCGACGCCTCTGACGCTACGCCTCTTTACGTGATCCTCATGGCCGATTACCTGAGGGCCACCGGCGACACCCGCTTTGTGAAGGAGCATATGCCGAACATTTACAAGGCCATGGATTTCTGCTTCTCTACCGATACTGATGGAGACCATTTCATTGAAATCCGTCACGTTGGGCACGGATGGCTTGAAGGAGGGGATTACTTTGCGGACAATACTGAGTTCTATCTCTGCGGAATCTGGGCCAGGGCGCTCGCCGATGCCGCATACCTTGCCGGCCTCTTTGGCAACACCGACAAATCAAAGGCCTGGGCAGAGGAGTCAGAGGTGGTGAAAAAGGAACTGGACCGTTTCTGGAACCCCAAGGGCTATTATAATTATGGTATATATAATGACGGAACCTTCACCACTTCACTGCTGGCGCTGGAATCATTCCCCGTATGGCTTGGCGTGACAGACCCCGTGAAGGCCCTCAGCACCATGCAGTGGTATTCGGCAGAGAATTTCACAAAGCCCTGGGGCGTCCGCCAGAGCGGAGATCCCCGTGACGAAGAAAATGTGGGTCCTTACGACGAAAGCAATATCTGGCCTCTTCTCACCGGTTCTGTTTCCCTTGCCGAATACATCACCGGACTCAAGGACCCCGCCTTCTACCACCTTATGGGGAACCTCAACTGCTACAGCGGTTCAACGCACGGGCGTGTTCCGGAAGTGCTCAGGGGCAACGCCTACCGCAGCGGAGGAATCACGGCGTTCCAGTGCTGGTCTGAAACCGGTGTAACCGGCCCCGTCATCCGTGGCATGCTGGGTTGGACCTGCAATGCCCTTGACGGTACTTGCACATTGACACCGCAGCTCCCGGACCAGTGGGACAGCCTCAAAGTGCGCGGTCTCCGCATAGGCGGGGATTATGTGGGCTTTGACATGACCACAAACGGTGACAAGGTTACTTTTGACTTTACCTCAACCGGCGCTCCAAAGAAACTCACCTTCACTTATGGGGGAGAGACCCAGGTTGTGACGATACACAAAAACACTAAACTAATACTAAACAAATGAAGCGTTTGATAATTATGGCACTTTCAGCTGCTGCCCTATTTTCATGCGCCCCTCCCTCAAATGAGGAAGGAGTGTACAGGAACAATCGCTCACCGCTTGTCAGCAAACCGTATATCGAGCTCCCGCTTGGCGCCGTCAAGCCCGGCTCATGGCTCAAAGACCAACTTCTAAGTCAGGCTTCCGGCCTTACCGGACATCTGGACGAGGCTGTTCCCAACATCATGGGAGACCGCAACGGATGGTTGGGCGGAGACGGAGACAAGTGGGAACGCGGCCCTTACTGGATAGACGGACTTGTACCTCTGGCATATATCCTTGACGACAAGGCTCTAAAGGAAAAGGCGCAGCGCTGGATAGAGTGGACCCTGTCCAGCCAACAGGAAAACGGCTTCTTCGGCCCCTCCGAGGACCTTCCCAACGTGGATGGCCTCCAACGTGACCGAACCCATGACTGGTGGCCCCGTATAGTGGTACTGAAATTCCTACAGCAGTACTACGACGCCACCGGAGACCAAAGGGTCATAACTTTCATGACCAAATATTTCCGCTATCAGCTTGAAAGGCTTCCGGAAGAGCCTCTGGGGCAGTGGAGTTACTGGGCCGTAGAACGCGGTGCAGACAATATTATGGTTGTCTACTGGCTGTATAACATAACCGGAGAATCCTTCCTTCTGGACCTTGGAAAGCTTTTGGCAGAGCAGACCGCTCCCTGGAAAGACCGTCTTTCAGACCACAGCACCCTCTTTACGCGCTATGCCCTTCACTGCGTAAACCTTGCCCAGGGCTTCAAGGCCCCGGTCATAGAATATCAGGGCAACGGAGACAAGTCTTATGTAGATGCCGTCATAACCGGATACGAGGATCTCATGAAACAGCTTGGGTGGCCAAACGGCATGTATGGGTCGGACGAACTCCTCCACAGCGGCTCTCCCACCCAGGGTTCGGAGTTCTGCTCGGCGGTTGAACTGATGTTCTCCCTGGAGCGCATGATAGAGATTACGGGCCGGACAGACCTTGCCGACTGGCTTGAGAAAGTGGCTTACAACGCCCTTCCCACCCAGGCTACCGACGCCTTTGACGCCCGCCAGTATTACCAGCAGCTCAATCAGGTTGAGGTGTCTCGCAAGATGCGCAATTTCATGACCAGCTACAATGGCACGGAAGGCACCTTCGGCCCGCTGACCGGTTTCCCGTGTTGCGCCGCCAATATGCACCAGGGCTGGCCCAAGTTTGTAAGGGACCTTTGGTTTGCTTCGGCCGATTCCGGACTTGCCGCAATGTATTACGGCCCCTGCACGGTTACGGCCAAGGTTTCCGGAGAAACCGAGGTGACAATTGCCGAATCTGGCGGATATCCTTTCTCGGAGGTTGTACTGTTTGACATAACCGCGCTCGAATCTCCCGCGTCCTTCCCGCTGCATTTACGCGTTCCTGGATGGTGCGAAAAAGGCTCTGTAAAGGTTAACGGCACTGAAGTGGCCGCCGCCGCCGGAGGAGAGACCATTGTCGTGAACCGTGAATGGAGCGAAGGCGACCATATCGAGCTTTCACTTCCGCTGGAAATCAAGGTTTCACGCTGGTACGAAAATTCCGCCGCCGTAGAGCGCGGACCCCTTGTGTTCGCTCTCAAGATGCAGGAAAACTGGACCAAGGTTCAGAATGACGGCAAGTTCGGCCCGCGTTACGGAGACTGGTACTATGAAGTCCACAGCCCCAGCGCCTGGAATTACGCACTCCTTCGTGAAGATGTTGAGGGAGATGCGCCTAAGCAGGCCTTTACGCTTGAAGAAACGCCCACTGATGCCTATCCCTGGAATGTGGGGAATGCTCCGCTCCAGATCAAGGCGCGCGCACGTACAATGACAGACTGGAAGCCTTACGGTGGTTCCACCGGCCCTCTGCCCTACAGTGACCAGTATCAGGCCGACCTTGGCCCCATCCAGGAGATAATCCTTATCCCTTATGGCTGTACAACACTGAGAATTACTGAATTCCCTGTCACTTACTAGATATGAAAAAAAGAATACTGATACTCATTCTTCTGGCTTGTCCCTTCCTCATGAACGGGTCATGTACCCCCACGCCCGTAGAGCAGCCCGAGGAAAAGCCCGGGGAAACCCAGGATCCTGAGTCCGGCCAGGTTACCCCCGGCCCGGAAATAGCCTTGGTGGCTCCTGCAGACGGTTTCTCCATTGAACTTTGGTATAACCAGGACTACGTTTTTGAGTGGGAGCCCATGGAAAATCAGAATTTCTACAACCTTCGCTTCAGCGCAAGCTCCGACATGAAAGATGCCGCTTCCGTGGTCGTTAACGGCAACAAGGCGTCTGTGAGCTGGCGGGACCTTGGCGAGGCCTTCAAGAAGATAGGCCTTGAGCCCGCAAGCGAGTCGGACGTCTGGTGGAGCGTGTCTCCTTGGACGGACGGGACGCCGTATACCCCCAAGGTGCGCCGTCTTAAAGTGACTACTCTCAAGGAAGACGGTGTTGCCGAACCCGTGACGGATCCTGTCAAAGTAAAGGTTGCAGTGGTGTATGAAGACCCTGTATATTCAGACCCTTCAAATCCCTCGGACCCCAGAAACGGCAAACGTATCCATGAGATAGAGGGCTGGAACAACCCCAGGGCCCAGATGCTGGAATATGCTGCGGCTTTTGAGGAAATCTCCCACGGTGCCGTGGACATTGAGATTGTGGAGGAACATGACTCGGATAAATTGTTCTGCTATACAACATCAACGGCCAATTCATCTTCCCGGGAATACATGACGCCGGTGCTTCTCTACCAGCGCTATCTGGATCCCGATCCCGCAAGCGGAAAAGCTCACATAGACATAGATGGCCGAACCCTGTCTTATGATTATGTGGCCATGATGGACGCCTTCGGTCTTTCGGCAAAAGTGGACAACGGCACCATCAACGAGGTTTGGGTGTACAACCATCCTGCCTGCAAGATGAACGAATCCCGTTTTATGGGTAAGGGCGGCTTCTGGTGCAACTCCTATCCCATAGAGTACGGTGTGGGAAAGAACTACGCCCACAACAAAAAGCTTGTATGCGTGATGTTCTGCAACTATGAGGTACCGTAGACCTTGCGCTTCACAGTTTTGCCCATAGGACAGAATCCATCATGAGCCAGCTCTACTACACCAATTACGACACGCAGGCTAAGACCTTCCGTGATTACGGCCGCTACGGCGTGTTTACATATGTCTATGACCGAGACTGGTTCAATGGCACAACGCGTGACCTCAACAAGTTTGACATGTTCTTCTCTCACGGAACCGCCTATGACAAGGTAGGGGAGAGCGGATATGCACATATCGGCATATGCCATTCCCCTTGCAACACAGACGTGGACTATGGATATGAGGAGTCAACCTCCATATACACTTTTGCCGATGAGTGGGACAACTACCCTTATGTCCACGGTATCAAGGCCGACGCCAGGAGGGTTTCCTGCCGTGAGTGGGAAGACCCTAAGGGATATCAGTACGGCTATATGAAGTGGTTCTACCGCCATATCCCCCATTTCAAGGGTATAAACACTTTTGATGAGGGAGACCTTCACCTGAATAACTGGTGGCACTATCTCTTTGATTATTACGGCGCCCTGGAAGAAGAGAAGAGACTCCGTTCTGAAATTGGAAAGTAAAATAATATGAAAAGATTTCTTGCATTCACATTGATTCCTCTTGCGGTGCTTGCCTGTGCAGGCCCCCAGATTAACGTTGAGGAGGAAGAAGTCATAGAGACAAAAACCTATAATCTGGACCTCATTGAGCCGGAGAATGCGGTTGTCTGGACCTTGGAGCCCGACAAGTCCTACAACTTCTCCTGGCAGGCCGTCCCGGGCCAGACCAACTATAAGCTCCTGTTCAGCAAGAGCCAGGATATGTCTGACCCCTGCACTGTGAGCATGAGGAAAACCTCGCAGACACTTGACGCCAAAACCCTTGACGGTTATATGCAGGAGCTGGGAATTGCCTCTGAGGCCACGGCCGATATATGGTGGAGCGTACTGCCTTATAAGGAGGTCCCCCACACTGAGTATACAACCTCGGTGCGTAAGCTTACAATTACCCGTATGGCCGAAGAAAAACCCGACTGGGGCCCCATTGATGAGCCTCTGAAGGTAAAAGTGGCCGTAATCTATGAGAATCCCTATTATACCAACCCTGAGGACGCGTCGGATCCCTGGAACGGAAAGCGTATAAGCGAGATATTCAATTATAACGATCCCCACGCCCAGATGAAGGAATATGCCGCAGACTTCGAGGAAATTTCCCATGGCGCCGTGGATATTGAGATTGTCCATGAATTCTCCCTGGACGACCGCCTGTTCTGTTATTATTCCACGGACGAAACCGAAACCTCGGAACGTCGCTACGTCACCCCTTACGCCATTTGCAACGACTTTATCAAAGACCACAAGAACATTGATGGAGTGGGCCTTGACTACGACTATCCCGGTGTACTGGATTATTTTGGCATCTCGGAGATGATAGACGCCGGAGAAGTGACCGAGGTGTGGATTTACAATCATCCTTCATGCCGAATGAACGAGTCCCGTTTCCTTGGCCAGGGTGGCTTCTGGTGCAACAGCGGCCCCATCGATTACGGTACAGACCGCTACCATGCGCATAACCAGAAACTGGTATGCGTGATGTTCTGCAACTACGAACGTACCGTAGACCTGGCGCTTCACAGCTTTGCCCACAGGGTTGAGTCCATCATGAGCCACCTGTATTACAACGAGACCTTCCACTGGTTCCCCAACGACAGCCATTTCTCCGGCCTCAAGAAGGACCTCAGGACTTTTGACAAGTTCTTCTCGCACGGTGCGGCCTATGAGAAGGTCAATGACAAGGGATATGCCCATATAGGCACTTGTCACTCTCCCTGCAACACAGACGTAAATTACGGCTACTCCGAATATTCTTCCATTAAGACCTTTGCCGATGAATGGGACAACTACCCTTACATTGACGATGATCCTGAAAAGGCCCGCACGGTAAACTGCAGCGAATGGAAAGGTTCGCAGTACGGATACATGAAGTGGTTCTACAGTCACATCCCTCACTTCAAGGGCATCAACACCCACGATCCCAACGACCTCCACCTTAACAACTGGTGGTACTACCTGTTTGACTATTACGGGGCCGTAGAATACGAAAAACGCCTCCAGAGAGATTTACTTTAACCCATAAATAACGCTATGTCAACTAAACTACAAAGAATCGGAACCTTCCTTCTGGGAACACTCCTCCTCCTTCTGGCTCCGGCCATAAGGGTGGATGCCCAGAAGATGGTTACGGCCAAAGGAACGGTCATCGACCAAGAGGGCGATCCGGTCCCTGCCGCCGTATTCTATGTCAAGGGGAACAAGGACAACGGCGGTGTGGCCAAGGACAACGGTACGTTCAGTATCACTGTCCCCAGAGGCTCCACCCTGGTGTTCACAAGCCTTGGTTACGCCGACGTAGAGCAGACGGCATCGTCCAACATGGTTGTCCAGATGAAGACGGAGAACCAGATGCTGAATGAACTGGTTGTGGTTGGTTACACCAAAGAGAACCTGAGGAACATTTCCGCCGCTGTCCAGCGCGTGGATATGCAGGCTCTGGAAAACAACCAGTCCGTGTCTCTTGCGTCCATGCTTGCCGGTCAGGCGGCGGGTCTTCAGACCGTCACCCGAAGCGGTGTCCCCGGTGCTTCCAACACGGGTCTTGTCATCCGTGGTAACAGCTCCCTGTCATCGGCCAATGACATTACCGGTATTTCCAACCCGCTCTATATCATAGACGGTATCCCCATGTCCCTTCAGGATTTTGCCGGCTACAATGTCACGGACAATGACTTCCTGTCTTCCCTGAACCCTCAGGACATCCAGAGCATCGACATCCTGAAGGATGCCGCCGCAACGGCCATCTACGGTTCCAGGGGTGCTAACGGCGTTGTCATCATCACCACCCGCAAAGGTACTTCCGGCGCCGCCCGTATTACCGCCCGCGTGAGCCACGGTTTCACCGTAAAGCCGGCCAAGATTCCGGTTTATGTGGGTGAGGAAGAACGTCAGGCCAAGATAGATCTCCTGAAGAAGACGTGGACCAACCTGTTCCAGGGGGCCGAATGGTACGACCAGCGTACAAGCGGTAACGGTGCCACTTATGTGGAAGCCATTGCCTACCCTTCGGTTCTCAGTGACAAGTACAACCCGTACTTCAACAACGCCTACGACTTCCAGAACATGTTCTACCAGACCGGCCAGACCGGGAATTACGACCTTTCCATGGAAGGCGGTAACGAGAACAATTCGTACCGCGTGTCGCTGGCCCACTACAACGAAAAAGGTGTCCTGGTAGGCTACGGCCTTTCCCGTACCAACCTCTCCATGTCCCTGGTCACGGACGTGAACAAATGGATCCACAACGAGGTTGTCATGCGTTACTCCTTCGTCAACCGTGAAGGCGGTATGGGAGATGTCATGAAGGCTATGCCTACAAGCCCCACAAACCTTCCTTCATCGCTGTTCTACCGCACACCTACGGAACTCAACCAGATGTCCGGTGAGCTTGGAGACGCCTACAACAAAAACATTTCCCATAACCTCACCGTGGGTGAAACGCTTCGTCTGAAGTTTGCCGAATGGCTCACCATGGACAACCAGGTTTCAATGGTCTTGGACTTTGGTAAGAGAGACTACTCGGTCCCTTCCGTAGCGCGCACCGACAACAAGAGCATAGCCTATTCCTATGCCAGCATGACCACCACGTACAACGTGAACTCCGTGCTCAACTTCAACAAATCCTTCGGCAAGGACAAGAAGCACACGGTCATCGCCCTCCTTGGTGCTGAAGTCAACATCAACGACCTCAACACCCTGAGGGCCGAAGCCCAGTCCGGTATGTCGGACCACCTGAAGGTTATCCAGGGCTACACCAAGGAAAACACCTTTGCCTACTCGGACATAGTGACGTCCAGGATGTTCTCCGTGTTCGGCCTGCTTTCCTACGGCTTTGCCGGCAACCGTTACAAGATTGAAGGCGTGTATCGCCGTGACGGTTCCTCCAGGTTCGGCGCCAATACAAGGTGGGCGAACTTCCCTTCCGTAAAAGCACAGTGGGCATTCAGCGAAGAGCCCTGGCTCAAGCCCGTTACCGGAGCATGGCTGGATTTCGGTAAGTTCCGCGTGTCGTACGGTACTTCCGGCGAAATCTACTACGATCCCCTGCTCCAGTACAACTCCCTCATCGCCCCCGGAGGCTTCGGTGCAGGAGTCCTTTGGGCCGGCAGCAACAAGATGGATGTCAAAACCTACGGCGGCAGCCTTTCACTTGTCTCGGACTTTGACAAGATTGCAAACAAGGACCTCACCTGGAGCTGGTCCAAGGAAGTGGACTACGGTCTGGACCTTGAACTGTTCGGCCGAAGGCTAAACATGACCTTCGACATTTACTCCAGATATATCTCCAACCTGGTTTACACATCCTCGCTTCCTGCCTATGTGGGATTCAACAGAATCTCATCCAACCTGGTAGACATGGTGGGACACGGCTTTGAGGCATCCCTCACCGCCTATCTCTTCCCCCGTACCAGCAAAGTGCAGTGGGACTGGACCCTCAACCTTGGCAACAACCACATGGTCATAGCCAAGATGGGTAACGGCGGAAAGGACTACATCAATACAGATGAGAACTATGCGTTCATCCAGGGCGCTCCCGCCTTCCAGTACTATATGCACGAGTACCAGGGCGCTCTTGACAACTTCTCGGACCTTCCGGTGAACCCGCTTACCGGTGAGGCTCTTACCTATTATATGGTGGATATGGGCCTTGCCCGCAACCTTCAGGGACGTATTTTCCCGGGTTGTTCGCTGTACACCGACGTCGATGGTGACTACTACCTCCGCAACGATGAAAGCGACATGAAGGTGATTGAAGGAAAAACTGCAGAGCCCAAGATTACCGGCGGTCTGTCCACCGGCTTTAAGTACAAGAATTTCTCCTTCAGGATTAACACTTCCTTTGCCTTCGGCCACTGGATTTTCAACACTACCCTGTATGAGCAGCTGAGCCGTCTGGACAATTCTTCGGACTTCTACCAGTATGCCCTGTACAGGTTTGACGAGTCCAAGTTCTGGTCCGGCCCCGGAGACAACTCCTACTATCCTATGCTTTACGTGAACTACTGGGAAGGCGGCGGCGCAAGCATCTACCGCAAGTCCAGCATGTATCTGGAAAGGGGAGACTACTGGAGCATAGACAATATCAACATCTCCTACAATCTGCCCGACAAATGGATGAGCAAGATTCGCCTCCGCGGAATCAACGTTTATCTGAATATAAGCAATGTGGCCATGTTCAAGGCCTCTTCAGTGCTTGATCCCCGCAAGGTCTCACGTGTCGGTTTTTACAACGGTGAGGGTTATCCGCTGTCCCAGACCTTCGTCATTGGTACACAGATTCAGTTCTAACGCTTAAAGGAAAAGAAAAATGAAAAAGTACATCATCATACTTATGGCAGCAGTGACGGCGTTGACTGTCTCTTCCTGCAAGGATTTCCTTGAGCCTACCCAGATTGACCTTATCTATAATGAAGCCTTCTGGGAATCCCAGGCCGATGCCGAGGTTGGTGTCACGGGTATATACTCCCTCTACCGCGGCCTCATGTCTTCCAGCGCCAACTGGTATCAGAGGGCCGATGTAACCTGCGGTTTTGTCAAGAACGGCTGGTCCGGAGGCTCCAACAGGAATTATTACACCGTGGGCAATTACTCCGACGTCTCTTCCGTAGACAGGATGTGGGGCTCCATGGACAGCGCCTGTGACTGGGGAACCTTCTACAAGGTGATTGCCCAGGCCAATCTTGTAATCAGCAAGATACTTGCAATGGACCCGAAGAGCTTCAACAGCCAGGAAGACTATAACCGCCTTCTCGGAGAAGCCTATTTCCTCCGCGCCCTCACGTATTTCGACATCCTGAGAGTATGGGGCGACGCTCCACTTATCACGGAGGCAATCGAATCCTCAAGCCAGGTTATCAACAAGGACCACTCTCCCATCCTGATAGGCCGAAGCTCCGACTTCGAAATCGCCAGCCAGGTGCTCAGTGATGCCGAACAGGCCGTGGCCCTTCTGGATTACGGCACCTTCGGCACAGCCAACTGGGGAATCCGTGCCAACAAGGGCTCTGCCCTTCAGCTTTACGCCCATGCCAACATGTGGGCCAATTTCCTGGCTCGCCGCGACCGCCTTCCCAATCCGCTCAGCTATGTGCAGGAAGCCATCACCGCCCTTGAAGACCTCAGGGATCACGGCGGCTACTCATACGTGGATTACAGCAACGCAGACGCAGTCAAGGGTATGTTCCGTGGCCAGTCCTCCGAGGCTGTCTTTGAACTCTACGTGGGAACGGAGAACAACGAGTCTTACAGGGCCGACCAGTCTGGCGTACAGGCGTTCACCTGCAAGATGAACCCTCTGGATGACGACCCCACGCATGACCGTTCGGCCGGTATAGACTGGATCCCTTACAGCCAGAAACCCAAACTCTATCCGGAGTACGACTTCTCCATTGGCGGCCCGGACATCCGTCCGCACCTGTTCTTCGGCGCATGGGATTCCACTTACAACGAGCCCTTCAACGAAACTCAGGGGTCGGCCACAAATGACCGCACAAAAGTGACATGGCTCACAAAATGGTCTCAGCTTACGGAAGATACGGAGCGTGAACAGGGGTCTTACATCGCATATTTTGCAGAGTGCAATATCCCGGTGTTCCGCTATACCGATGCCATGCTTCTTCTTGCCGAGGCTTATTACAAGAACGGCGACGATGGCAAGGCCTTGCCTATAGTGAACGATATACGTCATCGCGCAGGCCTTGGAGACTACTCCGGCTCCGACCTCATCTCCGAGATCATGCAGCAGAGGGTGAGCGAACTCTTCGGCGAAGGTTACCTCTATTACGACTTCGTACGTAACAACTACTGGCCAAACGCCCACCTGATGGGTGCCGTGAAGTACCGCCAGAAAGGTTACTACTGGCCGGTCTCTTCCAACGTGCTTTCCACGAACACCCTTATTGACCAGACTCCATACTGGAATGGCAAGTGCAACTGGTAAAAAAAGGAGGATGCTATGAAAAGAATTGTATTATTTGTAATTGCGCTCAGCGCTCTCCTGTCTGTTTCCTGCAAGAAGGACGACTCCATCGGCGGCACCGTCAATTCCACCGAGCAGATGGATATCAATACCTATGAATGGATGAGCCAGACCGATGAGACGGCAGTTGTGGCATGGCTCTTTGACAGGGCCGGCCTCAAGGATGTGATCAACGGTGAAGATGTCACTATCGTGGGCCCCAGCAAGTGGTCTGTGATGCGTTATGTCTACCGTCGTAACAAAGCACACCGCAACGGTACGGCTCCCGAGTTCAAGATTGAAGACATTGAAGACGAAGAGGTTGCAAAGATGGGTATGTACATTTTCCCTGGCCGATGGGATTCCAACGCGCTCAGGGAAAAAGGCCCTCAGTACCTCACCTCGCTGGACGGCAGCCAGGAGATTTACCTCTCCCTTGAGAAGGCTTCGGCCGACCCTGGCGCTTCCTGGAACGGCGAAGGCAATGCCGGCGCCGGCTACCAGTACGGTAACTTCATGATGTCCAATCCGGAACTTGTGTACGTGGTGTTCAAGCGCGGAGACAGCTGGGAGGTTGACGAACGCACCGGCAAGCCCGCATATCTTGCCCGCTATGCCAAAGGCCTTGCCAACCCCGACTGCGACCAGGCCTACCGCATGTACCTGTCCGACGTCCGCACTTCCAACGGCGTTGTGCACATAGTGGTTATGGGCAATGATGCCTACACAGAGCGTTATCAGTATCATACGCTCTTCTTCTATGGAGTTAGAAACGACGATTATTAGTAGAGAGAGATTATGAAAAAGATAGTTATTCCCATAATGATCATTGCCCTTTCCTGCCTCACCTCCTGCTTCAAGGAGTCTCAGGAGCAGGGGTATCTGGGCTCCAACATCTACCTTCAGGGATCGGACACCCTTGTGGTCCCCATCGGCCAGCAGGTGTCCACCCAGAAAGCGTGGCTGGACAATTCCACCAAGCCGGTGAAGTTTGAGATCACAAACATCCGCGACAAGTTCGGCAACCGGAAGGAAGAGTTCTTCCAGACGGCTCCGCTCACGGTATGGAATGTGCCCTACGACCACCTCACCGACACCACCCGTGCGCTCATTGAAGCCAAACTTGGAAATGCCATCATATCTCCAATCATGATCAATGAGGTAAACGGCCAGATTTACACCATGCCATCTACGGCCGAATGCGGCCTTACCGCTGGAGATGTTTTCAACGTGGATGTGAGGATGTCCAACAGCAAGGGGTCCATCGATATCCCGGACTATGCCGTGATAGCCTTCGCCACCGGTTCCTCCAACGACAAGTTCTTCATCGAGGACTTTGTCAACGGCATATGCGTAGAGTATTTTGACGAGAAGGAGAACCAGGTTGTGAACGTGTTCCCGTTCTATGACCAAATTAACAACTCCGACCCCGATTTCGAAACCCGCCGGGCCAATGTCATCGCCGACAACGGCAAGGAATCCGGTATGGTATTCCACAAGATCGCCGATACTCCGGAGAAGGGCGTCACCGTGTGGTATAAGATTCTGGACAAGAACGGCAAGCTTTACGATCCCGCGAAATACGCAAATTACACCACCACACTTTCACCTTTCGACCTGGGCATCGAGCGTGTCAACGATCCCGAAAAAGGAATGGGCGTGTCTTTCCCCATGACTCCATGGCCTGTGCTTGACCAGCACATGTACATGAGGGGCGAATACAATTCCAACCTTTCCAATCTTGACACGGATGCTCTTCGCTCATATTACATGTCACATACGGACAAGGCTTCCGCTTCTTGGACGCCATCCATATTCGACAGCGCTCACTTTAGGGGCTGGTATGTACGTCTCCGTACAAAGATACGTATCTACGACCCCGGTACTTATGAACTCATCATCACTGTGCCATTTACCACGGCACAATAGAGTAGAGTATTCACCACAAACACTATCATTAACCTTTTAAAAAATCAAACTTATGGAATTAAAACTCAAATGGTTTGGTGTATTGGTCCTGTCGCTTTTCGTTGCAGCGTCCTGCAATAAGCCGGAAAACACTCCCGGCAAAGACGACCCGGACAATACAAAGCCCGTTGACGAGGTGACAGTTCCTGACAAGCAGGAAATCAACCTCACAGTTGGCCCTGGCGGATCCACCACTCTCACCCAGGACATTGAGGCTTATGCCGACTGGACAGTCTCTCCGGACGAGAACTACAAGTGGATTTCCGTAAATCCCACCAGCGGCAGCAAGGGTAAGACCACTCTTACTTTTGCAGTTTCCCCTAACACCGAGGAAGGTGCAAAGGAGCGTGCAGCATCCTTCGCAGTCTTCCAGGGTACTGCCGTCATCTACGACATCTTTGTGGTTCAGTCAAGTCCTGAGTCAAAGGTTGCCGAAGGTGACCTTGAGTTCCTTCAGGCCATTGTTGCCGGAAAGCTCTTCGGCGATGCCACCCCTGTCATTTCCGATTGGGTGACAGCAGAAGATGCAGAACTTACCGCCTTCCCCGGCATCGTGTTCGGCAACGACGACAATGGAAAGATCACAATCGTAGAGATCAAGGAAGAGGCTCCGTTCATTTCCTTCCCTGAAGTGATGAAGCTTCCCAACGTTGTGAGAATCCGTCAGAACAACAACGGCAACCTTGCAGGCACCCTGTTCCCTAAGGAATGGGATACACCTAAGCTCCAGCACATTGCCCTGTCTCACACCAAGATGACAGGTGTCATCGCCGACGGTTTCGCCGCAAGCCCCATGCTCTCCGAAATCTATTTCGATGACACTGATTTCTATGGTGCACTGCCTCACATCTGGGCCTCCAAGGTTCTGGAAGTGGCGCTCATAAGCACCGCACGTAACTGCACCTTCACCGGAGAGAACCCTTACGAGGGAGATACCGAGTGCCCGTACCTTGGTTACATAGTCCCCGCTACCCTGGATGTAGTCCTCAATTCCGAGCGTTCTGTTCAGGGAGACAAGACCCAGATGAAGGTTGGCGGCGTGAAGGAAGGCCACTGGCTTGGCTTTGAAAAGGGCTGGGGCCAGGTTCGCTATGAACTCTTTGACGAGAATGCCGAAAAAGGCAACACCGAAATCTGGAGCGACTGGCGTCTTCTTATCGGCAAGATCATCGGCGACGATGCTACCAACACCTGGGAGTGGTACTTCTCCAGCATGGGTTATGCTGCCGAGGCCGGTTACAAGACCTTCATCCCCAAGAAGATGCTTGATTGGGATCAGGCCGTGGCCGACAAGTTCACCGCTGCCGCAAAGGCCGCCCACGACGCCAAGGTCCCTATCGACATGACAGAGTTCGGCGTTGTCGTGGAGCATCACGATGACAATATCGATCACGCTGAGGTTGTCCCGGTAGACGGTGACTTCTGGACTGCTCAGTAATGTTCAACCTCTAACAGATAAGTGATATGAAAAAAGTATTTGTTGCAATATTTGCAGCTGCCGCATTGCTGTTAGCAGGATGCGCCAAGACAGAGAATTCCGCTCCCGCCTCAACAAGCAGGACCGTCCGTGTCTCCGTGGGCGTTGATGAAACCATTTCCAAGGTCGTGAGCAGCACCACGGGGCGCTTCACCTGGAAAGCCGGTGACGCCATTGGTATCTGGACTGGAAACGGAATCACCAAATTTACCCTTGACCCCGAATGGGACAACTTCGGCTATGGTGAGTTTGTAGGTGAGCTTCCCGAAGGAGGCGCCATCACCGAGAATTCCTATGCCGTATATCCTTATGCCGAAGGTGCCGAAGCAACGGCCACTTCCTACACTTTCCCGCCTGTCAGCAAATGGGAAATCCCCACAGCTAATTACATGCTGTACGGAGACGCCGCAGAGGAGGTTGACGGAAAGTACACCTTCAAGTTCCATCACACAACCGCTTATTTCCGCGTCAACGTAAAGAATATCCGCCAGGCTTGCGGCGGCCTCTATATCGAGACTGCCAGCCCTGGTTGTTTTGCCCTGGGCGCAACTGTGGACTTCTCCGGCGAGACTCCGTCCATCACCTATGCAAGCGACGAAAGCGTTATCTATGCCGTGCCGGAGCACACAGGAGCTACGGATGTTTCCCTGATAATTCCCATTATTCCCCAGACCTATGCCCAGCAGTGGGGCAAGGGCGGTCTCAAGTTCCGCATTGCATGCTACAGCGAGCCCAACTGGTGGAGCACCAAGTTTGACGACTTCGCCGGCTTCCTCACCGGAGAGGCGGGTTACACCGTGAGCGTTGGTGAATACTATCTGTTCCCCGACATCAAGTGCGAAAACGCCAAGTCTGCCGATGACAGCGGTACCGGCGTCAACGACGGTATTGAGGATTCCAATGTCAATGTACAGGATCCTAACGACTTCTGGACAATTTCACAAAATTAATCTGATTGTACTATGAAGAAAGTTATATTTTCAGTTCTCACTCTGGCAGTTGCCGCTATGATTGCCGGGTGCGCAAAGCAGCAGTCTGTAGAAAGCGTTCCTGCTACCAGGACCGTTACAGTTACAGCAGCTCTGGAGAATGCGGTCACCAAAGTTACCACCGGATCCGAAGTCGGCAAATTCGCCTGGGAAAAGGGAGATGTGATTGGTGTATGGGTAGGTGATGCATTCGTCCCCTTCACACTTGATGACAGTGCCGCAGGAACGGTAGCCGGCAAGTTTACCGGTGAAGTTCCCGAAGGCAAGGAAATCGACTTTGCAGTATATCCTTATGCCGAAGGAGACACCTTCGCAGATGGAGTCTATACGTCTACTTACAGCGCAGACTGGTGGGATTACAAGAACGCCGTTCATCTTTATGCCCCCAAGGCAAATTCTGCCGGCGAGTACAAATTCCAGCACCTTTGCGCCTATGCTCTTATAACAATCAAGAATGTCCGTGCAGACTGTAAGTATGCATATCTTGAGTCTCCCGGCGGATCCATGTTCCTACAGGGCGGCCAGACCGCAGACCTTACCGCGGAGTATCCTAAGTTCAAGGACGGAGCCGCAGAGCAGGTATTCGTGGAACTTCCCGAAGACCACTCCAAGATTGTCCTCTACATCCCTATCCTTCCCGGCGAGTGGCAGGACGGCAAAGCTTTCAAGGTGAAATTCTTCCGCGATAAAGACTGGGGCCAGGAATATGGCAAGGGTGAACTTGAGGGTGAGCCTGTCATCAACCATGTGGGTAAGATTATCACGGGCGGTATTGTAAACCGCGGTGAAATCATCGTATTCCCCGACATCGTGTTTGAAGGCGGAGCAGCTTCCGGCATCAGCGCCACCATCGAGGGCGGTCTCACCTGGCTGTCAGGTTCTACCATCGGCCTTTGGGATGGCACAACCCTTACTGAGAAGACCGTTGCCAGCGGTAATGTGGCCGTAGGTGAGTTCGAAGGTGACATTCCCGAAGGCGCTACATATGCCGTTACCCCTGTTTCCTGCGTGACTCTTGAAGGCACAACTCTCAAATACACCAATGATCAGTGGGGTATTACTCCTGGAGCGTTCCTCTTTGGTGAAATTGGAGAACCTGCATCCTCGGAATACCTCAAGAGCATTGCCTTCAAGAACCTCTGCGCTACCATTCGTGTAACGCTGAAGAACATCCCTGCTGCAGCGAAGTCTGTCTTCCTGGAGTGCGGCGCCCGTCCGTTCTTCTTCTTTGATGCTACGGTGAATCCTCTGGACGAGAATCCTGTAGTCGAAGCGACGTCAACTAACGAATGGTGCCTCTTGGCACTTCCCGAGCATAGCGGAGACATTGCATCCCTCACGTTTGACATTCCTATCCTCACAGGCGAGTACGCTACTCCGCCGTGGGGCTTCAAGGCCGAATGCTACTCTGTGACGGCTGATGAGTGGGATTGGGGCGCTAAGGCTTCCAATAAACCTCAGAGTAACGAGATTGAGACCGACGGCACTATCAAGCGCGGTGACATCTTTAACGTGAACCTCACCTTCGAGGCTCTGTAGCATGATTGACCGTTAACTTTTTTCGGGCGGCGTCCCCTGACCGGGACGCCGTCTGCCAATAACCGGAACTATGAAGAAACATTTTGTCTGTGTTGTCCTTCTGGCGTTGGTAATGACCATGCCTTCATGCCGTAAACCTGAAAGCCTGATTCCGGAAAAGGGTCAGGAAGAGGGGACACCGGGTGACAAGCCTTCGGCCCTTAAAGTATATCCATACATATCACTGACAACGGAAGAGGAGATTGTGGGCCCCACGAGGCACGGGAAAGACGTTGACAAGTCGGCCTACTATGTCCGCGGACGCATGCTCCTGAACGACCCCGACGGTTTTTACGGAGGAGAGCCCCTTGTGGAGGCGGGGCTCAATATCCGCTGGAGAGGGCACTCCACACTTACTTGTGAAAAGAAGTCGTACCGCATAAAGCTGGATGAAAAGGCCAGTCTTCTTGGCATGAATTCAGACCGTGACTGGTACCTGATTGCCAATCATCCTGACAAGACGCTCATGCGCAACTTGGTGGCCATGCGTATTTCGGAGATTTGCGGCATGTCATGGACGCCGGAGATGCTGCCCGTAGAACTATGGCTAAACGGCGACTTCAAGGGAAATTACATGCTCAGCGAGCACAAGGAAGTGAACGACAACAAAGTGAAAATCACTCCCGCCGGGCCCAAAGACAATGAAGGGGAGGCGCTTACCGGAGACTATTATTTTGAGATAGAGTCCGACATGGACCAGCCTGCAGGCTTCTGGACTCCGGTATACAGGGAACCCGTAATGTTCCGTGAACCGGAAGAGCCCACCGAGGCTCAGATAGAGTATTGCCGTCAGTATTTTACGGATATGGAAACAGCCCTCCGTGACGGAGACTTTTCAGGGAGCGGCCACCGTGCCTATGAAGACTACATAGACGTTGATTCGTTTGTGAATCACTATATCTTGCAGGAGTTCTGTAAACCCGTGGATGTGCTCAGAAAGAGTACCTTCCTCACCAAGACAAGAGGCGGGAAACTGGCATTCTGCCATGTCTGGGACTTTGACCTCGCCCTTGGCAACTGCTCTTACCTCCATGCCGATCCCGGGGCCGAAGACGGTCCGGAAGGGTGGTGGGTAAAGACCATAGCCCCGTGGAGAATGAAAACCGGATGGTACCTCAGGCTCTTTGAGGACCCCCGGTTCTGCGAGGCCGTAAAAACCCGTTGGAATGAGGTGAAAGGGCAGTTGGAGACACTTCCGGAGTACATAGACGGCCTTCTTGCCTTGCATAGGAGGTCTTTTGACCGTAACTTTGAACGCTGGCCGGTTATTGGCACCAATGTGTGGCCTAATTCCTGGCCGGAAGAAGAGCTCCCCAAAACCTACGACGAAGAGGTGGAACTCCTGAAAAACTTCTGCGAGAAACGTCTCGCATGGCTTGATACAAATATAAACGGCTTATAGTATGAAACGTAGACACATCCTTCTCCTTGCCCTGGCACTTACGGCGTGTAGCGGTAAAGAAACCAGGCAACCCGTAGATTTCTCCGACGTCCTCATTGAGGACTCCTTCTGGACGCCCCGTCTGGACCGTCACAAGAGCGCCACAATCCCAATCTGTATAGACCAGATTGAGAAGGAGACGGGAAGGATGCGAAACTTTGAAAAGGCCGCCGCTGGGGAAGGGGAGCACGAGGGCTTCTTCTTTGACGACTCCGATGTCTACAAAGCCCTGGAAGGACTGGCCTATTCGCTTATTCAGCACCCGGATCCCGTCCTTGAGGCAAAGTGCGACGAGTGGATAGACAAGATAGCCGGAGCCCAGCAGGAAGACGGCTACATTAACACATTCTTCACCCTGCCCTGCCCCATAGAGCGCTGGACCGACATGGATAAACATGAGCTCTACTGCACCGGTCACATGATTGAAGCCGCCATCGCCTACTATCATGCAACCGGAAAAACCAAGCTCCTGGACGTGGCTACCCGCATGGTAGACCATGCGATGACTGTAATGGGCCCGGGGCTTCGGCACTGGGTTCCCGGCCATGAGGAAATAGAACTTGCCCTGGTGAAGCTCTACCGCGAAACCGGCAATAAGAAATATCTGAATTTTGCCGATTGGCTCCTTGACCAGCGTGGCCACGGTTACGGCGTGTACGGAGACCCCCTTGAGCCCGTGGACGACGGCACCCGCCTCTATTACCAGGACAACGTTCCGGTGAGGGAAATTACGGATATCGTCGGTCATGCCGTCCGTGCCATGTACCTGTACTGTGGAATGGCCGATGTGGCCTCCTTCACCGGGGACAAGGGCTATATGGAGGCTCTGGACCGTGTCTGGGAAGATGTGGTGTTCCGGAACATGTACGTGACGGGAGGTATCGGCTCTTCATACGCCAACGAAGGCTTCACCGAAGACTATGACCTTCCCAACCTGGAAGCCTATTGCGAGACCTGCGCATCTATCGGCATGATTCTCTGGAACTCCCGCATGAACCGCCTCACCGGGGATGTCCGTTATGCCGACGTAATGGAGCGCACCCTCTACAACGCCGCCCTTGCCGGAATGTCCCTTTCCGGAGACCGTTTCTTCTATGTGAATCCACTGGAATCCAAGGGTACCCATCACAGGAAAGCGTGGTTCGGATGCGCCTGCTGTCCCAGCAACATGTGCCGATTCCTCCCTTCGGTTGGCGGCTACATCTACTCTGTTGAGGGGAAAAACGTGTATGCCAATCTTTATATAGGCGGCACTGCAACATTCAATGTGGACGGAAAGCCGGTCACGCTCAAGCAGGAAACCGATTATCCCTGGGACGGCACCGTATGCATGACCGTAGCGTCTGATTCCCGCGCCAGGATTATGCTGCGCATCCCCGGCTGGTGCACCAGCTGGAGCCTGGATGTGAATGGGAAGCAGGTGTCGTCTTCGGAAACCGGAGCTTCGGCCTATGTTGAGGCCGGCAGCAAGTGGAAAGCCGGCGACAAGATAACCCTCCGCATGGACATGCCGGTAAGGCTTGAGGCCGCCGACCCCGCCGTCAAGGCCGATGTCGGGAAGCGCACTGTATGCCGCGGTCCTCTTGTATACTGCATGGAAGAGGTGGACAACCCTGGCGTTTATGATACGGCCCTGCTGTCCGACGCCACCAGCTTCAAGGAGACTTGGGAGCCGGACCTTCTTGGCGGCGTTACCACAATCCGCACCGCCGACGACGCCGTATTCGTACCCTACTATGCTTGGGACAACCGTGAGCCCGGCAGGATGAAGGTATGGGTGGACTTCAAATAGGTGCCTATGAAAAAGCTTCTTTTGATGGCTCTCGGAGCCGTTTTGCTGGCCGGATGCGCCGCCGATAAGGATGTTCGGGAAGCCCGCGCCCTGGCCGAGAGGGTGCTGGACGGGAACGGTGTCAAGTTCCTGGAATTCCGTAAGGCACCGGCCGATACAGATTTCTATCGCATTGAGTCCGATGGCGGGAAAACCGTTATCACCGGCAACAATGCCAATTCAATGGCTGCCGGCCTTGGGTACTACCTTCGCAATTACTGCAACATAAGCATAGGCTGGATGGATAAGGGTAAGGCCGGTCTGGAAGCCCCGCTCCCGAAGGTTGAGGAGGCGGTAGAGTCTTCGGCCCTTGTCCCCAACCGTTTTTTCCTAAATTACTGCACCTTCGGCTACACCCTCCCATGGTGGAAGTGGGCCGATTGGGAGAGGCTTATTGACTGGATGGCCCTGAACGGGGTGAACCTGCCCCTTGCCATTACCGGCCAGGAGTCTGTCTGGTACGAGGTCTGGCGGGAAATGGGCCTTTCCGACAATCAAATCCGCGGCTTCTTCTCCGGGCCGGCGCACCTTCCCTGGCACAGGATGATCAATATCGACGGCTGGCAGGGACCGCTGCCTCATTCTTGGCTGGCGGGTCAGAAAGAGCTCCAGAAAAAGATTCTTTCCCGTGAACGGGCCCTCAACATGAGACCTGTGCTGCCCGCATTCAGCGGCCATGTTCCCCCGGCGCTCCGGGAGGTTTATCCGGATGCCGATATTATGCAGATTGAGCCCTGGGCGGGTTTCTCAAAGGAGTATACGCCTTATTGCCTCAATCCTACCGACAGTCTTTTTCCTGTTATCCAGAAAAAATTTATTGAAAAACAGAAGAAACTGTATGGCACAGACCACATTTACGGCATAGACCTTTTCAATGAGATTCAGCCTCGGAGCTGGGACAATGAGTGGCTTGCCCAGGCCGGCTCCGGTGTTTACGCCTCCCTTGAGGCTGCAGATCCGGAGGCTGTATGGCTCCAAATGACCTGGCTGTTCTGGTATCAGGGCAGGGACTGGACTCAGGACAGAATAAAGGCTTACATTACATCATACCCTGCCTCCAGACAGCTCCTGCTGGATTATTTCTGTGAATCCAGCGAAATCTGGAGAAGGACCGACAGTTACTTTGGAGTGCCTTTCATCTGGTGCTATCTGGGCAACTTCGGCGGAAATACAACGCTTACCGGAAACATCCCGGATGTAGACAGGCGCATTAACGAAGCCTTTGCCAATGCCGGCCCCTCAATGCAGGGAATCGGATGCACCCTGGAGGCTCTGGACTGCAATCCCTATGTGTTTGAGTTTGTCCTTGGAAAAGCATGGGAGCACTCCGCCAACCCTGAATCCTATGCCAGGCTCCTTGCCGACTGCCGGACAGGCAAACCCGACGAAAACGCCCGGGAAGCCTGGAAAATCCTGGTTGAAGATGTATACGGTAAAACCGTTCCCTCAGGGTTCAGCTGCACGGTACATGAGAAGCCGTCGCTTGGGATGAACATGACATGGCTGCATCCAAGGTACGACGATGCCGCCCTGGAGCGGGCTCTGGAGCTACTCCGGAAAGCCGGCGGCTCCGGGGAAGCCTATGAATTTGACCTTGCCAACCTTGAAAGGCAGGTGCTTGCAAATAAATCGGCCATGATTTATGAAGACTTCATGGAGGCGTATAACGGCTCTGACATAGATGGCATGAAAGACTCTGCCGGGAAATTCCTTTCCCTTATAGACAAGATGGAGGAAGCCGTCTCCGGGCAGCCATATTTCTCGCTGGATAAATGGATTGCCGATGCCCGCTCCTGGGCCGACACCCCCGAGGAAGCCGATTACTACGAGGAAAACGCCCGCTGCATCCTTTCCACATGGGGAGACTTCCGCTCCGGCCTCACGGACTATGCCTGCCGGTCCTTTAGCGGCATGCTCTCTACTTATTACAAACCTCGCTGGGAAAAGTTCTTCTCAGAAGTCATCTCTTCGGCCGAAAGCGGGAAACCCTTTGACAATGAGGCCTTCCAGTCCTGGTGCTGCTCCTTCGAATTCGATTGGTGGCACGTGAAATAACCGCAAAATAAAACGCCAACCACAAGGGCTGGCGTTTTGTTTTGGAGCGGAAAACGAGACTCGAACTCGCGACCCCGACCTTGGCAAGGTCGTGCTCTACCAACTGAGCTATTTCCGCGTTGGGAATGCAAAGGTAATGCTTTTTTTTGAAAGAGCAAACTTTTCTTCGATTTTTTTTCAATCTTTACTGAAGCGGGATAAAGTGAGAAAAATTTGATTATATTTGTATGACTAGAACTCAAACTAAAACAATCTTTTATATGAAAAAAGTAATCTCCATTCTTCTTTGCGGCATCATGGTACTGAGCTGCGGCATGTCAAATCTTGGCAAGGGTTCCCTCATCGGCTCCGGTGCAGGTGCTGCCCTTGGTGCAGGTATCGGTTATCTGATTGGCCGTGACGGTCAGGGTGCAGCCATCGGTGCAGCCATCGGTACCGCAGTTGGTGCCGGTTCTGGTGCTCTTATCGGCAACGCAATGGACAAAAAGGCCAAGGAACTTGCAGAGCTTGCAAACGCCCAGGTAGAAACCACCACGGACGTCAACGGTCTCAAGGCCATCAAGGTCACCTTCGACAACGGTATCCTCTTCGACTTCAACAAGTCTTCCCTCAAGGCCGAAGCCAAGAAAGAGCTTGACAAGTTCACCACCGACATGGCCGACATGCCTCTTGCCAACATCAACGTTTACGGTCACACCGACAACGTAGGCTCCGAGGCCGCCAACCAGAAGGTTTCCAACCAGCGCGCAGACGCAGTTGCCTCCTACCTCCAGAAGAAGGGCATCGCCAAGGACCGCATCACCTCCGAAGGCCTTTCCTTCAACTTCCCTGTGGCCGACAACGACACCGAGGCTGGCCGTGCACAGAACCGCCGCGTTGAGATTTACATCAGCGCCTCCGAGGAAATGGTTAAAGAAGCTGAAGCCGCTGCAGCAGCAAAATAATTAACCCTTGATTGATTCGTGGCTATGAGTACACTGCACGTTATTGACCATCCCATGATTCAGCATAAGCTCACCATTATGCGAATGAAGGAAACCGGTTCCAAGGATTTCCGTGAACTTCTCAAGGAAATTGCCCTTCTGATGGGTTATGAGGTTACCCGGGATCTTCCCCTGGAGGATATTCCCATTGAAACCCCCATCTGCAAGATGACGGCAAAGCGGATTGGTGGCCGAAAACTGGCCATCGTTCCCATCCTCAGGGCCGGTCTTGGCATGGTAGACGGTCTCCAGACCCTGGTTCCCGTTGCAAAGGTTGGTCACATCGGCCTGTACCGCAATGAGGAAACCCACCAGCCTGTGGTGTACTACTGCAAACTCCCCGAAGACATCCAGGACCGTCTGGTCATTGTGACGGACCCCATGCTCGCAACCGGCGGCAGCGCCTGCGACGCCATTGCGATGCTCAAGGAGCGCGGCTGCTGCAATATCCGCCTCATGTGCCTTGTAGGTGCCCCTGAGGGCATTGCACGCGTTCAGAAAGAGCATCCGGACGTAGACATCTATCTTGCGGCCGTGGATGAGAAGCTCAATGAGAACGCCTACATCGTTCCGGGCCTTGGAGATGCCGGAGACCGTATATTCGGTACCAAGTAAAGCTTATCCGGTTACTCCGGAAAGCTGGAGTTTAATAAGTTCGCGTTTGACGTCGGAGCCATATGCATAGGCCCCGACGTCTATGCTATCAAGAAGATACAAGTCACGGCCCTGGAACAGGGTGCCTTCTGCGGCAGAGCGGATGTCGCGGGCCTTGTCCATGGACTCCTTAGGTATTACCAGGTGGCAGGGAATCACAAACGCCACGGGGTTGTATGCAACCACATGTGCAACAGGACGCACTCCATGAGGAGTTCCGGCAAGCGCGGCAATCTCTGAGTAGCTGTAGAGTTTGCGGGGGAGGTCGTAGAGGGTTTTCCAAACCTTCAGTTGGAACGGGGTGCCGAAGAGCATGAGATCCTCCCAGGTGAGGTATTTGGAAAACTCCATGAGTTCTTCCGTGGAGATTTTGCGTGTGCCTACGCTGCCAACTTCTTCAGGCGGCAGCAGTGCAACCTGTGCCCCAATGTGGGCCAGGTGACGGTAGTCCGTGGCAATGGATGCCACCTTCCCGTCAATCTCAGTAACAATCCATTGTGTGCTCATATACTAAATTTTAAGATTCTTCGACTTCGCTCAGAATGACAGGGTGTACCGGTTCTTTCGACTTCGCTCAGAATGACAAGGGGCGTTAAAATCGGCCTTCAAGGGCGGTAACGGCGGCCTCAATCTTGTCTGTCTGGGCATGGAGCCACTCTGAAGACAATCCTTCGGCAGGCATGGTGTCTATGTGGAAAGGCTCTCCAATTGCAAGCCGGTAGCGGCCGGGGAAGTTCCAAAACTGGTTGTAAACGGCCAGTGCCCACCACGGCGCACCCCTCAAGATTGTGAGGCCGATTACGGTGTCGGCCACAACCCCGAAAAGGAACCAAAAAAGCACGTAAGTCCTGAATTTCATGATAGTACAAATATAGTAAAAATCTATCGTTTTGCAGAATTTCCCTTTTTTGAGTATCTTCGCAATAGATATGAAACAGACCATAACAATAATAGCACTTCTTGCGGCGGCGCTGAGCGCCGCAGCGCAGCCTGCGGGCCGGGAATCCTGGAACAGCGGGTGGGATTTCACCAAGGACGGCCAGACCAGAACCGTAAATCTTCCCCACGACTGGGGCGTGGAGGGTGAATTCAATCAGGAATACCCCGGAGAAACCGGAAAACTCCCCTGGTGGGGCAGGGCCCGCTATGGCAAAACGCTGGAAGTAAGCGCGGAGGACCTTGCAAAGGACATCCGCCTGGAAGTTGACGGCGCCATGTCCAACGCCTCCGTATTTGTGAACGGCATCAAGGCCGGCGGCTGGGCATACGGCTACAGCAGCTGGGCCGTAGACATTACGGACAGGCTCCAGGAAGGCAAAAATCGCATAGAGATTGTCCTGGACAACAAGCCGGAAAGTTCCCGCTGGTATCCCGGCGGCGGCATTTACCGCAATGTCTGGATTACCAAAACGGAAAAGACGTCCGTGGCCCACTGGGGCACCTTCATCACCACCCAGATGGCCGCCGGCAAGGCAATAGTTTACAATAAAGTAACCCTCAAGGCCCCCGGAACGTGCATCGCGCGCATCTCCACCCGCATCCTCTACAAGGACGGCAACACAGAATACATTGTGGCCGAAACCCGCTCCGTGGTTGAGGCCTACGACGGCCGCACGGAAATCCAGGACTTTGAAATCCTGAATCCCCGCCTTTGGAGCCCGGAGAATCCCCAGATGTACATTGCCCGCACCGTGGTGGAAACGGAAGACACCAAGGATGTCTACGAAACTCCCTTCGGCATAAGGACCGCCGAATTCCGCCCTGGCGGCTTCTACCTTAATGGAAAGAAGACTTTCCTCAAAGGCGTGTGCCTGCACCACGACGCCGGAGCCCTTGGTGCCGCATGGAATGAGGACGCCTGGCAGCGTCGCCTTGAAATGCTCAAGGAAATGGGCTGCAACGCCATCCGCATGAGCCACAACCCTCCTGCACCGGAACTCCTTGACATGTGCGACCGTATGGGTTTCATGGTTATAGACGAGCTCACGGACACCTGGACCGTTCCCAAAAAGGATAACGGCTACGCCACGCTCTTTGATGAGTGGGCCGAAAAAGACCTCACGGCCATGATTCGCCGGGACCGCAACCATCCCAGCATTGTGCTTTGGAGCATCGGCAACGAATGCGGAGAGCAGGGCTGGCCCGAAAGATGGGACATTCCCCGCCGTCTCACGGACCTCTGCCATAGGGAAGACCCCACGCGCCTTACAACCGCCGGCAACGACAATCCCGGCGCGGCCTTCACAGGTTATGCCGAAACCATAGATGTGTACGGCTTCAACTACAAGCCTCATCTCTACGAGAAGTTTGCCCAGGAGCACCCCACACAGCCCGTGTACGGCTCCGAAACCGCGTCCTGCATATCCACACGTGGGTTCTACCGCTTTCCCGTAGAGCAGGAAAAGGGAAAAGGCTGGACAATGGAAGCCCCCTTCCAGGTGAGTTCCTACGACCTCTACGCTCCCGGCTGGGCCTCCAAGCCGGACTATGAGTGGGAATACGAAGACAAGGTACCGGAGTGCGCCGGAGAGTTTGTCTGGACCGGCTACGACTACCTTGGAGAGCCCACTCCCTTCAATATGGACCCTTCCGTTTTCACAAACTTCCACACGGAGGAAGAGAAAGAGGCTTACCGCAAAATGGTTGCCGGATGGGGTCAGCAGATATCGGATGTTCCGCTTCCGTCACGCAGCTCCTACTTCGGCATAATGGACCTTGCGGGCTTCCCCAAAGACCGCTATTGGCTGTATCAGTCCCGCTGGCGCCCGGAAAAGCCTGTGGCCCACATACTTCCGCACTGGACCTGGCCCGGCAGGGAAGGAAAGGTCACCCCTGTCCACGTATATACCTCCGGAGATGAGGCCGAACTTTTCCTCAACGGCAAATCCCTTGGCCGAAAGCAGAAGGACGGCTACCGCATTGTGTGGGACAATGTCCTGTACGCCCCCGGAACGCTGGAAGTGGTGTGCTACAAAAACGGCCGCGAGTGGGCCCGTGACAAGGTCCAGACCGCAGGCAAGGCCGCAAAACTCAGCGCCTACACTGATTATGAGGGGAAAGACCTCTGCTTTGTTGCCGTAGACGTGCTTGACAAGGCAGGCGTGCTGTGCCCGGGAGCATCGGCCACAATAGAATTCAAGGTTAATGGCCCGGCCGAAATTGTTGCCACGGACGCCGGAGACCCCACCTCCCATGTGCCGTTCTACAGCCATGAGCTGCCTGCATTTGCCGGCAAGGCCTCCGTCATTGTACGCCGTACCGGGAATGGCCCCATTACGGTATCGGCCTCATCAAAAGGACTCAAAAAAGCAAAGATAACATTATGAAAAGGTTAGTTCCCGCCATTTTTGCGGCCATTCTCCTTGTGAGCGCCTGCGACACCTTCAAGGTGGGCGTGTTTGAGGACGAGATGATTCTTCCCCTGGAGGGCTCCCAGGAAGACTCCCTGTTCTACAAGGTGTCCATCCAGTATGCCTCTGGCGGCATGCTCATCCCCGCCATGGAACGGATCAACAATACAATCGTGGCCCAGGCCTTCGACATGGAAGATTCAGATGCTGCCAACCTTGAGGAAACGGCCGTGCAGTATCGTGAGAACCTCATTGACGAATACATCACGGAAAACTCCGGCATGATAGGCAAGATGCCTGTACTCTCCTGGGAAGACAATATCATAGGGGAATTTACCGGAAAGTACAAGGGCTGGAGAAACTACCAGATAAACTATTACTTCTACAGGGGCGGCGCCCATGGCTCCTCCACCTGCTCCCAGATAGTGTTCGACGCCAAAACCGGAGAACCCCTCACGGAGGACACTCTCTTTGCCGAAGGTTATTTTGAGAACGTGGCAGCCCTCATGCAGGCCCAGGCGAAGGCCGATATGGAGGCCGAAAACCCCGATGTCCTGGACCTCCTTGAACTGGACCTTGTGGTTCCCAACGGCAATTTCTCCGTGGGCCAGAGCGGCGTCATGTGGCTCTTCCAACCGGACGACCTCCTGCCGCACGCCTTCGGCCCGCTATGCGTAACCGTGTCCTGGGACAAGCTCAAGCCCTATCTCAGGTAGTATTTATTTCTTTTTAAGGTTTTTTTAACCGGCGTTAACTGCGGGGTAAAGTGCTTTTTTAGTGCGTGAGGCTATTTTTGCTTCATGATAATAACCTTGCTAGTAACCGCCCTGATGGCCTTCGCCCCGTCAGAAGGCTTCACAAACCGTCTTGAAAAACCATGGCGGGAAGACATTTGTCTTAACGGATACTGGGACCTCCAACCCGGAGAACAATTCACGGGTGAATGGGAGCACACCAGGATAAAAATCCCTTCTCCCTGGAATGTCAACAGTTTTTCCTATGAAGGGCTTGAGGGACCGGACCACCGGAACTATCCCTCTTATCCGGAGCGCTGGGACACCCTTTCCGCCGCGTGGCTCCATAAGACCGTGGAAATCCCGCGAGACTGGGCCGGAGACCGTATTTTCCTCCATTTTGAGGCTGTTGCAGGCAAGGCCCAGGTGTTTGTGGGGCAAACCCTGGTTGCAGAAAACTTTGACATTTTCCTTCCTTTTGAGGCCGATATAACCCCACTTGTAACACCCGGCGTCCGTGCCGAAATCTTTGTGAGGGTAATCTCACAGCAGTGCTTTGAAGACCATGGCGGGGTGGGGCGCCGTGTCATCCCCGCCGGTTCCATGTGGGGAACCCATATAGCCGGTATCTGGCAGGATGTATATCTGGTGCGCCGCCCTGCGGTGAGGGTGGAGGATGTCTATATCCAGCCCATGGTGGCAAGCGGCCTCCTGAAAGCTACGGTCACCCTGAAAAATGATTCCGATAAGCCTGTCAGGCTGCGTGTGGGCGGCATTGTGAACGAATGGCTGAACAGGGCCGGAACCACCGTGGAAGAAGCTCCGGTGCCCGCTTGGGAGCCCGGTGCGGAAGCGCTGCTATTTCCGGAGTATCCCATAAACCTTGCCGTCGGTGCTACTGAAACCATCACCATGGAAGTCCGGGCCGATGCCCTTGAAAAATGGACTCCGGAGCATCCCCGCCTCTACATCCTGCAAGTGGGGCTTTATCAAGGAAAAACCCAGACAGACAACAAATACGAACGCTTCGGCTACAGGGAATGGACCTTGGAAGCCGACAAACTCTGCCTGAACGGGGAGCCTTATCCCTTACGCGGAGACTCCTGGCACTTCATGGGTATTCCCCAGATGACCCGCCGCTATGCCTGGGCATGGTTTACGGCCATCAAAGCCATGAACGGAAATGCCGTACGCCCGCACGCCCAGGTATATCCCCGTTTCTATCTGGATATGGCCGATGAAATGGGCATATGTGTCCTTGCCGAAACCGCCAACTGGGCCAGCGACGGCGGCCCTGCTTTGGAGAATCCCATATTCTGGGAGCATTCCAAGGACCATCTGAGGAGGATGATCCTGAGAGACCGCAACCATGCAAGTGTCTTTGGCTGGAGCGTGTCCAATGAGAATAAACCGGTAATCCTGTATGTGCATAAGCGCCCGGACCTCATGCCTCTCCAGGAGCAGGCATGGCGTGACTGGGTGGAGATAGTCCGCCAGGCCGATCCTTCCCGCCCCTGGATTTCCTCAGACGGAGAGGAGGACGGGGAAGGCATCCTTCCCGTGACCATGGGCCACTACGGGGATGCCGGCAGCATGCGGGAGTGGAAGGCCATCGGCAAGCCCTGGGGAGTAGGAGAGCACAGCATGGCCTATTACGGTACGCCGGAAGAGGTGAGCCGATACAACGGTAACAGGGCCTACGAAAGTGCCCTGGGCCGCATGGAAGGCCTTGCCTATGAGAGTTACGCCCTTATCAAGGCCATGCGCGAAGCCGGAGCCTCCTACAGCACGGTTTTCAACATGGTGTGGTATGCGCTGAAGCCGCTTCCGCTTGGGAAAAAGGACCTCTCAAGCGCTCCTACGCTTGATGACGGTTTTTTCTTTGGCCCGTATGTGGAGGGCCTGCCGGGAGTGCAGCCGGAGCGTATCGGCCCATATTCATCCACGCTCAATCCGGGCTATGACCCTTCCCTTCCGCTCTATGATCCATGGCCGATGTTCGATGCCATGAGGGCTGCCAACGCCCCCGACGGCCCGGCCTGGTGCCCCTGGGCGGAGAAATACTTAGTCCCTCAGGACAGCGAATGTCATTCTGAGCGGAGCGAAGAATCTTACGACTCAGTAGTCCTTGTGGCCGCTCCCGGCAGCCGCCTTGGCCGCATTATGGAAGCCCAGGGCGTGATACTGTCCACAAAGCCGAAGGGCCGTACGCTATACATCGTGGATGCATCCACGGAGAACGCGCTCCCCAAAGCCGCCGCTTCCCATGACATCTGGTACTGGGGGTTGCGGCCGGAGACATCGGCCTTCTATGGGCTTGAAATAACGCTTATCCCGCTTTGCCGCTCCTCCTTCCTCCCGGAGCAGCGCTCCTGGACCCGCGGTATGTCCAATGCCGATTTCTACTTCTGCGAAGTCCAGTCACAGGATGCCGCCCGTTATACCCTCAGCGGCACTTTCGTTGAGGAGGGTGAAGTCCTCTTGAATGCCTGCAAGGCCGACTGGCGACGCTGGAACAAACGTGCCGAGGCCCTTAAGACAGCGGCCCTCCTGCGCAGCGAAAACGAATGCACGGCCCCGCTTCCGGTCATGGTGAAAAACGGCCGCCGGTGGGTGAGTACGCTGGACGATTTCCTGTCGTCCGAAAAGGGCTATACCGCGCTTCACACCCTTCTGGAGCACGCCGGAGTTCCCTGCCGGGAGGTGAAATCGGCCTCTTTTGCCTCCTTTGACGACGGCATCTATCAACCTGGAATCCTGACAAGACCTGTAAAGTGAATTGGTTATGAAAAAAT